>Ga0074195_1000958_pt1 | contig 46705 bp, 40 predicted proteins | sample EPASupsiteHSE623_FD_64525 | JGI IMG/M metagenome (GOLD analysis project Ga0074195, IMG submission 64525) | Bioremediated contaminated groundwater from EPA Superfund site, New Mexico - Sample HSE6-23 | ecosystem: Environmental > Aquatic > Deep subsurface > Groundwater > Contaminated ...
AAGGTGCACACCCCCGACAACCTCGGGAAAGTGTTCATCGGTGACACCATTGCAAACGATGCTGAGAGCGTTGTCGGCAGGATCATGACGTCAACGCTCGGCGAGATCACCAATGATTACGCCAAGCAGCACATGAAGATGAGCTTTAAGATCGCAACCGTTACCGGCGATGCGGCATACACCGAGTTCGTTGGCCACGACGTAACGAGGGACTACCTCCGCTCGCTCGTCAAGCGCCGCAGCTCCCGCGTGGACTGCCATGTCCCGCTGGTCACCAAGGATGGCAAGAAAGTCCATCTGACCATCAGCTGCTACACGTTTGCCCGTGCCAACATCTCACAGGAGCACGCAATCCGGAAGATCATTACCGAAGCAGTCAAAGCCCAGGCATCCGCATGGGACTTAACCACGCTCGTCAACGTGATTGTATCCGGAGAGATCTCACGCGATCTCTTCAAGGCAGTCAAGATCATCTACCCGACCCGCAGGGTTGAGGTCATCAAGTCAAAGGTTGAGCCCGTGGCAGCACGGATTTCAACAGCATAATTTTTTTTAGAATTGTTTTTGTCCGACCGTGCAGGTTTGTTTTTGCAGTAGGTTCCGGTTAAAGATTTTCAATCGCGATCGTCAGATGTCAGTTAGCTGACCGTTGCACGGATAATTATCCGTGACGCGGATGTACAACTAATAACAAAGGTGATTGTGTAAAGTCCACCACTAACCTGAAGGTAGGGTGGATTGAAAAAAATGAGTGGGGGTGAGGGGGTGATTGAAAAGTTGTTCAGCAAGCGGTCAGGATTGGTTTACAGCAGCGAGATTTGTTCGCGAGATTGAGGAGCCTGGCGGGATTTCCAGTGTGCTCCCTTCCCGGGCGGGAACGGTAATCGACCAAGGATCGCCATCAAGGAGTGAGCCACTCATAATCCAGACCGGTTCATATACAATTACGGGATCGTCGAAACCCACCGGGTTGTCAAAAGAGGGATATTTTTCATAATAACCGAGCGAGATTTTCTCGACAGAAAATACATAGAGACAACACATTGGCCGATCAAGAATCTCACCCCGACTTAGTTTTATGAGCGCCTTCTCTGGGGGGATTATTGTCGAGTTTGTCCCCGCATACTCAAGCGTCCTCCATTTTTTGTTAATCCAGATATCACCACGGGCCCAAAAATCCACGGCGATTCGATCACTATATCCCACAACAGGTATGCCATTAATATTCCTATAAAAACAGACCATAGTGTTTTCAGGATTTTTTTCAATTATCTCTCCCGATGTGCCATTGATTAACTCTACATAATTCGTGGAAGAAGTTGGTGAGCCGGCATCAGACGGAAGGCCACCATAGTTGGTCAATAATGATTCTGCAACCTTTGAAGCTTCCGCAGAAGATATGAGGGGTTGTCCTGACTTGTTGGATGTAATAATCACATCCACACGGTCACCTTCACGAAGAATTCCACGATACATCGGTACATCGAGCGGTGTATCCGGGATCGCAGCATTCATAATGACGAAGCCATAGGGAGTACGAATAACCGGAGGAACGATCCCACTCGAGAGGAAGATGCTGGAGAAAAAAACTGATATCATGAAGATTAGAACGATAGAGAGTATCGCAGTTATTATGAGGATCTTGCTTTTTTCCAATTATTTCAACTCCTTTTTATCTATTTTTTTGTGTGCGAATTTCTGCTATCTGGAAATCGAAGTGTTTTTGTAAATACTCATTTGGAAATTTATAAACGCATTGAAATAATCCCAGAAATTTTTCCTGCACCGGAACATCGGATATTGAGCGATTTCCTACGCGCAAAACACCTCGTCTGGTTCCGCACTACTCAGTATGTTGCTTTGGAATATTTTGCGGAAACCTTCTGCCGTCCCTCACAACGGGGTTGCCCCAGCGGCGGGACGGAGACCCAGGAGCGTCCGCAGCACAAAGTTCGAAGAACCATCATTAGTTTGGTCCTCACCCATCGCTAATGAGCCCTCCCGTCCGGTGCCCGGGTCCCGAACGTTAATACAATTCCCCGCCAAAAAGGGTACTTCCATGACCTCCATTATCACCGATCCCCTCCGCCAGAAACTCCTGCTTTCTGCTATAGCGCTCGGTGTGGTAATGGACGGGATCGATGGATCCATTGTGAACGTGGCGCTGCCGACCATGGCTGCGTACTTCGATACGGACACCGGGACGATCGCGTGGGTCATTATCACCTACCTGCTCATGATGGCAGGGCTCCTCCTCGTTTTCGGGAAACTTGCGGACCGGGGGTATGCAAAAAAACTGTTCCTCCTGGGGTTTGTCATCTTCACGCTCGGTTCTGCTGCCTGCGGGATTGCTCCCACGCTTGACATCCTGCTCGCTGCACGGCTCGTGCAGGGACTCGGGGCCGCGATGATCGCTGCCGTTGCCCCGCTGCTCTGCATACGGTACCTCCCCAAAGAGATGCTCGGCACGGCCCTTGGGGTTATCGCCGCAACCGCTTCCATCGGGTTTGCGGCCGGGCCGGCAATCGGGGGTATCCTCACCCAGTACCTGTCATGGCACTGGATCTTCTTAGTCAACATCCCGATCGGCATTCTTGGGATTCTCTTTGCGGCCCGGGTGATTCCCCCCGATGAACCAGAAGACAGCACGGGGTCCTTCGATTACCCGGGCGCCGTCACGCTCTTTGGCGCCATGGTGTTCTGCACCTTTGTGCTGGAAGAGGTTGCCACCCGGGGAGTAACAGACCCGCTGATCCTTACCGGTGGTGCGCTCTGCCTGCTCTGCTCGGGGATATTTGTCATCCGGGAACTCACAACAACGGAGCCGTTTCTCAACATCCGGATCTTCCTGAAGTGGCAGTTCACCGCGGTCACCGTCGCATACCTGCTGGTCAATATCATCTTCATGGGTATCATCTACCTGCTCCCGTTCTATCTCACGATGGAGATGCACTTCGATATGGCGACAAGCGGCCTCTGCCTCCTGATACCTCCAATGGTGGTCGCTATCCTCAGCATCCCGTTCGGGCAATGGTCGGACCGACACGGTCGCCGGGCATTTGCGGTAGCAGCCTGCGGACTGTTCGTCCTCTTCAGCGCCATCTTTGCGGTCCTGTCTCCCGAATCCGGGATTCTTCCCCTGCTTGCCGGCCTCGTCCTGATGGGGGTGGCGTTTGGGATCGCAGCCGGGCCGGCCTCAAGCAGGATCATCGAGAGCGCTCCAAAAGGCGAAGAGGGAACCGGGTCCTCGCTGATGGTGACCACCATCTATTTCGGCGGCGTCCTGGGGACGGCGATCTATGCGATGCTCTTCACCTTTTCAACCGCAAATACCGGCGGGATTGTTGCCTTCACCGCACTCGATTCCGCAACATTCCAGTCCGGGTTCCACATCACGATGGCCGCCGGTCTCGTGCTTTCGGTTATTCCGCTGGTGCTGTCGGCAATCGTGCCGGATGAGAAGAAAAACGTGTGACCGACCTAGACCTTGTGGTAAGGGTCGGTTGAAAAATTTTGAGCTAGGGGTGATCACTACCATGCAGTCTGGATCATCGATCCCATCCGACCGGCATCAAGGAGGCATTATCAAATCCGAATATTAATTAACAAGTCTATTTAAAGTCCGTTAAGATGAGAAAGTTCTTCATTATTCTTCTTTTCCTGTTTCTCTGTCCCCACGCTATGGCTGATGGAATGTTCGGGGTCTATGATCACGATACCTGGAGTCTTCAGCCGGAAAACCAGCAACTGGCAGCTATCCATTATTCTGGTGGAAAAGAGAACCTCCTGCTCTCAATAACGACAGATAAGGATCTGAAAGGCGATAAGGCGGTCTGGATATTTCCCATACCATCTGGCCCGGAAGATGTAACAATCGATGTAGTTGACGAATTTCCCTCTTTCTATGGCAGCGATCTTGATCAACATTACAAGAATACGATAATGTCCGTCTCCGGATGGATGGTGGGATATGCAACAACACCGGTAGGATTGATGTATGGATATCCCTTGTATCAGGTTCTCATGCTACGTTCCGGCCCGCCAACAATGGGAATCGGTCACGGCATATCTGATCAGGATACAGTCACGATCTATAACCATATAGAACGATATGGAGTGACCACGGAACTTGTAACGGCAAAGGACAGCGGATCCCTTTCACGCTATCTCAATACAAAAGGGATGGTTCTACCCGATTCTTCTCAAACAGTTTTTAGTGACTATATCGGGAAAGATTACTCATTTGTAGTAACCTACATCAGCGATTTATCGGAATTCCAAACACATTCGGGTAAATATTCTTTTAATGTAGTCAGTACCTTTGTCAGTTTCCCGACAGACCGTATATATTTCCCCCTCAAACCGACCAGTGTGTATGGCGGACGGCAGGTACCGGTTTCTCTCTATGTTACCGGCATAGTCACTCCCAATCTTTATGATGGCATCAGACCGGGTACTGAAACTACGTACTATAATGGCAATGTTTTCTTTTTCAATAAATCTGCACAGTCGTTATTCTTCAACGGCATCAATGGTGATTTTCCAGAACGGACCAGTATGAAATATACCAGAATCCGGATTAATTCACCATCCAGTGCTTTCACCGATGATCTCTGGATTGATGAAAAATCCCCGTTACCGGATCCTGTCAAGGATTTTATTCTGGCGCATGCTGTCATCCTTGGTATCGGCGCGTATATCATTTTTTCAATGATCGCAAGTCTGGTTGCCGGCATGATCTGGTTCCGGAAAAATCCTGTTCCAAAAAAGAAGCTCTTACTTCACGGACTTTGGAACTGTTTGACGCTCGTCGGTTTTGTGGCCGCAACTAGAAAATTTTTCAGAAAGGAGAATGATGAGTCGAGATCTCCCTTTGTGCTGATCTTTTACCTGATCTTTGCCGGCCTTATCACCACTACCGTTCTCGTACTGGTCCCGACACTGGGGAAATTCGTTGCCTATGCGTGGGGTCTGGCAATTCTCGGTCCGCTGATTTCTGCTATATACCCATCATTTCTCACAATATCACCTCACTTTTTTTTCCTCAACATATTGCGAGTGATCCTTGGTTGTATCCATATCATCTTTCTCTGCTTGATCTTGTGGTCACTTTACAACTGGCTGGACGGTGAAAAAAATAATCTGTTGCCGTCAAACCACGGGATGGGTCTTGAGAGAAATGTGTATCTCGTTCTTAAATACACCGGCATAAGCATCATTGTATATCTTTTCCTGGTGTTCCTGACATTTTCCTATGAGGGCAGGCCATTGGACAGCATATGGCCGATTTTAGAGTTGATCCTGATTTGTCTGGGATTTTTGTTAATTAATGCAGTACTCATCTATGCGTTGAGAGGGACGTCATATATCGTAAACCGGATAATTACAAAATCGTAAAAACAAAGATCTTTTTTTGGCTCTTCATTATTTTGAATGGGTAAATCATGTTAGATGAAATCAAGGAGATGGGGGCTGATGCACCCATACCCCCAAATACGATTAACGCCGCCGCCCCCGAAGGGACGCCCCCGCGGCGGTTCGAATACTTTTTTGAGCGCAATTCTTTAAAAAATGCCTTGCCTAGAGAGGCTCCGACAAGGCGGCTGAGCGACCCCATAAGGGGGAACATCATAAACGATTTTTGTAACAGATCTTACCCGCATGAAACAGTGCAGAACCAAGAAACCTAATTACCCCGCCCGTCCAACATTCCATACCAATGACCGCGAGCAGGATTCTTTTTATCGTTCTCGATGGAATTTCCGATCGCCCCTGTCCCGCGCTCGGGAGTATCACCCCGCTCGCAGCAGCAAAAAAACCTGTCCTGGACAAACTTGCGCAGGAAGGCTGCTGCGGCATCATGGATACCATCGCGCCGGGCGTCCGCCCGGGTTCGGATACCGCACACCTCGCCCTTCTCGGGTATGATCCCTACAAGTACTACACCGGCCGGGGACCGCTCGAATGCGAGGGTTCGGGCATCCACATGGAGCCGGGCATGATCGGGTTCCGGTGCAACTACGCCACGATATCCAAAGAAGGGCTGGTCATCGACCGCCGTGCCGGGCGCATCCATGATACCGCTGCCTTAAGTGCCGCCATCCAGGACGGGGTTGATCTCTCGGAGTTCGGCGTGGAATTCACGTTCCGCTCCGGTGCGGGACACCGGGCCGCCCTCGCTCTCAAAGGAGAGGGAATCGGCCACTGTGTCACCTCCAATGATCCCAAGAAAGAGGGCGTCAGACCGCTCACCGTCAGCGCGACAAAGGTCATGCCCACCCATGAAAAAACCGCCGCGATCTGCAACGAATTTGTCCGGCAGTCCACAAAGATTCTCTTTGAGCATCCGGTGAACCGCGACCGCCTCGTACAGAACCTCAGCCCGGCAAACATTGTGCTGATGCGGGGTGCCGGGGAGATGGGGAAGTACGAACCATTCCAGGCCAAATACGGCCTCTCGGGATCGGTCATCTCCGCAGCAAGCCTCATCACCGGTATCGGACGGGCAGTCGGCCTCCCGCATATCGAGGTCGCCGGTGCCACCGGCTCACAGAACAGCAACGTTGCCGGCAAAATTTCGGCAGCACTTGGGGAGTTAAAGACCAAAGAGTTCGTGCTCCTGAACATCAAGGGGGCAGATGAGTCCGGCCATGACGGGCTTGCCGAACAGAAGAGAGACTTTATCCAGAAGATCGACCCGCTGCTCGAACCCCTGCTGGGCCTCAAAGATACCATCATTATCATCTGCGGGGATCACTCGACACCCTGCACGATCAAGGACCACAGCGCCGACCCGGTCCCGGTCCTGATCCGGGGCGACGGTGTCAGGATGGACGACGTAGTCCGCTACGATGAATACCATTGCGCGAACGGCGGGCTCAACCGGATCCGGGGAACCGACCTGTTACCCATAGCACTCGACCTGATCAACAAGTCACACAAATTCGGAGCCTGAGGGCCTTTGGCGGAGAAGAGGATGAAAGAGCGAGCCGTAAAAAACTGGCATAAACACTGCCTGCTTCCTGATGGCACCGAGCTGCAGGAGCACAGCTTAAAGACCGACCGGGATATCGTGATCGGGGAGTTCTGCCAGATCGATTACGGCCTGCGGGGTGCAGATGTCTACGTTGGCGAGTCGTCAAAGATCCGCGAGTACGTCTGGGCAAACGGCGACGCACGGATCGGCAACCTCTGCGAGATCGGCAGCGATGTCATTGCAAAGCAGGATGCGTATATCGGCGAAGGGGTGAAGATCAACGGCAGGCTGGTCGTTTCAGGGGCCCTTGACATCGGCGATAAAGTCGAGATCAAAGAAGGGTTTGAGGCCAAAGGCGACATCGAGGTGAGAAACCCGATGCCGGTCTTCATGTTCATCCTCATTTACTTCATGACAATGCTTAAGATCCAGAACGAGAAAGAACTGGACCGGATCATCGACAATCTCTTCTCTGAAGATGAGGAAAAACGGGAGATCCCGCTCATGATCCCGGCCCGCTCGAAGCTCAACATGAAGCTCTTTTCCGTCCCCTCCACCATGAAGATCGGGAAAAACTGCCGGCTCCACGGCAACATACGGGCCGGTTCGATCGATGTCCAGCAGAACTCGGTCATCTTCGGGAGCCTGCGGGCACGAAACCAGATCAGCGTAGTTGACGGGGTCACGGTCCACGGCAATGTCGAGAGTGGCAGCACTGTCCATGTGAAAAAGGGGGCCCATATCCTGGGGAATGTGATCGCAAAATCGATTGTGCTGCACGAGGATGCAAAAATTGACGGTACAATCCAGGCACCGCACGGGATGCGGATCGAGAGGGGACCATGAACGCAGCAGAAATTTTTGAACTTGAAAACCTCCGGTTCATCGAACCATCGTTTGCCGACCTCACGGACAGCAGGTACAATGCCCTGCTTGCAGAACAGGATGCCCGTGAAGGGCGCCTCTTACTGGATGAGGCGGAAGAGCCGCTCGCCCTCGCGTTCCAGGGTGCGCACGGCTGGATTGCCGGCACCTTCCTGTGCCGGCACCCTTCGGTCCCCCTCATCGACCTGTTCGAGAGCGTGAACGGCGAGATATTCCAGGAGAACCGGGCGGTCTTTTCTGCCGCAGTGCGGGAATATTTCAGCACGATCCTGGCTGCTGAAGTCCCCCCGGCGATAGAGGATCTCAATCCCGCCCGGAGAGGGATTTTAGGGGCACTGATTGAGAATACCTGGGGAGGCGGCAGCGGCGAGACCTGCGTTGACTGCTGCTGCGGATCCGGTGTCGGTTCGCTGGTACTCCGGGATATCGGCTACTCCCCGTTATCCTATGACAACGATGCATCGCTCCTGTCACGGGGCCTTTTTACCGGCCGTCTCCTGCCCGCAGAGACGATGTGCATCAATGCAATGGTAGCTTCGCAGTACGTGGAACCCTCCCCCAAGGGTATCGGGATCATGATGGGCGATATCAACACGTTTACCCAGGATATGTGGGAAGCGATCGTAAAGGAGCTCTTCGCCGCCACCAAAGAGACACTGATCACGGTGGGTAGGGAACCCGAGGCCCGGCTCGTGGCAGAATGGGGCGAGGAGATGGGACGCACGGTTGACGTAACGGAGAATCCAAAGGATCCCATATACGATCTATGGGTGTGCGAGGCTCACCTCTGAGTGAGCGTAAAGAAACGAAGAAAAAGAATTATTCCGGGAGCTTGACGCGTTTTAACCGCTCACTGACCGAATGTCCGGGCTCGTGTGCACTTTTGAACGGGGGGGTGCATGCCCGTACCCCCCGTTTCTTTGAGAACATCTCATCCGGGTTGAGATTATCCCCCGTAAGTGTCCGGGTCAGGTTCTCCAGATCGTTTTTGACCTGCAGTTCCTGCTCTTTTTGTTCCATAGGTACTACTGATCCGCGTGATCGGATAAAGGATTATGTGAGATTTTCCGGCAAGGCTTCATTTGTCCCTGCCGAAACCCGGGGGGGCCGGTATGGGTCTCGCAAACGTGGGTACAGCCGTGAGCCGGTGCCGAAGATGGCGCCCCTTCGGGCAAGTGTGGGGGATCGGGGGGTTTTTTAGAAGATCGTAGAGTGGGATCAGGTTACCGGGACCGGTGATGGAAAGAAACCATGCTCCGTTTTTTCCTGAAGGGCGTTTCCGGTCCCGGCAATAACTTTATCATCTCGCATGGTTAGTCCCCATTATACCCGCACTGGGTGGAGGTATGTACCATATGTCGAAAATTGCCATTATCGTGGCATCGGAGAAGATGGACAAACTCTTTCCCGCCGTCACGCTTGCAACCACCGCAGCAATCTCCGGGTGGAATGCAGAGATGTTCTTTACCTTCTGGGGACTGCTTGCACTGAAAAAGGGATACCAGCCCTCCGGAGTGACGCTCGATTACAAGGCTTACGAAGGAAAACTGACCGAGGCCCTTGCCTCCGGGTCGATACCCGGCTGGAAAACCGTACTTGAGCAGGGTCTCGCTACCGGGCGGATCAAAATCTATGCCTGTTCAACCACGCTCGGCATGTTCAACTTAAAGCAAGAAGACCTTGAAGGTTTCGTTGACAGTATCGCCGGGGCAGCCACGTTCCTTTCAAAAGCGAAGGGATCCGATGTTTCGCTCTTCATTTCCTAAAAAGGATGGTGAATGAGGTGAACGCCGATATAACGGTGGATGCGAAATTCAAATCGTGCCCGGGTCCGCTCATCGCCCTTGCCGATGCGGTAGGAAAGGCTCAGCCGGGACAGGTTGTAAAACTGCTTGCCACCGATCCTGCCTCCCCATCGGATGTGAAGGAGTGGGCGCAGAGCGTCGGGCACAAACTGATCGCAACCGAAAAGAGCGGGGATGTTTATGAGTTCTACGTAGGAGTGTCCGGATGATATTCAGCGATATGTCCCGGGATGTGACAGCGCTTCTTCAATCCCATGGCGTTCCTGAACGTGAGGTCTACCTGGACTCCGAGAACTCCGGCATGGTCTTCCCGCAGGCGCTCGAGGCCATGCAGAGGGCATACACCGGCAGCGGGATGGGCCATCCCTCCATCACTCACCGGAAAGGCTGGGAGGCTTACGAGACTCTTTACCAGTCCACGCGGGTCCTTGCGGGTGCAATGCACTGCGAGCCGGACGAGATCGCCTATACCCACAGCGGTACGGAAGCAAACAACCTCGCCATCACCGGCCTTGCACTGGCAGCAGACACAAGGAAGAAAATCATCATCTCCTCAATCGAGCACCTGAGCGTTGTATTCCCGGCCGAACAGCTGGCGCAGGCCGGGTTCCGGGTGGTAAAAATTCCGGTTGATCGCGACGGATTGGTGAATATGGACGCACTGGCCGGGCAGCTGGACAAGGACACGCTGCTTGTCAGTATCGCACCGGTCAATCACGAGATCGGGGCCATCCAGGACACCCGGGCCATCGTGGATATCGTGAAGGACAGGGATCCCGGGATCAAAATTCACCTTGATGCCCGTGATGCGTTTTCGAAGATCCCGCTCAACCTGGAAAAAACCGGCGCCGACCTTGCTTCATTCTCCAGCCACAAGGTGTACGGCCCCAAAGGTGCCGGGGCCCTGTATATCCGTGAGGGTATCGAACTCAAACCCATCATCCACGGCCAGCTCAGCACCCAGAAGCTCTGGGCAGGTATCGAGAATATCCCCGCGATAGCGGGTTTTGCAACCGCCGTCTCACTCATGCAGGAACACGCGGATGAGTATCCCGCCCATATGGCCCGGCTGCGGGACCGGCTCATAACGGGTATCACGGAAACCGTCGGACAGACCCTGCTCAACGGCCCTGCCGGCCGGAGACGGGCGCCGGACAATGTGAACATCAGCTTCTTAAACTGCGAAGGCGAGGCCATGACGGTGGAGATGAGCTTAAAAGGCGTGTACGTCTCGAGCGGGAGCGCCTGCACAAGCCGGGTGCTGGAGCCAAGCCACGTTCTCCTTGCGATCCACCGCAAGTACGAAGAAGCCCACGGCAGTATTTTAATGAAGACCACCCCGTTCCACACGCAGGAGGATATCGAGTACGTTATCCCGTGCTTTGCGGAAGCGGCACGACGGATCAGATCCATGAGTCCGTTTAAAACAGGAGGGTAAAACCATGTCAAGTCGCATTCCCTTAGCCTATAACCCGAAGGTTCTTGAGATATTCCGGAACCCGAAGAACCTTGGTAAAATGGAGAACCCGGATGCCGAGGCCGTTGCCGGAAGCCTGGCCTGCGGCGATATGATCGCGGTCTTTTTGCGGGTCGATAAACCAACGCAGACGATCACCGAAGCGATGTTCGAGAGTTACGGCTGTGCCGCAAATATCGCAGCATCGAGCGTCATGACTGTCATGGCCAAAGGAAAAACCCTCGAACAGGCCTGGCTGATCAGCTGGAAGAATATCTCGGACGAACTCGGGACGCTTCCTGCGGTGAAAGCCCACTGTGGCATTCTCGCAGTTGGGGCCCTGCGCCGGGCAATCCGGAATTATTTCAAAGACCAGCCGCAGCCTGCGTGGATTCCGGAGGGCCCCACGGCAGATGAACGGCACGCGGTGGAAGAAGAGCGGCTCTTAGAGGTGCTTGCAAAGCGGGCAAAGAGGATCGAGGGGGAGCTTGCGGAGGATGTAAAAGAGTGTAAGACCGGGTAGGTCCACCGGTGTGATCGGGAGAATGGCCGGGTCTCGCGGAGTGGTGCGTGCGGAGCCGGTTATCAATAAACACGGAGGTAGTTATCAGGATTATTTTTATCTCTGCGCCAGTTTACTTTTTTTAGTCCTGATAAAAGCAGCAATCCCGGGGAAATACCGGGAACGATTTGTTATATATGAATTGATAGCATGGGAGCGGGGAATATTATCCCTCCCGGGTAATTAAAAACCGCCGGGCCATGCACTCATTCTTTAATTCCATCCTGCATCTGTGGTTCATTGCATTGGATACTACCAACACGAGACGAACAGAATTATGCAGATTACTACTTCTATCAGACGCACCATCGCATCGGTTCTCCTCACAGCGGGACTCATCTACCCGGCCTGTGCCGCGGTCTGTCCAAAAGGTATCGGAGGCTGTACTTCTCCGGGCAGGTGCTTCCTCTTTGTCGATGCAGACGGCAATACATTGTGCGATTATACCGCACGCACTGTATCACAAGCTTCGGCAGGCCCGGTTTCTTCCGGCCCGTCCGCACCGGTAAACCCGCAGATTTCAATCCGGGCAACTGCAACACCGGCTACAGATCCGACGAGTGTACAGGTATCTTCGCTTCCGGTTTCCACCCCTTCGGGAACATCAGTTCCTGCAATGCCGGATACTACTGCATCCGTTCTCCAGAATACCTCCCCAGGGAGTTTTCTCGATGCACTCCACCTGTCTGCACCCATAACCGAAACCGCACTCTTTCTCATGTTTACCGGTATATTATTTGTGTTCATCCGAACGGGAATTCTGGGAATACGGATCGAAAAGACACTCCCGGCCCTTGCACTATCGTCCCTCTGTGCTCTGGGTATCTCACTCATTGTCACTTCATTCCTCGCGGGAGCGGCCGTTGCAGGGACCACGTATGCTCTCTGCTACATGGGGGCCGGGACCCTGCTCGCCGCATACCTCTGGCACACCGGAGTCATGACACAAAAGATAGTAGTTTTGGCGGCGGGCTTAAGCACGCTCACCGGTTTTATCTTCCTGGCACCGATCATGCCCATGGAGTTGGGGGGACTTGTCAATGTGATGACCGGACAATCAAACCTGAATCCGGGCATCATCGTGATTTGCGCAGTCATTGCACTCACGCTCGGCGTGGGCAGAACGTTCTGCGGCGCTATCTGCCCGGTGGGATCATTGCAGGAACTGGCATATGCGGTACCAATGACAAAGATCGTTATCCGTCACACGGTAATCCTTGAACTGATCCGGCTTGTCGTTTTCGCTGCAATAATCATTGCTGCGGTATACCTGATCGACATTATGGCATTCACCGGCTTGTACGACGTGTTCTCCCTTACCCTTTCGGCAGGGCTGGTGGTAGCAGCAGGTATCATTCTGCTGTCAGTATTTCTGTACCGCCCGGTCTGCAGGATCATCTGCCCCTTTGGTGTCCTCTTTTCCCTTCTTGCAGGGTTCAGTTTATTCCGGCTGCGTCGCACGGGGGCCTGCATTAACTGTAAGAGATGCGAGAAGGCCTGCCCGGCCAATACGGCAGGAAAACCCGATTCGAAGGGGGAATGCTATCTCTGCGGCCGCTGCACGGATACCTGCCCAGCCCCCGGGGCTTTAATGTATTACCTGCGGGATAACCGCGGTGAATATTATACATCGGAAAGCCAGTCCGATCTCTGCCAGAATTTGAGCGGGGAGTTTTCAGGGGATGGCACCGACAGGACCGGGGCGCAAAAGGGGAGGTGTAATATTGGTAAGAGATGAGACAGGGGAAAAACCTGATTACTTTTGTTTTTTGGATCTGTTTATAATTCAGATTAGTATTACGGGGATGTCTTCATCGAATTCTCAATTTCATTGATATAATGCAAAAGGCGGGAATGATATGCATCTGCAAGAATTTGTGCCGCCAGATGGGAATTACATGAGCAACCTGAAAGCCCAATACTCCGGATTTCTTCGGGATGTGTATCATCAGCTGCATATATTCCATCAATCACAGACCAGGTTTTTGAACACCAGCCAATAAAATCGTAATATTCAAGACCATATTGATTTCTTCTAATCGTTTTTATATCATCGATTCTCTCACTAATCAGAAGAATTGCTTTTTCAGGGGGAATTTTCAGATTTAGCATATTATGAGATCCAGAATATTGATTTAATGATAACAGAGAAAAGGATTATTATTTGTTTTTTAATGAAAGTTAAACAATCAATGAATAGTTTTCCACGTAAGATTTTGCAAAAAGTATCGAACCTTCTTTTTCTCCCCCTCATTATGCAAAATATCCCGATCTGCACAAAAAGTTTTCAATCAAAGTCCGGTTGAAAATTTTTCAAGCAAGGTTTGATTGATCGGTACGCGACTTCCAGGAAGGAGCTGAGGGGTCGATTGAATTTTTCCGGGCAAGGTTTGATTTAGTTTTTTCAACCAAGGTCTGCCCGGAATTTTTCAATCAAGATCCGGTTGAAAATTTTCAGGCAGGGTCTGATGCATTTTTCCCGAGCGTCCACACGTCGCAGATGCACTAACAGGCACACGTTTGAATCAAGGTCTGGTTAATTTTCTTCAGGCAAAGTCTGCTCAAAATTTTTTAATCAAAGTCTGATTGAAATTATTCAAGCAAGGTTTGATTGATCGGTACGCGACTTCCAGGCAGGGGCTGAGGGATCGATTGAAATTTTCTGGGTAAGCTTTGATTTACTTTTTTTAACCAAAGTCTGCCCGGAATTTTTCAATCAAGGTCCGGTTGAAAATTTTCGTGCAGGGTCTGCTCAATTATTTCCGGCACAGGCCCCACCCGTCCCCGCTGAAACCCGGGGGCGGGCCAGGTCTCCGCGTAACGGTCCAGCCGTGGGCCGGTGATCGCATGCCGTTTGGCAATTGCCCGGTACATGAACGGGCCCGGAACGTACACGTACCGGAGATTAGGGAGGGGGAGGGAAGGGAAAAAACCCGGGTTCCGAAGGTGCAGGATTTTTGCAGTGTAGAAAACCTTTTTTTACCTGTTTGTTCAGGTTTCACCCGGGGCTGCTCACTTTTCTAGTCGGGGTTTGGCCGGGAAACCCGGACGGGAACCGGACGATATTATTCACGTGCATCTGGTATCACCCTGTAGCAGTCCTTCGGCACCAGGATTTCGAAACGTGCCCCTTTTCCCGGCTCACCGGTCTCAGCGATGGTGATGCCGGTAATCGAGAGGATCTCCCGGGTGAGGAAAAGGCCAAGACCGGTATTTTTCCCGTAGCCCTGCTCGAACAGGCATTTTTTATCGTCGCCCGGGATCCCCACCCCGTCATCCTCGCAGGCAATCACGAGCCCGTCACCGGTTTCAGAAGAGGTGATGCGAATGGTCGTCATTGCCCGACCACCGTATCTCAGGGCATTATCGATCAGGTTATAAAAGACCTTTTCGAACAGGGAATCGGCATAAATTTCAAGATCCAACGGTTCAACCACCACTCCCACATCCCGCAGGGGAAGGGCGGCAACTGCCCGCTGGACACGGGTATTGATATTCTGCCAGACTGGAGATTTTGTTCCCATATTCTCGTAGATTTTTGTGAAATCGATCTGATGCCCTATTATTTCAGCAATCTTCATCTCTTTTTTGAGATATTCTGATGCCGTGGGAATGGTATCGAGTTCTTCTTTCGAAAGCTCGAGATATGTCGAGAGTGCCATGAGCTGGTTCTTGATGTCGTGCCGGGTTATTGATGAGAGAATCGTGAGTTTTTTATTAACCCGGGAGAGTGCATCCTCTGCTGCTTTGCGCTCGGTGATATCGGTAATCACGGATAAGAGTACCGGCATTCCTTTGTCTGCAATCGGCACGGTCTTGATCAGGCAATGCCTGATCGTGTCATCGTGAAGCTGGATATCAATCATGGTGAGGGGATCCGGGGCATCTCTGCTATCAAGTGCATGAATATATGCCCGATAAGCTTCAGCACTCGCCGCTGTCAGGAATGAATAGATTGATGATCCCACAAGGGTTTTGTCGGGCTGTCCCATGAACTGGGCCGCTGCCGGGTTGGCGTACCGTATAAACTCCCTGTCGTGGACGAGAATATAATCAGGGAGGTTGTCCGCAAGGTTCCGGTACCGCTCCTCGCTTTGCCGGAGCTCGCCCTGGGACCGGGCCATATTGAGCATCAGGAAGGAACCCGTGGAGACGATATCCATGGGGATAGTGACGATAAAGAAGATCGGGTTAATGGGATCCGGGCCCCTAAGCGAGTGGTCACCGGGAGTGATAATCGCGTTTACAGTGATCGCGGTCCAGAGAAGTGCTGTAACCAGGAGGGCCGCGGCAAAGCTGTACCTGAGCGACCGGGTTTCCGGTTCCCTGAACCGGATCGCGATGAGTGAGGTCGCAACAAAGCAGGGGACAATGACCACTCCTATAATCACGCCACGCATGATTTGCGAATCGACACGGAACGTAAACCAGAGTAACAGGAGAACGGCCGGTATCAGGCTGCAGTATATGATCACAGGGAGCGCCCGTGACCGGAAATATTTCCCGGTACTGTCAAGCCGCATCATGACCGACAACATAATCAAAAGACCTGCCACCGTTGAGGAGAGCAGGAGGGGCAGGGATCCACCGATCACGTACAGAAAATACCCGCAGGATGTGACCAGCAGGGAAAGCATCCATGTCCGGAACCCGTCATGGGTCTTCTGGGACCTCCAGAAGGTAAAGAGCATCAGCGTGAGGACGACATTGACAAGAAAGAGTGTCAGAAAAAGGGTGCTGATGTCAAGCTTATACATGGTATCACATTCCGGCCGGTGTTACCTCACCGGACATTATTATAGTGTTATAAGGGGAGATACTATTCCTTCTATTGATATGAATATTCGTAATGCTTAAACGCCCACCAAAAAATTTCATGATGGGGGGTAACCCTCAGCAGTTCCAAACGTTTGACATAGTCCGCAATACGGACAATACGATCTCGATCTTCACAACCGACGTTGATCCGGCAGGGCCTGGAACAATCGCGGGGGCACATGGGGCACATTGAGGGTCATTTCCGGGATCTTTTTTCTGTACCGTTTTCTCGTAAGACTTTCCGGTAAATGGGATATAAGTGCCCCATGTGCCCCACAAGAGAGAGGCCCCACCCGTCCCCGCAAAAACCCAGGGGCTGACCGGTTTTGTGCAGGGAATTCCCGGGAGGGGGCGCCGCAACCATGGCTTTTTATTCACGATTGGACTATACAGTGATCTTATTCCATGGCCTCCAGCTATCGCGTCCTCTATGTTGATGACGAACCTTCCCTGCTCGAAATTACCAAATTGTACCTTGAAAAAAAAGCAGGATTTTCTGTTGACTGCAGCCTCTCGGGAAGCGAAGCCCTCAGCCAGATTGCTGCAGGGCACTATGATGCAGTAGTCTCGGATTACCAGATGCCGGAGATGGACGGGATCACCCTCTTAAAGAAGGTGCGTGAAATCCACAAAACCCTCCCGTTCATCCTGTTTACCGGCAGGGGCAGGGAAGAAGTGGTCATTGAGGCAATCAACAACGGTGTGGATTTCTACCTCCAGAAAGGCGGCGATCCCGTAGCGCAGTACGCCGAGCTCTCGCATAAGATCCGTACCGCAGTCGAGCAGCGCACTTCGGAGAGAGCATTGAAAGAGAGCGGGGACCGCTATCGCTCCCTTGTCGATAACATGCACGACTGCGTGGCAGTTTACCAGGCTGTTGCAGACGGCGAGGACTTTGTGATTCTTGAATTCAACCATGCTGCAGAGAAGACCGAGCAGGTAACGAGGGAGGAGGTTGTCGGGCAGAGGGTAACCCGGGTATTTCCCGGGGTGCAGGAATTCGGGATCCTTGACGTGTTCCGGCGCGTCTGGCGCACAGGCATACCCGAATCGTTTCCCGTTTCACTTTACCAGGATAACCGGATCTCCGGGTGGCGGGATAATTTTATCTTTAAACTTCCCTCCGGGGAGATCGTTGCGAGTTACAGTGATGAAACAGCTCGAAAGCAGGCAGAAGAGGCGCAACAAAAGAGCGAGGAGAAATACCGGCTCACGCTGGATGCCACCAATGACGGGATCTGGGACTGGAATATCCCCACCGGAGGGACTTTTTTTTCCTACCGCTGGTATACCATGATCGGCTATGACCCCGGTGAACTACCCGCAACGTATGCCACATGGCGTTCCCTGCTCCACCCGGACGATGCGGGTCGGGCAGAACAGAAGATCCAGGACCACATCGGGCAAAAAGTCGAAAGTTATTCAGCAGAATTCCGGATGCGGACAAAACAGGGGGACTGGAAATGGATCCTTGCCCGGGGTAAAGTAGTTGAACGGGATTCCGGGGGCAATCCGATCCGGATGGTGGGGACCCATACCGATATCGATGAGCGCAAACGGATTGAATCGGAACTGGAACAAAAGAACCAGGAGCTGATGGCGTCCTATGAACAGCTGACCGCTTCTGAGGAGGAACTCAAAAGCCAGTTCGATGAACTCAGCCGCATCCAGAAAAATCTCGCAAAGAGCGAGGAGCGGTACCGGGTTGTCGCTGATTTTACATTTGACTGGGAATACTGGATTACCCCCGACGGGAAATTTATCTATGTCTCTCCATCCTGTGAACGCATCACCGGTTATCGTCCTGAAGAGTTTATCCACGATCCAGGTCTCCTGGTTACTATTACCCATCCTGACGACCGTGGCAGGGTTATCACCCATCTCTCCAATGTAAAGAGCGACGTTGGAGAACATAACGCGCTTGAATTCCGGATCATTACGAAAAACGGGGAAGCACGATGGATAGGTCATGAATGCCAGCCGGTATACAATACCAACAGCGAGTACCTGGGGAACCGCGCCAGTAATCGTGATATTACCGAACGTAAAGAGGCAGAGCAGAAGATAGCTGAATCTTCACGGTTCCTTGCAACCCTGATCGATACCCTTCCCGTCCCGGTATTCTACAAGAGCGCAGACGGAAAGTACCTTGGATGCAACCCGCCGTTCGAGGAATATATCGGGATCCCCCGCAGTGAACTGATCGGAAAAACGGTGTATGATATTTCCCCCAAGGACCTTGCGGACAAGTACAGGGCAGCAGACCAGGAGATGATTGAGAACCCGGCTCGCCAGCAATATGAAACGCAGATCATGTTTGCGGACGGTTCCCGCCATGATGTTATTTTCTACAAGGCCCCGTTCTACACATCCGATGGGTCTGTCGGGGGCCTGATCGGAACGTTCATCGACATCACCGAACGGAAGCGGATTGAATCAGATCTGGAAAGAAAGAACCAGGAACTGAGGGGCTCCTACGAACAGCTGACTGCTTCCGAAGAGGAACTGCGGCATACGGTCGACGAACTGAGCAGGAGTGAGCAGGAACTGCGTAAGAGTGAGGAACAGGTCAGGGTGAAACTTGAAAGTCTCCTCTCTCCCGGAGGGGATATCGGCACGCTGGAACTGGGGGACATCATTAATGCGCAGGAATTCCAGTCGATGATGGATGACTTCTATGCCATTACGCATATGGGAATCGGCATTATTGATATCCAGGGAAATGTCCTTGTAGGTACCGGCTGGCAGGAGATCTGCACAGGATTTCACCGGGTAAATCCCGAGACCTGTGCAAACTGTGTTGAAAGCGATACCCATCTCACAGAAGAGGTTGAGCCGGGTACTTTCAGGAAATACCGGTGTAAGAATAACATGTGGGACATTGTCACCCCCATTATCGTTGGCGGGAACCACGTGGGCAATATTTTCCTTGGCCAGTTCCTGTATGATGATGAATCCATTGACATTGAACTCTTCCGTGCGCAGGCTGCCCGGTACGGGTTTGACGAGCAGGCATACCTTGCCGCGCTTGAACGGGTTCCCCGTTGGAGCCGGGAAAAGGTTGACACCTTAATGACATTTTATGCGAAGTTTGCCCAGATGATCTCGTCGATCAGTTACCGCAATCTCCAGCTCGCCCGGACCGTAACCGAGCGGGACTCCCTTCTCCATTCGCTGCAGGAGAGCGAACGCAAGTACCGGACACTTGGTGAAAATATTCCCGAGAAGATCTTTGTCAAGGATACTGCACTTGCCTATGTATCATGCAACGAACACTATGCCCGCGATCTTGGCATTGCAGCCGAAGGGATTGCGGGTAAGACCGATTTTGATTTTTTTCCCCGCGATCTGGCGGACCATTACCACGAGGTTGACCGGACCGTCATCGCATCTGGAACAACGAGGACGATTGAAGAGCGGTACATCAAGGATGGCAGAGAATCCTGGATTTCCATGTCAAAGACCCCCATACGGGATGATACAGGAAATATCACCGGCATCCTCGGCATCTTCCATGATATTACGGAGCGAAAGATGGCACAGGATGCGCTGGACCGGGCAACAAAGAAACTGAACCTGTTGAATTCCATCACTTTTGCCGACATCCAGAACGCGGTATTTTCCCTGTCCGGGTATCTGGATCTGGAAAAAACAATCCCGATGAATGAAAAACTGCAGCAGTACCTGAAAAAGGAGATAGGAATTGTTGAGACCATCAAGGAATCCTTAACATTTTCAGCTAATTATCAGAGCCTGGGATTAAAGCCCCCCGAATGGCAGGATGTCTTACAATCCTTCCTCTTTGGTATTTCTCACCTGGATATTTCAAAATTATCCCGGAGACTTGATGTTGAAGGGATGGAGATCTTTGCCGATCCTCTCCTTGAGAATGTCTTTTTTACGCTTGCTGAAAATGTGGTTATGCACGGGAAAACGGCAACGGAAATCGTATTCCGTTATCATGAATCCCCGGACGGGCTCACCCTGATCTTTGAAGATAACGGTGCAGGGATTCAAAACGATATGAAAGAAAAGATTTTTGACAGGCGATTTGAGGAAAAGAAAGGTATGGGCCTGTTTCTCGCCCGTGAGATTCTTTCCATCACCGACATGACAATTAAGGAAACCGGCGAACCCGGGAAAGGTGCACGGTTCGAGATTTTTGTGCCGAACGGAGTATACCGGTTTACCGGCAGCAAGGGAAAAAACAGGTAAAATCTTCAGAGGGCCGGTACTAAGCCCCGTTCAGCCGGGTGACCGGAGGACGGAGTGAACGATACCGGAAAGGGCTGATATATGCCGGGACCGGAAAGCAGGTCCCATCCGAGGTACTTTCCACCGCCGGATCGTTTTTGACACCGTAACTTCATGAAGTTATTTTTTTTATAATTTGCCACAATGATTATTTACCTCACGGTATATTTCCAAACTGGAAACAGTGATTCCGTATGAAAAACCTTGCATATGTCGTACTATGTATTGCGGTATGCGCAATTGTTCTGGCTGCAGGATGCACGCAGAACACCCCGGTGCCTGTTGCGAATCCTGCTCCAACAGCACCGGTCACACAGTCCCCACCAGCAGATTCGGTTAAAACTACCCCCTCTTCACTCGGGACAATCCTCACGGATGCACGGGGAATGACCCTCTATTTCTTTGCACGGGACCGTCCCGGCAGCGGGAACAGCACCTGCTACGGAAAATGCGCCACGATCTGGCCGGTCTATTACACGACTTCTCCCGTTGTGTCCCCACCTCTTGCAGCCTCCGACTTCACCGTGATCACTCGCGCTGATGGTACACCACAGACCAGCTACAAGGGCTGGCCGCTCTACTACTATCAGGAGGATACACAAGCCGGCGACATGAAAGGGGAAGGCATAACCGGGAACTGGTTTGTTGCAAAACCCGACTACTCCGTTATGCTCTCCCAGCAGCCCGGTGCCGGTGAATTCCTGACAGACGGAGCTGGCAGGACCCTGTATTTCTTTGCGTCCGACAATCCCGGGGCAACAGCCTGTACAGGTTCATGTATTTCTAACTGGCCGGCGTTCTCATCCGGCCCGCTTATAGCGCCATCGATCCTGAAAACAGCCTCTTTCTCCGGCGGTAAACGCCAGGATGGCCGCATGCAGTCCCTGTACCAGGACCGGCCGCTCTATTATTTCATCAAGGACACTAAACCGGGGGACATGAACGGGCAGGGCGTAAACAATGTGTGGTTCGTGGCAAACATGTCCGGGTTCGTACCTCCCGTCCCGACAACGGTACCGACTATTCCTCCAACTCCGACACCAACCCCGACCTTTGATTATGGAGACAGCGGTAGTGACAGCGGGGGAGGGGGCGGCGGGGGCTACTGATACTTCTTTTTTCTTAAGGTGATAGAGGCAAAACGCTGCATGAAATATCAGAAGGTCGGAGGTAGCTTTTTTCCCGGCGGGTCCGATTGATCAAGAAACACATTTTTATTGCGATCCGCATCGCGATGAAAAAATTCCGGGCAGGATCTGGTTACTATTTTCAAGGCAGGGTCAGCAGGGAAATTTCACGGCACAGGCCCCCCCGTGTCCGTGCAACCGTGGGCTGGTGAAGAGTGTCACTTTTGGCCGGGTACCTTAAAGATGTGCTCCGGACATGCACTTTTCGCCGCTCTTGGCAGAGTGAACATCGGAAACGACTGAGCAATCCCGGAATGGCGGCTAAGAAAATGGCAGATACATAGCGTTAAAAATATTGTAGCGTAATATTCACAAAAGTTCTCTGGTCTTATCGAGATGACAAAAAGAAGGCAGGTCCCTTAACATTCTGCCATTCAGCGGAACCCCGGCACTTTTTGTCTGAAGGCAGAGAGGGATGAAGTCGTATGCAATCGGGTAAAGTAACAAGTTGTGTTCTGGTAATCTGCCTGGTCCTTACCGGTTTTTCTTTCCTGGCAGGATGTACCCAGAAGGGACCGGATGCCGGTCCGGTGAAAACCGGTGCCGGAGTTGTCAGAACGGACACCGGCCCGGTTTCAGGATTACCGCAGGGGGGGCTCCGGGTTTACACCGGCATCCCGTTTGCAGCTCCACCGACCGGTGAGCTTCGGTGGAAACCGCCCGCGCCGGTCAAGCCCTGGGACGGCGTGAGGGAAACGATGATGTATTCACCGGCCTGTCCCCAGCCGGCCGCTGCGAGTCCCGGGGCTCCTCTCAACATGAGCGAGGACTGCCTGTATCTCAATGTCTGGACTCCTGCAAAGAGTGCCGACGAGAAACTGCCGGTCATGGTCTTTTTCTATGGCGGGGCGTTCGGAAAGATAGCCGGCTCCATGCCGCTGTATAACGGCACAGCCCTTGCAGAGAAGGGCGTCGTTGTCGTTACGACCAATTACCGGGTAGGCGCTCTCGGGTTCCTTGCCCACCCCCAGCTCGATACCGAGTCCCCCAACAACGTCTCTGGCAATTACGGGCTCCTCGACCAGATCGCCGCTCTGCAATGGGTACAGAGGAATATCGGGCAGTTCGGCGGCGATCCGTCCCGGGTGACCATCTTCGGGCAATCCGCGGGAGGGGAGAGTACCCTCATCCATCTTGTCAGCCCGCAGAGCAGGGGGCTTTACCAGCAGGCAATCGTCGAGAGTGGCACGTTCTGGACAAACGGTGCGGAAATTGATTCCCTCAATGCAAAAGCCGACGCGGAGCAGCTCGGGGAAACATTCGCACAAAGCCTCGGATGCTCCGGCCCGGATGCGATTTGGCAGATGAGAAAACTGAGTTCACAGGAGATCGCCAATGCAACCCCCTGGCCGGCATCCCCGTTCCAGATGGTGAACAGCAGGCATTTCGAGCCAACAATTGACGGGTGGTTAATCCCTGATTCCCCGGACAACCTGTACCGTCTCCACCGTGAGAATCCGGTTCCCCTCATCATCGGGCACAACGCCGATGACGGGACAACGCTTGCTGCAGACGCAAACATGACCGTCCCTGAATACCGGACATACATCCAGAACCGGTTTAAGATGGACGCAGATAGAGTTCTTGCAAAATATCCTGCCAATTCAACTGCAGAGGTCCAGATCCAGCTTGAGCAGATCATGACGGACTACGACTTTAATGACGCTGCAAAGTTTGTAGCGGGATCGATGGCAGACTTAAACGCGAGCATATATTTGTACCGGTACTCTTACATCCTCCCCGGGCAGCCCTACGGCGCATTCCACGGGAGCGAGACCATCCTGTTATTCAAAGTCCCGATTCCTTCGGATCCGGTGAATGATGCTGTCGCTGACAACCTGATCGATCTCTGGACCCGTTTTGCCAAGACCGGGGACCCGAACGGCGGGATGAATGTCACCTGGCCGAAGTATACCCGTGTCGGGGAACAATATCTCGATATCGGGGCTGTCCCCATCGTGAAAAGCGGGTATTAGCACTCCTTTTTTCGCATGCAAAACAACAACAACGAACTATCACAGACTTTATCATACCCGGATGGAAATACCCCCCCATGCGATTGCTTCAGTTGTCCCTGTCCCTGATCCTGATACTTGCCGTTAGCATCTGCGGATGCACGGCCCCGTCTCAAGCCCCGGTTCACACCACTCCGGTAACAGCAGTCCCCACACCACCCACCGGGTCCGGGGACTGGAAATTTGTCGTATTCGCAGATTCCCCCGACCCGGCGGGGAACACAACCACCGGTGTCAGTCCGTCCCTCATCCCGATTGCCAAAGCAATAGCTGAAGAGAAGCCTGACCTCACCCTGTACCTGGGTGATATGGTCAACGGGTGGATGTTAACCAAAGCATCCCCGATGGCGGGCAATTACACGGGCCAGTTCGAAAACTGGATGGGATACGTTGCTCCCATCCATAATTACACGGACGGTACCGGTATCCCGCTGTATGTAATCCGGGGTAATCACGAGGACGGCCCGAACCAGACCGTTATGCCCCTCCTCGATGCCTATCTCGCAACAGCGGCTGCCGGCATGCCGGCAAACGGCCCGCCCGGTGAAGAGAAGCTGACGTATTCGTTCACGCACAAGGGTGCAAAATTCCTCATGAACGACAATTATATCGCACACAATGGTCAGAAAGAGACGGTGAACCAGAGCTGGGTCAACGAACAGCTCACGCAGGAGACCCGGCCGTTCATGTTTGTCTTCGGGCATTCTCCCGCGTATGCCGTGGTTAACGATACTGAAGAGGATGATTACGCCATCGATGTTCATTCCCCGCAGCGCGATATTTTCTGGAAGAGCATGGTCGACAACAATGTCTCTGTCTATTTCTGCGGGCATGCCCACCTGTATGTCAGGGGCCAATCCCGGGGTGTCCAGCAGGTAGTCAGCGGGAACGCCGGGGCACATGCGATACCATTCGATCCTGCGAATGTGGATCCCACGCTTACGCTGGAATACCCGAAGAAGACCATCACCAAGAATGACCAGAGAGTCGGCTACATTGTCATCACGGTCCACGAAGGGACCGGGACGATCGACGGGGTAGAGAAACAGTTGAACCCGGTGACCGGTTCGTGGGAGACCGGGGATACCTTCACCATCCCAGCCCGGTAAAACAACCAGGTACCCTGATGAAGGCAAGATGTATGTCTTCCATAAATGGAGGATAAACTTCCCCGGTCTCATTTTACTCAGGGACCTGGAGCACCCGGACCCCGGTTAGTACCCGGGCCTCGTATCCAGCCAGCCATACCATTAAACAATAACACGCCAAAAATCACCATAAACACTCCGGTTTATACCGGGGCGAGAGCGCGATGGCGGGCTTTTTAGAGAAATTCACCTCCTGCCAGAACCCGGCTTTTTGCCGGTAAAAAGAGGATGAAATTGTATGCAAACAGGTAACGTAACAAGTTGTGTTCTGGTAATCTGCCTGCTCATCGGATTTTCCCTCCTGGCAGGATGTACCCAGCCGGCACCGGCAACCGGTGTCGTCACTGAACCGGTGATGGTGAAGACTGACGACGGCTCTGTTTCAGGAATCCGGCAGGACAACCTCCGGGTCTTCCACGGCATCCCGTTCGCGGCCCCCCCGACCGGAGACCTGCGCTGGAGACCTCCGGCACCGGTCAAGCCCTGGGACGGCGTAAAGGAGACGAAGGGGTATTCAGCGACCTGTCCCCAACCGGGATCTCCGGCTCCCCTGAACATGAGCGAGGACTGCCTCTACCTCAATGTCTGGACCCCGGCACAAAGTGCTGGCGAGAAACTGCCGGTCATGGTCTTTTTCTTTGGCGGGGGATTCAAGGATGTTGCCTTCAACATGCCGATGTATAACGGGACCACCCTTGCACAGAAAGGAGTCATCGTTGTCACGTCAAATTACCGGCTGGGTGCTCTCGGGTTCCTTGCCCATCCCCAGCTGGACAGCGAGTCTGTGCATAATACGTCGGGCAATTACGGACTTATGGACCAGCAGGCTGCCCTGAAGTGGGTGCAGAAAAATATCGGGGCGTTTGGCGGGGACCCGTCCCGGGTGACCATCTTCGGGCAGTCGGCAGGAGCCGAGAGTGTCCTCATCCACGTTGCCAGCCCAACGAGCAAAGGCCTCTTCCAGCAGGCAATTGTCGAGAGCGGCCCCTTCTGGGCGCACGGGGCCACGATCAACGCCACGCACCCGAAAGATTTTGCCGAACAATTCGGCGTTGAGTACGCAACAAGTCTCGGGTACTCCGGCCCGGATGCGATTGCCGGGATGCGACGTTTAAGTCCCGCTGCCCTGATCAATGCCACGCCATCGCCGTCACCCGGGTTCTGGACTACCCACACGGTCCAGTTCGAGCCAACGGTCGACGGGTGGATCCTCCCCGACTCCATGGACAACCTGTACCTTCTCCACAAGGAGAACCCGGTCCCCCTCATGATCGGGAACAATGCCAATGACGGGACCACGCTCTCAGCGGGCGCCAATATGACCGTCCCGGAGTACGTGAGCTTCATTAAGGGCAGGTTCGAGAAGGATGCCGATGCGGTCTTGGTGAAATATCCTGCCAATTCGACTGCCGAGGTCCAGCTCCGGCTGGCGCAGATCATGACTGACTATGATTTCAGCGACTCGGTGAAGTATGCCGCCGGCTCGATGGGAGACATAAACCCGGACACTTACATGTACCGGTACAGCTATATCCTGCCCGGGCAGCCCAACGGGGCCTTCCATGGCAGCGAGACGCTCCTGTTGTTCGGTGTGCCAGTCCCGGCGGACCCGGCGGTGGCTGAAAATGTCGTGGATCTCTGGACACGATTTGCCAAGACGGGGAACCCTAACGGCGGGATGACTGTCACCTGGCCGAACTATACCCGGCAGAAGGGCCAGTATCTCAATATCAATAGTACCCCTTCTGTGATGACCGGTTAACAGAATCACTTTTTAGAAGGTACGGTTGAAAATTTTTCATCCGGGGTCCGTCCGGGGTATTTCCCGGCACAGCCCCTATCCGCCCCCACTGAAACCCGGGGGCTGGCTGGTCTCGCGAGGATTGACAGGAACAGGTCAGAATAGTGAAGTGGGCGGGGGAGGAATAGAAAATAAGCAGGCTAAACAAAGGAATGGCGAAGTGACGATGCAACCAGTCCAGGAATACCTGAATCATCAAATGAGCTAAACCTTATCTCGTACTATCCTGTACGCCCCGTGCGGAACATGGATCTCAAACCGGACACCTTCCCCGTAGATTCCGGTTTCCCGGATCTGAATCCTGGTGAGGGCAAGGATTTCCCGGGTAAGGAAAAGACCCAGACCGGTATTCTTCCCGTACCCTTTATTGAAGATCCGTTCCTTATCAGATTGCAGGATCCCGGCCCCGTTATCCTCGTAGGTGATGAGAAATTCTTCCCCGGACTCCTGCCCCCTGATCCTGATCTCGGCAATGTGACCCCCGTGCCGGAGCGAATTATCGATCATGTTGTAAAAGACCCGGCCTAACATAGGATCTGCAAAGACGACAACATCTGCAAGCAGGGGGTCAACGAAAATCCGCGTTTTCTCCAGTCCGGGAAGGTACGGGTCAAGAGCGTTTTTTACCTTCTGCCATTGTGCAGACTGGAGCCCGAGCGTCTGGTAATCCCGCGTGAACTCGATCTGGCTCTGGAGAAGCTCCGCGTGATTCTCGGCATTTGTCAGGTAGTGATCGGTTTCTTTCGGAAGGGGTCCGGCCCGGGCCAGCTGGAGCGAACCCATGAGGGCCGTAAGGGTATTGAGGATATCATGGCGGGTGATGGAAGTGAGCAACTGGAGTTTCTCATTCGATTTTACGAGCCCGAGTTCCGTAAGGTGCCGTGTATGGCTGTCGTGGAGCAGGATGATGTTTCCACCGGGTACCCGGTCATAGCCGCAGAGCGGGATATGCCGGAGATCGTAATAATGGGGTTGGCCATCAAGGGGGAGCGTGATGGTACGGGGGGCTTTAAGGCCTTTCCTGCACCCGGGATCGGACAGGACTACATCAGGAACAAGGGAATCTGCCATCACGCCGATGAGCGTGTTACGATCTGTTCCTATGATCCGTGCAGCTGCAGGGTTTACTTCCACAACCTTGTTCTGGATATTGACGATGATGACCCCGTCGGTCATCTGGTCAAAAAGAACGGGGATGGCAACCGGTGTCAGGGTGAGGAACTGGTAACGCGATGTCGCAACATAGAGGGCAACTGCCGTGAGAATGAAACCACCGAGAACAAGCGCTACCGAAAATAGGGAATCCGGCATGAAAATTAGAACGTTGTGCATGAAAAAAGGCACAACAAATGCGAGCAGGATTGCCACAATCTGGATCCGGTAGACAGGGGGTGAACGAAAAAATCTGCTTACTGCCAGAGAGAGACCTGCAATGACCAGCACCGAAGAATAGAGATGGCTGAGCCAGAAGAATGGGCCGGGTGTGAACCAGAAAATTAACCTTTCATCAATAATTGTTGAAGAGATCCCGATTACAAAGAGGTTGTGCAGCGAAGGGGTCATCGCCACTATGAGTACGAGAGCGGGAATCAGGCAGGTTAGCGCAATCATACGGGGAGTAATGCGCTCGATTTCTCCGATATACAAGAGGATGAAATAAAACGACAAGACGGGTAAGAAAAGCCGCAGCGGCAGTTGAAGTATGACAAGAATCAAGCTCAGCGTGGGATCGACAGTTGCCAAAGAGAGGGTGAAAAGGAACGAGTACAGGGATGCACAAGCCAGAATGAGTACCGCGACCCGCCCAATCAAACCGTACCGGAACTGCAAGGTAAGATAACCGATGATAAGAAGGAAAAAAGTGGCAGTAAGTCCTGCAACAACAAGAGGTGTGATTGACAACAACGTCATGAACCGGTTCCCTGCACAAACATTGACACTTATAGACGATAGGAATAGAATGACAATAAATGCTTGTGTACGGTTACGATAGTCCCCGGCCATCAGAGACCGGCTTTCTTCCCACCCCTTTTTTTAAGTCAGAGGCTCCCTCACTACGAAGGGAGCCCAGCCTCCATTTTGTGCTACATTCGTGAAAAATGGTGCTGATTATTTTCAAAAAAAACAGTCTGCACCGGGTCTGACTGGTGCCGGCGTTTTTAGGGCTCGGAGAAAAACACGGGGGGACTTTTGGGAGAGTGAGCGGTACCGGAAAGAGCTCAGCTTCTCCGGAACCGGAAGGCCCGGGCCCCACCAGTCCCCTCCGAAACCCGGGGGCTGGCCGGCTCTCCGCGTAACGGGGCAGCCGGGGGCTGGTGAGCGTTGGGCCGGATCCTGGGTACAGAGGGGTCGGGAAATTGCATTAGTAGAACATTTTGGGAAGACGATCGATCCCGGGAATAGACGAGGGGCAGGGTAAGAGAATGGAAGGGAAGTTTGAAACAGGACTCATGCCTTCTTCAAGAAAAAAGTCATTTCTTTTTATCGTCAGAATATATTTTTTCCCATTGCGATAATTTTTTTTAATTCTAAAAGATAAATTTAAATATAGATATAGCCCATAACAAATTTGTATCCAATATAGAATTCCTATTAAATTAAAATGTGGCGGGATTAAAAATGGACAAGATGTGGTTGCTGAATTCAATGCGGTTAACAATTCCTCCTGTACCGGGTGGGAATGAAGAAACGCTAAAATTATTCCGCAAGTCTGGAGAAGCAAAGAAACTAACTGAATGGTTTAAAAAGTTTGACTTACACATGGAACCGGAACGAGCCAAACTTTTTGAAATATCTGAATCGGGAATATTTCCTTTACCGGCTGCGCGGGATCTATCAAATGGTCTCATTATTGAGAATAAAATCAGCCTTCTGGGGGAATCAGCATACATGGCTTTTCTGAACGATAGCTACAGCCAAGAGCATTTTTCACCAAAACAATTGCAAACACTTAGTTTATTGGCTAATCAAAAATTGAGCCAAGATTTGGCTACATTAATTCAGGAAGGTGGAGGAGGCCATGTCGTAACCGCTGCATGTTGCTGCTGTTGTTGTTGTTGTAGCCAGTGCTGTTGTAGTTGTGCATCGTATGGTGGTGGACATAGCGCGAGCAAAGTTGCAACAAGGATCGGAATGCTGGCATTTGGCGATCATAGTGTCAATCCAAAGGATACAACAAAAATCCATACGTACTATCGTGGTGCAATGGGTGTTGTGAAAGATGGCAAAGTATGTTCTGTTCTTTTAAAAGTCAAAAATGATCCGAAACTCACAATTCTTGAGATGACCATTGCAATGGTTAATGAAGATGGAAACATTGGTACTTTTACGGTTAATCCAGAAAAATTAAAAACGCTTGGACCGACATCTTTAGCTAACCAATTATGGGGATAATTTATTTTGAATTCCTTGCCAAATATTTTACGATTATCTAATTGTTTTGTTATTTTTGAAACAGAAACAAATGATTTACGTATACAATCGTTAACTCAGAATATTCGATTATCAGGAACGGGAAATGCCGGATGGCTTCGGAATATCCTTAATCAGCTTGATGGTACAGTCGAGACATCCGCTCTTCTTTCTCAATTAAATGACGAGCAAAAAAAAGAGGCAGAAAAAATTTTTATATCACTTTTACAAAGTGGAGTTCTGGAAAATGCAGAAAGGAAAACATATGATACTGGCAAAATATCCAAACGTTATAACCAGCAACTGCTTTTGTTTTCTCATTTTGAGACTCCCGATAGTAATATTGCTATGAATACATTGAGAGATGAAGAAAAGCGAAGAAGTATAGATTTTCATCTTAAACTTAGGTCTTCAAAAGTAACGGTATTAGGCATCGGTCAAACCGGATCCATGCTAATCCGGGCGCTTACCTTATTTGGAGTTGGTCTACTAAAGGTTGCAGATTGTGAAAACGTGACTCCTGAAGATGTCTGGTATGGTGCGTGGTATGATAGTGAGGAAATTGGAACTAAGCGAACGGATGTAATCATAGGTAAGGTCAAAAAATTAAATGCGGACATAAATGTTACAAAAATTTCTTGGCCGGAGAACTCACTATCCGCGCTATCTGATAGGGTTTTTGCTGATACAGACCTTATTGTTGTATGTTTGGACAATTTTGTCCCGAATATTTATGAAAGCGTCAACAAACTCTGCATAGAGAAGAATATACCTTGGATTAGCTACCAACAAATGGGTTTTGAAGTTACAATCGGTCCTTTCGTCATACCAGGACAATCTCCATGTTACAAATGTGCAGATTTACGATTACTGAGTAATCTCTCTGATCCCTTGGAACGAATTCATCTTAATAATTTTTTGAATTATGACACCCTGAAAAGTGGTAAGATTTGCCTTACCTTTGGTATAGATTTTCTGGCAATGGAGATCATCAAATTCCTAACGGGAATTTCATCTCCTTCCACGTTGGGGAATATATTGATAATAGGAACAATGAACGGTCAAACCCGCTTAAGACCTTTATTGAAAGTCCCACGCTGTCCGCATTGTGGAAAATCAAAAGCCGAAAGACCTGCAATTGATAGCTGGTTGTATGCCAATGATTCATAGGGATCCAATGGGGTCAGACCTCATAAACAGGGTATTGGATGGCCATTATGGTATTATACACGACCTTCATGCCAGTACAATAATACCTAATGGTCCGGAAATTTTCGTTTATGGCGCGAAAACTGCAAACAGCTCGGCATATTTTCTTGTTAAATGTAATGAGGATAACAGTGGGGCAGGAATAACACAACATGATGCAATTTCTGCTGCTGTAGGAGAGGTTATTGAAAGGTACTGTAGTGCAGGATGGGATCCCTCTGAACTTATTTATGGTACATATAACGATTTAAACAAGGAATTCAACTTAATCTCACCAAATGACTTTCATTATTTCGATAAAAGCCAGAAAGAAGCGCTCAGTGAGTTCGCACCATTTACCAAAAACACATATCTTGCTTGGATACCATCATATTCCCTGATTCGCAAAACGCAGGTTCTGGTTCCAGCTTCTGTCGTGTTTCTCCCGTTTAAAGCTCTTTTTAAGCAGCAAGGCGAACAGATCATTGCCCCATCGTATTCTACCGGATTATCATGCGGAGCAAGCAGACCAGAAGCTCTTTATCATTGTCTGTGTGAGTGCGTTGAACGTGATGCATTCATGAATTTATGGAATAACAGATTGTCAATACCCCACGTAAATATAAAATCTGATCCGGAAATCAAGGATTTATTTGAGCGCTATTTTGAGAGAGAGAATCTGGAATATATCATCGTAAATTCAACAACAGATATCAAACTTACTGCGATAAACTGTTTTTTAGTTGATTATGCATATTCCCCCCCATTGATCGCAGTTAGCGGGAGTGCAAGCTTGTCTGCTAAGGACGCTATCATAAAGGCAATTCTGGAAGCTGCCCATACCTATTATTGGGCATGCACACTTCGGCAGGACACGAGGGATTACCAAGAAGACTTCAGTGACGTTCTTGATTTTCAAGACCATATTCGTCTTCACGCTTCGGGAAAATTTTTTCGTGCTTTCGACTTCATTTTAAAAAAATCGGTTTCATGCCAAGTAGGTGAATTATGCAATTATCAAGTATCCTCATATAAGGAGGCCCTCTGGAAAACTGTTGCTATATTAAATGACGCAGGACAAGAGTCGTATGCTGTTGACCTGACGACTCCAGATATCGAAGATCTAGGATTAGCAGTAACAAGAACATTCGTACCAGGATTAATTCAACTTAATTCAGGACATCACAGGCGCCAGCTAGGGATTAAACGCCTTTTTACCCTTCCCTGTAATCTAGGTTATACCGCAAAAGAAACTACGATAGCCGATATTAATCCGTTACCTCATCCGTATCCCTGACCAAAGAGGATTTAATATGGAGACTCAAGAACCAAAAAATATTTTGGAAGATATTGATCTTGCCGAGTTGTATCATGAAAATAGTAAGTTACGGAAAATTGACCAAGAACACTTTAATTGGATTTCATTCATAAGTATGTCTCCCACATTACGTGAAATTATGCTTCGCCCATTCAAATTGTACCGTGGGAAACCTATCATCGTTCTTCCGGAGATTACCCAATTTTCCAAGTCCAAATTATCATTCGATGATGCTGTGTTAATGAGAAAGTCATGCAGATCTTTTCAAGATGGAATTACTCTCATACAATTAGGAAAAATACTTTATTATGGATATGGTATTACCAGAACGATGCAGGTTGAGGGATCTTCAATGAAAATTCGGTTTCGGGCGGTTCCCTCTGCCGGAGCTCTTTATCCATTAGAAGTTTATATTTTTGCTCTGAATGTCATTGATATAAAACCAGGGCTATATCATTATAACGCCCGCGACAATTCTCTCGAGCTGCTACAAGAAAAAGACTTCCGAGAAATATTAGAGCGAATTACTCTCTCAAAAAGTATCCTTAAAGGTGCAGCATGCCTCATTGTTTTATCCGCCATTTTCGCACGTGCTCGACTAAAATACCGTAAACAGGCATATCGGTTCGTACTATTTGAAGCAGGACATGTTTCACAGAATATGATGTTGGCAGCCACATCTTTGGAACTGGGAACCGTTGCAATTGGTGGTTTTCTGGATGATGAAATAAATTGTATTATCGATATAAATGGTATAAATGAATCCGTTTTATACTTGCTGGCATGCGGAAAACCTGTAGATGAGGAAAATCCAGTTCTTGATTGATAGATTGAATGTTTAAATAATTTCGACCTACCGATTTCTTTTAGGTCTACAAAATTTACATTTTAGTTTGATAAAGATTTCAAGAGCTAATCTCTTCAAATAGATAATGTATCCATATTGCTGTAAAATCAGCCACTATATCCAAAGAAATCATCTCACCCACCATAGAGAAATAACGGTCATCCACAATCCATTCCTCATTTATATCGATAGGGATGAAGCCCGCTAGGGGTCCCCGACATTTAAGTATATAAATTTTATCTAGTAGTACTTTATATAAGTATTATCCATAAAAGTTTGATGAAGAGTCGGTATGAGGTAATACTAACCGAGGATGAGTGGGAAATCCTGACCGGGATTGTGAAACGAGGGAAAGGTCCGGCGTATCGGATAAAACATGCACATATCCTCCTGCATGCGGATGTGGGGAAAGAAGAGTCCGAAAAGAGCGACGAGGAAATTGCCGGATTATTACATTGCCACATTCAGACGGTATTCAATATCCGCAAATATCATTCTGATGGCAGGAATCATAGTTTGGAGTCGGCGTCGCTCCCACTAAAATATTTTTTTTCAAGAGAGAGAATTGATTATCTATTCTCAACAGTTCGTGGATCCCCTATCCTGCAATGACGGCAGATCTCGCCAATAGGGTTCCGGTGCCGGAGTTTTTGGGGTTCGGAAAATTTCTCTGATGGAGGCTTTTGGGAGAGTGAGCGGGACCGGAAAGAGCTCAGCTTCTCCGGAACCGGAAGGCCCGGGCCCCACCAGTCCCCTCCGAAACCCGGGGGCTGGCCGGCTCTCCGCGTAACGGTCCAGCCTTGAACCGGTCATCGCATGCCGTTTGACAATTGTCCGGTACATGAACGGGCCCGGGGCGGGCAGTTACTGGAGATTTTGGGGGAGTGAGCGGTACCGGATGGTTGGGAACTCCCCATACCATCAAAATGCCTTTGTAGGGCAACAACAATTATGGTACAGAGGCATCTTTATGGGAACCGAAGGAGTATCCCTCAATACCGTTCTTGAATACGTCGAGAAGCTCGATATCGAAGACCAGCAATATCTCCAGGAGATCATCCACCGCAGGCTTATCGACGCAAAACGCATGGCTATTGTCAGCAGGGCAAAGCAGGCAAAAGCAAACGTGCAGAAAAACAAAAGCCGGAGCGGAACGGCAAAAGATCTTCTGGCGGATCTGAATGGTTGAACTCATCTGGGAGGAGCGGTTCAAGAAGATCTACAAGAAATGGTCGAACCAGCACCCGGATCTGAAAGCACAATTTGCCAAAAAGATTGTTCAGTTTGAAGAAGATCCGTTTCATCCTTCATTAAAAACCCATACGTTAAGCGGGGTCCTGAAAGGACTCTGGTCGTTCAGGATTACGTACGAGCACCGCCTCATTTTCGATTTTATTGATGAAAGCCGGACACAAGTTGTACTGATCGATATCGGTTCACACGAAGAAGTGTATTAACGTTCAAATCTTTATTCAGAAGACTATTTTCCCAAGTCCCCTCCGAAACCCGGGGGCTGGCCGGCTCTCCGCGTAACGGTCCAGCCGGGAGCCGGTGAGCATGGGGCGTTTGGCAATTGTCCGGAACAGGAACGGGCCCGGGATGTGCATGTACCGGAGATTTTGGGAGATTGGACGAGTGCGATTATAAATTAGTCATCAGCTCTTTCCAGGAGAGCCTTCACTTCGCGGTTGAGCGTGGGCAGGTTGGTTTCCAGTACACCCCAGACAACTTTGTCTGAAATTGTTGCGTACCCATGAATCAGCCGGTTACGAAAAGAAATAATTCTCGATGAGTTGCTGATCAATTCTGCAACAGAAGGATCGTGCTGAATGGCTTGATTGAGCGCCTCTCCGATTATTTCAAACTGGCGCTCGACACCCGATCGAAGTAGAGGATCGTTCTGGTAATCGGCAAGTGTCTTACCGGCAGTAAATTGTGCAATCAGATCGGAAGCTTCTGCGATATCGAAAAAATATTTCTTTGTCTCATGCGGCTGCATAAATTTCGACCTGCGTATCTTCAAGGGATTTGCGGAAATATGGATTGCGGACTCCACCCGGCTCGACAAGATCAACCGGGCGATTGAGCAGGTGTTCGAGATCCTCTGCGAGCCCGAAGTACTGGTCTGCATGCTCCGCGGGTTGCATCTTTTCAAATTCAACGAGCAGATCAAGATCACTCCTGTCAGGATCAAACCGGTCATCTGTCGCTGAGCCGAATACTGCGAGACGGCGGACCCTGCGGTGAGTACATATCCTGATTATCTCTTCTAAATTCTGCTCGATGATGCGGTGCATGGGTAGATCCCGGACTCTTGGGAGTCTGTTTCTTAGTAATGTGGTGATCGTTCTCCCTGATAGTGCTTGCGATGACAAAGCCTCGGATCAATCGGGATCTCCATACGGGAGTGGAAAGTTTGGCCGGTTCCGGCGTTTTTGGGGCTCGGTGAATTTCGCGAAAGGGGAGTTTTGGGAGAGTGAGCGATACCGGAAAGGGCTCAGCTACTCCGGAACCGGAAGGCAGTCCTCACCCGTCCCTATTGAAACCCGGGGGCTGGCCGGTTTCGCGTGACGGCCCAGCCTTGAGCCGGGAATCGCAAGCCGCTTGACAATTGCCGGAACAGGAACGGGCACCGGGACGGGCATGTACCGGAGATTATGGGTGAGTGAGCGAACAGTGGAATTGATAAAACTCCCGGGATCGTCAATGCATTAATAACCAGAACATACAAACCACACACATACAGGAATATATGAACGCACTCGCACTCCTCCGGCTGCACGAACCGGAACTGAAAAAACAGTTCGGCGTGACGAAGATCGGCATCTTCGGCTCATTTGCACGCGGAGAAGAGCGGCCGGACAGTGATGTTGACGTCCTCGTTACATTCCAGAACGGCAGGAAAACTTTTGATAATTTTATGGGAACCAAATTCTATCTCGAAGATCTCTTCAAGCGGAAAGTTGATCTCGTGACGGACGCTGCGCTCAAACCCCTCATCCGCGATCCTATTCTTCAGGACGTTGTCTATGCCTAGGTCCCAGCTGCTTTACCTGAACGATATTTCAGAGGCGGCAGAAAATATCCGATCATATGTCGGGGACCTGACGTTTGAGAAGTTCAAAAACGATCGGATGCGGATCGATGCGGTTGTACGCAATTTCGAGGTTATTGGAGAAGCGGTCAAGAACCTGAGCGATGAGGTAAAGACGCAGTTCCCCTCAACGGACTGGAGAGCTGTTGCCGGATTCCGGGACACTCTGATTCACGGATATTTCGGGATTGACTTAGAGATCCTCTGGGACATTATTGTGAACAAAATCCCGGTACTGCAAAAAGAGATCGCCGCTATTATCGCACACGAGAAAGCGAAGAGCAAATAATAAAATCCCAGGTCTGATCTTTTTTCATCAATTATTTGATTCTTTAATTCAGTTTTACGTTTTGGTTTCTGTACCACTTGCATAGCCGGTGAGCCTGACAGAAGTTAACCGATCACGATCCAACCAGAAAATAATCAAAACAAAACTATCAATCCGTATTGGGTGATACCGTACTATCTTCTTCCGGCAGTAATTCTTCAGAAGAACTTCTCTTTCATCACTGCATCTCTCTGGATGCGGTACGATTTGGAACAATCAGGCCGGAACGGAAATTTTCTGATCCGGAATTTTTACCTGCGTACGAATGGGTGGAGGAGAAAACCGGGTTCTTTCCCATTTTTTATGCGGTCGGGCAGATCGATGCCGCATTACCCATGACGGGTTATGCAGATAACTGGAGGTACCTGACGGGCGGTGAGATGATCAATGGGAGATACCAAAAGATCTACAACCACAAGGGAGATTTCCCCAACCTTGCCGTGTTCTCGTTTGACACCATTGATGGAATATTCATGGACTTCCAGAGCTGGCATATTGCGCTCAATGCCTGCATGAATGGCGGGAATGTGACACCTGCCGAACAACGCATGGTCTTCAAACCTTCGTGGACCCGCAGCCGCTGGATCCGGGCAGCACTGAATGGCACACATTCGGTTCAGCTTGTTGCACCTGAATTACCACTCCAGTTGGCAAAACGCGGGTATGTGAGAAATACCAAAACCAAACTGATTGTTGAGCGAATGGGTTTTCCCGAGATAACTATCAAGAGAGTGAAAGTGATGAGTATTTTATGACCGGACAACCCCGATGATGTAACCAGGAACCGAGTACGGAATCGAAATACATTTGGATTCCTGGAATACGGAAACGTTTCAATAATCCGGATTTTAAATCCGTGGAATTCGACGGGTTTAGAAAAATCGCCAGGCTCAACAGGTTTACCCTGATTCTCCGACGGAGCAATAATCCGGCAGAAAGTACCTCCCGGATCTTCCCAAAATGGGCTCCGTTTGACCTTTTTGATCAGAAACTCATGCCGTATTCGCAAAAATGCATGTCCCTTATTTCCTGAAACGTGCAAAAATGCCCTCCATTTAGCGGAAATTGCGGGTATACGGGCGCCAGCGGGATCCGGGACAATCGAAGAAGGCCGGAAGACGAAGAAGAGTTCCTCGCCATGGAATGCACCAAGCGAACTGTCCGGCAGCATCACATACGAGAACCGGTACAGGTACGTGTTCGGGTTCAGCTGCGATTGCGACCCGGCAACAAACTTTGCCGCAGCGCTGAAATCAACATCCGTCATGATCCGCCCCATCTGCTGCTGGACCTCTTCTGTAGTTGTAGCCGGGTATTTTTTTAGAATTTCCGGGGCATACTCGCCAAAGCGAGACCGGATATAGGTGTTGTATTGGGTAACGTTCATCCCGGTATTTGCGGCGAGCGTAGAATCTTCATTAGTGTTGGTCCCGATAATAAGGGGGACCGGGTTCTGTCGTTTCTCAAAGAAGATCTTCTCCGGATCCTCACGAATCAGGAGGCCGTCAACAGTAGGTTTGAACCGGAGCGTGTGGACCTTCCAGAATGCCGATGCCGGATCGGGTGTTGCATTGACAAGGGTCCATGCATCCAGACTCCGCATATTCCTGATAGCGTCCGGGCCTTCATACCCGAGGCTTTTTGCATATTCTATGCCATACTGTTCGGCTTCTGCCTTCGAGCTGATGATATTTAACGCGGACCCGTTTGTCCACAGGGGCCCGCTCTCGACAATCGCCTGCCGGTACAGCCCCCTCGTGTCATTTGCCGCGAGATGGACAAGAACACTTGTACCACCGGCAGATTCCCCGAAGATCGTGATGCGATCCGGATCCCCGCCGAATCCCGCGATATTTTTCTTTACCCACTGGAGGGCAGCGGCCTGATCCCGCAATCCATAGTTGCCCGAAGAGTTCTTCAAGGACTCGTTCGCGAGAGCAGGATGGGCCAGAAATCCGAGCGGTCCCAGACGGTAATTCAGGTTGACGAGAACAACACCTTTTTTTGCAAGGCTGGTCCCGTTATAGAGAGGTATGGAGCCCGCTCCCTGAAGGAACGAGCCGCCGTGGATGAACACCATGACCGGACGTTTTTCATCCGGGCTCAAGGCCGGGGTCCAGACGTTCAGGTACAGGCAGTCCTCGCTCATATTCCCCGGCTGGCCTTCTGCAGATCTATCTGACTGGACAACCTGCGGGCATGCCGGCCCATATGCGGTTGCCGGGCGGGTACCCTGCCATGGCTGGGCCGGGACCGGTGGTCTCCACCGCAGGTCACCGGCCGGGGGCGCTGCGTAGGGTATGCCGAGGTAAGCCCTGATGCCGTCAGAGGAGGTTCCGGAGACCGGGCCGGATTCTGTCCTGACAATGCTGGAATCCGTAACCGTACTGGTACATCCCATGAAAAGGATGAACCCGGTAAGGAGAAGTACAATCATTATAAGACAAAGGGGGAGTCGATGTGTCACATCGTCAACAAGCACCGTCTTTGCCGGAATCCGGGTCACGATACGATCTCTATCTTGATGGCTTATTATTTTTCGGCATGAACAACGGTTTTCTTGGTAAATTGGATACAATCGAATTTTTGAAGTGGCCGGGAGATGGGTTTTTGTCACTGTAGAACGGTTATGCAGCCGGGGCCGGTTGGGGTGAGACGGTGCCCGTAAAGGTCGGGTACCGGGACGGGCATGTACCGGAGCGTTTGGGAGGGGGAACGATACCGGAAAGGGCTCCGGCCACTACGCTACCGGAAAGCCCGGACCCCCACCCGTCCCCTCCGAAACCCGGGGGCTGGCCGGCTCTCCGCGTAACGGCCCAGCCTTGAGCCGGTCGTCATCGCATGCCGTTTGGCAATTGCCCGGAACAGGAACGGGCACCGGGCCGGGCAGGTACCGGAGATTTTGGGAGAGGGAGCGGTACCAGAATGGGCCCAGCTAATCCGGAACGAGTCGGGTGCCATGCAGGGCATTTTTGAATTTACAACAACTTTTTTTACAGGATCTGAACAAACACATACTGTGATTATTTCGATTGATAAATCGAGACGATTATTCGAAACGATTATTCCAAAACTGTTTAACAGGAAACTTATTTTCATTCTGATTCTTATTCTGGCAATTGTCGGAACATCGCCCGTAAGCGCAGCAGCAATCGACGGTGTTATCGGGTTCCGGTGGAACACATCAGATCCTTCCCCCCGGTTGTATCAGATAGATTCAGACGGGGCGGTAATTCCTAATGCGACCGGGGACTGGTTCAACACTCACCCGCCGTGGAGTGGCATGAAAACGGTTGTGGTAAATGCAACCAACTCTACGCCGGTCCTCTACGGCACAAACAATCGTGGTGACGGTTTAGATTTAACCGGCACATACGGGGATGTGATGGTGGAGATCCCGCTATTTTATACGTGCAGTACCTATGCCAATGGGAATTTCTCTTACTGGATTTCACCCACTGCACAAGAAGCATTCCATTATACCGCAGCACCGATGTTCAACCAACGGGGTACCGGAACCGAAGCGGGAACAGCAGCAGCATACTATTACGTAGGCAGATACGATGCAAATCTGGTTGGCAGTAAATTACAAAGTGCAACCGACAAATCGCCGAAAGTGGATATGACTATCGCTTCCGCACGAACCTACGCTGAAAACAAAGGTGCCGGGTGGGGTATAACCAACGTCTGGACGTTATCAGCGTTACGACAACTGTTCTATACCGAAATGGTTACCTTAGACAGTCAGACAGCATGGACGGGTTCGAGGGGAATTGTTGATACTGGTGGCTCCACCCCTAAAAACAGTGGAGCGGATGGCATCGATGCAGCAATCTACACAATTAATGCCACGGGTAACGGGACGGGTCTCTATGGTAACACCCCTGTATCCTACAGAGGTATTGAAAACCTGTGGGGGAATGTCTGGCAGTTCCAGGACGGGTTTGCCGCAACAACAACCGGTTCTAATGTAATTAATGCAACGGGATTGGGACTAACCGGTCAGGCAACAACATTTGCCATTCCCTTGGGGGTAAACGACAACCAATCTGTCGGAGCACTTCCCCCAGAAGGCTGGCAAATAAATTTAACTAATACGGATGCTGCCCGACCGTTATTCCTACCGTCACAAACTAGTACTACAGGATATACAAACTCCTATTTATCGGATTATTATTATGCGCCGAGATCAGAAACTGCTGCCTCTCCAAATATTCTGCAGTCGGGCGGCTATTGTAATGATGCCGGGAACGCGGGGATCGGGGCTCTGGCTCCATCTGATATTGCGTCGTATACGTATGCGGTGGTCGGCGCACGCCTTGAGTTCAGAAGGAGTATGGCGCCCGTGGTGAGTTTCAGTTCCAGGAACACATCAGTAGCAACCAACACTTCCTCGCAGGGCTGGTCCGGAATTGCACCGTTTAGCATGGTGTTCAATGACACATCGACCGGTCCACCGACAAGCTGGGTCTGGAACGCAACGAATGTAACCGGCAATAATGTACCGTTTTACATCAATACCACCACCGTGACGCTGGCAAACATATCGTACGAATTCAAAACGGCAGGCAACTACACGATCAAACTGAACGCAACGAACACGTTAGGGTCGAGCATTTCGACGCAGGTCACGTGGGTGAATGTATCGGCAGCTACGGGAACTCCTCCCGTCGCCAGTTTCAGTTCCAGGAACACATCAGTAGCAACCAACACTACCTATCAGGGCTGGGCGGGTGTTGCACCGTTTAGCATGGTGTTCAACGACACATCAACGAACACTCCGACAGCGTGGAAATGGGGTAGAAACAATCTCACTGTTGCCGCATGGGAACAGTTCAGCACAACCAATAACGCCACACAGGCATTTGTTGCAGGGAACTGGTCGGTCAATTTAACCGCAACAAACAGCGGAGGCTCCGGTATATCCGGAATTACGTGGGTGAATGTGAGTGCCGCGCCGGCAGCCCCGGTCGCCAACTTCGCCGGGACTCCCCTATCAGGCACGGCTCCACTTGCCGTGACCTTCACAGACACCTCAACCGGAACTCCGACAAGCTGGAACTGGGTTTTCGGTGACGGAAACACCAGCTCATCAACGAATCCGGTATTCACGTATGTAACCTCCGGCTACTTCACGGTAAAGCTGACTGCAGCCAATGCCTTCGGATCGAATGCCAAAACGATGTCTCAGTATATATCAGTCGCTGCGGTTTCCCGACAGAATAGCACAGCAAATGCAAATATCACCCAAACGACAAGCGGTGGACAGACTAATGTTAATGTTTCCACTTGTGATCCGGGAATGACCGTAACAAATACCACCACTCAGATTCTTGTGACCAATCCTGCACTCGGGTGGCAGAAATATACCTTTGACGGCGCGAATATTACGAAAAATACCTGCTATGTAAACATATCAGTTTCCAATGTCACGATGGACAGCACCCCATTTACAGCATCATTACCGGGTCTTGGAACGGTGAGCACATCACTTATCATTGGACAGAACCAGACAACAAGCGGCACACTTCAGCAGGAGATTATAACCGGAGCTAATACAACAGTAACGAATGCGTTCCAGCTTGCTGCAACAAACAACGGTCTGACATTGGGAAATATCGCGTACACATTGAAAATTGGCGGTGCTGCACCGTTCAATAGAAATCTCACTGCAAGCGGCGTGATCATAAACATGAGCGCCAGTCACACATGGGTTCTTGCAAATGGAGGTACTGGTGCGATAAGGATCTTCAGGTACTCTGATACCGGGGTAGTGCAGATGCTGCCTACTACGTTCGTTGTCACCGATGCGGGAAGTATTGATTATTTCATAGCAACTTCAGTGAACGGATTTTCAGAATTCGGGCTCGGTGGAACAAGTACTACACCCGGTCCCGGTCCTTCCGGAGGTGGCGGTGGGGGCGGTGGGGGTGGAGATAGCGATGGCCCCGTCAGCATGGTAACCCCGCAGCAGGTACCCATAACCACTAAAGTAAATGTTGGCGGTGATTCTGCCGTCACGCAGGTTACAATTACCGGAACCGGGATCTCCGGAGCTATCGTAACCGGTACCGTAGTCTCCGGGCCGGGACAGAACACTACACCACCGACCGGTAACGTGTACCAGTATATGGATATCACACCTGCACGGTACACCACCATCAGCGAAGCGATCATCTCATTCAAGGTGCCGGTCACGTGGCTGACTGAACACCAACTTACCCCGCAGAATGTCATCATGTACCATCTGGTGGAACAAACATGGGTTGCACTCCCCACAACGCTGGTCAAAGTTGAAAACGGAGTCGCGTATTACACGGCAGCAAGCCCCGGATTCTCGCGGTTTGCGATCACCGGACAGGCCGGTGTCACATCCGGTACACCGTTGGCAACACTTACGCCAGCAGGGCAGACCTATGGTGAACTGTCACCAGCAACAGCTACCAAAACCCCCACACCCGTTGCGGTTGTCGTCAGATCCGTAACAACGCAGACCACAGCCATACCGGCGGTCTCTCAACCGGCACCCGCTCTCCCGCTTCTGACCCTCGCGATTATTGGGGGGGTCGTTGTGGTGCTTGTCGCTGGAGGTTTTCTGATCCGGCGCTGGTGGATCCGGAGACAGAACCCGACGCTGTTCCGAAATTACGATTAATTTTTTTTCAAAGCTCCAAGGGTTACACTTCCCCTATCGAAAAAATCCGGCCGGGAAATTTCCGGCCCGGCCCCCACCCGCCCCTCCGGAACCCGGGGGCTGGCCGGGTCTCCGCGTAACGGCCCAGCCTTGAGCCGGTCATCGCATACCGTTTGGCAATTGAGCGGTACATGAACGGGCACCGGGACGGGCAGGTACCGGAGATTTTGGGAGATTGTGCGGTACCGGAAAGGTTCAGCTCATTCTTGAATTTAGGACAAGTTGGATAAAACTATCACGATTTCCGGGATCTTTTTTCTGTACATTTTTCTCGTAAGAGATTCCGGAAATACTGTACCTTTTGTCCACTTTGTCCAAACCAATTTCTCTTCCGGGCAGTTGGACAGATCTATCGCAATTTCCGGGATCTTTTTTCTGTACATTTTTCTCGTAAGAGATTCCGGAAATACTGTACCTTTTGTCCACTTTGTCCAAACCAATTTCTCATCCGGGCAGTTGGACAGATCTATTACTATTTCAGGGATCTTTTTTCTGTACATTTTTCTCGTAAGACTTTCCGGAAAACAGGTACTTTTTTGTCCACTGCCCGGATTTATTGATGGGACGTGACGCGGAACGGATTCACTTTCACCCTCTGTGCCCGGGTCTTTATCTCCAGAATAACCGGTAATTAAAACGGGGAATGATAGTGACAAAGATACGAGTGCTGGATAACGAAATTTCCATTTATACGCTGAATGATGAGGATTATATCAGCATTACCGATATTGCACGATACAAAGATCCGGACAGATCTGATTATATAATTCAGAACTGGTTACGGAACAGGAATACCATAGAATTTTTAGGGATTTGGGAGCGGCTCAATAATCCGGATTTTAATCCCATCGAATTCGATGGGTTTAGAAAACTTGCCGGGCTCAACAGTTTTACCCTGACTCCCAAACAGTGGATTGTTCGGACATCAGCCATAGGCCTCATTTCTAAGCCGGGACGATATGGAGGGACGTACGCCCACAAGGATATCGCGTATGAATTTGCTTCATGGATCTCCGTAGAATTCAAACTCTATCTCATCAAGGAATTCCAACGGCTCAAGGATGAAGAGCGTAAACAGCTCGGCTGGGATATCCGGCGCAATCTGGCAAAGATCAATTACCGGATCCATACAGATGCGATCAAAGAGAACCTGATACCGGCCGAACTGACCCGGCACCAGATTACCACGGTTTACGCATCCGAAGCGGATGTGCTCAACATGGCACTATTTGGCATCACTGCAAAGGAGTGGCGTGAGGCAAACGTAGACAAGACCGGAAATATCCGGGATTATGCCGACATCTCGCAGCTTGTGTGTCTCTCCAACCTGGAAAATCTCAATGCCCTGTTTATCAACGATAATATTTCCCAGCAGGAACGGCTGGTGAAGCTAAACAAGATCGCGATTCACCAGATGAAACTGCTGACGGAAGATGCAGGTATCCGGAAGATTGGGGAGGTATAGCTGGGCTACTGAGGAACCGGAAGGCCCGGGCCCCACCCATCCCCACCGAAACCTGGGGGCTGGCCGGGTCTCCGCGTATCGGCCCAGCCCTGAGCCGGTCATCGCATGCCGTTTGACAATTGACCGGTACAGGAACGGGCACCGGACCGGGCAGGTACCGGAACGTTTGAGAGGAGGGGGTACCGCAAAGGGCCGGGCGACTCCGGAAACAACAGGGACAGAGGCTGATGACAGGGTGATTACTACGCAAAGGCGGAAAGAGCTGGAGAAGAACATAGAGTGTCCTTCAAAGGCAATATCAGAACCGGTTAAGAGTTGTGCGAGAAATGCTTTTTCATTGAACCTCCAATAATAGTTCAGGAAGGATATAATGTCCGATAAAAAACAATCACAATCCCGCATACAATCCGGAATTCTCCCTTGCGTGGGGATACTCTTTGTTGTACTGCTGAGTGCCGGATGTACCGGTGCATTTTTTGGCATACAGAATACCGTTCCGGGGACTCCGGTTTCGCCAGGTACTGCAACGAATCAGACCCCCAATAACAGCACATTTGATCATCAGATAACGATGCAAGTTATCATGGTGGACGAAAATGCAAATGCTGAATATGCTACGGTCTGGCTTACTCCATCTGCACGCATTTACACACTTGGAAAAAATATTCCAGACTACAAGACATATATCGGTTTAATGGAACAATCCAAAAAAGACGGCTCGCTCCTTACTTTCACGCTTGATACTGATGACCCTTCTGTAATTAATAGCATTAGTAAATAAAAATCAGTTTATGAAAAAAATCATTATCAATTTTCTTTTTTAGAGATTTTTTAAAAAAATGAAAAAATGCTCTGTGTCCTATCCAGAAATAATTTCACAAAACTATCAATACCCCTTGTGAGGAGATTAACCAAAAAAAAGATCTAGGGGATCATCTGTCAGCTGGAGAGGGGGAAACATCCGGAAGAGAGCGCGGGATTTATGAAAGTCCCGCGGAGTGGAGGGGCGTGTTTTCGGTGGGGGGGTGCTGGGTAAGCGAGGGGGAGGGGCTCAGCTCCACCGGTACCGGAATGCCCGGGCCCCACCCATCCCCGCTGAAACCCGGGGGCTGGCCGGCTCTCGCATAACGGCCCAGCCTTGAGCCGGCGATCGCAAGCCGTTTGGCAATTGTCCGGAACAGGAACGGGCACCGGACCGGGCAGGTACCGGCACATCCGGCACATTGCCAGCATTTTCCGGGATCTTTTTTATGTACACTTTTCTCGTAAGAGATCCCGGAAAACAGGTACAATGTGCCGGAAGCGCCGGAGGGCTCATCTTCTCCGGTACCGGAAGGCAGAGGCCCCAATGATACCCCTTCAGTGCCCCTTTAGCCCCTTTGGTGCCCCTTTGAGAATGTAATGAGTACCTTTGCCAGTCTTCCCGACACGAGAAATGATCTGGAGTTGTTCA
>Ga0074195_1000518_pt1 | contig 46666 bp, 50 predicted proteins | sample EPASupsiteHSE623_FD_64525 | JGI IMG/M metagenome (GOLD analysis project Ga0074195, IMG submission 64525) | Bioremediated contaminated groundwater from EPA Superfund site, New Mexico - Sample HSE6-23 | ecosystem: Environmental > Aquatic > Deep subsurface > Groundwater > Contaminated ...
CTTGATCTTGAAGTGCATGCGCATTTACTTTATTTACTAAACCTATATTTCTACCTTCTTGTCTATGGTAAATTACTAAACCACCCTGCTCTGCTATAAACTTTAATGATAAATCTAATTGGTTTTGGCAATCGCACTTTAAACTTCCAAGAGTGTCACCTGTTAAGCATTCTGAGTGTATTCTTACATAAGGAGCATCAATGTTTTCAAAATCTTGACTCATGATTGCTAAGTGTTCTTGATTTCCATCTTTGTAAGCTTTTATTTTGAATTTTCCGTATTTTGTAGGTAGATTAGCTATATTTGATTGTATTATATTCATTTGTATTTAAACCTTAAACTGTTAAAATCATAGGATTATAACCAAAAGAGGTAAATAGAATGTTTAAACGATTTAGAAGACTAAGAATAAATGAAACTTTAAGAAATTTAGTTCAAGAGACTACTTTGACACCTGATGATTTCATATATCCATTATTTGTAAGAGAAGGAACTAGTATAAAAACTGAGGTTTCTTCAATGCCTGGTGTTTTTCAAATGAGTCTTGATGAAATATTAAAAGAGTGTGAATATTTAGTAAGTATCAATTTAAAAGCAATCATTCTTTTTGCAATTCCTGATGTAAAAGATTCAGTTGGAAGTGAATGTTTATGTAATGAAAGCATAATTGCAAGAACAATCAAAGCTATAAAAGCAAAATTTCCACAAATGTTTATCGTAACTGATTTATGTTTTTGTGAATACACAGATCATGGACATTGTGGAATACTTGACCCAAAAACTGGAAGTGTTGATAATGATAAAACATTAGAAATTTCTGCACAACAAGCATTGGTTCATGCCCAAGCTGGAGCTGATATGATAGCACCTTCTGGAATGATGGATGGAATTATTACAACACTTAGAAATGCTTTAGATGAAAATGGATTTAGAAATCTGCCAATAATGGCATATTCAACTAAATTTGCAAGTGGATATTATGGACCATTTAGAGATGTTGCTGAATCAACTCCATCATTTGGTGATAGAAGAACTTATCAAATGAATCCAGCAAATAGACTAGAAGCAATTGAAGAATCACTTGAAGATGAAAAAGAAGGTGCTGATATTTTAATGGTAAAACCTGCTCTTGCATTTTTAGATATAGTAAGAGATATAAGAAATGCTTCAAATCTTCCATTGTGTGTTTATAATGTAAGTGGTGAATATGCAATGTTAAAACACGCAGGAATTGCTGGATTGATTGATTATGAAAGAGTTATGATGGAAACAATGATTGCTTTTAAAAGAGCAGGTGCAAATATCATTATCTCTTACCATGCAAAAGAGGTTTGTGAGATTTTGAGAAAAGCTTAAAATACTATTGCTCAAATTGAGAAAATAAGAGTTATTTGGAAAGAAAAAGCTAGGAATAAAAGTGAAGAGGCTTTAATGAAATTTGCTTGTAAAATAGCAAGAGATAAAGCCTCTAGGATAAATGATTTTAAACTAAAAAAAGCTCAAAAGATTATTGTTGCTCTTGAGAGGATGTATTAGATTTTTTGATTTTATCTTCTAATTCTTCTATACATATTTCTGTAAAATCTATTAAATCTTTACCAATATATAAAAAAGATTCTTTTTTAAAAATATCTAAAGTGTATGAATCATCATTTAATAAATAAAGATTGTGTACATCTTGTGATTTATCAATAAATTTTTTATCTACTTCTCTAGGTAGTTTAATTCTATCTATATATTCAACTATATTTTTACTATTGTTAAAAGCTGAATGATTATAGAGTGAACGACATAGAATAAATTCAAAATTAGGATTATAATCTTCCAATACTAAATGTTCAAAGAAATTAAATTTTTCAATATATTTTTTAAATTTCCTTATCCCAATTTTTCCTATACAATGATAAAAAAGTAATTTTAATTCAGTAGATGAAAATTGAGCTCTAAATAAATTTGAATATTTTTCTTTTTGCTTTTTAGTTAAATCTTTATTTGAAGATATAAGTTTAAGAAGTTGATAAATATTTCCAAAATAATGACCCAAATGTATTTGGCATAGCATCATGAAATAAGTCATAAAGATTATTAAATAACCTAGCTTTATTATCATGATTGTATGAAAAATTATCAAATTCTTGAATTATATGATTTATAGCATCTTTTCCATAAATAGACACAGGTTTTTCTGTATTAAACATATTTCCCTGCATTAAAAATATTTTTTTAAAGTCTTTGTTTCCCCAAATATCTCTATAAGTAAATGTTAAATTATTTTCTATTTTTATATTTCTAATTATTTCATTATGTAAATTAATCATATTAAAAAAAGTGGTTTCAAAGTTTTGTATTTTTAATGATTTTGATTGTTCTGTTAATGCTTCTGATGATTTTGCAAGTTCTTTTTCAGAATTTTCTAATGCTCTAGAAGAATTTGATAATTCTTTACTTTGAATATTGATTGTATTTAAAATTGCTATGAGACTAAGAAATGCTAAAGTTGGATTTAAAGTACCTCCTATAAAGTCACCAAATGTTCCCCAGTCCGCAGATTTATCTGAAAGACTATGATCATAAAAGTTACTGGTATAAACAATAATAATTACACAAAAAATACTTACTGCAATTAGTATAAATTTTTTTATGTTTAGTTTTTTAAAATTCTTATTTTCCATTAATTCTCCTAAAATAAAGTTAGCTATTTTATTCCCAAAACAATAAAGACATTATATATAACAAATTATAATAGTCTTGCAAAATGTTATATATTTGAATGTAATCCTTTGCAAAAATCTTTATGTTTACTGTTAAAGATTATGAAAAAAGGTAATTGCTGAGTTCAACGGTTATAATCATGCCTCACTAGCCACAAAATACAATGTAAGTATGAATACTATTAAGTATAAACTTAGACCAGCAAGACTTTTTTAACTTTCACCTAATTCTGAAAAAATGTTTAAAATCAAAGGTGACTATAAATAAAAAAATTAAGGAGAAAGTAACACTAAAGGCTATACAATTTATCTTTAACAAAAACATCTACAACTTTTGGAACTAAATAAAAAATGAGCAATAGTTATCAAGAAGCAATTGAAAATTCAAATATTGTCTCAAAAACAGATATAAATGGAATTATCACTTTTGTAAATGATGAGTTTTGTAAAATCTCTGGATACTCTTATGATGAATTGATTGGTCAAAATCACAACATCGTAAGACATCCAGAAGTTCCAACTTCAAATTTTGAAAATCTGTGGAATACAATACTTTTAAAAAAATCTTATAAAGCAACAGTTAAGAACCTTACAAAAGATGGAAAAACTGTATATTTAAACACTACAATAACCCCTATTTTAGATGAATTTGAAAATATAATAGAGTTTATCGCTATTAGATATGAAGTAACTACTGAAGTTGAACTCAAAAAAAATCTTGAACTAAAAGAAAAAGAACTTGAGCAGTTAAATCTAAATCTTGAACTAAAAATCCTTGAACAAACAAAACAACTAAAAGAGTTAAATAAAAATTTAGAAAAAAGAGTTCATGAAGAGATTAGAAAAAATGAAGAGAAACAAAAACTTCTTTTTTGGCAATCAAGAATGGCAAGTTTAGGGCAAATGCTTGGAAATATTGCCCATCAATGGAGACAACCTTTAACTGAGTTAAATCTAACTTTATTTAATATGAAAAAAGCCTCTACAACTCATAATGAAAAAAAAGTTGAAGAGTTATATAAAGAGAGCAAAGATTTAATTTTTAGTATGTCTACAACTATTGAAGATTTTACAAACTTTTTTAATCCATTAAAAGAGAAAAAAAGCTTTGAAATAAAAGATGCGATAAATGAAGCTTTGGTAATTTTAAGAAAATTAATAGAAATTGAAAATATAAATATCAAAATAGATATACCAAATAACTATAAAATTTTAGGTGTATCAAACGAACTATCGCAAGTAATAATAAACCTAATTCAAAACTCAAAAGATGCTTTTATTCAAAATAATATAAAAAATAAAGAGATTTCAATAAATCTAAAAGAAGAACAAATTTTAGATAAAAAATATGCCATACTTGAAATAAAAGATAATGCAGGTGGAATATCAAATGAAAATCTTGAAAAAATCTTTGAACCCTACTTTACAACCAAACACAAATTCCAAGGAACAGGACTTGGACTTTTTATGTCTAAAATGATTATTGAAAAAAGTCTTGATGGGACTTTGAGTCATAAAAATATAGATGATGGTTCAATATTTTGTATTAGTATATTTTTAAATAATGATATGGATTTAACAAAATGAAAAAAGAGTTATCAAAAAATTTAAAAAACCTAAAAATCTTAATCGTAGAAGATGAAAAAAGATTAGCACAACTACTAAAAGATAGTATTTCTAGCTCTTTTTTTTCTGTTGTTATTGCTTCAAATGGAGAAGATGGTTTAAAAAAATTTAAAAGTTTCAAACCTGATGTTATCATAACAGATATTATGATGCCTTTTTGTGATGGATTAGAAATGACTTTACAAATAAAAGAGTTAGATGAGTTTATTCCAATTATAGTTTTAAGCGCACATTCTGACAAAGAAAAACTTTTAAAAGCTATTGATTTGGGAATAAATAAATATTTTATCAAACCTTTTGACCCAGAAGAATTACTTGAACATATAAACAAATTAGCATTAAAACTGAATAAACAAAAACAATCAAAACTAAAAGAAGATTTTATTTTTGATAACAATTCTTTATCTTTGTATAAAAATAATAGCCTTATTAGTTTAACAAAAAGAGAAAAAGAGCTTTTTTATCTACTAATTAAACATAAAAATCAATTAGTTACTACTCAAGATATAAAAGAAAATCTTTGGAACAATGAAGTAAATGATGAAGCCTTAAGAACTTTTATCAAAAGAGTTAGAATAAAAACATCAAAAGATTTAATTGAAAATGTTTCAGGGCAAGGATATTTAATTTCTGTATTGGATATTTAAAATATCACTTTTTATTTTTTCTTTATTTATAGCTCTTGAGGGCTGAACATTTCCTATATTTGATGAGGTTTCAAGAAAATTTTGTAAATAGTAGGTATTTTTATAACCCAAAGAAGAAATGGTTTCTATCATAGAATTTATATCGTTTTCATCTAAAAGTGCTGTATTTATAGTTGTTCTTAACTCAAAATCAAAATCTATTTTTATTAGATATTTTAGAGTATCTATGAATTTCTCATAATAATTTTTTCCTGTTAAGTCTTTAAATTTATACTTTGGAGCTTTAAAATCAATAGCCATATAATCAATTAATTTTAAGTCTATCAACTCTTTTATCTGTTTTTTATTTGTGGCATTTGTATCAAGTTTGATTTTGAAACCTAAGTTTTTTATCTCTTTACAAAAAGGAATAAGATTATGGATTGTGGCTTCACCTCCTGAAAGAACTACTGCATCAAGAAGACCAACTCTTATTTTTAAAAAATCCAAAACATCTTTAAAACTATATTTTCCCTCTTTTGTATAGACTATATTATCATTATAGCAATACAAATATCTAAAATTACAAGAAACAAACCAGATTATGCAAGATATTTGTCCTTCATAATCTTTTGTTGTAAATTTTGTTAAATCATAGATCTTTTTTTCATTGGCAATTATTTGATTCATCAAACTTCACCCTTTGGATATGTTCACCTTTTTTACCTATATTAAAACTTTCAACGGGTCTATGGTAACCCATAACTCTAGTATAAACCATACATTTAGTTCTTTTTTCACTATTTTTTTCAAGCAATTCTTGTTTCTTTGTCATTTTTTAGCTCCTTTTTTAAGATTTCTTCATCACATTTTGGACAATATTCATGTTCACCTTGTAAATATCCATGTATTTGACAAACTGAAAACAAAGGTGTAACTGTAATATAGGGAAGTTTATAGTTTGTAATTACATTTTTAACAAAATTCCTACAAGCTTGAGTTGTAGAAATTTTTTCTTTCATATACAAGTGAAGTACTGTTCCACCAGTATATTTACACTGTAATTCATCTTGTAAATCAAGTGCTTCAAAAGGGTCATCTGTATAATCAACTGGCAATTGAGAAGAATTTGTATAATAAATATTACTATTAAAACCACCTTGAATAATATCTTTGTACCTTTTTTTATCCTCTTTAGCAAATCTGTAAGTAGTACCTTCTGCTGGTGTTGCTTCAAGATTATAAAGATTTCCAGTTTCTTCTTGAAATTTAATCATTTTATCTCTCATAAAATCTAAAATTTTTATACAAAAATCATTTCCAATATGTGAAGATAAATCTATATTTTCTCCGAAATAGTTTTTAAGCATTTCATTCATTCCATTTACGCCAATTGTTGAAAATGATTATTAAAGTTTGGTAAATACCTTTTTGTATATGGATAAAGACCTTTATCATACATCTCTTTTACAAAAACTCTTTTTTTCTCTAAAGTTGATTTAGCCAATTGCATTAGTTCTTCAAGTCTTAAAAGCAAAGCATTTGGATTATTTTTGTATAAGTATCCAAGTCTTGCCATATTAATTGTAACAACTCCAATACTTCCCGTCATTTCTGCACTTCCAAACAATCCACCACCTCGTTTTAAAAGCTCTCTCAAATCTAGTTGTAACCTACAACACATACTTCTTACATGTCCTGGTTTATATGCCTTTTCATTTGTAACTCTATTTCCATTTTCATCTTTTATATATTGACTTCCTATAAAATTTTGAAAATAAGAACTCCCTATTTTGGCTGTATTTTCAAATAAAATATCTGTATTTTCTCCATACCAATCAAAATCTTCTGTAATATTTACAGTTGGAATTGGAAAAGTAAAAGGTTGCCCAGTTTTATCACCTTGGGTCATAACTTCATAATATGCTTTATTTATTTGATTCATCTGTTTTTGAAAATCTTTGTAAGTTAATTGTTCAAAAGATTCATAACCTTTTTCTTTTATCAAAGCCAATAATTCATCATCTCTAAAATCTTTGAATAAATGTTGTTGGTTTCGTGTTGGAATTTGATCTTTTAAATCAGCAGGAACCGTCCAATCAATAGTAATATTTGTAAAAGGACTTTGTCCCCAACGTGCAGGTACATTTAGATTATAAATAAAACTTCTTATGGCTTTTTTTATCTCTTTATATGATAATTTATCTTTAAAAACATAAGGTGCTAAATAAGTATCAAAACTACTAAAAGCTTGAGCTCCTGCCCATTCACTTTGAAGTATTCCTAAAAAATTTGCCATTTGTCCTAAAGCTTCCCTGAAATGATTTGGAGCAGAACTTTCAACTCTTCCTCGAACTTCATTAAATCCCTCATCCAATAAAACTCTCAAAGACCAACCTGCACAATAACCACTCAAACAATCCAAATCATGGATATGATAATCGGCATTTCTGTGGGCATATCCCTCTTCTTTTGAATAAACTAAATCAAGCCAATAGTTTGCTATTATTTTTCCTGCACTATTATTTATAAGTCCTGCATGGAAATATCCAGTGTTTGAATTTGCTTTTATTCTCCAATCACTTCCGTTTATATATTCTTGAATAGTTTGAGTTGAATTAATATAAGTTGTATCTTTTTGCACTTGAAGTACAAGTTCTCTTTGAATCTTATGCAAATGTCTATATAAAATAAATGACTTCATTACATCAAAATATCTACTTTTATAAAGCTCTTTTTCTATAATATCTTGAATATCTTCCACTGCAATCAATCTTTTTTGTTTTATTTCAAACAAAACATTAAAAAATACAGATATATCATATTTTGTATTTACACTTTTAAATACTTTTTTTATTGCATTTTCTATTTTATAAGATTCAAATTTTTGTTTATTTCCATCTCTTTTCAAAATTGTTTCAATCATAGGTTTATCCTTCGTAAAGATTTTGTAATTCTAGGAGAGTTATTCTTAATAGTTTGTAAACATTTTTGTCACAAAAGTGTCATTTTTTCGGTCTTTTTATTGGATAAATCAATAAAAAATATACAATAAAAAATGAAATTCAATTGTAATTTTTTTAAATTTTAAGAAACTCTAAAGTTAAATTAAATAGAATGTTTGTTTTTATTAATTACAGAGGAAATAAAATGAGACACTTCTTAACATTAGCCGATTATTCTAAAGAGGAAATCTTAGAAATACTAACTTTAGCTAAACAAATTAAAGATGAAACCAAAAGAAGAGAATTTAAAGATTATATGCCTAAAAAAACATTAGGTATGATTTTTGAAAAAAGTTCTACAAGAACTAGAGTATCTTTTGAAACAGGTATTTATCAGTTAGGTGGTATTGGTTTATTTCTTTCATCAAATGATATTCAACTAGGTCGAGGTGAGCCAATGAGCGACACTTCAAGAGTAATTTCAAGAATGGTTGATATGGTGATGATTAGAACTTTTGAACAAGCTAAAATTGAAGAATTTGCGAAATATTCAAAAGTTCCTGTAATAAATGGTTTAACAACAGAGTACCATCCAGTACAACTTATGGCTGATTATATGACTATTCAAGAAGCTGGTCTTGATAAAGATTTAGTTGCTGCTTATATAGGAGACGGTAATAATATGGCTCATTCATGGCTTAATTTAGCTGCAAAACTTGGTTTTGAACTTCGAATTGCAACTCCAAAAGGTTATGAAGTTGATGCAGATATTTTAGCAAAATCTCTTGAAATGGCAAAATTAAGTGGTGCAAAAATCACTATTACAAATGACCCAAAAGAAGCAATTAAAGGGGCAACAGTTGTAACAACTGATACTTGGGTTTCTATGGGACAAGAAGCAGAAAAAGAGAAAAGAGTAAAAGATTTTGCTGGTTATATTGTTGATTCAGCTATGATGAAATCGGCTCAAGAAAAAGCTATTTTCCTACACTGTTTACCTGCATATAGAGGTTATGAAGTTAGTGATGAAGTAATGGAAAGTTCTCAAAGCTTAATTTTTGAAGAAGCAGAAAATAGACTTCATGCTCAAAAAGGTGTTATGGTTTGGCTTGATAGAAAAAGAGACGAAGTATAAATGATAGATTTTAAAAAATTCGAGAAGTATTCTAGACCAGGGCCTAGATATACTTCTTATCCAACTGCTCCTGAATTTAGTGAAACATTTACCCAAGAAGATTTAAAACAATACTACAAAAATCAAAGTGACGATAGAGCAATATCTCTTTATATTCACATGCCATTTTGTAGAAGTGCTTGCTATTTTTGTGGTTGTAATACAATTTTTACTTCAAAAGAAGATAAAAAAACAAAATATATTGAGTATTTAAAAAAAGAGTTAAATATTCTAAAAAATCATTTGAATACTGATAGAGTTGTAACTCAAATGCACTTTGGGGGAGGAACTCCAACATATTTTTCACCTGAACAATTAGAAGAAGTGATAAACTCTGTAAAAGAGATTTTTCCAAATTTTGCATCTGATGCAGAAGTTTCTTGTGAAGTGGATCCTAGATATTTTACAGTTGAACACATGAATGTTTTAAAAGCTGGTGGTTGTAATCGTCTTAGTTTTGGAGTTCAAGATTTAGATGAAGAGGTTCAAAAAACAATTCATAGAATTCAACCATTTGAATTAACTCAAAATGTAATAAATATCGCAAGAGATGCAGGAATTCACTCTGTTAATACAGATTTAATTTATGGACTTCCTCATCAAACAAGGGAGAGTTTCAAAAAAACTTTGGAAAAAATGCTTACATTAAATACTGATAGATTTGCAGTTTTTAATTATGCCCATGTTCCTTGGCTTATGAAAACTATGAGAAAGTTCGATGAATCAACATTTCCAGCACCACAAGAAAAACTTGAAATGTTAAAAGATACTATTGATTTTTTCACTTCAAATGGCTATAAAATGGTAGGAATGGATCACTTTGCAAAACCGGAAGATGAGTTATTTAAGGCTATTGAAAAAGGTGAATTACATAGAAATTTCCAAGGTTATACAACAAAAGGTGGAGCTGATTTAATAGGAATTGGACTTACTTCTATTGGAAATGGTGTTGATTATTATGCACAAAATTTTAAAGAATTAGAACCTTGGGAAAATGCTTTGGATAATGGAGATTTACCAGTATTTAAAGGTTATAGATTAAGTGATGATGACCAATTAAGACAATTTGTAATTATGGAATTAATGAGTAATTTCTCTTTAAATATTACAAGAGTAGAAGATGAATTCAAAATAAACTTCAAAGAGTACTTTGCAGATGCCATACTTGCTCTTAAAGAGTTTGAAGAAGCTCAACTAATAGAAATTAGCGATGAAAAGATAAAAGTCTCACAAACGGGAACTATGTTAATTAGAAATATTTGTATGCCATTTGATGCTTACTTAAATAAAATCCCTGAAGATAAAAGAAGATTTTCTAAAACTATCTAACAACAAATAGTCAAAAATGACTATTTGTTAAAACCATTTATATACTCTTCCATCAAAGAGAAATCCACATTTTCAGAAATCTCTATATCCAAATCCATCAAATAAAGATTTTTTATATTAAACTCTTTTAATTTTACAAAATCTTTTCCGGTTGTTAGAAATGAAAACTCTTTATACTCTTCTTGGATTTTTGTAATATCTTCTTTTGTAAAACTATAATGATCAGGAAATGAAATCATTTTTATATCTTTTGGTAGATATTCAAGTAATCTTTTTGGTTTTGAAATAGCTGTTATTAAAATGGTTTTAACTGGAAGTTCAAACATTTTTCCATCTTTTTTTATATTAATAACTCTTTTAAAATCTGTTCCTTCCAAAAGTTCTATATCAGCTTGTGCATAAAATCCCTTTGGTTCTCTATATCCACCACTTGGTAAACAAAAAATATTTGTAGGTTCATCTTTTGGACGAAGTAAAATATTAAATTTAGCAATTTGATATTTTGAAAATCCATCATCTAAAAATATGATTTTGCATCCTAACTCTTTTGCTTTTAAAATGGCTTTTATTCTATCTTCAGACACAATAATCGTGGCTTTTGATAAAGAGTTTGCTAAAAGCATTGCTTCATCGCCACTTGTTTTTACATCTACTTGAATTTTTCCATTTATTGAAACAATTTGCAAACCTTTTGAAGCTCTTCCATAACCTCGTAAGATAATGCAAACATTTTCATATTTTGAAGCTAATTTTATAGTAACTGGAGTTTTTCCACTTCCCCCAACAATTATATTTCCAACTGAAATAATAGGGATTCCAAATTCTATTGGTTTTGCCATTGCCCTTTTTGTAAGGATTATTAACATATAAATAAAAGTTAAGGGAAGAAGTAAAAACGAGATTATTTTTTGAAAGGTATTTGGAAAGAAGAGATAATCTTCAATCCATAAATGTAGTTTTTGTTTCAAGTTATTTTATATCCACTCAGATGCAACACTAATTACTTGGTCACATACATAATTTACCTCTTCGTCAGTAAGACCTGCATACATTGGAAGTGAAAGTATTTGTTGATAATTATTTAAAGCATTTGAAAATGCAGTAATTTTAATAGAATATTTTGTTTTATAATAAGATAAAAGATGTAAAGGAATATAGTTAAGTCCAGTTGAAACTCCTCTTTCTTTTAAAGCTCTAGCAAAAGCATCCCTATTTCTTGAAACTTTTATGATAAATTGTGTAAAAATATGTTCATCTTTGTGAGGTAAAACTGTAATATGTTTTACATTTGATAATCTACTTTCATAAAGTTTTGCTATCTCTTTTCTTCTTTTTATAAATTTTTCTGTTTTATTAAGTTGTGCTAATGCATAAGCAGCATCAAGCTCTGATAAGTCGTATTTATGACCAATATCAACAACATCATAAACATAATCTAAGTTTCCATAACTATCATAAGTAGTTGTAAGTGCGTGAGTTCTTAGAAGTTTAGCCCTTGCTGCTATATCTTCATTATTTGTTACAATAACTCCCGAACGGCTAATTGCATATTTAGAGTTTGATGGATTTGTAGAAAAAATTGTCATATCTGCTCTTAGATTTCCAACTCTTTTACCTTTATAATAAGCTCCTAATGATGATCTACAATCTTCGATTAATATAATCCCATATTTCTGCGCAATATCATAAATTCTATCTAAATCAGGAGATTGGCCTGCAACAAAAGTAATAATTGCACCTCTTAACTTTTTTGAGTCATTTTCAGCTAAAGCTTCTTCAAATTTATTTACATCAATATTCATATCTTCCATATTTATATCAATAAAAATAGGTTCAGCATCAAAATGTCTTACAACTTCAGGTAAATTAACAAAAGAGTTAACTGACATAAGTATTTTGTCACCTCTTTTAAGTTTAATTGCACTTAATGCTAAATGAATAGCAGCAGTTGAAGTTGCTGTTGCAATTGCATATTTCGCACCAATAAATTTTTTCATACTCTCTTCAAATTCTATAACTTTTGATAAATCATTTTTTGATTCCAAAACTGATCTAATTTGATTTAATTCTTCATTATCTATAGATGCTTTGTATATTGCAATATTTTTAGCCATTAATTAATTCCACCTTATTTTTGCGATTGTAGGTAATTTACCTTTAAAAGCATTTGCTTTTATTCTATATTCTAATCTATCAATTAAATCTTTTTCAAAACCTAATTTTATTAACTCTTCTTTTGATTTATTTTCATCAACTATAACTTTTAATACTTCATCCATATGTTTATATGAATATCCAAGCTCTTCTTCGTCACTTTGCCCTTCCCATAAATCTGCACTTGGAGCTTTATTTAAAATAGAATCAGGAACACCTAAAAGTCTTGCAAATTCAAACTCATCACTTTTATAAATTTCACCTATTGGATTAATCGCACATGCAATATCACCAAAAATTGTTCCATAACCTAAAAGTAATTCACTTCTGTTTGAAGTTCCAACAACTAGTGATTTTTCCCTTGAAGATACATCATATAAAACTGACATTCTCATTCTTGCAGAAAAATTTCCAATTCTTAGTTTATCTTCATCCATATTTTTTATAAAACCACTAACCATTGGTTCGATTGAAATAATTTCATATTTGATATTAAATTTTTCACAAACTTCAATAGCATGTTCTGTTGAACTTTTTGAAGAAAACTGTGAAGGCATTAAAACACAATTTAAGTTCTCACCAAAAGCCTCTTTACACAAAATTGCAACAACAGCTGAATCCAAGCCACCTGAAAGCCCAACTGTAACTTTTTTTAGACCAGTTTTTTCAACTTCAGTTTTTAAAAACGAAATTAAATCTTCCTTAATTTTTTTCCATTCTGTCACTTTTAATCCTTTATTAAGTAATTATATCTCATCTTTTTTTGTTTTTTGATAAATTTCATCTAAATAATTATTAGTTATTTTTATAATATTCTCTTTTTTAAATTCTAATTGTTTTTGAATATCTAATAATTCCTCTTCATCAAAATATTCCAAATAATTTGGATTTATTTCAATACTATCTTCTGGATTTATTTTAATAAGTTCTTTTATATTTTCTATTAGTTGTTGTTTCATTATTATTCTTTATTAAATTTATTTAGTATTTGTTCTAAGTATAGTTCCATTTTTTCTACACCAATATCACTTTGGGCATTTTTACAAGATTTACAGCAAGTTCCAGCATCTGTCAAATCTCCTAAACTTTCAAGGGTATTAGCACCTTTTTCTTTTATAGCATAAATTATTTCACCCAATGTTACATGTTTGCAAGTACAAACTTCAAAAGAGTGTGGAAAATTTCTAGCCATTTTTTAATCCCTTATTTACTTCATCTAAAACATCTTTACAATAAATCTTTTTTTTTATTTTTCCAAAATCACCTTCAGGGAAAATACAATGTCGACACTCTGTTCCAGCTGTAGTTATTTCTTGAATTTCCCTAAGTGTTGAAGCTTTTTGATTTATTATTGTATTTTTTATATCACGTATTGTAACTTTTTTACAATTACATACTTCATAATTTTCGCCCAAATTTAGCAATTTTATAAACCTCGATCTTTTTTTATAAGTTCATATGCTTCATTTATCTCTTGAAGTTTTTTAGTAGCTTCATCAATGATATTTTGAGCTGCACCCTGCCCTGAAATAATATCTGGATGATGTTTTTTCACTAAAGTTCTATAATTTTTCTTTAGTGTTGTTGCATCATCTAATGGATTTGATTCTAAAATTTCATAAGCTTTTTCCAAAGTTATTGCTTTATTTGAAGCTTGTTGAGCATAAAATTTTTCAAAAGTATTAATTAGATTATTAAAATCTTCTGTTTTAATTTTTAAAGCATTTGAAATATCTTCTGTTATCATTTTTTCAGTAGCAGAAAACTCTTTATCAATAAATGCTAAATTTAGTAGATACTCCATAATTTTAACACGCTTGTGATATTCATGTTTTGTTAAATTGTATAATTTATTACAAATATCAATTAAATTATCAAAACTATGTTTTTCATTTTCATATAAAGTCTTTAGTTTTCCTCTGATTTCTTCTGCATTTTCAAAATGGCTTGAAATATCGTTAAAAGTATGTTTTAAAACTTCAGCTTCTAACTCACAAACTTTTCCATCTGCTTTTGAAACTTTTGCCATAAGTGCTACTAAAAGCCCTGCTTCATGGTGTAATAAATCACCGTCAAATCTATCTTTTCTTTTTAGATTTATATTTTTAAACTCTTCTGTTTTATAGTTTTTTCCTATAAAAAATAAAATTGCTATTACAACTAATAAAACAACTATCTCCATATTTACCCTTTTTATTGCCATTTTTTGATTTGGTTGGATTTTATCAAATTTTAGATAAAATCATTTCCTTTAATTACAGAATGGAGTTATAAATGTTTGGAATGGGTTTTATGGAAATTTTTCTAATTGCAATAGTTGCAATTATTGCACTGGGACCTGAAAAACTACCTACTGCAATGGTACAAATTGCAAAGTTTATCAATAAATTTAAAACAAGTCTTGTTGATGCTAAATCTACTTTAGATAATGAACTTAATATTTCAGAAATGAAAGCAGAAGCTACTAAATTTAAATCTCAAATTGAAGAAACAAAAGCTTCTTTATCAATTGATTCAAAAATTGATTTAGGAATAAAAGATATTATGAGTGATGATTTAAACATATCTTCTAATATAGAAAATAAAATTGAAGAACCAAAACAAGAGAAAGTATCATTCAAAAAAGAAGATAAAATTAATGTTAAACTAGATGAGAAAAAAGAGGATAATGCTTAATGTTTGAAGATTTAAAACCCCATATAGCAGATCTTAGAAAAAGATTAGTTATATCTGCACTCACTGTGATTACTATGTTTTTCGTATGTTTTTCATTTTATGAACCTATTTTAAATTGGATGATGGTTCCTGTTGAGGCAGCACTTCCTCAAAATTCTCAAATGGTTGCAGTTGAAATTCAAGAAACATTTTTCACAGCTTTAAAAGTAGCTTTTTTTGCTGGTTTTATAATCTCTTTACCTGTAATATTCTGGCAATTATGGTTATTTTTAGCACCTGGACTTTATGACCATGAAAAAAAATTAGTTATTCCTTTTGTATTTTTTGGAACACTTATGTTTTTAATTGGTGCTTCATTCGCTTATTATATAGTTGTACCTTTAGGTTTTGATTTTTTAATTGCATTTGGTTCATCAGTAGTTACTGTTTTACCTAGTATTGGGAAATATGTAGATTTTTTTACTAAACTATTATTTGGATTTGGTATAGCTTTTGAATTACCTGTTATTACATTCTTTCTTGCAAAAATAGGTCTTGTTGATGATAGAATGTTAAAAGATTTCTTTAGATATGCAGTTGTAATTATCTTTATTGTTGCAGCACTTTTAACACCACCAGATGTTTTAAGTCAACTTTTAATGGCAGCTCCATTGATTGTGCTTTATGGTGTTTCAATTTATATAGCGAAAGTATTTAATCCTGCTCCTAAAGACGTAGACGAAGATGAGGAAGAGTAAAATTGCTTGACCCATTAAAAACTTCAAGTTATGATTATAACTTACCAAAAGAGTTAATAGCAACTCATCCCGTAAGCCCAGCAGACTCTGCTAGACTTTTAGTTTACAATAGAGCCACAAATTCAATAACTCACACAACTTTTAAAAATCTAATGGATTTTTTACCAAATGAATTATCAGTTTTTCTAAATGATACAAAAGTTATTAAAGCTAGAATTTTTGGAACAAAAGAAACAGGTGGAAAAATAGAGTTATTACTTAATAAACCTTTATTTATGGATAGATACTTAGTAATGATAGGTGGAAAAGTAAGAATTGGAACAAAACTATTTTTTGATGAAAATCTAAATGCCGAAGTTTTAGAAGTAAATGAAGATGGAAGTCGTGTTGTACAATTTTTTCAAAATGAGAAAAAATTAGATTTTTTACAACTTGTTGATATTTTGAATAAAATCGGACATCTTCCACTTCCTCCTTATATGAATAGAAGTGATGAAAAAGAAGATGAAAAAGATTATCAAACTTTATTTGCTAAAAATTATGGAGCAGTAGCAGCGCCTACAGCATCACTACATTTTACACCTGAACTTTTAGAAAAAATAAATGCTAAATATGAAGTAAATTATCTAACACTTCATGTTGGAGCTGGAACTTTTAAACCAGTTGATGTTGATGATATTTTAAATCATCCAATGCATAGTGAATATTTTGAAATTGGCATCAAAGCTAAAAAAGCTTTGGATAATGCGCCAAAAGTTCTAGCAGTTGGAACTACGGTTACAAGAACTGTTGAATACTATTCAAGAACAAATAAAATCCAAGGTGAATGTGATTTATTTTTAAATCCAGCAAATCAACCAATAAAAGTTGATTATTTACTAACAAACTTTCACTTACCAAAATCTACACTTATTATGCTTGTTGCATCATTTGTAGGACTTGAAAAAACACTTGAAATTTACCATGAAGCCATAAAAGAGAATTATAGATTTTACTCTTATGGCGATGGTATGTTAATAATATAAAAAAGGAATAAATTAATATGGCATATTATGTACTATTTGATACAGAAACAACTGGAAATCAAGAGGATGACAAAGTTATACAATTTGGAGCAATGATTGTTGATCAAAAAGGTAAAGTTGAAGCTTTTGATGAATTATGTTCAACAGATGTTCAAATAAAACTTGAAGCTATGGAAGTTCACAATATTACTCCTGATTTATTAAATGGAAAACCAAAAGCAATTGAAACAAATTTTTATAAAAAACTTGAAGAGTTAAATTCAAATGAAAATTATTTAATAGCTCATAATATCTCTTTTGATATGGGAATGATAAAAAAAGAGGGATTTGTAAATCAATATCAACTAATTGATACTTTAAGATGTGCAAAACACTTATTTCCAGAGTTAGCATACCATAGACTTCAATATATAAGATATGCACTTGAACTTTATAAAATTGAAGAAGCTGAAGCTGCTAAACATAATATTACAATAAAAGCTCATGATGCAATTGGTGATGTATTAGTTATGAAACTATTTTTATCAAAACTTGTAGGAAAATGTAGAGAAACGTATCCTGATTATAATCCTATTGAAAAACTAGCAGAACTAACGAAAACTCCTGTATTTATTCAAACTTTTAAATTTGGTAAATATAAAGGCAAAGATGTAGAAGTTGTTGCAAGGGAAGATGCTGGATACTTGAACTGGATGAGAAGTAATATGGAACTTGATGAAGATTTAAGATATACTCTGGACAAAGTTTTAAAATAACTCAAAAAATTAACTACAAAATTCTAAAATATACCTTCTAATAAACTGTATAAATTATAAAATGCATAAAAGGAATTACCCATGCAAAAACTAACAACAGAAGGTCAAAATATCGTTAATGAACTTTCACAAAGATACAATTTAAGCCAAGATGCAGTGACATATATGATTGGCTCTGTAAACAATGGTGGTGGTTCAATGGCTCAATTTAACTGTCCAGAACTTGGTGGTGGCGGACAATGGATGAGAGGTGGAATGACTATGGTTGGAGACATGTTCAATTATGGTTTAAAAAATACTGTTGACAATCTTTGTAATGATATTTCAAATGCTCTAGCAACTACAATAATTTTTCCAATTGCTCCAAAAGGAACAAGACAAAGTAACCAATGGTGGCCAATTGAACTTGGAAATCCATTTAGTAGTGGAGCTCAAAATAGTACAAGATATGCAATATTTCAAAATAGATTAGCAGTTGATGTAAATGGGCAAGTAACTGTTTATGATACTTTAGACAATAATATATCTGGTATTTCACAACAACAAGGTGGAAATGATTCTTTAACTTTTTCTAGTCAATATGGAACAATTTTAGTTTCAACTCTTCCCGTTATTTCAGGTGTAAATCATACTAATAACAATCCTCAAAATAATTTTATTGAACCTGTAAAAAATAACTTTATAGAACCTATATCTGAACCAATTACACAACCCATAATAAATAATTCTTCAGCTTCTGTATCAAATGAATCAGCAAAAACTATTATTGAATTAATTGAACAAGTAGCAGCTTTACACAAAGCAGGAATTCTTACAGATAATGAATTTAACACTAAAAAATCTGAACTATTATCTAGATTATAAATATAAATAAAAATTAAATATTAACATCAAAATATTTAAACAAATAAACACCTTTTTATTAAAAACTGAAGCAAGTGAAAAAATAATATAAATCAGTAAAAAATAAAAAGGTGTTTCTACACTAAAAACATTCATCTTGTATGATAAAAAATCTTTTATAAAACCATCAAAATATATAGCAAAACCAAAAATATGAGCGATTATTTCAAATACATAAAAAATTGCAAAAAGTATATTAATAATTATTGATAAAAATTGTTCATAGGTTGTTTGTGGAAAATAAAAATGTACTATTGGATTAAAAACTAAAAACATCCAAAAATCAAAAAAAATAATTTGGAAATATTTATTTAAATTTTTAAAATATTGTATAAATAAAAATATATAAAAAACAGCAATAATTGAAAACCAAAAACCCAAAGAAAAGAGAAATTTTGGGAAAAGTGCAATAACAATCAAAAAAGTAAAAAATAGATTTGAGTATGAAACAATTTTTATGTTTGAGCGAAGAAAATAAATAGTTAAAACAAGCATTACAAAAGCTCTTAAAAGTGATGGAATAATATCTGTTAAAATCAAATAATAAAAAAGTATGACTAAAGAAATCAAAATTAAATCATATTTTTTGTTGCGATATGAAAAAAATCGTTGGTGAAAAAATGAATAGGGAAAATATAAAATCCAATATATTGTAAAAGACAAAACAGCTAGATGAAAACCTGAAAGAGCTATTACATGACTAATTCCATAATTTGTACAAATATCTCTTAACTCTCTAGATATTGTTGTTCCTAAAAATAGAGTTTGAAATAACTCTTTTATCATCTCATCTTCGTGATTTGAGTTGATTTTTTCTATAATTTTATCTATAAATTTTGGAGTTTTTTCTATTTTATCAAAATAGATAATTTTTGCATAAAAACCTTTTAAATAATCCAAAAAACTTACATCAAAAGAGATAATAGCCATACTTAACATATCGGATTTTTTAACATCTTCTGATTCTGACTTATCAATATTCACAAAAAAATCAAAGTTTTGAGCTTTTAGCCTTAATATATTATTTGTTGGTTTTTCATAAATATTTAAAACCTCTACTTTTGTTTCATAAATCTCTTCATCTATTAATTCTAAATATTTATTATATTCAATTGAAAGATTTATTAGAAAAATAAAAGATAGAAGAATTATTGCAAGAACTTCTTTATTGTAGTTTTTTATATTAATAATCATAAAAATTATTGTACATAAACTAGAAATTTAATACAATAATTTTTAATTAATTTTTACGATTTTTTCTTCCAAATACTCATTTGTGAAATAGTATGTTGATATTTTCTTAAAGTCTCTTTTATTACAAAAGGAACATCTATTGTTTCTAAAAGTTCAAAATCACTTAGAGTCTCTTTTAACGTATCTAAAGTGTAAACTTCTTTATTATCTTTTAAAAATCCACCAAGCCAATTTTCTTTTAAAGTATAATCTTCAAGCCAAGTATACGGGCTTAAAAGAATTAATAAACCATTTTCATTTATTCTTGAAGGAATATCTTGAAGAAACTTTTGAGGATAATACAATCTATCAATTAGGTTTGAACAAAAAATCAAGTCAAAACCAGTATAAATATCTTTTAAATTACAAGCATCTCCTTGCATAAATGTAACTTTATCTTTTATGTCTTTTAAAGTTAAACTTTCAAGAGAAACAGTTTTTTCTTCAAAAATTTCACCCTCTTTTTTTACTTTATAAATCAAAGAGTCATAAGCTTTTAATTTTACTCCAACATTTATGAAGTTTGCAGAGAAATCAATTCCAATAACTTCATCAAAATCTTTTGCCAATTCAAAAGTTGAACGTCCAACTGAACAGCCTAAATCTAAAGCTTTTTTAGTTTTTATATCTTTTAAATATGGTTTTAATAACTCAACAGAATTTGAGCAGAAATTTTTAACTCCAAAATACTCAGAGCCATAATGAAACTCACAATATTGAGCAATTAATTCATCTGTTTCATAAACATTGTCATTTAATTTTGTTCTATATTCATTAGAAGATTTTACATATCTAAAACCTGCATGTTGAAAAAAGTGTTTTCTAAAGGCATATCTTGCCTCTTTTAAAGTCTCATTTCCTAAAGAGATAAATGAGCCACCTTTCATGAGTGCATGTCTATCATCAAAAGTTGGAGTTGTAAAATCATCATAAATTGGATGTGTGATAAAATCATCAAAAGGATAAATAGGAGTTAAACTCCATTGCCAGATATTTCCGATAACATCATAAAAATCGTTAAATTCATACTTGTCTATTGGACTTTGATTAAACTGTTTTAGTCCAATATTTGCCTCTTTTTCTTCTGCTTTTGCATATTCAAATAAAGCATAATATTCATCTTCACTTGGAAGTCTAACTTCAAAACCTAACTTTTGTGATTTATATTTACAAAAAGCTTCAGCCTCATAAATATTAATATCAACTGGATAATTAAGTGCTAATGGAATTTCTCTATTTATTTCTCGTAAGAGAAACTCATTTTCTTTTTTTACCCAAAAAGTTGGATATTTTGCTTGTGTAAAATCCAACCACTCTTTTCCTTCATCAGAAAATAGTTCTGGTTTATTATAACCACCCTCTTTTACAAATTCTAAAAACTCACCATTTGAAACTAAATATTTAGAAGCTTCAAAATCTTTTATTTCTGCTTTATGAAAAGAAAATTCATTATCCCAACCATAAAAAATTGGATTTTGTCTATCTTTTTGTAAAATAATAGTTGAGCCTTTTACATTTATGAGCTCATTTTTTGGATAAGAATTTGTTCCTTCATTTACATAAGTAAAGATTTCATCTTTTTTTAGAAATTGAATATCAAGTTCTCTAAGTAATACAGATGAAGTTTCTATATGAATATTTTCATGTTCAATTCCCATTAAAATAATCCACATAGGTGAATCCCAATTTATTGGCATGAAAAACTCTAAAGTATCAATTAGATTTAAAATAATTTGTTTTACTTCATCTCTATAAGCTTTTGTTTGCTCATAAGTTGGCCAACTATAGTGTTTATGATTTAAATCATCCCAAGACATCTCATCGACACCTATTGCAAAGATTGATTCAAATTCTGGATTTACTCTTTGTTTTAAAATATTTGCTAGTATTAATTTATTTATAAAAAATGTTGCAGTATGTCCATAATAAAAAATTAATGGATGTCTTAATGTATTTGGTTGTTCATATAAATGTTTTTTATCTTCTAATAAGTCAAACAACTTTTCATCTAATTCATAGGTTTGTAAAAACTGTTTTTTTATTTCTTCTCTTTTTTCTTCTAATGTGCCCGTAGTTAAATTTACGCTATCTTTAATATAATTCATTATCTTCCTTTTTTATTCATATACTTTATAATATTTTTTCTAAAAATTCTAAACTTTTTATTTTATTTGATTTTTTAAACTCTTTGTATATATTTAATAGCTGGTTCAACTCACTTTGCCCAAGAGTTGGCAAATGATTTTCTAATCTTGAAGCTATCTCTTTATTGTTTATTTTTAATAAATCTTTAACAATAAAGTTTTCAATTAAAACCATTCCTAATCTTTTTACAGATTTTGTTTTATCTAAGATAAGCAGTGCTTCATTTGTTGTTTCTAAAACTTCATTACATAAAGCTACATCCATTGTATTTGAGATTTTATACAAAATATTTAATGCAAAATTGTGTAATACAACTGGCATTTCATCCCTATCACCAACTGATTCTTTTAAGATTTTTCCTAATCTTCCTAATTTAATAGATTTATTTATTGTTTTTAACTCTTTTTGAGTTTGTTCTATATACTTACATCTGTAAGTAATTGCCATATTAACAAAAGTTGCTCCATATTCAAAAGCACCTAATGTTGGTATTGAAAGTGATTTTTTATAATATTTTATTGCTTCATCAAGATTTTCATTCCACTCTTCTAGATTTGCTTTTATATTATAAAAATGCCATAACCATAAAGGTTCATTATCTTCATTGTGGGATAATAATAACTCTTCTAATTTATTTAAAGATTGGATTCCTTCTTCTTTTAACTCTTCATTTCTTTGAGAAATAATTATCCAAGCAGCTTTTCTTTGATAATATCTAATTTCAATATCTGAAGGTTTCGTATTTTTCCCTATATTTAGGTTTTTTGGTAAACTATTATATGCCAGTTCAAACTGTCCCATTCTTTCATATAAAGAGCAAATATTTAAAGAATATTTATTTGGATTTATTTCATATAAATAGTTTGTTAATAAAAGAGCTTGTTCAAAATGTCCATTTCTTTCAAATAAAAATGCCAATTCATCTAAAGCATTTATTGATAATTTTCTATAATATGAGTTGTTTGAGCTTTCAAAAGTATTTACATCATTAAAATCAAACATAAAACCTGCAATTTCAAACCAATAAAAATTTATTAATTCATATTGTTGTTTTTGTTTTACTGCATTTATAAATTTTTCTAAAATCTTGATAGTTCTTCTTTGATCTAAAACAATATCTTTTACATAATAATATAAAATCAAAAGTGAGATTGGATTTTCAAAGTTTGATACACACTCTTCTATGTGATTTCGTAAATAATAAGACAATCTTTTTTCTTCATCACTTAAATCTTTAAAAGTAACATTTGAAGTAAAAAATACTTGCAAAGATTTCTCTTGAGCTAAAAATTTAAAATCATCAAAACTTCTATTTATGAAGTTCTGAAAACCAAAAATAAGTTGATTTTTAGAATCTTGTTCCTCTTTTATAAAATTTTTACCACAATATTCAAAAATTTCTAAAGATATAAAACTCTTTTTATCCCTTTGTTTTACTATTGATGTGGAACAAAGTTGCATAAGAGAATAAAGTTTTTGCTCTTTTGATGAGAGTAAAATTTCAACATCACATTTTTTAGGAGTTAACTCTTCTTTGATTAATTCAGTAGTTAGAATATTGAATTTTTTTAATCTTTTTGTAACATTTTGTACTTTGTCATTTCTAATATAAAAATGTATATTTGAAAATCTATTTAAAATTGTACTCGTAAAAATCTTCCAAAGCCAATGATTTGAGTCCTCTAAATCAAAATTATAAAGATGAATCTCTGTATTTTTATCAAAATTTGAAAGGGCTAATTCTAATTTTCTTAATTTTCTAGCATCTTTATTAAACCAAGAGAATAACAAACTTTTAAACTCATTTCCCTCCCCTTCTAAAACTGAAGGCATCATTAATAAACCAAAGAAAAAAATACACACAAAAATAAAAGCTATATAATCATTTAAATCCAAAGAAGAAGGCATTTCAAAAATGATTTTCTTTAAAAAATCTTCATAAATTGAAACTGATAAAATAGCTATTAATATAACAAAAACTGAGATTATTGAGATTAAAATTGTTGAGAATCTTTTTTTAAAGAAATAAAAAAAAGAAGAACTTCCAGCTAATAAATTAACATCGGCTTCAAATTTATCTAAATTGTCATTTTCACAATAAGTTATGTGAAGTTCGTTATTTCTCTTTACAATACAGCTTTCATCAAGGGTTTTTCTTTTTGAGTTAAAAAGTTTTGATATATGGATAAAGCAGTTATTTTCATTCATTGTAGTTTTCTATTCCTTCTCTTGCAATACAATTTTGTACGGGATCTGTAAATGTATAAGAACCATCTTTTAGAGGAAATGGATAATTTTGAAAGGATTTTTCAAATTCCTTTACAAAATCATCAGAGTAATCTTTTAAAGCTTCTTTTACAACTTCTATATATTTACTTGGAATAAAAGTGTTTGTATCACCTCTTTTTGCAAGTTTTTTTTCATTTGTAGTCATAAAAGCTATTAAATCACTGTCAAATTTTTCATCAATAACATTTTTTGATTTTATAGTTATACAACTATAGTTCTTTTCTCTTAATTTTAGAATATCTAGTTCTTCTTGAGAAATTTCAATTACAACTCCATCTAAAATTGCATCTTCATTTTTTTGAATATTTAAAAAAACTCCATTTACAACTTCAGTTTCAAACTGAATAGATTCAATTGCATTCCAAACTCTTTCATAGCCTTTTATTTTTATAGGTATTAAATCATTTTTTTTCAAAATTCTTTTAAAAGATTTTTGAGCAGATGCTAGATTTATTAAAGAACCAAAACCAAAAAGATACATATTAAACTAATTTTTCTTTTGAAATTACAATACCATCAGGATCAACATAAACAAAATCACCAGCATTAATTTCAACATCATCAATCGTGATTGGAACATTAATTTGGGCTTCTTGAACTGGAATATATTTTCTAGGACAAGTACCTTTTGCAATTAATCCAATATCAAATTCTCTTGTTGTAACAGTATCTCGTACATAACCATTTACAATAATTCCTTCATATTTATTATCACTTGCAAATTTCATTAAATTATCACCAACAACAGCAAAATATCTCATATTTACATCAACAATTACAACCTTTCCAATACCATTTGTCTCTTTTAAAAGTGTTGCTAAATCTTTATTATTTCTATCAAGTTTTACAGTTACTACTTCACCTTTAAATTTTCTATTTCCCCCATAAGATTGAAAATTAGCTCCTAAAACTTCTGTTTTGTCACTAAAGTTATCACATAAATCAGCTGTAAAAAATCCCATATCATATTTCCTTTTATTTAAATTCATTAGAATACACTATTATCGCATTTTACTATTAAATTATTCTTATTCCATAAATAGCAATTCACATTATTTATACAAATAAGATATAATATTTTTTTTCAAAGGATTAATATGAAGTTTTTTTTAAATATGTTTTTAATAGTTTTTATTCTATTTATTAGTGGTTGTAGTTCTAAAAGATTAACTATAAAAGCACTTTATCCATCAAAAATAGAAAATGAAAAAATACATACAATTAGAGTTGAAAGGTTTTATAGGGATGATGTTAATCAAACTGTAAGTATTGCAAACAAAATAGCAAATAAAATAATTGATAATAGAAGAATATTTGAATTAAGAGATGGTGATTTTGGGACAGATGCAATTTTAAGTGGTGAAGTTCTAAATTCATCTTTAAATACTCAAGTATATTATAGAACAGAAGTTGATTATTCTAGATGTAGATTTTATAGATATGATGAACGAAATCGTACTAGAGAGTGTATTGAGTATCAAATTAGACAAATTCCTTGTGAAAAAAGAGAATACAACGTTACAACAAATATCAAATTAGTAAAACCAATAACAAATATTGTAATCTTCTCAAAAACCTATGATAAATCAAGTTTTGACGATATGTGTTTTGACCGACGTCCATATTATCCTATGTATACAGATTCAAGGGATGTATTTAGGGTAAACAGTCAAATAGCAGATGATATAGCTAATAATATTTTAGATGACATATCTCCACATTATGTATATTATGATATTGAAATAATTGAAGAGTTAGATAAAGATACTTTAGTTTTTTCAAAAGAGCAAGAAAAAAGATTTGAAAAAATTGTTGAATTAATAATGACTAAAAATCTTGATTTAGCAAAAATGGAACTTGAAAAATTAGATAGTGAATTTAATGGTAAAAGTTTTGAAGTTGTTTATAATTTAGCATTAATAAATGAAGCATATAATCAGCTTCAAATTGCAAATCAGCTTTATAATGAAGCAAAAACATTAACCTTAAATGTTAAATATTTAGATTTAGCTAATTATGGAATTAATAGAACAAGTAGAAATTTAGAAGAAAAAATCAAAGCTAAATCACAATTGCCATAGCTTATAAAATCGCTATTTAACAACTTTTAACCATTATTTTTGTATATTAAATTTTTATTATAAATATTAAAATTTTTAAACTTAAAAGGTTAGATAAGGTGTCAATGAATAAATTTAATTATACAGCTATTTCTGATGACTGTGTAAAGTGTGGAAAGTGTAAACCTGTTTGTACAATCTTTAATATAAATCAAGATGAAGCAACAAGTCCAAGAGGATTTATTGATTTATTAGGAGCTTATAAAAGAGATGAATTAGAACTAGATAAAACAGCAAAAGATATTTTTGAATCATGTTTTTTATGTACAAACTGTGTTGAAGTGTGTCCAAATGACTTGCCAACAGATATGATAATTGAGCAAGTAAGAAGTGATATTGCAAAAAAATTTGGAATTGCTTGGTATAAAAGATTATTCTTCTTTTTATTAAGACATAGAAGAACTATGGATTTTTTATCAAAATTAGGATGGGTATTCCAAACTTGTGCTTTAAAACTTGATGATAAAAAACAATCAGCACTACCTAGATTTTCTCTTCCAATTGTAAAAAAAGGAAGAGTTTTACCATTTGCGGATGCAAGAAGTTTTTTAAATAAATATCCTGCAAATATTGCAGCAAAAAATAAAAAAGAGGAAGTTGCTAAAAAAAATAAAGTTGCAATTTTTATTGGTTGTATGAGTAATTATACTTACACAAATACAGGAGATTCATTAGTTAAAATCCTAAAAAAACTTGAGCTTGATATTATGATTCCAAAAAAACAACTTTGTTGTGGGGCACCTGCATATTTTACAGGAGCTTTTGATACAGTTGATTATCTTGCTAAAAAAAATATTGAATATTTTGAAACTTGGATTGATGAAGTTGATGCTGTTATTATTCCAGAAGCAACTTGTAGTGCAATGATAAAACAAGATTGGGAACACTATTTTCATAATCAACCAGAATGGAAAGAAAGAGCAATAAAACTATCTAAAAAAATATTTATGGCTACAAAATGGCTTGAAAATAGTACAGATTTAAAAAATATACTTGCAAATAGTGGCAAAAAATTTGATGAGTTAGTAACTTACCATGATCCATGTCATGCTAAAAAAATGCAAGGAGTTTGGCAAGAACCAAGAACTCTATTAAAACAAAACTATGTTTTAACAGAGATGAGTGATTCAAATAGATGTTGTGGATTTGGTGGAGTTACTATGCAAACTGAAAAATATGATTTTGCAAAAGCAGCAGGTGCGCCAAAGGCTGCTATGATAAAAGAGACAAAAGCACAAATTGTGAGTGCTGAATGTAGTGCATGTAGAATGCAAATTACAAACTCTTTATATTTGGCAAATGTTGATGTTCAATTTAAAAATCCAATTGAACTAATAGCCCAAGCATTGGAGGATTAAAAAATGGAATTTTGGCAAAACATATACTCACATTTTGATCCTGTTGCTTTTAATTTAGGACCAATTGCAGTTCATTGGTATGGACTTATGTATGCACTTGCTTTATTAAGTGCAATTTTTGTAGCTAAATGGTTTATAAAACATGATAAGTTACCAATTTCAAATGAATTATTTGATTCATATATTTGGTGGGCAGAAATTGGTGTAATTTTAGGTGCAAGACTTGGTTATGTACTATTTTATGATACACATACAATGTACTATTTAACTCATCCATGGCAAATATTTAATCCTTATATAGACGGTATGTATGCAGGAATTTCAGGAATGAGTTACCATGGAGCATTTTTTGGATTTATTATCGCTTCATACTTATTTTGTAGAAAAAATAAAATATCTTTTTGGTTTATAACAGATATTGCCGTACTTGGTATTTCAGCATCTTATGTATTTGGAAGATTAGGAAACTTTTTCAATCAAGAGCTTGTAGGTCGAGCAACTGATGTTCCTTGGGGAATTTATATTGGACAAGTATTACGACATCCTTCTCAAATATATGAAGCAATTCTTGAGGGTTTAATTGTTTTTGTAATATTAGTTTATATTAGAAAAAGAAAAACATTTGATGGACAATTAGCTTTAATGTATGGGATTTTATATTCAACAGCTAGAATTATTGCCGAATTCTTTAGACAACCAGATAGTCAATTAGGATTTATTTATAGTAGTTGGCTTACAATGGGAATTTTACAATCTTTTGTTATATTAGTACTTTGTGGGATTTTATATATAAAAATAAAAAATAAATAGTTAAATTTTTTAACTATTTATTTTAAGTTCTTTAGTGTAACCAGCATCAATTGCTAGTTCGGCAATCTTATTTCTTAATAAATCTAATCTCCAACCATGCCTACCTGCAAAATTCTCTATTTCAGCATCTCTTTGCTCAGGAGTACAAAATACAAAGATTCTTTTTAAAAAAGGTTTTGGTACTTGTATAGCTATTAATTGAAAATAATTCTCTTTACAGCTTCTTGAGCAAAAAGCCTTACTCATTGCAATCTTTTTTTTGCAGAAAGGGCAGTGGGACATTATTTATTACCTTTGATTATTAGTTTGTAGAACTTTGCATTAGTAATATCTTGAAGAAACTTTGGTTCTATATCATGCAAAGCAATGATATCAACAACTTTATCTTCCATTAACCAACCTCGTCCAGTATCAACTATTACTTGACTTTCAAACAATTGGATTAATTCTTCTTTAGAAACAAGCAGTTCTTCCATATTATAACTTTTTTATTAAGATTTTGCAAATAGACATTCTTAATTTGACTTAAGAATATCTATCGTATAGCCCTTGTTAGAGTGGTTTTTGATAATTTCATAATAAGTTTTTTGTCTTATTTTATTAACTATATTTCTCATAGTATAAATAGACATATCTTTACCTTTCCAAACTACGTCTCTGATTATATCATAATCTGTTATTTCATTTCGCTTAGCAATTAATAATTTCAAAAAAGATTTTTCTAATCTTGTAAAATCTATTAAAACTCCACCAGCTTTGAAGAATTGATCTCTATATTCATCAAAATAGATTCCATTTTCGAATTCTATTTTATCCCCTCTTTTTGTCTGATTCAAACACATAATTACTGCTAATTTTAAATCTTTAGCTCTTAAAGGTTTAGATAAAAATGTGTATGCACCTGAATTAATTGCCGTAACAATACTTTCATTGTTATCTGATTCAGAAATAACAATTTTTGGTAAACTTGGTACTAAAGCTGATAATTCAGAACTTAACTCAGGAAAAGAAACTCCAACAATATCAGTATCTATGATAGCCATATCATAATTATTCGAACATGCAAGCGATAGAGCATCTTTTAAATTTGAAACAACTTTTAATTCTTTAAAATAATCATCGAATTCATTTCCAATTGCTTCATTAATTTTTTCATCACTACTTACAAAAAGTAGCTTTGCATTATATAATTTTCTAATATTTTTTACTGTTTTTAACATAATAATTCTCTTTACAATATGGGTTTAAAATATAATAATAACTAAAATTTATTAATTTGTCAAAATATTATTAATAAAATATAAAATATTTTGTTAAATTTAAGTTTACTTCAATTCTTGCCAAGAATTTCCTATAGATACTGACACTTTTAAAGGTATATTTAATTTATACACATTTTCCATTATAGCTTTTAAATCGTTAGTTATTTCCTCAATAAGATCTTCTTTAACTTCGAAAATAAGTTCATCATGGATTTGCAAAAGCATTCTCATATTATTATTATTTTTATATTTTTCATATATTTTAACCATAGATAATTTTATTAAATCTGCTGCACTTCCTTGAAATAAAGTATTTACTGCTTCTCTTAAATATGCGGCTTTAATCATTGCATTTGCTGAGTCAAAATCAAACAATCTTTTTCTATTTAATAATGTTTTTATGAAGCCATTTACATGAGCAAAATCTTCAATTGATTTTAAATAATCTTTTACACTTTTGAAAGCTTCAAAATATGAATCTATATAAAGTTTTGCTTCTTTTGAAGGAATTCCTAAAGTATCTCCAAGTTTTTTACTTCCCATTCCATATAATAATCCAAAATTTATTGATTTTGCAATTGATCTTTTTTCTTTTGCATGCTCTTCACCAAAAATTTTGACAGCTGTTTGGTAGTGAATATCTAAATCATTTTTAAAAGCATCAACTAAGGCTTCATCTTTACTAAAATGAGCTAATAATCTCAACTCTATTTGAGAATAATCAATCCCAACAAGTTTATAACCATCTCTTGGAATAAAAGCTTCTCTTATTTTTGAGCCACTTCCAGCTCGAACTGGGATATTTTGTAAATTTGGATTTTTTGAACTCAATCTTCCAGTTGCTGTTCCTGTATGTAAAAATGAAGTATGAATTCTATTATCTGCATTTTTTAATCCAAGTTCTAAAAGTGGCTCGATATAAGTTGATTGAAGTTTATAAGCTTCTCTATATTTTAATAAAAGTGGAATTACATCATGTTCATTTACTAAACCACTTAAAACAGCTTCATCTGTGCTATAACCTGTTTTTGTTTTTTTAGATGTTGCAAGACCTAAAGTTTCAAATAAAACAACTCCTAATTGTTTTGGAGAATTTATATTAAATTCAACACCTGAAATTTCGTAGATTTTAGAAGTTAATTCTAGAATATATTTATTGTTTGTTTCTTTTAACTCTTTTAATAAATTTACATCAACTTTTATTCCATTATTTTCCATATCGGCTATTACATAAATAAAATCAAATTCCAAATCAAAAGCAAGTTTTAACAACACCTCGTCATCTTTTTCTTTGAAAACTTGTAATTGTTTATTAAAAAGTTTTAAAGTCATCAAGGCATCTTCTGCTGCATATTCACAAGCTTTAAAAACATCTACATTTGAGAAGTTTTCACCTTTTTTTACAACATCTTTAAATGAAATCATTTTATGGTCAAAATATTTATCAATTTGATAATCAAGCCCTACTTTTTCATTTGTATCTAAAAGCCAAGATAAAATCATAGTATCCGCAAAAAGTTTTAATTCTATATCAAAATTATTTCTAATAATTTCATAATCATATTTGAAATTTTGTAAAACTAATTTATGTCTATTTAGTTGAACTATCGCTTGACGAGCTGCATCTTTAGTGATTTGTTCAGGAACTCCTAAATATGAGTGAGAAATTGGAACATAATAAGCTTTGTTTTGCTCATATGCAAAAGAGAATCCTACAATTTGAGCTTTTTGAGTATCTATATCTGTTGTTTCTGTATCAAAAGCAACTATCGCATCTCTTGGAATTGTATTTATAACTAATGATAATTTATTTTCATCATTTAATAAAACAAATTCCATTTCATCATTTTTTTCTTTTTCTACTGGAATTTCAGTTTTAAAACTCATTCCATTTTTATTTATTCTATCTAGTATTTTTGCCATATCATATTGGTGTAAAATATCACTAATTTTTAAAATAGGATTTTCAACAGGTAATAAAAAAGTATTCAAATCATCAATCACATGACAATCTCTTGATAAAGTTACAAGTTGTTTTGAGATAAATGCCATTTCTTTACTCTCTTCTAAAAGAGTTTTCCATCTTTTTTTCTCAATATTTTCAAGATTTGCATAAATATTTTCTAAAGTTCCAAATTGTTGAATTAAAGCTTCTGCTGTTTTAGCCCCTATTCCTTTTACACCTGGAATATTATCAGCACTATCACCTAAAAGTGATTGATAATCTGTAAATTGAGAAGGATGAACTCCATATTTTTCTATACATTTCGCTTCATTTATAACAACTCTTTTTGTTGGATCAAATAAATATATAGTGTCATCTTCGATTAATTGGTATAAATCTTTATCGTGAGATACGATTCTAACTTCCAAACCTTTTAGTTTTGCATCGTGGGCAATTGATGCTACAATATCATCAGCTTCAAAACCAGTTCTAATTGCTGTTTTAAATCCCATTAATTCAATCCAAGAAATCGCAATTGGAAGTTGTTTTAATAAATCTTCTGGAACATCGGGTCTGTGGGCTTTGTAATTATCATAAAGCTCATTTCTAAAAGTATTACCTTTTGCATCAAGTGCAAAAACTATATAATCTGTTTGAAAATCTTTTCCAATATTTGCTATAAAATTTATAAAACCTGTTAATAAACCTGTTGGAAAACCATCTTTTGATTTTAGTGGTGGAAGTGCAAAATAACTTCTAAATAAAAAGCCGAATGTATCGATTACTGTAATTGTTTTTTTCATAAAAATTCTCTTTTGTTTACTTGTTTAAAGATTTTATATTATAATAATGTCACTAAAAATAAGGTTTTGAAATTATAAAGTGATAAAAGGGACATAAATGATAATAATACCAGCAAGATTAAATTCAAGTAGATTTGCAAATAAAATAATGGTTGATATTTTAGGATTACCAATGGTAATTAGAACAGCCAAACAAGTAAGCAGTTTAGATAAAGTTGTAATCGCAACTGATAGCCAAGAAGTTATGGATTTAGCTGCACAATATGGTTTTGATGCTGTTATGACTTCAAGTTCACATAATAGTGGAACAGACAGAATAAACGAAGCTGTAAATATTTTAAATTTAAGTGAAGATGAAATTATTGTAAATGTTCAAGGTGATGAACCTTTTATTGAAGTTGAAGTTGTAGAAGCTGTAATAAATAGAGTAAAACAAATAAAAGAAAATAATGAAGATATTATGATAACTTCTTGTTACAAAGAGATAAGTTCAAGTCTAGCTGATGATCCAAATCATGTAAAAGTAGTTCTTGATGAACATTCAAATGCTATTTATTTCTCAAGAGCAAAAGTACCATATCATAGAGACCACCATGAAAATGCAACTTATAGTGGACATTTAGGAATTTATGGATTTACTAAAAAATCATTAAATGCTTTTTGTAAACTACCATCATCTAAACTTGAAAATATTGAAAAACTAGAACAATTAAGAGCTATTGATAATGGACATAAAATTGCAATGGTAAAAGTTGTATCTAAATCTTTTGGTATTGATACACAAGAAGATTTAAATAATGCAATAAAAATCTTTGGAAAATAGTTTTAAAGGTGTTAAATTTAAAAAATAAATATATATTTATAAGTTTATTTTGCTCAATATCTTCTAATTCATTTGGAGCTGTAAATGATATTATCCCTGGTGATTATCAAGCTCCATTGGCAAATTCAACGGTTATGAGTTTAAATTATTTAACAAAAGAATTAAATACTAGTTCTTTACCTAATAATCAATACATTAAACAAAACTCTTATGCTTTACGATACACATATGGATTTGATATTGATGGTAAAATCTTAGCTTTAGGTGTTGCAATTCCATATAGTGATTTAAAAACACATGGCGATACTCTTAGTTCTTTAATTGGAGAAAAATCAACTGGCTTTAATGACATGATTTTTTCTTCAACATATTGGTTTATTAATGATAGAAAAAATAAAAATTTCTTAGCTTTTACTATGACCTATACAACTCCAAATGGAAAGTATAATGAATCCCAAATTTTAAATACGGGTGACAATAGATATAAGACTACTTTTAATCTTGGATATATCACAAAAATATCTGAAAACTTTTTAATAGAAATATCTCCTGAAATTGCTTTTTACGGAGACAATGAAACTCAAAATAGTACAACTGAACAAAAAACAAGTTATGCAATAAACTCAAATCTAAGATATAAACCAAATAATACATATGAAATATTTGCAGGTTTCCAAGAAAATTATCAAAGTGAAACAATAAAAAATGGTATAGAACAAAACAATGATTGTTTTTATCAAAAATATAGTTTTGGTGGAGCATATTACACAGATAAATTTAATCAAATTATACTTAGGTTTGCAAAAGAAATTAGTAGAGAATATGGTTTTGAAACTGATAAAGAAATATTATTAAGATATAGATGGTCATTTTAAGCTTTAAAAATAATTTTTTTATTGCTTTATTATCAATATTTGTTAGCTAAAGTAATTTTAAAGTAATTTTATGGAAAACTAAGACAATAAAAATATAAACTAAGGTAATTGATGCGTTATGATGTGCTAATAGTAACAGATGAGCAAGAGCAATTTAAAAATTTCAAAAAATATGCTTCTAAACTAATGAAGAATATAAATATTACACTCTCTTTTGAGTGTGATGATATTTATGATGCTATTGAATACGCTGATTTACTAATAATTGACATAAATGTTCATAGTTACTTTAATCCTTTAGAAGATTATTTAGAAAAAAAAGTTCATGCGATTTTTTTAGTTGATACTGATTTACACTTAGAAAAATATTCAATTATAAAACAAGAAGATGTTTTATACAAGCCTTTAGATTTAGATAAATTAATTTTAAAAATAAGACATTATACAAATTTAGTTGATACAAATATTGTTTTAAAAAAAGAGGAAGAGTTCTCAAATTCAATAATAAATAATATTGATTATCCAATTTTTTCTATGGATAGTGAAAAAGTAATTTTTTCAAATGACCACTTTTTTAAACTTTTAAATTGTAATTCTTTGGAAGAAATCAATATTAAATATAAAAATATTACTGATATTTTTCAAGAAGAAGATGGTTGTATTACAGATTTTGACCACAAAATATTCGAAAAATGTGAAAGTAAAAATATAAAAGTTTGTATTAATAGCAATAATATTAAGAAATATTTTTCTTTACAAAAAATCCTTTTATCTCATAATAGTACATCAATAATTATTTTACATGATATAAGCCATGAAATTGAGCATAAACATGAATTATATAAACTTTTATACACTGATAATTTAACAGCTTTCCCAAATAGAGCTAAATTAATTGAAGATTTACATTCAAATAATCTAACTTTAGAAGCTGTTTGTCTTTTAAATATCAACTCATTTAAAGAAGTAAATGATTTTTTTGGACATAAAGTCGGAGATGCAATATTGATTGATGTTGCAAAATTAATTGAAGAAAAAGTGAAAAAAGAGGGAAAACATATAAAACTTTACAAGTTTCCATCTGATAATTATTGTATTACAAACACTAAAGATTGCCAAGAGAGTTTTATTGAACTTATAAAAAATATAGTTGAGTCTGTTTATAAAAAAGTATTTGTTTATGAATTATACGAAATTGATATTAGAATAACAGCTGGTATCTCTTTTTCAAATAAAAATAATAAATTAATTACAGCAGATATTGCGCTACAATCAGCAAAAAAAGATCACAAAGATTATCTTGTTTTTTATGATGAACTTGATAAATTCAGAGAATATGAAAATAACATGCTTTGGACAAAAAAATTAAAATCTGCATTTATTAATGATAATATTGAAGTATATTTTCAGCCACTTGTAAATAATAAAACTTTAAAAGTAGATAAATACGAGTGTTTAGTAAGATTAATTGATGAAGAAGGAAAAGTTGTTGCACCATATTTTTTCCTTGATATTTCAAAAAAATCTAATCAATATACAAAACTTACTAAAATTGTTTTAGAAAAATCATTTCAAAAATTTGAACATTTACCTTTTGAATTTTCAGTAAATATTTCATATGAAGATATTGAGAATCCTGATTTTCTTGATTTTATAAAAGAGTTACTTAGAAAATATAATGTTAAAAATCGAGTTGTATTTGAAATTTTAGAAGATGAAAGTATAAAAAACTATAATCTTTTAATCTCTTTTGTAGATGAAGTTAAAGCTTTAGGATGTAAAGTTGCTATTGACGATTTTGGGAGTGGATATTCTAATTTTGAACATCTTTTAAAAATGAATATTGATTATCTAAAAATTGATGCTTCTTTGATAAAAAATATTGCAACAAATGAAAATTCATATAAAATAACTAAAACCATCATAGAATTTGCAAAAAATTTGAATCTTAAAACGATTGCAGAGTTTGTTGAAAATGAAGAAATATTTAATATTGTTAGAAAATTAGGAGCTGATTATTCTCAAGGATACTTTTTCTCAGCCCCAATTTCAGCCCCAAATATTGTAGAATATAATGAAAGTACGGACAAAAATGATGAATAAAGAAATTTTAAAAACCATTTCAGTTTTATATGTTGAAGATGAAACTGATGTAAGAGAATTTACTTCAAAATTATTAGGTTCTTTACTCAAAAAAGTTTATGTTGCCCAAGATGGCCTTGAGGGTTTAAAAATATTTGAAGAGCATAAAGATGATATAGATTTAATTGTTTCAGATATAAATATGCCTAAAATGGATGGTTTATCTATGTGTGAAGCTATTAAAAAAATCAATCCAGAAATTCCTCTTGTAATTACAAGTGCCCATAATGATACTAATTTTCTTAAAAGATCTATAGAAATAGGTGTTACGACTTATGCCATGAAACCTATTGATTTATATCAGTTGATTGAAAGTATTATCAAAGCTATGGAACCTATTATTTTAAAAAGAAAATTAATAGAACTAAATCTTTCACTTGAGAGTAAAATTGAACAAGAAATTAGCAAAATTAAATCTATTTTAGATGCTCAAGATAATATTATTATTGTTACAAATAAAGAAGAGATTACAAATGTAAATAAAAAATTCCTTGACTTTTTTGGAGTAGATAATTTTGACGAATTTATAGCTACAAGAAAAAACATTTTTGATTTTTTTGAAGAAGAGTTTGGCTTTATTACAAAAGAACAAATAAACAAACAAGAATCTTGGATTAAATACATAAAAGAGTTACATGAAATTGACCGAATTGTTAAAATTAAAGGTATTTTAGAAGAAGAGAAAATTTTTGCTATAAATGTTGATTATTATGACAATAAAGATGACTATTATGTTTTTTCACTAACAGATATAACAAAATTAAAAGAGAAATCAAATCTTTTAGAATATCAAGCAAGTCATGATAAATTAACAGGTTTATTTAATAGAAATAGATTTGATGAGATTTATACAAAAGAAATAAAACGAGCAAGAAGATATAACAATGATTTATCAATTATTATTTTTGATGTAGATGATTTTAAAGTAGTAAATGATACATATGGTCACCAAATGGGTGATGAAGTTCTAAAAGAGATGTCACGAATTTTATTAAATCATGTTAGAGAACAAGATATAACAGTAAGATGGGGTGGAGAAGAATTTTTGATACTTCTTCCCCAAACAAATCTATCTGGTGCAGTTGCCGTTGCTACAAAAATAAAAATAGCTATAAATGAACATTTTTTTACTAAAAACTCTTTAACTATATCTGGGAGTTTTGGAGTTGCTCAACTTTTAGATGAAGATAATGAAAGTGATTTTATTTCAAGGGGAGATAAACTTCTATATGAAGCTAAAAAAACTGGGAAAAATAAAGTAATCTCTTAAAAGAGTTATTACTTTATTTAAAAACTAAAAGTTAAAATCTTCACCTAAATAGTGTTCTCGTACTTTAACATCATTTCTAATCTCTTCACTTGTTCCACTTGATAATAAAGCCCCTGCTTTCATAACATAAGCTCTATCACAAATTTGTAAAGTTTCTCTAACATTGTGGTCTGTTATTAAAACTCCAATATTTATTTTTGTTAATTGATGAATTATCTCTTGAATATCTTTTACTGCAATTGGGTCAACTCCAGCAAATGGTTCATCAAGAAGTAAGAATTTTGGTTGAGAAACTAATGCTCTTGCTATTTCAGTTCTTCTTCTCTCTCCACCTGAAAGTGAAACACCTAATCTTTGACGAATTGGTTCAATATTAAAAAGTTCAAGTAACTCTTCTACTCTTTTATATTGCTCATCTTTATCATCAGTAACAATTTGAGCAGCTAACATCAAATTATCTTCCACAGATAAATCTTTGAAAATTGAAGACTCTTGAGGTAAATAACCTATTCCTTTTAATGCTCTTTTATGTAAAGGAAGTGCAGTAATATCTTTATCATCAAAAAAAACAGTTCCACTTGTTGGTTTTACTAAACCACAAACTGTATAAAATGTTGTTGTTTTCCCAGCACCATTTGGTCCTAATAATCCAACTATTTCCCCTGATTTTACTTCAAGTGAAATACCATGAAGTATTTGAGTTTTTTTGATAGTTTTTGTTATATCTTTTATATGTAATTTATGCATTTATTTTATATAGCCTTTTATTATCTTTTTTTTCTATTTCAACCAAAATCACTTTATATCCATAATCATTTAAAATTTCTTCAAGTTTTTCATCGCCCCACTCTACAAAATGAACGCCTTGTTTTTCAAACTCTTCAAGCATTCCTAGACTTATAAATTCACCTAAAGTTTTATTATATACATCATAATGAAAAATATTATCTGAATAAATTGCTTGTAATGAAAAAGTTGGTGATGTCACTAAATCAGGTAAACCTAAAGCTAATACATAGTTTTTTACAAGAGTAGTTTTCCCACTTGCTAAATCACCTCTTAAGATTACAATACAATCCTCATTGATAATCTCTTTTAGATATTTTGTTAAAACATCTAATTGATTTAATTCTAATTCAAACTCTTTTTGCAAACTAAACCTTAACTTAACTGCTGAGATACTTTAATAATTTGTTCTAGCTTTTCTTGTGCAGCGCCACTTACAATAGCCCATCTTGCCATCTCAATTCCCTCTTTAAAGTCTCTTGCTTTTTCATCAACAATAAGTGCAGCTGCTGCATTTAATAAAACAATATCAAGTTTAGCTCCAACTATTTTTTTAGATAAAATATCCCTTGTAAGTTTTGCATTAAACTCAGGACCTTCACCAATAATATCATCTTTTGAAGCCATTGGAATACCATAATCTTCAGGATTTATTTCAATATCAGTGATTTTCCCATTTATTAAAAGTGTTGCATAAGTAATATCTGAAACTGAAATCTCATCCATCCCATCATTTGAAGATAAAATCATTGCTCTTTTACTATCTAACATATCTAAAGCTGCTGCAATTCTATTTATATAACTTTTATCAAATACTCCAATCACTTGTTTTGTAACACCTGCTGGATTACATAAAGGCCCTAAAATATTCATAATCGTTCTATGTGGAATTGTTTTTCTAACAGGAGTAATGTATTTCATAGCTGGATGATGATTAGCAGCAAACATAAATCCAAATCCAGTCTCTTCCAACATTTTTGCAGTTGCTTCTAAACTTAAATTTAAATTTATTCCTAAAGCTTCAAGCATATCAGCACTTCCTGATTTACTCGTAACACTTCTATTTCCATGTTTTGCAACATAACAACCACAAGCTGCAAGTAAAATTGAAACTGTACTTGAAATATTAAAACTATAACTTTTATCTCCGCCAGTTCCCACAACATCAATAGCTTTTGCTCTTAAATCTTCGTGTATTGGAAGTGGGATAAGATGGTCTCTCATAGCACTAGCAGCACCTGCGATTTCAGCTGCGGTTTCGCCTCTTTCATAAAGTTCAAGTAAATATTCTCTAACTTCTTCTTGCGATAATCTATTTTCAAAAATATCATCAAATTTTAATTTAGCTGCATTAAACATTTAGTCGATCCTTTGTACATATTCTTCTATTTTTGATTTTGGAGTTGATTTTGTAGATGGTATTTGTAAGACTTTAAATTTCTCAGTTTTTTCTAAATACCTAATCTCGATTGTGTCTCCAACCTTAACCTCTTTTGCTTTTTTCACAGCTTGGTCATTTATAAAAACAACCTTGTGTTCAAGCATATCCTCAGCTACTGCTCTTCGTTTTGTAATATTAACGGCATTTAAAAATTTATCTATTCTCATAGGGTAGATTATATCTAAGATTAAATAAATAGCTGTTTTAAATCTATATGTATTGGATTTTATACTTCAATAAATAATTTAAAAATCTTAATTAATAAGGTAAAGTTGATACTTTAATTTCAATATTCTCATAACAATTATTTTTAAGTAAATCTTTAATTTTACAAATAATTTTATCTTTATCTTGAATATTTGTCCCTAAAGTGATACTTTTAATCGGTAATTTTAAATTGATTTTTTCTTCTGAAGGAGAAAGTTTTCTTGCTATATCAGTTGAAGTATAATATGTTTTTTTGTTCTTTCATCACTTCTTTTATTTAAACATTCTCCGTAGTACTCATTTATAAATTCATCATCTTTTCGATACAGCCATCTTACTTCTCTCTCATCTTTATAACTATAATGTTTAAAAAAAGATAATAACTCTTCCATTTTATTTTTAAAGGATATCTTTATTACTTCTTTTCTTTTATATTTTGTTATTAACTCATTTTTATTATTAAAAGTATCTTTACTCATATCAATCCATTTTTCTGAAACGTTGAAAAGATAAATACAATAATCGACAATTTTCCTTTGTATTTGATCATCATAAATTACTGGCATTAATTGTAGTAGTTGATCATCACTATACCAAAAATTATTATCAATGTTAAAATTAGAATCAAATTCAATTGAGACTCCTTGAGAATAGTCTGAGTATAGATTGAATAAAGTTCTACATTCGGATTCATAAGAAAAACATGTAAGAAAAAAACTTAAATTTTTAGAAAAAAGTTTTTTTGAGATATTAATATCATTTTTATCATATTTACTAAATAAATCAAATCCAAAAACAACTTCTATAGAATCAGTCTGTGCAGTATATTCAGTAAGCCATAACTCATTTGAATTTAATATTGAATATAAATTATCAAGTTTAGTATAATGATAAATTGATTCAATAATATTCCATTTATTAATAACATGTACTTCATTAACTATTATATTTGATATAGAAGGAAATAAATCATCTTCTTTTAACCAAATGTATTTGTAATCATTTTCAATACCTTTAAATTTCTTACGAGTATATAAATGTTTAATTTCTTTCGTAATTTTTTTATCTTGTATTTTATATTCAAAATCAATAAACTTATCTTCTTTTATTCCATTTTCACAATTAGGATATGGACAAGGTAAATTTTTACGTATATAAATATCATTATGTTTATTACATTTATTATAATGCGTAGTAGAACATATTTCAACTAAATTATTATCCATTTTTCTCTTGTCATAAAAAATTATATTTATTTAATATTACTCAATTAAGCTCTTTAATATCTAAATACATCCACGTAGAATTTTTTTGAGGGATAAAACTAAAACCAAATTTTGTATAAAAATCAACTAAATCTTTTTCTTGATTTAATGGCTCTAATATAATATATCTTATACCTATACTATTTGATAAATCATTGATAATAGCTAATATTTCTCTAAATAGTTCTATTCCTAAAGTATATTGATTTGGTTCACAAAGATATTTTCTAAATTTATTATTTAAAATTAAGTAATCTAAAATAGCAGATGGTATTTTGCTACCATTTACATCTATATTTCCAACACTAATTGCAAAAAATCCTAAATTATCTGTTACTTCTTTTGATTTATCTTTTACTCTATAAAGTTTTGTATTTCTATTTAATGCTTGTTTGAAAGTTGATTGGAGAAGTAATTTTTCTTTTTTTGCTCTTTTTAAATCTTTATCATAAAACTCTATAGGATTAGCAGAAAGAAATTTTTTATTTGTTTTTAATGTATCTAAGGAATAAGGTGATAATTCTAGTTCCAATTATATAGCTTTAATTGAAAGTTTTTTATCTTTGATTCCTACAAGTAATGGATTATAATTTATTATTTTCTTTTCCATTTTTTTTAAAGTCTTTTTATCTATAGTAGGAAGTGGTGATTCTGTAACTTTACCTTTACCAGTAATTCTAAATGACACTTGATACTCCTTTTTTAAAATTGTAAAAATTATAACACAATATGATTTTTTTAACAAAAAATATCAAAAATTACATCTTAGCAACCAACTACATTTACTATTTAGTAACTTAAATTTATTTATAGTAAAGATTAGTTAGAATAGCACCCTTAAAAATAAAGAAAACATAGGATAAATTTATGAGTAAAAAAGATATTAAAAAAGTAGTTTTAGCTTATAGTGGAGGTCTTGATACTTCTATTATTTTAAAATGGCTTCAAGATGAATATAATGCTGAAGTTATCACTTTCACAGCTGATTTAGGTCAAGGTGAAGAAGTTGAACCTGCTAGAACTAAAGCAATTGCATGTGGGATTAAACCTGAAAATGTATTTATATTAGATATTAAAGAAGAGTTTGTAAAAGATTATGTTTTCCCTATGTTTAGAGCAAATGCAATTTATGAGGGTGAATATTTACTTGGAACTTCAATAGCACGTCCTTTAATTGCTAAAAAATTAATTGATATTGCAAACCAAACAGGAGCTGATGCTGTATCTCATGGAGCTACTGGAAAAGGAAATGACCAAGTTAGATTTGAGCTTGGGGCACTTGCACTTAAACCTGATATTAAAGTTATTGCTCCTTGGAGAGAATGGGAATTAAATTCAAGAGAAAGTTTACTTGAATATGCTAGAAAAAATGGAATTGAAATTGCTCAAAAACATGTTGATGAAAATGGAAATCCAAAAGTAAGTCCATATTCTATGGATGCAAATTTATTACACATCTCTTATGAGGGATTACACTTAGAAAATCCAAATAACGAACCAGAAGAATCTATGTGGTTATGGACAACAGCTCCAGAAAAAGCTCCTGATGCTCCTGAATATTTAACATTAACATACAAAAATGGTGACCCAGTTGCTATTGATGGTGTTGAAATGTCACCAGCTACATTACTTACAAAATTAAATGAGTATGGAAATAGAAATGGTATCGGAAGAGCTGATATTGTTGAAAATAGATATGTTGGTATGAAGGCTCGTGGTTGTTATGAAACTCCAGGTGGAACTATCATGTTAAAAGCTCACAGAGCAATTGAATCTATTTGTTTAGATAGAGAAGCTGCTCACTTAAAAGATGAGTTAATGCCAAGATATGCTAAGTTAATTTACCAAGGATATTGGTTCTCACCAGAAAGAGAAATGCTTCAATCTGCTATTGATGCAAGTCAAAAACATGTTGAAGGAACTGTTAAAATTAAACTTTATAAAGGGAATGTTACAGTAATTGGAAGAGATTCTATAAAATCACTGTACAATGATGCATATTCAACTTTTGAAAAAGATGAAGTTTATAATCAAAAAGATGCTGAAGGATTTATTAGACTTAATGCATTAAGATTTATCATAGCTGGTAAAAACCAAAACAGAAACTAGTATTAAGGTGGATTTTCCACCTTATATTTATCATTATTCTTTCTTTCTCTTATTTATTTATCTTTTTGTAACCCGACTGTAATTGTCTCTTAATTGTAATCTTTAACAAATAAAATTGTTCACCTTACTAATGGATGTATCATGAATTATTTCGAAGATTTAGAAAAAATAATTAGTATCAACTCGTATACAAAAAATAAAAAAGGTGTAGATGAAGTTGGTAGTATAATGTCTAAATGGCTAGAAGAGTTAGGCTTTAAGTTAATAACTTATAATAGAGAACTTATTGGTAATCATCTACTTTTTACCTCCGAAAAGAAATCGGGAAAAAAAATACTTTTATTGGGTCATAATGATACTGTTTTCCCACCAAACAGTTTTGAAGGATTTATACAAGATGAATCTTGGGTTTATGGACCAGGTGCTTGTGATATGAAAGGTGGAAATATTGTTATTCTTCAATCTCTTCGAAATATACACAAAATAAATAATGAAATATATAATATAGATTTTTTATTGGTTTCTGATGAAGAAACGGGAAGTGATGATTCAAAAGAAATAACAAGCACTCTTGCACCAAATTATGACTACTGTTTTGTATTTGAAGCAGCAGGACAAAATATGGAAATCGTAACACAAAGAAAAGGTGTTGGAACTTTTACTATTACAATAGATGGACGAGCAAGTCATGCTGGAAATCATTATGAAGAAGGTATTAATGCTAATTTAGAAGCTAGTTACAAACTTCAAGAATTAGTAAAACTTACAAATTTAGAACTTCAAACAACTGTTAATGTTGGAAAAATAAATGGTGGAATTGGTGCGAATACAATCTCTCCTAAATGCGAATTACTTTTAGAAATCAGATACACCTCAAGTGATGAAAAATTAAGAGTTTTAAACTCATTAAATGAAATCACAAATACTTCTTATGTTAATGGGACTATTTCAACTTTAAGTGGATTAATCCAAAGAGATGTAATGCAAGAAAATCAAAAACAACTAGAATTTATAAATACTCTTGAAAATATCACGAATGTCAAAATCTTAACTGAAAAAAGAGGTGGTGTTAGTGATGCAAACACAGTTGCTAGCTGTGGAGTGACTACATTAGATGGATTTGGACCTTTTGGTGATGGAGATCATACAACAAAAGAAAGAGCATTAAAAAGTAGTTTTGAATCAAGAATAGAATTAATGACAAAAATTTTAAATCATTTTCAACAAAATTTATAAAGGGGAAATTATGGCAAAGAGAAATATTGGTATGTGGTTATATCAAAATAGCGGTGGAGAACAAATCCAAAAAAAGATGATTAAATTATTAAAAGAAAGAAATATAAACGTCATCCAAAATTTAAATCTTAGAAATGCCGTTGCTAAAAATAGTCATATCCTACACGATAAACTAAAGCTAGATAAATTAGATCTATTTTTCTCATACAATGCAGGAGAACAAACACCTTATCAAATGTATTTATATAAAGCTCTTAACAGAATGATTCCAATGATTAATGACTTTAATTCATTTGAATTAACAGAAGATAAATTTCATACTTCATTTGTATTAAGAAATAATGGCATTGCTACTGCTGATTATAAACTTTGCCATAGAGACGATACTCATAGATTAAAAAGTATAATGAAAAAATGGGACAAAATGGTATACAAACCAACTGATGGTTGGGGTGGTGTAGGTCTTACAAAAATTGAAAATGAACAGACTTTAGATACTTTATTACCTTTTTTAAACCAAGTAGATTTGAAATATTTTTATGTTGAGAAATTTGTTGATTATGATAATACAGATTATCGAGTTGATATAGTTGATGGTCAATATGTAAGTTGTTATGGACGAAAAGCACCCCTTGGAGATTGGAAAACAAATATCACAAGTGGTGGAAGTGTCTTTTTAAGAGAGCCTGAACAAGAAGTTATTGATTTGGCATTAAAAGCCACAAAAGCAACAGGACTTGATATTGCAGGTGTTGATATTATTTATGATAGAAAAAAAGAAAAATTTATAGTTTTAGAAGTAAATGGAATACCTGCTTTTGCCACACCTGATCAAGAAAAATTAGGACTTAATTTTAATGACAAAAAAATAGAGTTGATAGTTGATTTAATAGATAGAAAAACACACAAAGGGGAGAAGAAAAAATGAAAAAATTACCTAAAATAGGATTCTTATATTTAGATTTTGTATTACAATTCTTTAACAAATCAAACTTCAAAGGTTGGCCTGACAAAATAGAATCTGTTACATATCATTGGAAAAATGATAAAAAAAGATTCATAGAAGAGGTAAAAAGAAAAAAAATTGAAATTCTAGTTGGGAATATTCCAGCAACTGCCTATGAAACCTTTGTAGAAATATCAAAAGAGTTGCCAAATGTTAGATTTGTTCCATCTATTGAAACACAATTCTCAAATAAATCAAAGGAAAATGTTACCCTATTTTGTAAAAAATTTGATTTAGCAATTCCAAAAACAAAAATATTTTACAACCAAGAAAAAGGTTATAAATATTTAAAAGAGAAAGCCTCTTATCCTCAAATCATCAAAAGGTCTTATGGACCATCAAATTATGGTGGATATTTCGTACATAAAGCAAACAATTTTAAAGAAGCAAAAAAACTTCTTGATGAAAAAAAATATAATCCAATTTATACTCAAAATGCTATTGATTTAAAAGATTCTGGTGATATTAGAGTAATGCTTATTGGTCATAAACCAATTTGTGCTTTTTGGAGATATTCAGGTAAAAATCAATGGATAACAAACACTTCTCAAGGTGGTTCAATGTCTTATGAAAATGTTCCAATGAATGCCCTTGAACTAGCCGTAAAAGCCTCAAAAGCTGCAAAAGCTGAATATTGGGCTTGTGATATTGCTATTTGTGCAAAAACTGGAAAAGCTTATATTTTAGAGTGTGCAACTGCTTTTGCAGCATTTCCATATATTAGAGATTGGATTTGTCAATATTTAATGTGGGATTTTTCAAAAGGAAGATTTAGCAAACCTCATATTCCCCTATTTTCTTGGGAAGAGTTAGGAAAAATTGATCCAAATCTTTTAAGAACTCTAAGACATATTGGATTTAGTAAATATATTCCTAGTTG
>Ga0074195_1000959_pt1 | contig 46640 bp, 41 predicted proteins | sample EPASupsiteHSE623_FD_64525 | JGI IMG/M metagenome (GOLD analysis project Ga0074195, IMG submission 64525) | Bioremediated contaminated groundwater from EPA Superfund site, New Mexico - Sample HSE6-23 | ecosystem: Environmental > Aquatic > Deep subsurface > Groundwater > Contaminated ...
GGGAAGCGGGCATTTATCCACCGTTGCCGCGGAACCTTGTTGCAATTCACGGCAAGGGCTTGAGCGGCGAGGTCGATGGCGTTGCCTGTCTGCTCGGTTCCCCGTCATTCCTGAAGGAAGAAGGCATGAGCCTCGACTCAGCCTTATTGCAACCCTTGCAGCAAGCAGGGAAAAGTCTGGTTGCCGTTGCACGCTCTGGTCGCATACTTGGCTTGATAGCCGTGGCCGATCCGCTACGGCCAAGTTCTCACGCCGCAGTGGCACGCCTCAAGGCGCTTGGTGTCGAGGTGGTAATGCTGACCGGTGATAATGCGCAGACGGCGGCGGCAATTGCCCGCGAGGCCGGCATCGCATATTTTCAGGCCGAGGTACTGCCAGGCGACAAGGCGAAGGCGATTCTCACGCTCAAGACCAAGGCTGGGGAAAAACTTGTCGGCATGGCGGGCGACGGCATCAACGACGCGCCAGCGCTGGCGGCGGCGGATGTCGGCTTCGCCATGGGCGCAGGCTCCGACGTGGCGATGGAAACAGCCGGGATAACGCTGATGCGCGATGACCTGAATAGTGTCGCCGATGCCATCGAACTCTCCCGCGCCACGCTGTCGAAGATTCGGCAAAACCTGTTTTTCGCTTTCGTCTACAATGTGCTTGGTATTCCGCTAGCGGCATGCGGCATGCTCAACCCGGTTATCGCCAGCGCGGCGATGGCGCTGAGTTCGGTCTCAGTGGTCGGCAGTTCCCTGTTGTTGCGACGCTGGAAGCCGCGCCGATAGAAACGCTTTTCAAACGATATATCATTACGCAATGTTCAATTTTTTCACTTTTGGAGTACGCCGGAACCTGGTCAAATTGCTGGCATTCCTGCTATGCATGGCACCGGCTCCGGCAACCATCCACGCCGAGGGCCTGCCCAATCTCGGCGAGGTCGCGCAGGCCGAATTATCGCCACAGATGGAAAAACGCATCGGCGAATACATTATGCGCGACATCCGCCAACACGAGCCGGCCTATATCGACGACCCGGAGCTCAACAGCTATCTCAACCGGCTTGGCAGTCGTCTCGTTTCGCAAAGCAACGAGGTGCGCCAGGATTTCGAATTTTTCGCGCTGCGCGATTCGACCTTGAACGCCTTCGCAATGCCCGGCGGCTATATAGGCGTGCATAGCGGCCTGATTCTCGCGGCGAAATCGGAGTCGGAACTGGCCTCGGTGCTGGCGCACGAAATCTCCCACGTTACTCAGCGCCACTTGGCAAGAGGGTTAAGCAAGCAGAACCAAGCCGAGTTGCCAATGATGCTTTCGTTGGCCGTGGCTATACTCGCCGCGCGCAGCCGTCCAGACCTCGCCTCTGGCGTAATGGCGGCGGGACAGGGAGCAGCCATCCAGAGCCAACTGGGTTACTCGCGGGATTTCGAGCGCGAAGCCGACCGCATTGGTCTTGCGCTGCTGGATCGCGCTGGCTTCGATGTGCGAGGCATGCAAAGCTTTTTCGGGCGTTTGCAACAATTTGGCCGCCTGTACGAAAACAATGCGCCAGGCTACTTGCTCACCCACCCGCTAACGACCGAACGTATTGCCGATATGGAAAACCGCGTTCAGTCGCACCGTTTCCGGCAAGTGCCGGATTCGCTCGACTTTCTGCTGGTGCGCGCCAAGCTCAAGGCGCAGGAAGGGGCTACTCGCGATACCGTGGCCGAACTCGAGATGCAGGTGCGCGAGCGCAAGTTTTCCAATGAAATCGCCGCACGTTACGGCCTGGCGGTTGCGCAACTGCGAGCCGCCAATTACGCCGCCGCCTCGCGCGAGTTGGGCGAATTGCGGCGGCTAAAGGCAAACTCTGCCATGATCGAGCTGTTCGCCGCCGAACTACACATAAAACAAAAAGATGCCGCTGGCGCCTTGAAAATCCTCCACCCGGCGCTGGCGCGTTTTCCACAGCAACGCGCCCTGTCCTATGCCATGGTGGAAGCCTTGATGACCGATGGTCAGTCACAGCAGGCGTTGAAAGCTAGCGAGGAAGATTTACAGCTTTATCCCTCCGATGCTCGCATGCACCTGCTGCAGGCGAAGGTCTATTCCACCCTGGGCAGGCGGTTGCAACAACACCGCGCGCAAGCCGAAGGCTATGCCTTGCAGGGACTGATGCTAGCTGCCATCGAGCAATTGCAGATGGCGCAGAAGGCGGGCGACGGTGATTTCTATGAGCATTCGCAAGTCGATGCGCGGCTGCGCGAACTGAAGGCAAGACAGGCAGAAGAGGCGAAGCAGAAGATGCCGTTTTAGCTGCCTTGATTCTGCCCCGCGCGTTTCAGCCGGCGTCAAAAAATGATCAGGTGAAGTATCCCGCGGAACAGAATACCGATCAAGGCGCCTTTGACAGCAGGGATGACAAAAGCGGCTATGCGCTTGCCCGAGGACGATAGGACAGCGAGCCCCACGGGATCAAGCGTATTGATGGTAAATCCGGCAATCTTGTTGAGTTCGGTCGCCGTCATCACCTTCTCCTGGATCATGGGAATGGTTGCGCCCATCATTGCCGTGCCTCCCGCAATGTATTTGGTCACGATCGACAAGACTGCGGCACCGGAAACGCCAACCAAAGACAGGACTGGGCCAAACAGCTTTTCAAACAGCGTTATTGCGCCGATCGTCTTCAATACATTGACCAACAGCACCGCCAGCACGAGCAAGGGAAGCGCCTTCAGCACCAGTTGAAACCCCTCTTCCGCGCCGATCATGATGGTCTGAATAGTGCTCTGCTTGCGCTCTTCCTTGATCTCTTCCTCGGCGCTCTTTTCAACATGGTCCGCGAGGTGGCGCGCAAAGAATTTATAGGTCAGGAATGCGGAGAGCAGCCCTCCCAGAACCGATGTCAGCATGGTTACCGGCAAATTCAGGCCGACAATGGCCAAAGGAAACGTCGCATTGGCCTGGGACATGCCAAGGATTGCCGCAAGCGATGCGGCAATCTTCCTGTCGGATATATCGACATCCTGGTCCATGATGCGGAACGTGGATACCGGCGCTGCAAAGCTCACCATCAGGATTTGCAATATGGCGAACACGCCCAAGCCGGGTATGCCGAAGAGCAGCAACGGCGGCGCAGTGTAAATAGCTATCAGGCGCAACAGTCCTTTATTGTCCAGCACCCGCATCGTCGCCATCATAAAAACCATGATCGGCATGAGGATGAAAAATGCCAACTCAAAACCTTTCTTGCCTGACATCAAAAGGATTTCGAGAAATGTTTGCATGTTGCTTTTCCTTCTTGATCGAGGATGAATTAGAAAATCTGTTATCGAAGCTTACATGAAAAACATGTTTTCATTTATGCCCAAGCCGCGAGAAACTCATTCCAATGCGGCTTGTCTTTCGCCAAGGCAATCAGCGCATTTCGGGTAAGCGCAACTTCTGCTTCGTGTTCCGCCTCGGTCAGCGCACCGCGCATCTGCTGGAAGCGCAGGTAAACGAGCCAAGTGTTGACCACGTCGGTTTCGCAGTAATCGCGGATTTCGTCTCCCCTGCCCGCTAGCCATGCCGGCCAGACAGCGGAGCCGTCCATGCCGACCTTGCCAGGCAGCCCCATCAGCTTGGCAAGCTGGTCGAGCGGCGCGCTGGCGCGCGGCTGGTACATCGCCAATAAATCCATCAGATCGAGGTGGCGCGCATGGTAGCGGCTGATGTAATTGTTCCACTTGAAGTCGCGGCTGTCGCGGAAGTCTCCCTCGCCCATATCCCAGTAACGCGCCGCATTCACGCCGTGGATCAGGCCGCGATAGTGCAGTACCGGCAGATCGAAGCCGCCGCCGTTCCAGGAGACGATCTGCGGCGTGTATTTTTCGATGCCCTTGAAGAACATCTGCACGATTTCTGCCTCGCTCAAGGCCGGTTCCGCCAGCGACACCACTTTGAGTCCTTCGTCGCTGCGCAGCACGAAGGAGATGACGATAACGCGCTGCAAGTGCAGCGGCAGGAAGTCGCTGCCGTTTTTCGCCCGTTGCTGCTGGAAGGCAAACTCGGCCACTTCGGCGTCTGACAGGCTGGCATCCAGTTCATGCAACGAGCGCAACCCGGCAATGTCGGGAATAGTTTCGATGTCGAAGACGAGCGTCGGCGTCATTTATGCCGGGAATACGCCGGTAGACAGATAGCGGTCGCCGCGGTCGCAAATGATGACGACGATAACAGCGTTTTCCACCTTTTCCGCCACGCGCAAAGCGGTTTCAAGCGCAGCCCCGGAGGATATTCCGGCGAAAATGCCTTCCTCCCGCGCCAAGCGGCGCGTCATTGCCTCAGCATCGGATTGGTGGATAGGTTCTATGCGGTCGACATATCCGCGGTCGTAAATCTTCGGTAAATATTCCTCCCGCCATTTGCGTATGCCGGAAATCTGCGAATCGCCTTCCGGCTGGCAGCCGACGATTTGCACTGCCGGCTTGCGTTCTTTGAGAAAACGCGCCACACCCATGATGGTGCCGGTCGTGCCCATGCCACAGACGAAGTGGCTGACGCGGCCTTCAGTGTCACGCCAGATTTCAGGGCCGGTTCCTTCGTAATGCGCCAGCGGATTATCAGGATTGGAGAACTGGTCGAGAAAAATGCCCTGCCCGTTGGCATGCATTTGCCGGGCAAGATCGCGCGCCGCTTCCATGCCACCGCTGTTCGGCATCAGGATCAGCTCCGCGCCAAAGGCGCGCATGGTACGGCGACGTTCGAGGCTCTGGTACTCCGGCATGATCAGGATCATGCGATAGCCGCGCATAGCGGCCACCATCGCCAAGGCGATGCCGGTATTGCCGCTGGTGGCTTCGATCAGCGTAACGCCCGGCTTGATGCTGCCGCGTGCTTCGGCGCGCAGGATCATCGACAACGCCGCACGATCCTTGACCGAACCGGCCGGATTGTCGCCTTCAAGCTTGGCCAGGATGACGTTGTTGCGCCGTTCGTTTGCCGCGCCCGGAATGCGCTTCAAGCGCACCAGCGGCGTATTGCCGACCTGATCCTCAAGCGTCCGGTACAAGTCGGCCTCAGTTCTTGAGCATGTGTTCGACATAGCGGGCGACGCCTGTTTCCACCGTGGCGAATTCGTCGCGATAACCCGCCTCGCGCAGGCGGCTGGTGTCGGCCTGGGTGAAGCTCTGATATTTGCCCTTGAGCGCATCGGGGAAGGCGACATATTCGATCAGCCCCTGCCGCTGCAAATCCGCCAGCGACAGCGCAGATTCACCCTTGGCTGCGCGGCAGGCGTTGACGGTGGCAACAGCAACATCGTTAAACGACTGGGCACGCCCGGTTCCCAAATTGAAAATGCCGGAAATCTGCGGGTTGTCGAGGAAAAACAGGTTTACCCTGACCACATCCTCGACCGACACGAAGTCGCGCCGCTGCTCGCCGTCGGCATATCCCTCGTGCCCCTGGAACAACTTCACCCGCCCTTCGGCCTGAAACTGGTTGAAAAAATGGAAAGCCACCGAGGCCATGCGTCCCTTGTGCTGTTCGCGCGGACCATAGACATTGAAATAGCGGAAACCGGCGATCTGCGAACCGGCATCCGGCAGGTGGCGACGCACCACCTGATCGAACAGGAACTTGGAGTAGCCATACACGTTGAGCGGCCTCTCGAACTCGCGCTCCTCCCTGAACACGCTGCCGCCGCCATAAACAGCGGCGCTGGAGGCATAGATGAATGGCAGGTCGTGTTCGAGACAGTAATCCATCAAGGTCACTGAATAGCGGTAGTTGTTGGCCATCATGTACTGGCCGTTGCTTTCCATGGTATCCGAGCACGCGCCCTGATGCAGAATTGCGCCGACCGCGCCATCGAACTGGCCAGCTTCGATCATGTCATGGAAGTCATGCTTGTCGAGGAAATCGACGATTTCGCAATCGACCAAGTTGCGGAACTTGTCGGCGCGCGTCAGGTTATCGACCGCAATGATGTTGTCGACACCGCGATGATTGAGCGCTCTGACCAGATTGGAGCCAATGAACCCGGCGGCGCCGGTGACGATGGTGTACATAAAAGTGTTCCCCCTTGCCCTATTGCGCCTGCAGTTCTGCCAGCGTGCAGGTCGCCGCGCCGAGCTTGCCGACGACAACGCCGGCAGCACGATTGGCGAGCCGCATCGCGGCGGCCAGATCGAGGCCGCTCGCCAGCATCACAGCCATGGTGGCAATAACTGTATCGCCAGCGCCGCTGACATCGTAAACCTCACGCGCCTGCGCCGGCTCGTGCGCTGTCTGGCCGGCGCGGAACAGCGTCATGCCTTCCTCCGAGCGCGTCACCAGCAAGGCTTCGAGTCCCAGATCGGAACACAGGCGATGGGACTTTTCAGCCAACACGGAATCGTCGGCCCAGCGACCGACCACCTCGCGCAATTCGCTCTTGTTCGGTGTTAATAGCGTCGCTCCCGCATAGCGCGAATAGTCATCGCCCTTGGGGTCGACCAGGACAGGCTTGCCGGCGGCACGGGCAAGCTGGATCATCTCGGCGATATGGGCCAGGCCGCCCTTGCCGTAATCCGAAAGAATGACCACGTCGCATTCCGACAAGCGTTGCTCGAACTCGTTGAGCTTGGCGCGCAGGATTTCATGCGTCGGCGTGGTCTCGAAATCAATGCGCAACAATTGCTGCTGACGCCCAATTACACGCAGCTTGACGGTGGTCGACAGCTGGGCGTCTTCATGTAGGCAGGTCTGGACATTTTCGGCGGCAAGCAGACGCTTCAAAACCAGACTAGCCTCGTCGGCGCCGACCACCGAGAGCAGCGTGGCATTCGCGCCAAGCGCCGCAACGTTGCGCGCAACGTTGCCGGCGCCACCGGGACGTTCCTCGACTTTTTCGATCTTGACCACAGGCACCGGGGCTTCTGGTGAAATACGACTGACGTCGCCGAACCAGTAACGGTCCAGCATGACGTCGCCGACCACCAGCAGCCTTGCCTTCGAAGTATCGGGGATAAAAGTCATTTCCGGCCAATGGCAAAATATTCCACGCCGAGCGCACGCATCTGCGCCGGATCGTAGAGATTGCGGCCATCGAAAATCACCGGCTGCTTGAGCTTGCCCTTGATGACATCGAAATCCGGGCTTCTGAATTCCTTCCATTCGGTGACAATGGCCAGCGCATCTGCGCCTTCGAGCGCCTCCATGGGGAAATTGGCATAACTCAGGCGTCCCTTGCCAGCTTCGTCGGCATAGATACGCTGCGCTTCGTGCATCGCCACCGGGTCGTAGGCGCAAACTGTGGCGCCGCGCTTGAACAGTTCTTCGATCAGCACCCGGCTCGACGCCTCGCGCATATCGTCGGTATTCGGCTTGAACGCCAACCCCCACAGGGCGATACGCTTGCCGCTGAGGTTTTCGCCAAAACGCTTGGCGATCTTCTGGGCGAGAACATGTTTCTGGGCTTCGTTGGCAACCTCGACAGCTTCCAGAACCTTGAGCACGTTATTGCTCTCGCGGGCGGTGCGATTCAGCGCCTGCACATCCTTGGGAAAGCAGGAGCCGCCATAGCCGCAACCGGCATACAGGAAATGGTAGCCGATGCGCGGATCAGAACCGATGCCCTGACGCACCAGTTCAATATCCGCGCCGAGCTTCTCGGCCAGGTTCGCCAACTCGTTCATGAAGGTAATGCGCGTCGCCAGCATGGCGTTGGCGGCATACTTGGTCAGCTCGGCGGAACGCACATCCATGACGATCAGGCGCTCGTGATTGCGCTGGAAAGGCGCATACAACTGGCGCATGGCGGCAACCGGACGTGCGTCGTCGGCACCGATCACGATGCGGTCGGGCTTCATGAAGTCATCCACCGCCGCGCCTTCCTTGAGAAATTCCGGGTTGGAAACAACGCTGAATTCAGCCGAGCTGCCACGCGCCTTGAGTTCCTCGGCAAGCGCGGCACGCACCTTGTCGGCAGTGCCGACGGGCACTGTGGACTTGTCCACCACGATTTTGTATTCGTTCATATAGCGACCGATTTGGCGCGCCGCATCGGTCACGTATTGCAGGTCGGCGGAGCCGTCCTCATCGGGCGGCGTGCCGACAGCGATAAACTGGATCACGCCGTGAGCGACAGATTCCTCGACGTTGGTAGTAAAGTGCAGCCGCCCGGCGGCGACGTTCTTCGCCACCATCGCTTCGAGTCCAGGTTCGAAGATGGGAATGCCGCCCGATTTGAGGATGCGAATCTTCTCGGGATCGATATCGAGACACAGCACGTCGTTGCCGACCTCTGCCAGGCAGGTGCCGGTGACAAGGCCGACATAGCCAGTGCCAATGACGGTAACTTTCATGAAAAACCTCCAAAATTAAAAAGTCAAAAAGGGAAATCTGTGCTCAGGGAGTCAAATCGAACTCTTCCGTTCGCTTGGGCGGATAGGTTTCCCAGCCTCCGCAGGCCGGGCAGCGCCAGTAGAATTGCCTCGCCTTGAAACCGCAGTTCTCGCAACAGTAGCGAGCAACGCGGCGGGTATGATTGTGGATCAGGTTTTTTACCAGTTCGAGATCGGCGCGCCGTTCCGGCGGCGCAATCAGTATCTGTACCTCGAGCAGTTTGTCGAGGCCGAGCAAGGTTGGGTTGCGCCGCAATTCATCGCGCACCAGTTGGTATGCGCTTTCCATGCCGCCGCCCTGCAATTCGGACTGGAATACGGCATCGAGCAGGTCGAGCGAAGGATACTGGGCCAGCCAGCCGCGCAATAACTGAACACCCTGCGCTTCGCGCCCGTCTTTGCGAAATGCCTCCAGCAGCTTTGCCGCCACCAGCGACAAATAGGCCGGATTTTGCTGCTCGACACGTTTCCATGCCTCGATCGCCGTGACATTTTCACCCTCCGCCACAGCCAGTTCGCCTTGCAAAATGGTGGCGCGCACGCACTTTCGGTTGGCGGACAGCGCCGCCTCCAGTTGCTGGCGGGCTTCGCCGGTACGGCTGTGAAGAATTTCGGCTGCCGCCAGTTCGCAATGAAAATTGGCGATATCTTTCTGCCACAAATGCCCCGCGTGTTCCGGCATATTTTTGGCAATATCGATGGCCTTCTGCCATTCTTTTTCCTGTTGGTATATCTCAAGCAGGAAACGCAGCGATTTCTCGTTTCTTCCCGTTTCGCGCAGCTTGAGAAAAACCTCTTCAGCGCGATCCAGAAGGCCCGCCTTGAGATAATCCTGCCCCAGTTCCGAGAGAGCATGCAAACGTTGCTCATCGCTGAGTCCGCTGCCTCCGTTCTGCCCATCGCGGTCGATCAGATTCTGGTGCACGCGAATGGCGCGATCGGTTTCTCCGCGGCGACGGAATAGATTGCCCAAGGCAAAGTGCAGTTCGATGGTTTCCGGGTCGACGCGCGCGGCTTCGATGAAGACGTCAATCGCCTTGTCCGGCTGCTCGTTGAGCAGAAAGTTAAGTCCTTTGAAATAGGATCGCGGCAAGGCGCGCGATTCGCGCAGCAGGTGATCGATGTCGATACGCGCCGCGATCCAGCCAAAAGCAAAGAACAGCGGCAAGACCACCAGCCACCAAAGTTGTATTTCAAAACCGCCGCTCAATTCAGCCTCGACGATTCTGGAGCTGTTTCCGCGTCACACTTGAGTTGCGCGCGCAGTTGGGCCCGGAGTTGCCCCAATTCCCGCCGTTGCCGGATAAAGGTGGAAAACGCGGCGGTAACGCCTATCGCCGCGCCTGCCGTAAATGCCGCCAGCAAAACCAGCGACAGCGGCGCCTGCCATGCGGCATCAAAAAAGAAGCGTAGCTCTGCCGTCCCGCTGTTCTTGATAGCCAGGCCAAACAAAGCGACAAAAATGATCGCACGCAACAACCAAACCAAAATACGCATCGGTAATCACACAGCAGACAAAAAAGGCGGCACCCGTCTGGACGCCGCCTGAGATTATACCGCGCAGGCTATCGTTTCCGGCTGCCTCCGCCATCCAGGCAAAGGCAACCGGCTACGATTAGCCAGCCTTGTCAACGCGCTCACGCAGTTCCTTGCCTGACTTGAAATGCGGCACATATTTTTCGGGCACATTCACCTTATCGCCAGACTTGGGATTGCGTCCAACGCGCGGCGGTCGATAGTTAAGCGCAAAACTGCCGAAACCACGAATCTCGATACGATCTCCGTTGGCAAGCGCACTAGCCATCGAATCAAGAATCATTTTCACGGCAAGGTCGGCGTCCTTCGCCACCAATTGCGGAAAACGCAACGCCAATCTGTCAATCAGCTCTGATTTCGTCACTTCATTCTTTCCGGCAAGTGTCCAGCTTACTGCTGGACGTTATTCAACTTGGCCTTGAGCAGCGCGCCCAGATTGGTCGTGCCGCTCGAAGCCGACGAGGTATCCACCGCCAACTTGTGCATCGCCTCGCTCTGCTCGGCTTGATCCTTGGCCTTGACCGAGAGATTGATGGAGCGGGTCTTGCGGTCGACGTTGATAATCATCGCTTCAATGGCATCGCCTTCCTTGACCAGCGTGCGCATATCCTCGACACGTTCGCGGGATGCCTCTGAAGCGCGCAGATAGCCTTCGATATCGCCATCGAGAGTAATCACCGCGCCACGCTGGTCGACGCTCTTGACCGTGCCTTTGACGACGCTGTTCTTGTCGTGGGTGGCGATGTAGCTGGCAAAGGGATCGCCCTCGAACTGCTTGATGCCCAGGGAGATACGTTCCTTCTCGACGTCGATGGACAAGACCATGGCCTCGACTTCGTCGCCTTTCTTGTAGTTCTGCTTGGCTTCCTCGCCGAGCGCAGACCAGGAAAGGTCAGACAGATGCACCAGGCCGTCGATACCGCCGGGCAAGCCGATGAAAATACCGAAATCGGTGATCGACTTGATCTGGCCGCGTACCTTGTCGCCCTTCTTGTGGCTGATAGAGAAATCATCCCACGGATTCGGCTGGCACTGTTTCATGCCAAGCGAAATGCGGCGGCGCTCTTCGTCGATTTCGAGAATCATTACCTCGACCTCGTCGCCAAGCTGTACCACCTTGGACGGATGAATGTTCTTGTTGGTCCAATCCATCTCGGACACGTGCACCAAGCCCTCGATGCCCTGCTCGACTTCGACGAACGAGCCGTAATCGGTGAGGTTGGTGACCTTGCCGAACAGGCGCGTGCCGGACGGGTAACGACGGGCAATGCCCACCCACGGGTCTTCGCCTAGCTGTTTCATGCCGAGCGAAACGCGGTTCTTTTCCTGGTCGAACTTGAGGATCTTGGCCTCGACTTCGTCACCGACGTTAAGCACTTCGGACGGATGGCGCACGCGGCGCCAAGCCAAATCGGTAATGTGCAACAGACCATCAATGCCGCCGAGATCGACGAACGCGCCGTAGTCAGTGATGTTCTTGACAATACCCTTGACGATGCTGCCTTCCTTGAGATTGTCGAGCAAGGACTGACGCTCTTCGCCCTGGCTAGCCTCAATCACGGCGCGGCGCGAAACTACGACGTTGTTGCGCTTGCGGTCGAGCTTGATGACCTTGAATTCGAATTCCTTGCCTTCGAACGGTGTGGTGTCCTTGACCGGACGGGTATCCACCAGCGAACCGGGCAGGAAGGCGCGGATACTATTGACCATTACCGTCAGGCCACCCTTGACCTTGCCGGTAATCATGCCCTTGACCAGCGTACCCTCGGTCATGGCCTTGTCTAGATCGTTCCAGGCGGCGATGCGCTTGGCTTTTTCGCGCGAGAGGCGGGTCTCGCCGTAGCCGTCTTCGAGCATTTCGATGGCGACCTGAACATAATCGCCCGGCTTAACTTCGACTTCGCCGTGATCATTGCGGAATTCTTCGATGGCGATAAAGCTTTCGGACTTGAGTCCAGCGTTTACGACCACATGATTCTGATCGACGCGGACGACTTCCGCGGTTATGACTTCGCCCGCTCGCATTTCCTGGCGGGAAAGACTTTCCTCAAAAAGTGCTGCGAAGCTCTCCATGGATGGCATGGCGGAGATATTTTCCTTGGCGGGAGTTGCTGTGACTGTTGCAGTGGACATAAAAAATAACCTGGTCGCCGCAGGATGCGGCTGTAAGTTGAACATCGTTGCCGACGCTGGCGCGCACGGCAACACCGAGGTATCCCAAATCAGGGAACCAAAACAACAAGCGCAGAACGTTCTAGGGGGCTTTCAAACGAGCTTCTGCCCACTCCAGCACTATTGCGACCGCCGCATCGGCGCTCATTCGCGTCGTATCCAGCAGCAGCGCATCCGCGCATTTTTGCAGCGGGGCTACGCTACGCGCGCTATCGCGCGCATCCCGCTCCCGCAAATCCTGCAAAAGGGTCGTGATATTAGCAGACATCCCTTTTTCGATCAACTGCTTATAACGCCGTTCCGCGCGCGCTTCGGCGCTTGCCGTCAAAAACACCTTGAGCGCGGCATCGGGGAATACCACCGATGCCATGTCGCGCCCTTCCGCCACCAATCCTGGCTGCTGGCGGTAGGCCCGCTGGCGATCCAGCAAGGCAGCGCGCACGCCAGGCAGGGCGGCCACTTTCGATGATCCGGTCGAGCATTCCTCGTTGCGAATAGTGTCACTGACATCGTCGCCGGACAGCAAAATGCGATCCGTCACAAACTTGGCAGGCAGAGTTGCGGCAATCTGCGCCACGGCGGTATCGTCATCGAGTCGCACACCGACGCGCATTGCCGCCAGTGCCGTCAGGCGGTAAAGCGAACCGCTGTCGAGATAATGGAAGCCAAGCCGTTCGGCCACCCGCGCCGCCACCGTGCCCTTGCCTGAAGCTGAAGGGCCGTCGATGGCGATGACGGGTATAAGGGTTAAAAGTGTTGTCATCGCACGATTTCGGCAAACCCGTTGAAATACTCTGGAAAGGTCTTGCCCACGCAGCCGGGGTCGTTAATCCGCACGGGAATCCCGCCCAGGCTCGCCAGCGAGAAGCACATCGCCATGCGGTGGTCATCGTAAGTGTCGATGGCTGTAGGGGAAGGAGAAAGTGGGAAGGGAGAAGGGGAAACCCGAAGGGTGTCCACACCTTCTTCCACCGTTGCGCCAAGCTTGCGCAATTCGTTCGCCATCGCTGCTATGCGGTCGGTTTCCTTGACGCGCCAGCTGGCGATGTTGCGCAGCGTGCATGGGCCATCGGCAAACAAGGCAGCTACCGCCAGGGTCATCGCCGCATCGGGAATGTGATTGAAATCGGCGTCGAATGCGCGGAGCTTACCCCGCTCCGGCGCGCTGGCTTCGATCCAGTTCGGCCCCATGACGATTTTCGCGCCCATATTCTCTAGCGCTTTGGCAAACAGCACATCGCCCTGGATGCTGTCGCGCCCCACACCCTCGACTCGCACCGGGCCGCCGCCGATGGCGCCGGCGGCAAGGAAATAGGAGGCCGAGGACGCGTCACCCTCGACATGAATAACGCCCGGGGTCTTGTAGCCATCGCCACCGTCGATGAAAAAGCCTGCCCATCCTTCGCGTTCGACCTTCACGTCGAAACGCTGCATGAGATTCAGGGTAATCTCGATATAGGGCTTGGAGATCAATTCGGTAACGACTTCGATTCTGGCTTTCTGTCCGGTCAGCGGCAACGCCATCAACAAGGCGGTAAGAAACTGGGAACTAACATCGCCGCGCACCTTGATCGGTTGCGTGAGTCTAACTTGCGCAGGCAGTATTTCCAGTGGCGGAAAGCCATCTTCACCCAGATAGTTAACCTCGGCGCCAATCTGCCGCAAACCGTCGACCAGATCGCGAATCGGCCGCTCGTGCATACGTGACACGCCGGAGAGCGTGTAATGGCCACCGGACAGTGCCAACGCGGCAGTCAATGGCCGGAAAGCGGTTCCGGCATTCCCAAGAAACAATTCCGCCTGCTTGACAGGGAAGTCGCCTGCCACCCCTGTCAGCGTGTAAGCATCCTTGCCGATGCTCTCCATTTGGACACCGAGCTTGCGCAACGCCTCCAGCATTACGCGGGTATCGTCCGAATCCAGCAGATCGTGAATCGCTGTTTTGCCTTTCGATAGTGCCGCCAGCAGCAGCGTGCGATTGGAAATGCTCTTGGAACCAGGCAGCCGAACGATACCGGAAGCGCTCCGAGCTGCGGGAAGATCAAGGTATTCCATCACTCGCCGGACGGTGGCTGCAACGAATCCAGCCAGGCATTGCGCGCTGTCCTGGCTCGGGTAAACATCGCTTCTAGAGCTGCGCCGTCGGCACTAGCAAGCAAGGCGCGCACGCGCTGCAGTTCGCTCAGGTAGGCATCGAGTTCTTCTACCAGTGCAGCATTGTTGGCAACACAGATGTCGCGCCACATCTCCGGATGGCTGCTGGCGATGCGAGTGAAATCGCGGAAACCGCCTGCGGCAAAGCCGAACAGCAGACCAGCATTGGGGCGGTTGGCAAATTCATGCACCAGCGCATAAGCTAACAAATGCGGCAAATGACTGACCGCAGCAAAAACCTGGTCGTGCTCAACCGGCGTCAGTTCATCCACCTGCGCTCCGCAGGCTTCCCAGGCGGCGCGCACCTTGGCAACATCATCCGGCGCATTTTCCGGCAAAGGCGTAAGCAGAACACGCTTGCCTTCATAGAGATCGGCCAGCGCCGCAGTAACACCACTCTTCTCTGCGCCTGCAATCGGGTGGCCCGGAACGAATTGGTTGATCTTTGCTCCCAATGCGCTACGCGCTGCCGCCACTACGTCCTGCTTGGTGCTGCCACCGTCGGTCACGATGGTGCCAGGTGACAGATGTGGCGTCAGCGCACACATGGCCGCTTCCATCTGGCCTACCGGTATCGCCAGCAACACTAGATCGGCACCCGTCAGGGCATCGCTCCAGTCAACACCAATGCGGTCAATGACACCACTCGCCAGCGCCACCTCCAAAGTGCCGCGAGAACGGCCAAGGCCGACCACCTCGCCTACGATGCCCTTGTCCTTCAAGGCCAGCGCAAAAGAGCCGCCGATCAGGCCGACACCGCAGATGACGACTTTGCCAAGCATAGGGTTAGCCCAGCGATTTTTCCAACGCTTCCAGAAAGCGCGTGTTCTCGCTCTCCAGGCCGATAGTCACGCGCAAATGGTCCGGCATGCCATAACCGGCAATAGGGCGCACGATCACGCCCCGTTCCGACAATCTTTGATTCACACCGGCGGCATCGGGCACGCTGAAAGTGATGAAGTTGCCGTGAGTAGGAATATGTCCCAGCCCGAGCCGCTTCAGGCCGGCGACAATTTGCTCTATGCCACGTTGATTAAGTTCATAGCTCTCGGCCAGGAACAGGTGATCATCGAGCGCGGCGGTGGCGGCGGCAATCGCCAGGTTGCTCACGTTGAACGGCTGCCGCACGCGGTTCATCAGGTCGGCAATCTCGGCTGAAGCCAGCGCATAGCCGACGCGCAGGCCTGCCAGCCCATATACCTTGGAGAAAGTACGCGTAATCACGAGATTCGGGAACTCGGACAACCAGCTTACCGTGTCGGCGCGCAAGGCTGGCGGTAAATATTCGTTGTAGGCTTCGTCGAGCACAATCACGACATCCCGCGGCAGCGTCTGCAGACGTGCCTTCAATTCCGGGTAGGGCAAGAAAGTACCAGTCGGGTTGTTGGGGTTGGCGATCCAGAGAATGCGCGTATCCGGACGTATCGCCGCGCATATGGCATCGAGATCGTGACCGTAATCGCTTGTGGGATCGGCCTGGATGCACTCGGCTCCAGCGGCCATGGTCGCCAACGGATACACGGCAAAGGCATGGCGCGAGAACACGGCGGAGCGGCCCGGCGCAAGAAACGCGCGGGCGATCAGGTCAAGCACATCGTTGGAACCGTTGCCCAGCACGATGCGTTCCATGCCCAGGCCGAGCCGGTCGGAAAGCGCCTTGACCAGATCGAACTGGTCGGGATAGCGCGCCACGCCACCGTCCGTTGCATTGAGCGCGGCATCCACCGCGACGCGAGCCTTCGGACTCATGCCTAACGGATTTTCGTTGGAGGCGAGCTTGATGATTTTCTCAGCAGGCATGCCCAGCTCCCGCGCCAACTGGGTAATCGGCTTGCCAGGCAGATAGGGGGAAATGGCGCGAATATAGGATGGTGCGAGTTCGGCAATAGTCATGACGATTCTATTTTCTCGATAGTAATTCTTAAACACCGGAATCCGGGTAGCTGCCGAGCATTTTCATGAAGCCAGCGCGCTCGGACAATCCTTTGAGGGCGGCTGCCACTTTCGCATCCTGCCGGTGACCTTCAATGTCGACGTAGAAAACATAGGCCCACAGGTCGTCCCTGAAACCACGCGCCGGGCGCGACTCGAACTTGCTCATGCTGACGCCATTCTCCGCCAGCGGCGTGAGCAGGTCATGCACCGCGCCGGGCTTGTTCTGCGCCGAGCAAACAAATGATGTCTTGTCGTGGCCGGAAGGGCCGGCATCATGGGTCGCCAGGACGAGGAAACGCGTGGTGTTGTTGGGATCGTCCTCGATATTCGCCGCCAGGATGTTCAAACCATACAGATTCGCCGCGGCTTCGCCGGCGATGGCGCAGGATTCCATATCCTCCGCCGCCATGCGCGCCGCTTCGGCATTGCTCGCCACGGGCACACGCGGCAGTTGCGCGAAGTTTCGGTTCAGCCACTCGTGACATTGCGCCAACGACTGGGAATGAGAATAAAGACGTTTCACCGATGCCAGCGAATCCGTCTTCGAAAGCAGGTTCTGGTGAATACGCAACGACACTTCGCCGCAAATCTGGAGCGGCAAAGTCAGCAACAGGTCGAGGGTGTGGCCGATTGCCCCCTCGGTGGTGTTTTCCACCGGCACCACGGCATAATCGGCATTGCCCGATTCCACCGCGCGGAACGCATCGTCGATGGCACTGCATGGAATCAGCGTAGGCGCCGAACCAAAATGCTTGCGTGCCGCGCTCTCGGAAAAAGTCCCTTCCGGCCCAAGAAAAGCGATTCTGAGCGGTTGTTCGAGCGCCAGGCAAGCCGACATGATCTCGCGAAAAATGAGATGAACCGCGCCATCAGGCAAAGGCCCCGGATTGCTCTCGACCAACCGGCGCAACACTTGCGCTTCGCGCTCAGGCCGATAAATGTTGCCGTGCTTGATCTCGCCGATGCGATGGGCAAACCCTGCGCGCTGGCTAAGCAGGCGCAACACTTCCGCATCGACGCTGTCGATGCCTGAGCGCAATCTGGCCAATTCTTCGGCGTCACTCATTTTTTGACGCCTTTGGTGTTTTTCTTCTCGAACTCGCGCATGTAATTGACCAGCGCCTTGACACTCTCGAGCGGCATGGCATTGTAAATCGAGGCACGCATGCCGCCCAGCAGACGGTGCCCTTTCAACTGCACCATGCCGCGCATCTTGGCGCCCTTGAGAAACTCCTCGTCGAGTTCGGGATTGGCCAGAGTAAACGGCACATTCATGCGCGAACGATCTTCCTTGCGCACCGGATTGAGATAGAACTCGCTGGAATCGATGAAATCGTAGAGTAGCCGTGCTTTCTCGATGTTCTTCTTCTCGATTGCCGCCACCCCGCCATGCTTCTTGAGCCATTGGAACACCAGCCCGGCGATGTATATGCCATAGGTCGGCGGCGTGTTGTACATAGAATCCGCATCGGCATGCGTCTTGTAGTCGAGCATCGTCGGCGGCCTCGGTTGTGCATGGCCGACCAGGTCTTCGCGCACGATAACGATAACTAGGCCGGCTGGCCCGATGTTCTTCTGCGCCCCTGCATAGATCAAGCCATACCTCGAAACATCAATCTGTCGTGACAAGATGTCGGAAGACATGTCACATACCAAAGGAATGCTTCCTACCTCCGGCATCCAGTGAAATTCAACGCCATTGATGGTCTCATTCGAGGTGTAGTGAATGTATGCCAATTCGTTGTCGAAACACCATTCCGATTGTTCCGGAACGGAGGTGAAATTATTGCTTTCGGAAGAAGCAACGATCTGCGGCTTGCAGAAAAGCGCCGCTTCCTCGATCGCTTTCCGCGACCAGACGCCGGTATTGATGTAACCGGCGTTGCGTTTGCCGCGCAATAAGTTGATCGGCACCATTGCGAATTGAAGCGAGGCTCCTCCTTGCAGGAACAGTACCTTGTAATTGCCTGGAATCGCCATCAACTCGCGCAAATCGGCCTCCGCCGCTTCTGCAATGGCGATGAAATCCTTGCCGCGATGACTCATTTCCATCACCGACTGACCGGTACTGCGCCAATCGAGCATCTCGGCAGCAGCCTGCTGCAGAACTTCTGCGGGAAGAGCAGCGGGGCCGGCGCTAAAGTTGATGGCTCGGGTCATATCAAGCATCCTCATCGTCGGTTTCAATCACCTTCTCGACACCTGCCAGCTTTGTGCCGTCATCGAGATTAATCAGCGTGACACCCTGGGTCGAACGGCCCATCTCGCGGATCTGACCAACCTCGGTGCGGATCAACACGCCACCGGTGGAAATCAGCATGATCTCGTCATCCGGTTGCACCAGCAGCGCGCCAACCACTTTGCCATTGCGGTCGCTGGTCTGGATGGCGATCATGCCCTTGGTGCCGCGGCCATGGCGCGTATATTCGGAAATCGCAGTGCGCTTGCCGTAGCCGTTCTCGGTGGCGGTCAGCACGGAGTACTCCTCCGTTGCCGCGACCAGCATCGAGATCACCGTCTGCCCAACATCCAGCAGCATGCCGCGCACGCCGCGCGCGCCGCGTCCCATGGCGCGCACATCCTCCTCGGCAAAGCGTACCGCCTTGCCGGCATCGGAAAACAGCATCACGTCGTAGCTACCGTCGGTAATCGCCACGCCGATTAGGAAATCCCCCTCGTCCAAACCGACGGCGATGATGCCGGCCTTGCGCGGGTTGGAGAAGTCGGAAAGCGGCGTTTTTTTCACCGTGCCCATGGCGGTAGCCATGAACACGTAATGCAGGTCGTCGAATTCTTTTACCGGCAGCACGGCGGTGATTTTCTCGTTCTCTTCCAGCGGAAACAGGTTAACGATCGGTTTGCCGCGGCTGGAACGGCTGCCCTGCGGCGCTTCATAGACCTTGAGCCAATAAACGCGGCCGCAGTTGGAAAAGCAGAGAATATTGTCATGCGTATTGGCGATGAAGAGGTGATCGACAAAATCATCCTCTTTGACCACCGCCGCCTGCTTGCCGCGTCCGCCGCGTTTTTGCGACTTGTATTCGGCGAGCGGCTGCGCCTTGATATAACCGCCGTGGGAAAGCGTCACCACCATATCCTGCGGCGTAATCAGATCCTCGAGGACGAGGTCCTGGGTATTCAGCACGATCTCCGAACGACGCTTGTCGCCGAACTGCGCCTTGATGGCGGTCAGCTCGTCGCCGATGATCTGGGTGATGCGTTCCGGCCGCGCCAGAATATCGAGCAGGTCGGCGATAACCTCCATCACCTCGCGATACTCGCCGACGATCTTGTCCTGTTCGAGGCCGGTCAGGCGTTGCAGGCGCAATTCGAGAATCGCTTGGGCTTGCGCATCGGAAAGCGCATAGCCTCGGCCGGAATAACCAAACTCGGGCGCCAAGCCTTCGGGACGCGAAGCTTCCGCATCGGCGCGTCTCAACATGTCTTCAACCAGGGCTGAACGCCAGACGCGCTCCATCAGGTTGCGCTTGGCCTCGGCGGGGGTCTGCGCCGCCTTGATCAGGGCGATGATCTCGTCGACATTGGACAGCGCCACCGCCAGGCCTTCGAGGATATGGCCGCGCTCGCGCGCTTTTCTCAGTTCGAACACCGTGCGCCGGGTAACCACCTCGCGCCGGTGGGCAAGGAAGCATTCGAGCATTTCCTTCAGGTTGAGCAGACGCGGACGGCCATCGACCAGCGCCACCATGTTCATGCCGAAGGTGTCTTGCAACTGGGTCTGCTTATAGAGGTTGTTGAGCACCACATCCGGCACTTCGCCGCGCTTCAGCTCGATCACCACGCGCATGCCGGACTTGTCCGATTCGTCCTGCAAATGCGAAATACCCTCGATTTTCTTCTCGTTGACCAACTCGGCGATTTTCTCGAGCAGGCTCTTCTTGTTCACCTGATAAGGCAGTTCATCGATGATGATTGCCTGTCGGTTACCTTTTTCGAGGTCTTCAATGTGGGTTCTTCCGCGCATCACCACGCGGCCGCGGCCCGTCATATAACCCTCGCGCACACCGGCAATGCCGTAAATCAACCCAGCAGTCGGGAAATCGGGGGCCGGTATGATCTCGATCAGCTTGCCGATCGGAATGCTCGGATCACCCAGCAGTGCCATGCAGGCATCGATGACCTCGACGAGGTTGTGCGGCGGAATGTTGGTCGCCATGCCCACCGCGATCCCAGACGAACCGTTGATCAGCAGGTTGGGAATGCGCGCCGGCATGATCAGCGGCTCCTGCTCCGAACCGTCGTAGTTCGGGCCGAAGTCGACGGTTTCCTTATCGAGATCGGCTAGCAATTCGTGGCCGATCCTGGCCATGCGAACTTCGGTATAACGCATCGCTGCGGCGCTATCGCCATCTACCGAGCCGAAGTTGCCCTGGCCATCGACCAGCATGTAGCGCAATGAAAAATCCTGCGCCATACGCACGATGGTGTCGTACACCGCCGTATCGCCGTGTGGATGATATTTACCGATGACATCGCCGACGATACGCGCCGACTTCTTGTAAGGCTTGTTCCAGTCGTTGCTAAGTTCGTGCATAGCGAACAACACACGCCGGTGCACCGGCTTGAGTCCGTCGCGCACATCGGGCAAGGCGCGGCCCACAATCACGCTCATGGCGTAATCGAGGTAAGAATGACGCATTTCCTCTTCGAGGCTGATCGGTAGTGTTTCTTTGGCGAACTGGTTCATTGTCTGTATTTCACAAGGAAATGCCCATACAAAACAGCTAATTCTACCACGGAAGCCGCACGTTCCAGCCTGAATCCGAGCGGCTACCGAGGGCGAGAGCCTCTTCCAGCCAAGTCAGCAAATAGGCTGACTGGACAAGCATTCTCATCCTCAGGTATGCCGCTGTATCAGCATGCAGGCTGGGCGCTCCGCTCCCCTTGCCAAGCTTTGATCCGGCCTCGTACCTGTTCTATGCCGCCGGACGAGAGCATGCCAACCATGTATGGATTGCCGAACAACCGCACAGTACGCAAAGGAAAATTATCGGGCATTAACACTTCGGAATTGCTTGACACAGCAAATTCGTGGCACAATAAGGCACGATTTTGAATCGGGCATGATTTTTTCATGTTTGCATCATCAACCCAGTGTCCGATTCGTTACGATTTTTTTGAATCCTTACATACGAAGGGACATGATGAAACTCTCTACTAGAAAATCATTGCTGGTCGCGGCACTGATCGGCATAAGTACTGCCGCTTTCGCGCAGTCCAGCAGCACAATGGGATATGTTACCTCCTCCAACGGCGCCGTCGTCAAAAGCGGCTTTGGGCTGTGCTGGCATACCGGTTACTGGACCCCTGCCATGGCCATCGCCCAATGCGATCCCGACTTGGTGCCCAAGGCCGCAGCAGCCGTTACCCCTAAGGTAGCTCCCCCTCCCGCAACCCCGACGCCAACCGGCGAAAAGATGACCATTGCTGCGGACGCCCTGTTTGATTTCGACAAAGCGACCCTGCGCCCAGAAGGCAAGGCAAAGCTCGACGAACTGGTCGCCAAGGCCAAGGACATCAAACTTGAAGTCATCATCGCCGTAGGCCACGCCGACCGTATCGGCAGCGACAAGTACAACCAGAAACTCTCCGAAAAACGCGCTGCTGCGGTCAAGGACTACCTGGTAAGCAAAGGCATGGAGCCGAACCGCGTCTACGTCGAAGGCAAGGGCAAGAAGCAGCCTGTCACCGGCGACAAGTGCAAGAAGATGGGCAAAGATCACCGCAGCAACAAGAAGTTGGTCGCCTGCCTGCAGCCTGACCGTCGCGTCGATATCGAAATAATCGGCACCAAGCTAGTGAAATAAGTTGCACCTGTTCGACCTGAAAAAGCCCTGCCATGCAGGGCTTTTTTTTCGCAATTAACTAATGGTACGGCCATGAACAATAGCGAAAACACAACCTTCGGCCCGATAAACGCAGACCCACACGAGCTTGCCAAATTCTGGGAGTTGGCCCACCGCTGGTGGGACGCGAACTCCGAATTCATGTCGTTGCACAGCATCAATCCATTGCGGCTCGACTACATCGACCGGGCTGTCGGCCTTGCTGGCAAGAAGGTGCTTGACATCGGTTGCGGCGGCGGCATTCTCACGGAAGGCATGGCCGCGCGCGGGGCGGAAGTCACCGGCATCGATCTTTCAGAAAAGCCGCTCGGCGTCGCACGTTTGCATCTGCTGGAAAGCGGCCTTAAGGTCGAGTATCGCGAAATATCCGTCGAAGCGCTGGCGCAGGAAAGGCCCGGAGCATTCGACATCGTCACCTGCATGGAGTTACTCGAGCACGTTCCTGACCCTGCAAGCACCGTGCGCGCCTGCGCCACGCTGGTCAAACCTGGCGGAACCGCATTCTTCGCCACGCTCAATCGCAGCCCCAAAGCCTATTTGTTCGCTGTGATCGGCGCTGAATACGTACTTAACCTTCTGCCACGGCGCATCCACGAGTATGCCCGCTTCCTGCGCCCGGCCGAACTGTCCCGACTCTGCCGGGATGCCGGGCTATATCTTGAGGACATTACCGGCATAAGTTATAACCCATTCAGCAAAAACTATTCACTGGTTCGCGATGCCTCTGTCAATTACCTGATGCGAACCGTGCGCACATGATAGAATCCATTCATCCGAACTTTTTGTCCAAGTCCCATTCAAAACATACGGATACCACCCGGGGGCGACATGGCTTCGACGTGGGTCGCAAAGCAGAGCAGTGCATACCGAGGCCCAGCTACCTCGTAAATACAACTGGAAAACCACAAACGCCAACGACGAGCGTTTCGCTCTAGCCGCTTAATCCCGGCTAGCTCTGCACCGGTTTGTTGATGGGCCGGGCCGCGCAAGCAGCTGCAGAGTCATATACATCGACTAAGGACCTGCCCCGCCGTGTTGCAGGCCTCGAAAATCCAGCGGATCGCTTGCCACCAGCCTGCCCGGCGGCGGGTTGCGAGCTAAAACAAATGACGAGGCTAAGTATGTAGTACTGCCTGTAGAGGGCTTGCGGACGCGGGTTCAATTCCCGCCGCCTCCACCAAATCCCCATCCGGTCTGGACTACTCCAGACCACTTAAGCCCCATGATTTCTATGGGGTTTTTTATTTTCCCCCTCCCCCCTCTCTTGGTCTCCAGTGGTCTGGATTTGGCCTGATTGGGACACATTTTTGCCACATTTTTGCCACAACTATTTGGGGTGGGTTGTGATCGATTGGGTAACAGCCTTGCTACCCTGCCAGAACTCCGGAAATGTGAATGGAGGGTTTGTGACATCGGTTTCGCCCGATGGCGTTATTGAGTGGCGGGTCGAAAAAAGGCAAAGCGTGGTCGGTAGTTATGAAGCCAACTTTAATGTCAAATCGTGTAGCTCAACCCATATTTTTCTTGACGGTAATCCCGCCAAGTGGCTGCAAGGGCACAATCTCTTCGGTTCCGATGATTTAATTGGTCTTGTAGCAGCAGTCATGGGTAGGCTAACGAAAATATTATCGCTAACCCCTACGGCTAAGGATATCGTGGCTTGGAAGATTGGTGACTATGATCTTAAGCGCGTTGATTGCACAGCAATGTGGGATTTGCCTAGGCGTTCGGATGTTAGGGCTTGGTTGCGTGCGGCCGAATTTCAATCGAAGAGCCGACACGGTAGGCCTGTGACTCGCGGGAGTACGCTTTATTTTGGCCAAAATTCGCGGCGCTGGTCGGTGAAGTTCTATTCTAAGGGTGATGAGCTGGATTCAATCAAGAAAGGACACAAGCTACCGATTGATATTGCAAACCGTGACAATTTGAAATTGTGGGCAGATACTAAACTTCGTGGAGAGCTTACACTGCGTAGCTTAGAATTAAAGGATGAGAGTATTGACAAAGCGACAGCATGGAAAATTGATACCCCGTTAAAGTTACTTAGAGATTATGTGGAGAGCATGGATATGTCAGATCAATTTAGCCTTACATCTGAATCATTGGATGAACCGCCTGGGCGTCTTGTCGCTGTTTATAAGCTTTGGAAGGACGGTGAAGACTTGAGAGGTATGTATTCAAGAACTACGCTTTATCGCTATCGTTCTGAATTACTTAAGCATGGCATTGACATTGCAATTAGGCAACCAGTTAAATTTGAGAACGTCATACCGTTAGTTCGTGTTCTACGTCCGGAGGCTATTGCACAGGTTCCTGATTGGGCAATCGGCACTTCGCTCTATTACGAACCAAAGCAGGTGAGAGCATGAAGCGTAATAAATCTGATGACAAAGTAGTTCGTACAGCGCGGCATGAAAGTGGGGTGATTTGTGTTCTTACATTTATTGGAGATGGAAGTCCCCTTAAATCGAATATTTCATTTCGTGGAGATGTTCCGCTTGTTCTGATTGATAGTTGGCAGCTGTCTTGGAATGAGTGGATTAAAAAAGTTATTGCTGGCGATTATTTGTCGCCTCCACCCGATGGTTGGAAGATGGTTTCTTGATATGGTTTATGCATATATGGATTCATTAGTTAGCAATTTGGCTATAAGTAAATTTTGAGGAAAATGACAATGGCTACTGTTAATAGTCTGTGTGAATTCCATAGTGAGCTTGATATTGTTTGCTCATCACTCGAGGCAATCTTTCAGCTTGCTGATTCAAATTATGAAGTATTAGATCATGCAGCTTGTCCGGTTTTACGAAGATTTCGTGAGCTTCTAGATGTTGGTGATTCTTTAATTGGGTCGGATTAATCAGTCATTATTGCAACGATCACTATCTGAGCTTTTCCTATTAAGTATGAGTTTTCGAGCGGGGCATTTTGCGAGCGTGAGCGAGCATTTGCCCCGCTCGACACGAATATGTTTTGGGCTCGCATGTTTAGATGTCTAGCGTTGGGAGTGTCGGCCTTGATCGTGGCCACGTATTTTCATCGAAAAGTGTTAGGGCTTGAGCGGTTGTCGCGTACAGCGTGGGAAACCGACCGAGCAGCCGGTTGGCCTTGGGTATTGGTCAAGTCAGTTGCTGTTTGGCTTACCCCCCCTCCTTTTGCAGACCGCTTTTCAAGTCGTAGAGCTTCACAGGTCGTAACGTTTTTCCGAACGTGCGTATAGGTAATACTGCACGTTTGTCCCATTTTGAAACATTCGCGTATGAAGTATTTTGGATTCAATGGGGTGTTAAACTACCCATTCACTAAACGCTGAGGTGAAATGATGAAAGAAATTACGGATAGTGAGCTGGTAGAGCTTATTGACAAGGCCATAAAGAGATTTACTGGAAGCTCTGAGACACTAGCTAGTGCTATTGGTTATCTAATGATCGGTAGAAATGTAGGCTGGCGGGTTTTGTATTTCATGCATAGTCAGAATACGGTACGCAAATATGAAAAGATTCTTGGTATTAGGACGGAAGACTATATGCAAGAGATTGGCCCATTAGCGAAGAAAGCTGTTGCCTGGAATGCATTACAAAAAGTTTCCAACTATTGGAGAGCTGTAAGAGGTGAAATAGCCGGGGTTAAATCGAAGGAATTGATTGAGTTACCCTCATAGAATGGTATCCTTAACAACCAATGGGGTGTTGACATACCCATTATTCTGGTTTATTGTTTTATCCATGTTCAAATGGGTGCGCGTCAAAAAATTCGCCGAGCTGACGGGATATACCGTAGAAGCCGTTCGATGCAAGATCAAGAAAGGGGTCTGGCTCAAGGATGTTCATTGGTGTAAGGCACCGGATGATTGTATTTTTATGAACCTTGAGACGACTGCGCGATGGATAGAAAGAAAGGGATAAAGGTTCGTAGTGCGTCGGGAATACAGATTGAATTCATGTATCGAGGCCGTCGTTGCCGTGAAACTCTCAAGTTGGAGCCTACCAAAGCAAACCTTCAATACGCTGCAAGAATGCGCGAAGCAATTCTTCATGAAATTGCTATTGGCACGTTCAATTACGCCAAGCACTTTCCGAATAGTGAATTGGCAAATACCCTTTCAGTACGTTCGCTTCAAACTGTTGGCAAAGCGCTGGATGCATTTTTAATGGCCGCTAATAAACGATGTTCGTTTAGCACACTGAGAGATTATAAAAGTGCTGTTGAATATCATTTGAAACCTGCATTTGGTAATCGCCTTCTTGTTGATCTCAATGTAGCGGAAATCAAGGCTTGGATTGGTGGCCTGATGATTACACCAAAGCGGGTCAACAATATTCTTGTTCCTTTACGTGGCGTTCTTGACGATGCATTTTCCGATGGCGTCATTGAGCGTAATCCTATGGCACGGATTAAGAACTTACCTCATCGAACTGAGGAGCCTGACCCACTTTCTCCTGGGGAAGTTATCACGCTATTACAGGTATGCGATTTGCAAGTTCGCAATCTTTTTCAATTTGCCATTTGGACAGGAATGCGGACATCTGAGTTAATCGCTTTGGAGTGGGGGGATATCGACTGGAACAGATGCATTGCAAGAGTCAGACGCGCTAGCGTTCGAAAACAAATAAAAGTTCCAAAAACTGAAGCTGGAGAACGTGACGTAAAGCTCCTATCTGGCGCTTTTGAAGCGTTGGAGTCGCAAAAGCAATTCAGTCTCCTGCAAGGTAATAGGGTGTTTCTCAATCCCCGTACTGGAAGCCCATGGGAGACTGATGCGCAGATACGGCGGACAGCTTGGCAACCTGCTATTCGGAAGTCTGGAATTCGAGAACGTAACCCCTACCAAACACGTCATACGTTTGCCAGTTTATGTTTGACGGTTGGAGAGGATATTGCATGGGTGGCGCGACAACTCGGCCATAAGAGCATGGCTATGACGTTGAAACGATATGCTCGATATATGGATGGTGTTGCCTCAACTGGAGGTGAGAAATTGACACGGCTATTGACACAACCATGCCACAACATCGCTGTATGTGGTTGATATGACAAAAATCAACCAAGGTTCAATTCCCGCCGCCCCACCAAACTCAAACCCCAACCGCGCATTTGGCAAATGCGCGGTTGGGGTTTGCCATATTCTGGTTTCCGTTCTTTGAAAAGTCATCCTGACCTGTGTAATCTGCACGTCTTGTCTTGTTATGGGAAAGAACAAACATGATCTGCTACCTCTGCAACCACCCGAACCTAAGCGTCCGCAAGGGCACAGTGCGAGACGACCCGGCGTTGCAAATCCTTGAATGCCCCAATTGCGGGTTGGTGATGTTAAGTTCCCTCCAGCACATTCAGGCGGGACACTACGAGGGGTCTGGCATGCATGGCGATGATTTGCCATCAATGGAGTCCTGGCTGCGGGATACCGAGCAGGACGACCAGCGCCGATTCGATATGCTCAAGAGCGCTCTGGTGAATCGCAAGTTACTGGACTTCGGCTGCGGCGCAGCGGGCTTCCTACGCAAGTCCATGGCCTTGGCCTCGGAAGTGGCGGGAGTTGAACCGGAGCGCCGTGTCCGCCAGTACTGGGGGGAAAAGGAGGTGGCTGTCACACTTCACGCCAGCCTGGAAAATGCGGACAGTGACTACGACCTAATTACCGCTTTCCATGTAGTCGAGCACCTGCCAGACCCGCGCGCAATGCTAGCAAGCCTGGCGGCGCGTCTCAAGCAGCGGGGGCGCCTGGTAATCGAGGTTCCGAGTTCCGAAGATGCGCTGCTGACTCTTTACGATTGCGCCGCTTTCCAGCGATTTACTTACTGGAGCCAACACATTTATCTGTTCAATGCCGAGACCTTGCGCCGACTTGCTGTGTTGGCAGGACTAAGAGTGGTGTCGATCCAGCAATTCCAGCGCTATCCGCTTTCCAATCACCTATACTGGCTGAGCCGCCACCAGCCCGGAGGGCATCAGCGCTGGTCGTTTCTCGATACGCCTGCACTATCCGAGGCCTATGCCGCTTCGCTGTCCGCCATTGGCAAGTGCGATACCCTGATTGCGTTCCTGGAAAAAGATGAAGACGCCAATTGAACTTCTAGTGCTGGCAGGCGGCTTCGGCACCCGTCTGCGTTCGGCAGTATCCGATGTTCCGAAACCATTGGCGCCAATCGCCGGCCGGCCTTTCCTCGACCACCTCATCGAGACTTGGGTTGAGCAAGGCGCAAGCAAACTGACTTTTCTGCTTCATCACCAAGCTCACCTGATCGAGGCATTTCTGGAACCCCTGAGAACGCAGTTGAGAACATGCGAACTGCGCACATTGACGGAACAGCAGCCGCTGGGCACGGGTGGCGCGGTTGCCCATGCCGTTCGTCAGTTTAAGCTGACTGGATATTTTCTGGTCGTCAACGCGGATACTTGGCTTGGATCAGGCCTTGAACAAGTCTCCGCAACTGCGGAACCTGCCCTGGCCATTGTTCAGGTTGATAATTCGGAGCGCTACGGCAGTGTTAAAATGCGGCAAGACGTGGTGGTTTCGTTCGAAGAGAAACAAAACAGCTCCGGACCCGGGTGGATCAATGCAGGGCTTTATCATTTGCATGCGGATTTGTTCCGGGACTGGAACGGTCAACCGTTTTCGCTGGAGCGCGAACTTTTTCCAAAGTTGGTGGGCGCCGCTCGATTGAAGGCGGTTCCACTGAAGACCGGCTTTATCGATATAGGCATTCCAGAAGACTACTTCCGGTTCTGCCGCTGGATTGAATCCGGAAAAAAAGGATACCCGTGAGCCTCGATCTATTCCTGATTTCTGAGAATGCGCCCTTGAGGGAGGCGCTCCCGAAGATTACCGCTAACCAACACGGACTGATCCTGACCGTCAATCACGATGGAACTGTGGTTGGCCTGGCAACCGATGGCGATATCCGGGGATGCCTGATCAATGGGGCAAGCCTGGACGATCCCATCTCCTCCTGCGCCAACCGGAATTTTTTCTGGGCCGATCCGGCAACCTCGCGCGAGCTGTTGCTGAAGCAACTGGATCAAAGCATCCGGGTAATTCCGCTGCTCAATGCGAAACGTCATCTGGCCGGCATCATCAGCCGCGACCATCTGCCGTTGCAACTCGAAGAGCGCACTTATGCCCGCGCCCGCTCACCGGTGCGCATCAGCTTCGGCGGCGGCGGCTCGGATCTGACGCATTTTTTCGCGGAAGAAGGCGGCGCGGTCATCAATACCACGATTTCGCTGTATAGCCACGCCACGCTGCGGGTACGCAACGACGAGCAGGTGATCGTCCACTCCCGCGACCTAGGCGAGACTTTTCATGCTCAAAACCTGCAGGACGCCTTTGCTCAAACAGGAAAATTCGGTCTTATTCAGGCACTGCTCAAAGCAGTACGCCCGGATTTCGGCTTCGACCTCTATCTTCATTCCGATTTCCCCATGAACTCGGGGCTAGGCGGATCGGCTGTCGTATCTGCGGCCGTGCTCGGATGCTTCAACGAGTTCCGCCAGGATCAGTGGGATATGCACGAGCTGGCGGAACTGGCATTTCAGGCAGAGCGCCTCTACCTCGGCGTGGCTGGCGGCTGGCAGGATCAGTATGCAACCGTATTCGGCGGCTTCAATTTCATGGAATTTCGGATGGACCAAAACATCGTTCACCCCCTCAGAATCCATCCGGACACCCTGCTGGAACTGGAGGAGAGCCTGATTCTCTGCGATACCGGCATTTCCCACGATTCTGGCGATATTCATCAGGACCAACGCCAACAGATGCAGAAAGAGGGCATCCGCAAGCAGGTACAGACAAACGTGGAGTTGACCTACCGCATGCGCAACCATCTACTGCGCGGCAGGCTGCTGCAGTTTGGACAATCGCTGAACGAAGCGTGGCAATTCAAGCGTCAGTTCAGCAGCAAGATTTCCAGCACCAAGCTCGACCTAATTTACGAAGAGGCGCTACGCCATGGCGCCATCGGCGGCAAGCTGCTTGGCGCGGGTGGCGGCGGATTCTTTCTCTTCTACGCATCCCCTTTCCGCAAGCACGAACTCATCGACAACCTGCAAGCGGCCGGCCTGAAAATCCGTCCGTTCCGCTTCGAACAGGAAGGGCTGCGCTCATGGTCCGTACGGGAGCGTAAGAACCTGCCGGAAGACGAGGGGTCATGAAGATCAGGATTGGAATCCACGAAATCGGCGCCAACAGGGTTTTTGTGATTGCCGAAATCGGCAACAACCACAATGGCAGTCTTGAACGCGCCATCCAGTTGGTGGATATGGCAGCGGAAATGGGCGCCGATTGCGCCAAGTTCCAGATGCGGCACCTCGACCAAGTATACCGGCAGCGCACCCTGCGCAAAAATGGCGAGGATCTCGGCACCGAATATGTGCTGGATCTGCTGCAGCGTTTCGAGCTTTCGGTCGAGCAACACCGAAAGCTGGCAGCGCATTGCGCGCAGAAAGGGATCCTCTATCTTTGCACTCCCTGGGATGAGCGCAGTGTCGAAGTGCTCGAAAGCATGGGCGTTCCGGCCTACAAGGTAGCATCGGCAGACCTGACCAATCTGCCCCTGCTGGACCGGCTTTGTCAAACTGAAAAACCGCTGATTCTTTCCACCGGCATGAGTCGTCGCGAGGAAGTGCAGACGACGGTGGATTTTCTCAACCGACGCAACGCTCAATTCGTGCTGCTTCACTGCAACAGCACCTACCCCGCCCCATTGCACGACATACAGCTCAAATGGATCGAGCAACTACGTGGAATTCACCCGCTGGTAGGCTACTCCGGCCACGAGCGCGGCATTGCCGTGTCGTTGGCAGCCGTGGCGCTGGGAGCCTGCGTAATCGAACGCCACTTCACGTTGGACCGAACGATGGAGGGCCCCGACCACGCTGCCAGCCTGGAATATGGCGAGTTCAAGCGGTTGATTGAAGGCATCCGGGAAATAGAGCCGTCGCTTGGCGACGGACAGGAACGCCGGCTATCGCAAGGCGAAATGATCAACCGGGAAAACCTTGGCAAGAGCCTGGTCGCGGCATCTGCGCTACGCAAAGACACCGTTATTACGGCGGAGCATGTCAAGGTGCGCAGTCCGGGACAAGGGCTGTCGCCACAGCATTACGAGCAACTCCTGGGCCGCACTTTGCAGCACGACATGGGCGAAGAGGACTTCTTCTATCCGTCCGACTTGAAGGACGAGCGCATCGAGCCTCGCGCTTATTCTTTCCGGCGGCCATGGGGCGTGCCGGTGCGCTATCATGATTTTCAGGAATACCGGCAGCGTATCCAACCGGATTTATTCGAGTTTCATCTTTCCTACTCCGACATGGGTCTCAACCCGGATAATTTTCTGGAAGGCACGTACCCATTCGATTTCGTGGCGCATGCCCCGGAATTGTTTGCTGGCAGCCGACTGATGGATCTGGCAACACCGGACGAGTCCTATCGTTGCCAGTCGCTTCGTGAAACCCAGCGGGTAATCGACATCACGCGCAACCTGAAGCGCTTTTTCCCACGCACGAAGCGGCCGCTGATCGTAGCCAACATCGGCGGCTTCACCATGGATGAACCCCTTCCCGCTTCGGTTATTGAGGATTATTACGAGCGTTTCGCCAGGAGTCTTGCCGAACTCGACATGAACGGCGTCGAACTGATCCCGCAGACCATGGCTCCCTTCCCCTGGCACTTCGGTGGACAGAGATATCAGAACCTGTTCGTGAAAGCCGATGAAATCATACGCTGGTGCCAAAAACTAAACCTGCGCATGTGCTTCGACATATCCCACAGCCGCTTGGCCTGCAATCATCTCGGCGTTAATTTTTATGAATTTGCCGAAAAGATTGCGCCGTTTTCCGCCCACCTCCACCTGGGTGACGCTCAGGGACTCAATGGCGAGGGATTGCAGATAGGCGAAGGCGAGATCGACTTTGCCCGCCTGGGGAAAATACTCCAAACCGGCTGCCCGCAGGCATCCTTCATCCCTGAAATCTGGCAGGGCCACAAGAACGGTGGCGAAGGCTTCTGGATAGCCCTGGAAAAATTGGAAGGAACGTTATGAGTGTGCCAACTGAGAGACGGGCAGAGTATCTGAATGAAATCAGAAAACAGATCGAGTGCTCGATTTCGGTCAAGCAAGCCGTGCTGCAAGATAGTAATTTGCTCCAGCAGATTGAACGGCTAGCCCGCGCCTGCCTGCAATCGCTGAAGGCCGGGGGCAAGATCATTTTCGCCGGCAACGGCGGCAGTTTCGCCGACGCGCAGCATCTGACGGCGGAATTCATCACGCGCCTGCTGTTCGACCGCGCCCCGTTGCCATCGCTGGCGCTTGGCACCAACAGCTCGGCCTTTAGCGCAACCGGCAACGACTACAGTTTTGAACAGGTGTTCGCCCGCGAACTCCAAGCCATGGCCGGGCCACAGGATGTCTTCATCCCCATCTCGACCAGCGGCAACAGCCCGAACATCCTGCTCGCCGCTGAAGCCGCCTGCAAAATTGGGATGGCTACCGTTGGCTTGACCGGTCAGAGCGGCGGCAAGCCCAAGCAACTCTGCGAGTGCATCTGCGTTCCCTCGGGAGAGACCACCCGCATCCAGGAATGCCACATTCTCATCGGCCACATCCTGTGCGCCCTGGTGGAAGCCGCCTATTTCGCAAAGGAGGCCACGCATGGCTAAGGTGCTGGCGCTGATCCCGGCGCGCGCCGGTTCCAAGGGCGTGCCCAACAAGAACGTGCGACCACTTGGTGGTCATCCGCTGCTGGCGTGGTCGATTGCCGCCTGCCGCAAATCGGCAACGATCGGCCGGGTGATTGTTTCCACCGATTCACCCGAGTATGTTTCACTGACCCAGAAACTCGGTGGCGAAGCGCCATTCCTGCGCCCGGCGGAAATATCGGGTGACCGTTCTACCGACTACGAGTTTATCGTTCACGCTCTGGACTGGCTCCTGGCTCGTGGTGAGGAACCCGATTACATCGTGCATATACGCCCCACCACGCCGCTGCGCGATCCTGCTCTGATTGACGACGCCGTGCATGCCTTCATGGGTGCATCCCATGCCACAGCACTGCGTTCGGTGCATGAGATGCCCGAATCCGCCTACAAGACGTTCGAGATCGCGCCAGGCGGCCAACTTAAGCGTGTAGGCAGCGACAGCACTGCGCTCGACGCGGCAAATAACGCGCGCCAGCAGTTCCCCAGCACCTACGTCGCGAACGGCTATGTGGACGTATTGTCCACAGCTTTCATCCGCAAGGCAGGCCTGATCCATGGCGATCATGTGATGCCGTTCGTGACCCCGCCGGTGGTGGAAGTCGATAGCGAAGAAGATTTTGCCCATCTTGAGTTCCAGCTTGCCAAAGCGCCGGAAATCGCCCGAAAACTTTTTGATTGAGGTCATCCATGGCTGCATCAGACTTTTCCAGACAACCCAAGCCGGTGCCGCCGGTCTCCACGCCGCACCGCCTGATCCAGACCGCCATTCCCACGCCGGGAACGGAAGCCATCCTGAAGCGCCTCGAAGCCTGCGAATCGCGTTCGATGCACGGCCAGTTGCCACTGGTATGGGATCGTGCCGAGGATTTCAGCATTTTCGATGCGGCGGGCAACCGCTGGATCGACTTCACTTCCACCATTTTTGTGGCCAATGTCGGCCATTCCAATCCGCGCGTCACGGCAGCCATGAAGGCTGCCCTGGATCGACCGTTGTACTGTTGCTATGCCTACGCCAACGAATTGCGCGCGCGCTACCTGGAAAAACTGATCACCTTCGCCGGCGCGCCTTTCGAGAAGGCGTTCCTGCTCTCAGCTGGCACCGAAGCCACCGAAGCCGCGCTGAAGCTGATGCGCATGCACGGGCAGAAGTTGGGCAAGCGGCGGCGCGGCATCATCTGCATCGAAGGCAACTGGCACGGACGCACCCTCGGGGCGCAAATGCTGAGCAGCAACCTCGCCCAGCGCGAATGGATCGGCTACCAGGATGCCAACATTCATCACATTTCCTTCCCCTACCCTTGGGCGCTGAATGGTGGCAGCAGCGAGGACTTTCTGGAAAAACAACTCAAGAAACTTGAAGCATCCGGCATTGATCTGTCCCAGGATGTCTGCGGCTTCATGCTGGAAACCTTCCAGGGCTGGGGCGCCGTGTTTTATCCCGAAGAATTTGTGCAGGCCATCGAGCGCATATGTAGAAAGCACGGCATCTTGCTGACTTTCGACGAGATGCAGTCCGGTTTCGGACGCACCGGACGGGCTTTCGGCTTCCGGCATTATGGCGTCACGCCCGACCTGATCTGCTGCGGCAAAGGCATGGGCGGTGGCGTGCCACTATCCGGCGTGCTGGGACGCGCCGAAATCATGGATCTGCCGGATGTCGGCAACATGAGCAGCACCCACTCCGCCAATCCACTGGTATGCGCCGCCGGGCTGGCGGTGCTCGAAGAGATCGAGGGACGCAATCTGGTGGCGGAAACCGCGCGCAAGGGAGGCCTGCTGTTCGATGCGTTGCACCGTCTTCAGGAACGCTACCCCGACCGGATTTCCTGGCTGCTCGGACGCGGACTGATCGCCGCGGTGCTGTTCCGTCACCCCCAAACAGGCGAGCCGGACGGCCCCTTTACCAGCCGCGTGGCCGAGCGCTGCATGCAGAAGGGGCTGCTGGTGGTTCACACTGGTCGCGAGTCGATCAAGATCGGTCCTCCGCTTACCATTACCGATGCGGCGCTACTGGAAGGCGTCGATGTCATGGGCGAGGCCATTGCCGAGATCGCCGCAGAATGATTACTGCCATTCGTCATGCAGGACTGGTCGTGGCCGACCTGGAAGGGGCGCTACGTTTCTGGCGCGACATACTCGGGTTTCGCGTGACAAGGCAAATGGAAGAATCCGGTGCTCACCTCGACGCCATTCTCGGGCTCAAGGACGTGCGCGTGACCACAGTCAAGCTGGCCGCGCCTGATGGCAACCTCATCGAATTGCTGCATTTCCATTCGCACCCGGATCGGGCCACCTGGACGGGAACCCCCTGTTCCACTGGCTTCACCCATGTCGCCCTGACCGTCGACAATCTGGATGCGACGTGTCAAAAGCTTGCCGCGGCAGGCGTTACCTTCAATGCTCCGCCGCAGCAATCACCGGATGGCCTGGCCAAGCTGACCTATGCTCGCGGCCCGGAAGGAGTGTTGCTGGAACTGGTGGAGATGTTGCCATCATGAGCCCTGCCAAGCGCGATTATGTGGATGTCGTCTACAACGAGCAGGACCGGCCACTGACTACCTACCCGGATCAACTGGCGCGTTACCTGTTCTATCGATATGGCCTCAATAAAGACCTGAAGCTTCTGGATATCGGTTGCGGGCGAGGTGAATTCCTGCGCGGCTTCATGAATTGCGGGGTAAAGGGTTACGGAGTAGACCGCTCCAGGGCAGCGGAAAAATACTGTCCCGAGGCGGAACTGCGCACCAGCGATCTGGAAAACGAGGGAATACCCTACGAGGACGACAGCTTCGATGTGATTTATTCCAAATCCGTCATCGAGCACTTCTATTTCCCCGAAAAACTGGTACAAGAGATGTTCCGCGTACTCAAGCCGGGTGGGCTGGCCATTACGCTGTGTCCCGACTGGGAGTTCAACTACCGTATCTACTTTGAGGACTATACGCATCGCACCCCTTTCATGCAGTCTTCCCTGCGCGACATCCAGCTTATTCATGGTTTCGAGAACGTGCGGGTCGAGCGCTTTCGCCAGTTGCCCGTGCTGTGGAGCGCAGGCTGGTTGCTGCCGCTGGCCGAACTCACGCGACTGCTTGCGCCAGATATTCTCAGGCCGCACAGCAAGTGGGTACGCTTTTCCAAGGAAATCATGCTACTTTCCAGCGCAAACAAACCCATGACAACTGCCATCTTAAAATGAACCCAAATAACCGCATCGGCTTCATGCAAGGCCGCCTGTCGCCTTTGATTGACGGGCGCATCCAGGCATTTCCCTGGCCTTGTTGGCGAGAGGAGTTTCCTGTCGCCGAGCAACACGGCATTCGCCTCATGGAATGGACGCTGGACCAGGACCGCCTGTATGAGAATCCGCTTCTGACCGTTTCCGGCCAAGCCGAAATCAGGAAATTGTGCCGCCGCCATGGCCTTGGCATTCCTTCGCTTACTGGCGACTGTTTCATGCAAGCGCCTTTCTGGAAAACGCAGGGAGATCAAGGCGAGGCATTAAAACGTGACTTCCGGGCAGTAGCCACGGCCTGCGCAAATATTGGCATTTCGATGATCGTAATACCGCTGGTGGACAATGGCCATCTCGAAAATCGCGCGCAGGAAGATACTCTGCTCACTTTCCTGCAAGACCAGGCCGAACAACTGGCCAGCCATGGCCTGCAGGTAGTGTTCGAGTCCGATATGGGTCCAACGGAACTACTGCGCTTGATTGAGCGCTTCGATCCCGCCCAGTTCGGCATCAACTACGACATCGGCAACAGCGCCGCGCAGGGATTCGACCCCACGGAAGAGATCGCCGCCTACGGACACCGCATCATCAACGTCCATGTCAAGGACCGGCTGCGCGGTGAAGCCACGGTGCCACTTGGCACGGGCAGCGCCAACTTCGAAACCGTATTCGCAGCGCTTGCGAAAGCAGGATACAAAGGCAACTACATCCTCCAGACCGCCCGCGCCGCTGACGGCGACCACGCAAGGGCACTATGTCGTTATCGCGACATGACTATTGACTGGGTAACCCGTCATGCTGCTTGAACTCGCAGGCAAAACAGCGCTGGTAACAGGGGCTTCCCGCGGCATTGGTCGCGCCATCGCCGGAGTATTGCACACTGAAGGCTGCCGCGTGGCGCTTAATGCCCGCAATGCTCCTGACCTGGCGACTGCCGTCGCCGAACTGCCGGGTGCGGTAGCCATGGCCGGAGACGTGACCCGGCCTGACGAGGCCCGGCGCATCATCACCGAGGCAACGGCAGCGCTGGGGCACCTCGACATTCTGGTGTGCAACCTCGGTAGCGGTCGCTCGGTTCCCCCCGGTGAAGAAACCGCAGAAGAATGGCAGCGGGTATTTGCGCTCAATCTCTGGAGTACCACCAACTGCGTGGAAGCAGCCCGGGAGGCTCTGACTGCTTCCCGCGGCGTGATTGTCTGTATCTCCTCCATCTGTGGAATTGAAGTCGTGCCTGGGGCGCCGGTAACCTATTCCGCCGCCAAGGCCGCACTCCACGCCTATGTGCGCGGTATTGCTCGCCCCCTGGGGAAACAGGGTGTGCGCATCAATGCCGTGGCACCGGGAAATATCCTGTTCGACGGCTCTGTGTGGGCGCGCAAGTTGGTCGAGGATGCGGACGCTGTCCAGTCCATGCTCGAACGGGACGTGGCGTTATCCAGATTGGGAACGCCGCGCGATGTGGCGGAACTGGTCGCCTATCTTGCTTCGCCACGTTCCGGCTTCGCCACCGGCGGGGTGTGGGCACTTGATGGCGGTCAAGTTCATTCATAATCAATCAACCATTGGAACAACATGAGCAAAGCATTTGAAAAATTCGACCTGACGGGCAAAACGGCACTTATCACTGGAGCGGCCGGACTGCTCGGCATCGAGCATGCTGCGGCGCTGCTGGAGAGCGGCGCGAGTGTGGTACTCACGGACATTGGCGAGGCTGATCTTTCTTCCGCCAGCAAGACTCTGGCGCAAAATGCCGACCCGGCGCGCATTCTTGCCCGCGTAATGGATGTCTCCGCCCTGGATGCAATCCGCGCAGTAGCCAAAGAATTGGCTACTGACGGTCGCCGCATAGACATCCTGGTCAACAATGCCGCGATTGATCCCAAGGTGAAGGGCGACCAGGGTGTGCTGGAAACTTCCCGGCTCGAGAACTTTTCCCTCGATCAATGGCAGTTGCAGGTGACCGTGGGGCTGACCGGCGCCTTTCTGTGCAGCCAGGTGTTCGGCAGCGCCATGGCCCAGGATGGCAAAGGCGGCATAATCCTCAACATCGCCTCCGACCTTTCCGTGTTTGCGCCTGACCAGCGCCTTTATCGCAAGGAAGGACTGGCGGACGAAATGCAGCCGGTCAAGCCGGTAACTTATTCAGTCATCAAGGCGGGGCTGGTGGGGCTGACCCGTTACTTGGCCACCTACTGGGCAGACCGCGGCGTACGCGCCAATGCGCTGTCGCCGGGCGGCGTGTTTAATGGACAGGGAGAGGGATTTGTACGCCGACTCACCTCGCTGATCCCACTCGGCCGCATGGCCAGCCGGGATGAATACCGCGCCGCCGTGCAGTTCCTGTGTTCCGATGCGTCGGCTTATCTCAATGGACAGAACATCGTAATGGATGGCGGGCGTTCAGTGTGGTAACTGCCTTTAACCTGGGAACAGCTTCCGATTTCAAGAATCGCCAATTGTATTTGCAAGCGTTATAGATATTAAAGGGTTCATTAGATGCGGATTTTGCTTGTAGTCTACGATAACGATTCCTTCATTTCATGGTTTCCCCACGGCCTAGCCTACGTCGCCGCTGTATGGCGCAATGCGGGACATGAGGTGACCGTGTACAGCCAGGATGTTTATCACTGGCCGGAAAGCCATTTGCGGAACCTGCTCGATAACGAAGTATTTGACATCGTAGCTGTCAGCGTGATCGGCGGGTATTACCAATACCGCAAACTGTTGAAACTCTCAAAAGCAATTAACCAGTCAAAGCATCGGCCATTCTATGTATTGGGCGGACATGGCCCCGCTCCCGAGCCTGAATATTTCATGAAGAAGACCCAGGCCGATGTCATTGTGATTGGCGAGGGCGAGGTGACCGCGCTTGAGATTATCGAGGCGCTCGAAAAGAAACGTCCTATGGCGTCGGTAGCCGGAATTGCCTACAACGACAACGGCCAATGCAGGCGAACCCCGCCGCGCAGCCTGATCCAGAATCTTGACGAAATCACCTTCCCCGCCTGGGATTTGTTTCCCATGGATCACTATACGTTGATGAGAATGCCGCATATCAACAACAGCGAACGTTGCATGCCGGTGCTATCGGGACGCGGCTGCATATTCAAGTGCAATTTTTGCTACCGCATGGACAAGGGGCTGAGACAACGATCTGTCGAAAACATCCTGGAAGAAATCCGCATACTCAATAAAAAATACAACGTTAGCTACATCTCCTTTTCCGACGAGTTGTTGATGAGTTCCATAGAACGCACGGTGGCTATTTGCGAGGGTATTCTTGCATCGGGGCTGAAATTCAAATGGGAGTGTAACGCGCGTCTCAATTATGCAAAGCCGGATGTCCTGAGGTTGATGAAAAAAGCCGGTTGCGTATACAACAACTACGGCATCGAATCCATGGACCAAAAAATCCTGAATATAATGAAGAAAGGATTGTCGGTAAAAATGATTCACGAGGGCATCCAGAATACCCTGGATGCCGGGATTAGCCCAGGCTACAACATCATATTCGGAAACATCGGCGAAACCCGCGAGTCACTCCAGCTAGGCGTCGACTTTCTGCTGAAATACGACGACCACTCCGAATTACGTACCATCCGACCCGTGACGCCTTACCCCGGTTCGCCGCTTTATGACTACGCAATCGACCAAGGACTACTAAAAAACTGCGAGGATTTCTACGAAAACAAGCACGTCAATTCCGACCTGTTGTCGGTAAACTTCACTCCCCTGACCGACAACGAATTTCATGAGGCTCTGTATCAGGCAAACACGCAACTGATCAACAATTATTTCACTCACGCGCAAAGCAAGGCTGTCGAAGCAGCCCGCCGCCTTTATAAAGAGAAGGACACGTCTTTCAGAGGCTTCCGTCAAACGTAGCGGCTATGGCGACAATCTCAGAAGAACAGGCCAGGAGATGTGAATGAACCAAGACCTCGAGAACCTCACGATTTCTGAAAGTAGCACCCTCCAAGATGCGATCACTACGATAGACGTCAGAGGCTACGGTCTGGTGATGGTTGTTGACGCAACCGGACGGCTTGTCGGAACCATTTCCGACGGTGACATCCGGCGCGCCATTATTGCAGGTCTAAGCATCTCGACCAGCGTGCAGGAGGTTCTCAAGCGCAAACAAGGGACGAAACATCCGGTGCCGGTCACGGCGCGAGCCGGTACGACGGCCGAGGAACTAAAGGTGCTGATGCTTGCGCACACATTTCGTCAGATACCGCTCCTCGATGACGAAGACCGGGTCGTCGGCTTGGCCTTGCTGGAAGAATTGGTGCCAGAAGAACCGTTGCCGGTACGCGCGCTTGTTCTCGCAGGCGATCATGGCATCAAGTTGCATCCACATCAGGAAGAACTGCCCAAGCCGCTATTGCCCGTTGGAAACCAGCCGCTGTTCGAGCTGATGCTGGGACACTTGAAGCGAAGCGGAATACAACAGGTTCACATGTCCACGCACTACAAGTCGAAGAAAATTGTCGACAGATTCGGTGATGGCAGCGCCTTTGGAGTCCGCCTGAGCTACCTGGAAGAAGGCGAACCACTCGGGAGCGCGGGAAGCCTGTTGCTGATCCCGGAAACCGATGAGCCGATTCTGGTATTAAATGGTGACATATTAACCAAAGTCGATTTCAAGATAATGCTCGATTACCACAAAGAGCATAAGGCCGATATGACCATAGCGGTCAAGTCGCGCGATTTTCAGATAGCTTATGACGTAATAAAAACAAATGGCATTTTTGTGGATTCGTTCGAAAAACAACCGGTGGCTCAACATTTCATCAATGCCGGGATTTACCTGTTCAACCCCGATATCAGGCGGATGATTCCGACTAACTCAAAATATGACATCGACGAACTGATTGCGAAACTCAAGGAAGCGGGCAAGACAATAGTATGTTTCCCGATAAGAGAGTACTGGCAGGACATCGGGCAGTTGGAAGGGTACAAGCAAGCCCTAAACGATGCGCGCTGCGGCATGTTCGACGATCTTTCTCCCATCACCCAGTTCGAGGCAGGAGTTCCTCCCCCGCCGGGAATTATCCCTTTATGTGTGCCAGAAATGGCAGGGAATGAGTGGACATATATCAGGGAGTGCCTCGATACGAACTTTGTTTCCTCGGTGGGACCGTTTGTTGATAGTTTTGAAAACGGGTTGGCCAGTTACATCGGGGTCAAAAGAGCCGTCGCCACGGTAAATGGGACCGCCGCTCTTCACATTGCGCTGCTCGTCGCCGGCGTCCAGCCTGACGACGAAGTTCTGGTATCAACCCTAACTTTCATCGCACCGGTCAATGCCATCCGCTACGTTGGAGCCTGGCCGGTATTCATCGATGCCGAGCCTGTTTCCTGGCAGATGGATCCGGACAAGGTGAAAAGATTCCTGGCCGAGGACTGCATCTTTCGTGAGGGGAAAATCACCAACAAGAAGACAGGCCGGCGAATCAAGGCAATTGTGCCGGTTCACCTGCTTGGGCATCCGGTAAACATGGATCCCATCATCGAAAGCGCCAGAAAGTACAATCTTGTGGTGATAGAAGACGCGTCCGAAGGCTTGGGAGCGAAGTACAAAGGGAAAAAGCTGGGAGGCCTGGCCGACATCGCCTGTTTCAGTTTCAATGGTAATAAGATCGTGACCACTGGCGGCGGCGGGATGATTGTCACCGACAATGAAGCATGGGCGGCTCGCGCAAAATATCTCAGCACTCAAGCCAAGGACGATCCGGTTGAATATTTCCACAAGGAGATCGGCTACAACTACCGACTCACCAACGTACAAGCGGCGCTCGGCTGTGCGCAGATGGAAAAGCTGGATTCATATGTTGCGAAAAAACGCAACATAGCAAAACGCTATCTGGAAGAACTGTCGGACATGCCAGGGATTACCCCACTGAGGGAACCTGCCAATTCGGACGGCACCTACTGGCTCTTTTCGGTACTGGTTGACCAAGCGAGATTCGGCCTGCACAGAAAGGAGTTGTTTGCCAGGCTTGACCAGGCAGGCATTCAAACACGCCCGGTTTGGCAACCGATTCATCTTTCTCCGGCGCATGCGGATGGTGTAATGACAAATTGTAGTGTAGCTGAGAGCTTGTATGCCGATGCATTGAGCCTTCCCTGCTCAGTGGGGCTCTCAAGTGAAGACCAGAAGAAAATTATTGCAACGATCCGGGCTCTCTGCAAAAACTAATAAGCAGGCTCTATTGCTGAACGACAACATAACTGACCAGAAAGATACCAGATGAACGTAATCCGGTGCCCAACCGCCTTTAACCTGTCTCGATTTAGTAAAATTCTTGAGAAGCCGGAGACCCTTTACGGTTTGCCGAGCGAAGTAAAATTTTGCCGCAGTTGTGTGATCTCCAACCAAAGACCCAACTCAGCGGTGGAATACAAACACACCAAAGAGACCAAAAAGACCACGATATTATTTGACAAACATGGCGTATGTGATGCCTGTAATTTCGCCGAGCGCAAAAGACATGGTATCGATTGGGCAGCGCGGGATAAAGAATTGCGGGATCTATGCGACAAACACCGCAAGCATGATGGCAGCTATGACTGTGTAGTCCCAGGTTCAGGCGGCAAGGATAGTTTCTATGCTTCTCACATCCTAAAGACCCAATATGGAATGCATCCGCTGACGGTAACCTGGGCTCCCCATATTTACACCGATTGGGGCTGGAAAAATTTCCAGTCGTGGATTCATGCCGGCCACGACAACTATCTGATGACGCCTAATGGCCGCGTCCATCGCTTGCTGACCCGTCTTTCGACCGAATTACTGTTCCACCCATTTCAGGCTTTCATTATTGGACAGAAAGCCTTGGCCCCGAAGATGGCTCTGTTGTTCAACATCCCGCTGGTGTTCTACGGTGAGAATGAGGCCGAGTATGGCAATTCCAGCGTAGATGCTGAAATCGCCCAACGCGACTGGGCTTATTTTTCGGAGAGCGATCAGTCAAAAATTTTTCTGGGCGGAGTCTCAGTAAGCGATCTTAAAGGACAGTTTGGGGTAGACCAGAACGATCTGCAGCCTTACCTGCCCGCCGAGCCCAATCGGCTTGCCGAAAAAAAGGTCGAAGTGCACTACCTGGGGTACTACCTCAAGTGGCATCCGCAAGGTTGCTATTACTACGCGGTCGAGCATGGTGGATTTCAGGCATCGCCGGAGCGCACGCCCGGCACTTACAGCAAATACAACAGCATCGACGATCGCATCGACGACTTTCACTATTACACCACGGGCATCAAGTTTGGCATCGGCCGAGCCACTTCCGATGCCGCTCAGGAAATTCGGTCTGGCGAAATAAATCGTGAAGAAGGGGTCGCTCTTGTCAAACGCTTTGATCACGAATTTCCGGGGCGCTTTTCCGATGAAGTATTTCATTATTTGAGCATATCGGCCAAAGAGTATCCTGAAGCCAACAAAATGTTTGAGCAGCCGATCATGGATAATGAGTACTTTCGTTTGCTATCGAACCAGTATCGCTCCCCTCATCTGTGGGTTTACGAAAATGGGGAATGGAAATTACGCCACGCAGTCTGGCACGGAAGCGTGGGGCAGCCCCATGAGTCCTCGCTTCATCTTGGTTAAAACCTATGCCTAAGAGAAAAATTTGCGTAATCACCGGCAGTCGGGCCGATTACGGCCTGCTCTTTTGGGTCATGAAGGGCATTCAGGACAATCCTGAAATGGACTTGCAGGTAGCGGTAACCGGCATGCATCTTTCGCCGGAATTCGGCATGACGGTGCAGCAAATCGAGCAGGATGGGTTCCCTGTTTCTGTGCGGGTGGAAACCCTGTTATCCAGCGACAGCGGAACAGGCGTAGCCAAGGCCGTCGGAATTGGCGTGATCGGTTTCGCCGATGCCTTTAACCAATTGGCTCCGGATATGGTGATCGCGCTTGGCGATCGCTTCGAAATTCTGGCGGCCGTCGAAGCGGCCCTGTTTGTCAGAATACCGGTAGCTCACCTGGCTGGTGGAGATGTCACGGAAGGCTCTGTCGACGATTCCATTCGCCATGCCATCACCAAAATGGCGCACCTGCACTTCGCCACCAATGCCGAAGCGGCAAGGCGCATCATTCAACTCGGCGAAGATCCTTCCCGTGTGTTCCAGGTCGGCAGCCCCGGCATCGACACTATCAGACGGACAAAACTGCTTTCTCGCGAAGAACTTGAAGCGCAACTAGGGCTTACGCTTCAGCCGCGAAACCTGTTGGTTACCTTCCATCCACCAACCATGAGCAGGATGTCTGTGGCTGAACAGTTCCAGGAACTATTGACGGCCTTGTCCCGTCTGGACGAGAACACGGGGCTGATCTTTACGCGTCCGAACGCCGATATGGAAGGCCGCCAGCTTGCCGCCATGTTGGATCGTTTTGTGGGAACACGAAATCACACCACGGCTTTTGCCTCGTTGGGGCAGGTTCGCTATCTCAGCCTGATCGCCCAGGTGGACGCGGTCGTCGGCAATTCCTCCAGCGGTCTTTATGAAGTTCCCTCCTTGAAGAAACCGACAGTCAACATCGGCGACAGGCAGAAAGGTCGTCTGCGCGCCTCTTCTGTGATCGACTGCGAAGCAGCGGCGGATGCAATCCTGGCAGCTATTCGCAAGGCATTGACGCTGGACTGCAGCGCCACCGTAAATCCTTACGGAGATGGCGATAGCAGCCAACGTATACTGGCAACGCTCAACTCGATAACCGAACCTGGAAACCTGCTGGTGAAGTCGTTCCATGCGTGCTAATTCAACAGCATGCAGACCTGTTTACGTCATTGCGGAAATTGGCGTAAATCACAATGGCAGCCTAGTTCTCGCGCGGCAATTGGTGGAAGTTGCCGCGGCCGCGGGGGCAGATGCGGCCAAGTTCCAGATTTTCCGGGCCGAGAACCTGGTGACGACCAGCGCGCCTAAGGCAGGCTATCAGCTCAGCACTACCGACCAGAAAGAATCACAGTCCAGCATGCTGAAACGGCTGGAACTATCCGAGGCCGATTTCTCCAACCTGCATGCCTTCTGCAACAAGATCGGCATAGAATTTCTGGCATCGCCGTTCGATCCCGCAAGCGTAAACTTTCTTGCACATTTGGGCGTCTCCCGGCTCAAGCTGGGATCGGGCGAGATTACCAATGCGCAATTACTGCTGACAGCCGCTCGCAGCGGCCTGCCCGTTATTCTTTCCACCGGCATGAGTTCCCTTGACGAGGTGGAGGATGCGCTAGGCGTGCTGGCCTTTGGTTATCTGGAAGCAAAAGCGGCGCCATGCATGGCCGCATTTCGTGAGGCCTATGAATCAGAGGCAGGTCGCAGTATGCTGCAGCGGCGCGTTACCCTGCTGCATTGCACGACTGAATATCCGGCGCCGCTGAAAGACGTCAATCTTCGCGCCATGGATGCCTTGCGCGAGTCCTTCGGCCTGCCGGTCGGCTATTCCGACCATACCCGGGGCACCGCCGTTTCCATTGCTGCTGCGGCACGGGGCGCGGTAATAATTGAAAAACATGTGACTCTCGACCGTAACATGTCCGGCCCCGATCATCGGGCATCCATCGAACCAGCGGAACTTACGCAAATGGTGGTAGCTATCCGGGCAGTGGAACTGGCGCTGGGGCCAGGCGGCAAACCGATTGCGCCAAGCGAACGCAACAATCGCGAGATTGCCCGCCGTAGCCTAGTAGCAGCAAAAGATATTACCCAGGGCGAAGCATTTACCGAAGACAACCTGGCAGCGCGTCGCCCATGCCACGGCACACCAGCCATGGCCTATTTTGACTGGCTTGGGCGGCCAGCGCCACGAAGTTACCTCAAAGACGAACCGATTCTGCCGTGAATAAACCGGTTATTGTCATCGGCGCCGGTGGCCATGCCAAAGTGCTGGTAGATGCGCTGCTAGCCGGTAATGTCGATCTCATCGGCATTACCGATAACGATCCAGCCAAAGTCGGCGACCGATTACTCGGCGTAACGGTATTGGGAAGCGACGATGTGCTGGCAAATTATCCACCGAACGTGGCAGACTTGGTATTGGGAGTAGGTTCGGTTCGGGTTTCGGAAATCCGGCAAAAAATCTTCGCGCATTTCAAGATGGCTGGATACCAGTTCAGGACTATCGTTCACCCTTCAGCGGTAATCGCTCGTGAAGTGGTCTTGGGAGAGGGCTGCCAAGTCATGGCTGGCGCCATTATCCAGGCAGGATCACATCTAGGAGAAAACATTCTGGTCAATACCCGCGCATCGATCGATCACGATTGCCGAATTGGCGATCATGTCCATCTCGGGCCGGGCACAACCCTTTGCGCCAACGTGAGCATTGGCGAGGGCTGTCATGTCGGCAGTGGCGCAACCATCACACAGGGCATCCGGCTCGGCCGCAATGTACAGGTCGGCGCTGGCGCGCTAATCCTGCGGAATTGCGAAGATACAACCTGCCATCTTGGGGTGCCCGGGGAGGAACAGGCAAAATGAAACTCCGGCATAAAAATCAGCAAATTCAACCGAACAATCAGCCAGGCTCTAGAATCCGGGGATTCTGAATCGAGGCCAAAAAGAAACCGTGAAGAACCATACAACCAGCCGCAACGATCCGTGCCCATGCGGCAGCGGCAAGAGGTATAAGCACTGCTGCGGAGCCATTGCGGCAGAGCCTTCCTCCGGCATGGGATCGGGCGCATTCCATATCTCCCTGGCCTTTCAGG
>Ga0074195_1000960_pt1 | contig 46622 bp, 31 predicted proteins | sample EPASupsiteHSE623_FD_64525 | JGI IMG/M metagenome (GOLD analysis project Ga0074195, IMG submission 64525) | Bioremediated contaminated groundwater from EPA Superfund site, New Mexico - Sample HSE6-23 | ecosystem: Environmental > Aquatic > Deep subsurface > Groundwater > Contaminated ...
GGGTCGAAATTATCTATGGTCCGGCATCCACCATGTACGGGCCTAACGCATTTGCAGGGGTGATCAACGTGATCATGCGAAATTCAGTTGATGCCATTAAACCTGGCCGGAATATTGGTATCAGTGCCAATGTTAGTTATGGCACCTATAATACCAGCACTGTCGACCTGAGTATATCGGGAAAAAAGCGGAGCATATCCTTTACTGTGACCGGGCGGCTTTACCATTCAGATGAAATGGACATCTCGAGCCAGTCCTATTTCGATTACAACCCGGATGTGTACAACACGGTCAACTATAATAAATTATTGGATATTTCCAGCGGGGCCAAGGAATATCTTATCGCCAACAAGCTACCCTTCGAAAATCCATATTACACCCTTTCTGCCGATTCAAATCAACTTACCCTAACCACTTTAGGCGCTGAAACGGCCAGGGACCTGGATAAAACAGGATATGATCAGATTGTGAACGGAAACAAGATCGGCTTTTCAAATAAAACCAATTCATGGCTCCTCAACGGGAAGGTGAAATTCGGAAACTTCACCCTGGGTTTTCAGACATGGAAGAACAGCCGGGGCGGACTGACACAATACACTGATACCTATGTGGCGGGCTCTGACAATGGACAAACCTGGATTCCGCAACTATCCTTCTTTTACGCCAAATATGAAAATCAGCTTAGTGAAAAAGTGTTCCTGTCGAATGTGACAACCTATCGTATCCATTCTGTAACCACCGATACCAGATTGGTTTATGTATCAAACTATGCCCGGGGGAATAAAAAATTGCCCGACCTTGTTAACGGAACTCCCCCGAATTGGGTCACACAATACAACTTTCAGCTTTCAAAACAACTCCGAAACGAATTAAAGGTCATTTATACCCCGGTTTCGCGGTTTGACCTTGTTTCCGGACTAGAGGTCCGCAACAGCACCCTGCAAGGCGCTTACTACAGCAGCCTCTCCCCGACACCCCAGGATTCGGCAGTCGTTTTGCCATCCCCGAAAGGTGGCAACGATTTTAACATTTGGGATGTCGGAGTTTATTCACAGGGTACTTTTCAGGCTTTCCGAAAGTTCAAAATCACTTTCGGACTCCGTTATGATTACAACAAAGTACGCGACAATGACGGATTCGGCAGTGAATTAAGCCCCCGCCTGGCACTGGTCTATTCCCCGGGCAAATTCACCTTTAAGGCGATCTATTCCCGAGGTATCATGAATGTTTCAAACTGGACAAAATATTCAGCAATCGGAAACAGGATCCCAAATCCAACCTTAAAGACGGAGATCATCCAGAACATCGAACTCAGTGCGGGATTCCGGCTTAACAAGGATTTCCAGGCCGATGTTACAGTTTATCGCGACTATATTAACAATGTGGTGGGGACAATTCCCGTGGAAGGAAGCGGTGGAAAAGTTCAGAATTCCAATATCGGCAGGTTCCAGATCACCGGGATCCAGGCGAATGTTGCTTACCAGTTTGAGAGTTTTTCGGCCTATTTCAATTATACTTTTTGTGATCCCAAACAAACCTATTCCGAAATCGGGGAGGTGGATAACCGTGTTGGGGATATCGCCAGTCACCAGTTCAATATTGGCGCTAACAAATCGTTCTTCGACCAGCTGAACCTTAATCTCCGGCTCAATTTTGTCGGAAACAGGCCTACAGGAGAGGGAACCACTGTCCCACTAAATTTCGATACTTTTCCGGCAACTGCTATTTTGAACGGAGCTGTCACCTATGAAAACAAAAAAATCGTTCCCGGACTTGCCCTTCAGTTGGTTTGTAACAATATTTTAAACACCGAATATTTTCATCCCGGCACAAAGGCGGCCGACGGCGTCTCGAGCCCTACAGAGATCCTTCAGCGTGACAGGCATTTTCTGATAAAGTTATCCTACGATTTCTAATTTAAAGTGATGTATGACGGTTACTAACAAAATTTATGATGCAGAGAGTGTTTGGGGAGGATTGTACTTACCGGAAAACATTAAGGACCCGCAAAAGAAAGGATTACGGGTCGTTGTTTTCGGCAGTGCATTTGGCGGACAGTTGATATTTGAATCATTAATCCGTGTGGAAAAAAGATACCCGAAACTGTTGAATCTTGTGGGCTTGGTTACCGATGATCCGGTAGATCCAAGGGCAAAAATTTCATTAAAGAAACGAATCTGGAACAATTATACACAAGCTGAGAGTAGCGTTATCATGAACAAGCTTGTCTCTACCTCACTGAATGCCGGAATCCCATGTTTCACAGGTAAAGTAAAAACAGATTACTTCAGAAAAATATATATCGACTGGAACCCTGATGTACTGATAATGAACTGCTTCGGACAAAAGCTCGATTCATTCCTCTATGCATATCCTCCATTGGGGGCTTATAACTTTCATCCCTCCAACCTGGCTTGCAATATTGGCATAGGAGCGCAGCCATTCCAGGATATAATGCATAACGGGCTTGATACATCCCCCATCGTAATTCATAAAGTGACGGAAATCATTGATGCCGGCCCGATTGTCGGGATCTCCCCGGAGATCAACATCAGGTTGCAAAACGGAAAATACCCGGACAGCATTTTGTCGCTGCTCGTTAAAATGAACAGTATTACCGGATGGATGACGATTGATTTAATTTTCGAAATCATGCAGCAGAAGTATTGTAAAAACAAGAGAGCTGTGACAGCTATTGATTTTGAGAAAAAAATTCCTGATACTGTCAAAGAACTTTTGCTGGCTCCGGCCACCAATGATTTGGAGGAACAGTATGAGTTGCCGCTCCATCCTAAAATATTATGATCTTCCTCGTACCATGAAGCAACAAAACTGGCTGCTGAAAACACTGAATATCAAAAAAGAGGAGGCAAATGCTGTTTCCATGATGGTGATATTCTCCTTTTTTGTCGGACTATCATTATCATTCTATTTTACTGCATCCAATGCCATTTTCCTGAAACATTTTTCACCTAAAATGATCCCTGTTTCATTTATCGCATCAGGAGTTGTTGTCTATTTAGCATGGTGGATCTTCTCATTCGTTGACAAGCGATCAACTTTATCAAGACAAGTCACGCTCAAGTTCCTTTTTGTATTTATAACTGTTTTGGCAATCAGCATTGGCGTTTGGGCCTTCGATACCAAATGGCTGGCCTTTACAATGTATACCTGGGTGAGGGTGATGGTGTATATCACACTGGTCAACTTCTGGGGATTGGCCGGACGGCTTTTCGATATACGCCAGGGAAAAAGAATATTTGGTTTGATAAGTGTTGGGGAGGTGATATCTATTATCATCGGATATTTTTCCATTCCGCTGATCCTTAAGGTACTCAAGGCGCCCGACCTGCTGTTCCTGGCTTCATTTTCACTCTTCATCTGCCTCGTTTTGGTGTTTGTGCTCTTCAGGACATTTAAAGACAGGCTTCAAACGAATAAAGTGTCCCCTGCCTCGAAACCACAAGTTCAGAAGTCGGAATGGAATTACTGGAACCTGGTCAAAAAGCCCTATTTTCTTATGATTTCCCTGATGGCGCTTTTACCCATTTTCGGATACCTGTTCGTGGATTTTCTTTTCCTTGCCCAAACCAAAGTCGAATTTGCCAACAATCCGGAGACCATTGCCCGCTTCTTTGGTGTTTTCCTGGGATCGGTTGCCATTCTTGAACTCATCCTGAAGCTTTTTTCGGGCCGGTTTCTTAATAAATATGGATTAAAACCAAGCTTGTTATCACTCCCTATAATTCTTATTTTCAGCATTTTGCTTGCTGCCATCTTTGGCTCACTTTATGGAACAGTCGGATTATTCTTTGCCTTTATCTCTCTTGCACGTCTTTTTGAAAGATCCATTCGCGGCGCTGTTTATGAACCAGCCTTCCAGTTGCTGTACCAGCCTGTCCCTACAGATCAAAGGCTACCTTTCCAAAACCAGATCGAAGGAATTCCGAAAGCGCTTGGCACGGTTATTACAGGTGTCGTTATTTTAACCTTCTCCAGTATTCCGGCCTTTAACCTTGTTCATTTTAACTGGCTTTTCATTGTCATACTCGGCCTGTGGATTTGGGTCGCATTTAAAATGTATGATGAATACCGCAATATGCTGAAAGCAAAGTTGATTGAGTTAAAGTACACCGAGCAAAGTACGCAGGATCCCATGATTTCGCTTATCAGTCAGACCCTGGCGACAGCCAAACCTGAACAGGTTAATAAACTTTACAGCCTTTTCGAAAAGGTTGATCCTGTTGGCCTAGAGACCGCCATGGAGGGCCGGCGCGACATTACAGATCTGAAAACCAAGGATTCAGAGGATCTGTCGTTTGAATATATGGTTGACATTGCCCATGACGAAGATGTGTCAACCCGGGTAATGGCAGCCCGTTTGCTCGGTTCTTCCGGAAGATATAACACCTATAAACTGCTCATCAACTTGCTGAAGGATCCAGATCCCGATGTCAGGAAGGCAGCCATTATATCCTCAGGCAAAATAAAGCGGGTGGAGCTGTGGCCGATTATCCTCGAAAATCTCATCATCCCGGAATATTCACACATTGCCGGCGTGGCCGTCAAGATCATCGGCGAACCCATTTTGCAGGATCTGGACCGGTTTTTCGAAAAAAACAATGCACATAAAAATGCACAGCTTAAGATCATACGGATTTATGAATCAATCGGTGGCGAGAAGGCAACCAAACTCTTGCGGGAAAAAATGCACCATCCCGATAATGAAATCCGATTTCAGGCACTTTTGTCGCTGAGCAATCTCGAATATCATGCCTCTGCATCTGAAATTCCCTTTATCAAGCAAACCATCGAGGATTCGGTCGAAACAATGGTCTGGATACTGGCCTCAATGGCTGATATCAGCAATTCCAGTGAAGTAAAAAATCTACAACAGGCTCTCCTGCAGGAAATGGAGGAGAAAAAAGAGCATATCTTTCTGCTGTTATCGCTGCTTTACGATTCAAAAACGATCGGTTATATACGTCAACACATCGAAAGCCTGGATAGTAACGCAAAAATTTATGCATTGGAAATCAGTGACATGCTGATTTCTGATGATATTAAAGCGCTGTTTCTCCCGATTTTCGAAGATCTTTCGTTGCATGAACGGCTAAACCGTTTGGAGACGCAATTCCCCCAGCAAAAAATGTCAATGTTTGAACGGATCGAGGATATCATTAACAAGGATTACGCTAAAATCGGCCGCTGGACCAAGGCATGTGCAATCGACCTGTTGCCCCAATTTTATCAGGAAAATCAAGCAAAAACCGAGGAGCTGCTGGCCGCAAATATGGTGAATCCCGATCCACTCATTGCAGAGGTATCTGCCTGGATTCTCTATAATAAGGCAAGGAACTATTATTATGAAACCGTGATCCTGTTTGAGAAAAAAGATGCTGTCAGGCTGATATCGCTCATAGATAAAATCAAATCCAGGGAAAAAAACAGGGACCGCCTGATTTATGAAAAGATATTAATGCTTAAAAACACCGATTTTTTCGCCCCGGTTAATGAATTGCACCTGCTGAAACTGATCATGGATGCCAATGAATCTGCTACCACCAGCATAGCCTCGCTGCACATTGCAGGGGATGTGAAGTTTGACCCGATGATAATTACCTCAGATGATGGGTATACACTGCAGATTCCCGGGGAAAGGCTATTCGAATTGATGACCGATGACCCTGTGATGACAGCGCGCTATCTCCACCTTATTTTTAATAATAACCATGTATAAACGAAGGACTATGAATAAACTGGTCGTTCCCTTCCTTTTGTTTTATTTCGCCGGGTTCATCCTGGCAGGACAATCAACCGATTACACTGAGCAAGGCTTTCCGTTCATAAAAAACTTTACATCAACCGATTACAAGGCACATGCGCAAAATTTCGCCACAGTCCGTGATCGTGACGGCATCATGTACTTTGGAAATTTTGCAGGTATCTTGCAGTATGATGGCGGATTCTGGAGATTGATACCCACCGAAAAAACTACCAAGGTATCAGCGCTTGGGGTTGACAGCATGGGAACTATCTATGTAGGAGCGCTTGGTGAAATCGGGATGCTTGGACAATTGGAAAAGGGAGAACGTTTTTTTAAAAGTCTGATTCCGGAAACCGGACCTGCGATTCCAGCTTTCCAGGATGTGCTTCAGATTCTTTCAACTCCCGAAGGCGTTTATTTTATAACCAAAAAGCTTATATTCAGATGGCACAATAGTCAGCTGAAACATTGGACCCCGGAGCGTGAAGTTATTGCAGGATTCAATGTTAGGGGTATCATATATATGCAGGTTAAAGAAAAAGGGCTGATGATTTTCAGGGATGGAAATTTCATTCCGGTTCCCAACGGAAATCTTGTCTCGGGCGCCATTGAGATTAAAGCCATGTTGCCATATCCCGAAAACAAGGTGCTGGTCGCAACAGGAACACAGGGGCTGTACCTGCTTGATGCAAACGGAGTCAGGGATTATATCACGGCTACGGATGAACTCTTCATGAAAAACCTGATCACCTGCGGTGTCGCATTATCCGACGGCTCCTTCGCCATTGGAACATCACGCAAGGGTGTTTTTATCATTTATCCCGATGGTCGCGTTAAACAACTCATTGATAAAAAGGCCGCCCTGCGGAATGAATATGTACAGGCTTTGTATGCCGATGACAACAACATCCTGTGGGCCGCCCTGAACAATGGGATCGCCATGATTGCCATCCCCTCACCTTTAACCTTTTTTGATGAAAAATCAGGATTAAACGGATCGGTAAACCATATTATCCGCCACAATGACAATTTGTATGTGTCAACCTATCAGGGCTTATATTATTATGATGAGCAGTCATTCGGTTTTTTGGCTGTTCCGGAAATAATAACGGCATGCTGGTGTGTGGTTCCGTTTGGCAATGATTTACTCGCAGCCACTTCACAGGGAGTCTTCGTGGTTTCAAACCGGCACGCTAAGATGATCAGGGAAGGCTTTGCTATCTCAATGGTCCGGTCAATTTCAGACCCGGCATTATTTTATGTCGGTGAAATGGGTGGATTCTTCAGTATGCATAACAGGAACGGACAATGGACAACTCGTAAACTGGCAGGTCCCGGCGAAGAGATCAATGACCTCATCCCGGATGGTGCCGGTAATATCTGGGGTTCAACCCTTACCAAAGGAGTTTTCAGATATTCTCCGAAATCAGATACACTTGAGTTTTTTACCGAATCATCGGGATTGGCTGAGACAGTTGGAACCACCATCAATGTTATCGGTGGAAGTATGAGTGTATCAACACGTCAGGGCGTATACCTTTTTGATGAGGCAAGTCATTCTTTTAAATTAATTGCCCTTGCTGCATCAGATTCAACAGATGAAAATCAATGGTTTTCAATCATTACAGAGAACCAGGAAGGCGACCTTTGGGTAAATTCAGGGGATGAAAGCAACCTGATGCTTCTGAAGAAAAAAGGAACCTCCTATGAACCCTTCGCAACACCGTTCCTCCCCATTGCAGAATATATAATCTGGGCAATCTACCCTGAATCGAATGGTGTAACATGGTTCGGAGGTCCCGAGGGCCTCATCAGATATAATCCGGCTGTCCTCCTTCTCAAACCTGATCCCTACCCCACACTGATCAGACAAATCCTTACAAACAACGATTCGATCGTCTTCTCAGGTAGCATCAGTGATGGCAGGGAATTCTCAACCAGTGAATTTGCCGTATTCAAATACCAGGATAATTCGTTGCGGTTTGAATTTTCCGCACCATTTTATGCCCCAAAAGGCGAAAACAAATACCAGTACCTGCTTGAAGGATTTGACGAAACCTGGTCGGACTGGAGCACGCAGACGCATAAGGAATATACCAACCTGCCAAAGGGCAAGTATACATTCCGTGTGAAGGCGCTGAACATTTACGATAAGATTGCCAAAGAAGCAACCTTTAGTTTCAGGATCCTTTCACCCTGGTACACCACGATATGGGCCTACATTGCCTACCTCCTATTGTTGGCGGGACTGATCTACCTGATAGTGATCGTAAGGAACCAGCAACTGCTCAAGGAGAAACGTATCCTCGAGCAACGGATTGCGGATCGTACGGCCGAGGTGGTTCACCAGAAGGAAGAGATTGAAAAACAATCTGATGAACTCGCAAGCAAAAATGATGAACTCGAAAAAATAAATACCACAGTTAAATCGATCAATTCGGAGATCAATTTTCAAAATCTGCTCCAGACCTTGCTTGAAAAAATCAAGGTACTTAAGTCAGTCGAAAAATCAACCGCCCTTGTTTTCGATAAAAGCAGCAACACCTTTAAATTCAAGGCAAGTTCAGGATGGGAATTAAGTCAGCTCGAAGAATATAAACTGACCCTGAATGACGCCGAGAAACGCTATCTGGCCAATTCAGAGGAGGTTTATGAAGATATTTTCCTGAAATCAAATTTCTCAGGATGGGAAAACTTGATAAGTCCGCAAGACCAGAATATCCCTAAAACGATGCTGGTTCTAGTGATCCGGGTCGAAAATAAGGTTGAAGCCTTTCTGATTCTTCAGAACATGAACCGGGAACATGCCTTTGAAGCCAAGGACCTGAGTTTTATCCGCAATTCGAAGGAGCATATTATCTCTGCTTTCATCCGGACCAGGATACTCGAGGATTTGCAAAACACATTGCAAAACCTGAAGGATACACAGGATCAGCTTGTACAGTCGGAGAAGCTGGCTTCGCTGGGCGCATTGATTGCAGGGATTGCGCATGAAATTCAAAATCCGCTGAATTTTGTCAACAATTTCTCATCCCTTTCAGGTGACCTCGCAGAGGAACTCACCGATTTCCTGAAAGAGATCAAGGATATCATTGACCCCGATAAATTTGCTGATATCGAAGAGGTTATAGGGATGCTCAGGGGGAATGTGAAAAAAATCAATGAACATGGCAAGCGTGCCGAGACCATTGTTAAAGGCATGCTTCAACATTCAAGGGGCAGGACCGGGGAATATGAACAGATTGAGATCAACAACCTGGTTCAGGAATATGTCAACCTGGCCTACCATGGCATGCGTGCAAAAGACAAGAATTTCAATACAGCCATCAAAACAGAGCTGGATCCTGCGGTTGGAAAAGCAAGTATTATTCCGCAGGACCTGAGTCGTGTCATCCTGAACATCGTGAATAATTCCTGTTATGCCCTGGATGAGAAAATAAAAAAATCAATCCCGGGATTCAGTCCGGAGGTACTTGTCAGCACAAAAAAAATCAACAATAAAATTGAGATCAGGATTCGGGACAATGGGACAGGGATCCCCGATCATGTGCGCGAAAAGATATTCAACCCGTTCTTCACCACCAAACCCACCGGCCAGGGCACCGGCCTGGGTCTTTCCATGAGCTATGACATTGTAACACAAATTCATAAGGGCAAATTAGAGGTAAATTCCAGAGAGGGAGAATTCACGGAGTTTATTATTACCATTCCGGAAAAACAATCCTGATAAACAAACCAAAACCTCATGCGAAACCGGTTTTTCTTTTTGATTATGTGTTTACTTACAATTTCGCCGGTCGCTGGTCAAACTATCTTTAAAATAAACCAGTACAATATATACTCCAAAAACGAACTGATGCCGGTAATCACCTTATTCACCAACCATCAGTTCAGCGAAAAAATCAGTGTTACCGGATATTTTTATGTAAATGCCTATCCCAAAGGAAGCTGGGGGGAGGGATTGGCGGGAATAACCTATACCCCGGTACGAGGCATATCCCTGGGTTTTCTTGCCGGATTTCAATCGAATGAAACGGAACTCTGGCGAATTTCACCTATTATACTGCTCAGTAAGAACCGGTTCTCATTTTTTGGCGCCTTTGAATTCGGAGGGAAACGATACAGATGGGATGCAATGGGCTTTTATTCGGTGAAAGCATTTAAATTCGGGGCGGAATTCATAAGGTATTATCAGATGTACGCCACTGGCCCGCGCGTAGAATTCACCTTCCTTAAAAAACAACCCGTAACCATTTTTTTCACAGGATTATGGAATTGGACACAGAAAAGCTTTGACCCCATGTTCGGAATTTTTTCGACCTTTGGGGCTTTTAACAAGGTTGCCACCCTGGATGATTAAAATCCCGCCATTTTACCTGTCGGGGTGGGATGGCGATGAAAAAACATATACAGATATGAAAGCACTAGTTTTTGACGGTTCACTTCAGATTGTGGAAATTCCCAAACCAAGGCCCGTGAGCAATGAAGTCCTCATCAGGATCCTTTATTCATCTATTTGCAATACCGACCTTGAGATCATCAAAGGTTACATGGGATTTAAAGGGGTACTCGGGCATGAATTTGTCGGAGAGGTAGTAACCAAGTCGAGCTGTTACTACGGGAAGAAAGTTGTGGGCGAGATCAATTGCTCGTGCGGCGAGTGTTATTTGTGCAATACGGGTCGGATGAGCCATTGCCCTTACCGGACAGTACTGGGAATCCAGGATCATGATGGTGTTTTTGCAGATTACATTGTTCTTCCCGAAAGAAATTTGCACGAGATTCCCGACACCCTTTCATTGGAATCGGCTGTGTTTACCGAACCACTGGCCGCAGCAATCGAAATATTTGAGCAAATTCAGATCAGACCTTCACATAATGTTTTCATCTTCGGCGCAGGTAAACTGGGATTGCTGATATCACAGGTCTTCCGATTGAATGGATGTGATACAATCACCTTCGATGTCACAGAGGCAAAGGTGAAAAAAGCAAGGTCGATGGGGATAAACGCTGTTTTGGTATCATCGCTCTCTGACCTTGATAAAGCAGAAGTATGTGTCGACTGCACCGGGAACCCGGCCGGGATCAACATGGCACTCTCACATCTTTACCCAAGAGGGAAACTGGTGCTGAAAACAACGGTGGCAACATCCGAAAAAATAGATCTGAACCAGATTGTAGTAAACGAATTTGAGATCATCGGTTCACGCTGCGGATTGTTTGATCCCGCACTGAGCCTGCTCAACCAGGGACTTGTCGATTCCAAGCCGATGGTGTCTAAAATTTTTGATTTTAAGGATATCATGAAGGCCTTTGAATACGCTGCAAAACCAAACACCCTAAAAGTGCTGATCAGGCATTAAAGAATCAGATCAACCTTATTGTGTTGTTTTTAACAATTGAGATGTTTATTTCAAAAAAAGTTACCTGATTACAAAAAAATCACTTAATTTCGCATAGTATACTTAGCAATTTAGTTCGCTTTAATTTGCCTACCAAAACAGCCGAGGTATACATAAAAGAAATAGGGACAAACATTTCTGTTAAATTTACGAACAAATCTTCAAACAAATTTATGAAAGCATTAACGAAAATCCAATCCGGCGCTGCACTGGTAATTCTCGTCCTTGTCATCGCCCTGTCAAGTTGTAATAATCCTGCCGCGCAGGATGAGCAGGCCAATGCTGCTGCTGCCGATACCATTAACAAGGAGGTGACCTTAAGTCCGGAATCACAAGGTCTTTTGTATTCGTTCCCCACTCCTTTTGAGGTAACTGCCATGCTTGAAAAGGCAAAAGCCGGTTTTATTTTCGACATTACCAATCCACCGGCCAATGCAGGCAAATATACCACTGAAATGAGCAAGGCGCTGAACCTTGGTGTTTACAGTGCCGACCTGAGCTACTCCGCCACCTACAACCGTAACGACGAAACGAACAAATTCCTGGCCTGCACCAATAAACTTGCAGATGAATTAGGAATTGCCGGTGTGTATGACCAAACACTGATCGAAAAAATAAAAAAGTACAACAACAACAAAGACTCCCTGGTTGGACTGATCAACAAAGTATTCAGTCAAACCAACGATTTTTTGTCCAGGAACAACCGTAACCAGATTGCTGTATTGATTGCAGCCGGTGGATTTGCCGAAGGACTCTATCTGGCTGCCACCCTCGGTGAAGTTGCAAAAGACAATACCAGGATCATGGCTGTAATCGCAAGCCAGAAGGATAACCACATGAAATTGCTGACAATTCTTGAGGCATACAATGCGGATCAGAATATGAAACCAGTTGCAGATGCCATCGCCAAATTAAAACCAATCTGGGGCATCTATGATATTGAATCCGGAAAAAAGATGCCAATGCAGAAAGTTGCTGAATTAGCCGACCTTACCGAAAGTGTGCGTTTATCGTTTGTGAATTAAAACCAATTCCAACCCTAAAAGGGACTTTCCTGATCATACTGATGAAAAACCGCCTCTCATGAAGGGCGGTTTTTTTATTTTATGCATCTGTCAATCGCAAATATTATGTAAGTTTGATTTGAAAAACTCCCGTTACCATGTCTGAACCTATTCTCATGGCGTTGGTGCAACTTTTTGCCATCATTGCAGCCTCCGTTAAAAAACATGCATCAGAAAACTCCCGCAAAATACTTGAGTCCTATCTCAGACAACATCTTAATGCACAGGAACTTTCAGAATATTTGATGCTGTTTGATGAATTGCTTTCGTTCCATCAGCCGGATGAGGGGGATATCAGGGGTTCAGAAGTCCTTGAAAAGACACAGGCTATCTGTCAAAAGATAAAGAAGCAACTCGCTGCCCAGGATCGTCAGATCGTATTTATCAAATTCCTCGAATTTCTGAATGAACTTGCCTATGAAAATGATGAAAAATTAAACCCTGAAGATGAGAAATTAATCGGTTACCTTAAAATCTTTAAAGCATCTTTTAATTCCCCAGACCAGGAATTCAATGATGCCGTTGCATTTATCATCGATCCGCTTGGCCCTGAAATCCATTCCGACCACCTGCTGATTATCAGCGATACCAATACACCAATTCCTGCCGGAAAAAAACAATTACACCGGGAACATCTCGACGGCATGTTGCTCATCCTTTTTGTCCCTTCAATCAGGACCATGATCTGCAGGTACCTTGGAAATGATGAATTGTTCCTCAACGGCCATATTGTGCAACCATACAGGTCGTTCGTTTTTTCAAACGGAACCATTCTTAAAAACCTGAAAATTGCCCCCGTTTATTATACTGATGTAGCTTCAAGATTTCTCCGGGAATCTGAAAAAGTGAATATAGAATTCACCGCCAAAGAGGCTGAATACAGGTTCAGAAACAGTACCAACGGCATTCATACCTTCAGTTTTACTGCATCATCAGGCGAACTGATCGGCGTGATGGGCGGCAGCGGTGTCGGGAAATCGACCCTGCTGAATATTCTCAATGGAAACTTGAAATTAAACAGCGGCCAGATCCTCATCAATGGATATGACCTGGAGCAAGACAAGGACAAACTGCAGGGAATGATCGGCTTTGTTCCCCAGGATGACCTGCTGATCGAAGAACTCACGGTTTTTCAAAATCTCTATTATAACGCCAAGCTGTGCTTCCGTGATTTCCCGGAAAAAAAGATCATCCGGGCAGTGATGCGCGTTTTAATGGATATCGACCTGATCGGAACGCGGAATCTCACCGTGGGAGATCCGATCAACAAGTTCATCAGCGGGGGCCAGCGGAAAAGGCTGAACATCGCGCTGGAACTCATTCGCGAACCTTCGGTCCTTTTTGCCGACGAGCCTACCAGCGGACTCTCATCCATGGATTCGGAAATGGTCATGCTGTTGCTGAAGGAACAAACACTGAAGGGAAGGCTGGTAATTGTGAATATCCACCAGCCCTCATCTGATATTTTTAAGCTCTTCGACAAACTCCTGATCATGGATAAAGGGGGTTACCCGATTTATTACGGTAACCCGATTGATGCCCTTACCTATTTTAAACGTGCCGGCAGCCATGTGAATCCCGATGAAAGCGAATGCCAGAGTTGCGGATACGTAAACCCGGAACAGCTGCTACAAATCACGGAGGCAAAAATCATCAATGAATATGGCCGGTTTACCGGTAACAGGAAAACCACCCCAGCAGAATGGTACGCTAATTTCAGGGAAAACATCCAGCCCTCCCTGGCTATTAAGGAGGAAAAGCATGAAGTACCGAAAAGTTACTTCAAGATACCGGGCATTTTTAAACAATTCCGGATTTTCAGCATCCGCAACCTGCTGACCAAAATCACCAACCGACAGTACATGCTCATCAACCTGCTTGAAGCGCCGTTCCTTGCCGCATTACTTGCCTACCTGACACGCTACAGTTTCGGCGATGAGTACATCTTTGGCGATAACCGCAACCTGGTGCCTTACCTTTTCATGAGTGTGGTGGTCTCGCTTTTCCTTGGGATGATGGTGAGCGCCGAAGAGATCATCAAGGACCGGAGGATTCTGAAACGGGAGGCATTTCTGCACCTGAGCCGGTTCAGCTACCTGAATTCAAAAATTGTGCTGTTGTTTGCCTTGTCGGCCATTCAGTCGCTGCTTTATGTCGTGGCAGGAAACCTCATCCTGGGAATTCATGGCATGACACTTTCCTACTGGCTGATCCTGTTTGCGACTTCCTGCTTTGCGAATCTTGTCGGACTCAATATCTCTGCAGGACTAAATTCGGTGGTAGCCATTTATATACTGATCCCCTTTATCATCGTGCCCCAATTGTTGCTGAGTGGCACTGTGGTGCCATTTGATTACCTCAACCCAACCATCGCATCACGCGTTCATGTGCCCCTTGTCGGCAACATGATGACCTCACGCTGGACCTTCGAAGCCCTTGCCGTTGAACAGTTCAGCAATAATAAATACGAAAAGATATTTTATCCCTACGATAAGGAAATATCCCGCTATTCCTATATCACTGCCTTTGTGATCCCTACGCTGAAATCAGAACTTGATGAATGCCAGCGCAATCTGATGAAAAATGTACAGCAGGAAAAAACCAGCAACTACCTGGCCATCCTCCGGTACGAAATTCCTGCCTTGCAGAAGGGCGCCGGTTTTGAATCATTTCCATACCTGGGCAGTTTAAATGAAAAACTACTGAATGATTCCATCGTTCAGAATTCAAAGTCATATCTCGATTCATTGAGCAGGGCCTTCTCATCGCGGCTAACCGCAGTCACAGCCAGACGCGATAGGGCATACGAAAAACTGAAGGGCAAGTCAACCGATGATGAGGTTTTCAGGTTTAAGCAGACCTACTATAATGAAAACCTCGCCGACCTCCTCATGAATAAAGGGGCTGAAAACAAAATTATTGCGGGAAAGGGGCGGTTGATCCAAAAGAAGGATCCCATTTTCATGGAACCGGATGCGCATGACGGCCGGGCTCATTTTTATGCACCGGTAAAAATAATCGGATCGTGGAAAATCGACACATTCTGGTTCAACTTCTTCGTTATCTGGATCATGTCGTTTGTGCTATATTTGACACTCCTGCACGATACGCTCAGGAAAACGATCGATTTTCTCGGGCGGATAAAATTTGGAAAATCAGGTTAAGTCTCCGGAAAATTATTATTGAACAAGCCGTCCACTCAAGAGCAACAGCTCCGTTTCCGTCAGTTTAGCCTTGAATTCTGCAGTGATAAGCCTGGTGCCTGCTGTGAGCAGATCCTGCTGAACTTCACGCAGCTGAAGGGATGAAATGGATCCGATGGCATAGCTTTCCTTCGCAATCTCCATGTTTCTTTTCGCGAGCATAAGATTTTCCTGCTCAAAACCAATCATCTGAATTTGATTCCGGTAATCGTTATAAATTCGGGAAAGGTACGCCTCAAGCCTGTTTTCAAGCTGCCTGATCCCAAATTCACTCGATTGCAGCGAAAGATCAGCGTTTTTAAATTGCCTGTTGAGATTTAATCCATCAAAAAGTGTCATGCTCAGCGATAAACCCAGCGTTGGTCCGAAGTTGCGATTATATTGAATAAAATTTGCCTCGGTCTCGGAATGGTAATAACTAAAAGCCGCAGTTAAATCGAGGGTAGGCCATTGATTTGCCCTTGCCGATTTTACCTCCAACTGCGCCACCTGCTTGTTTCTGACTGCAAGCAACAGGTTCCTGTTCACTGTTTTCATCGATGCCCGCAGGGAATCATAGTGCAGCATGCCTGTAACGACAATCGTATCCCTTACTAAAAATGGCGTGTTAACATCCCTTGAAAGAAGATCATTTAAAGTGGTCTTCGAATTCTCAAAAATTGTTTGTTGTATCGACAGATCAGCTACATCGGCATTCAATTCAACCCGCGCCTTGAGGTATTCCATTTCCGAACCTGTGCCGGTTTCGAACCTCATCTTCGCAAGATCAAGCCTGAATTTGGAGATCATCACCTGCTCTCCCATGATTTGTGTAACCTTTTCCTGCCTGATAATATCATAGTAGCTGCCAATGATCTTTGCCATGGTATTCTCGACCGTGATCTTTGCACTCAACTCACTTGCCTCATCAAGTCTCTTTAATTTATCCAGGGTGATGAACATCTTAAGCCCATCGAAGATGGTCCATTCCAGCCCGATACCCGCTGCAATAAGGTCGGAATTTGCCCTGGAATTATCCAGCTCCGAGCCGGATGCAACCTTGACAAGGGCATCGCTGAGTCCTTTTACATAACCTGCATGTAGGTTGACCTCGGGGAGCATCCCCGCATTGCCGGGTGATGCATCGTTGTGCACGATCTGTTGTTGTTTTTGGGCCATGATGATCCCGTAATTGTTTGCCATTCCGATTGCCACAGCCCTTTCCAGGGACAGCAATTCCTGGCAGTCAGCCCATCCTGAGCCCAGGAGCAAAATCAAACCGGTGACCAGGATTTTTTTCATCAACTAATGTCTTCAGTCATGACAGCTTTATTCTCAACCGTTAATTCGGTATAATCAATTTTATTGGTCCGGGGGTCCGATGATAAATAGGAATAGATCACCGGAATGATGTATAGGGTAAGAAATGTTGCAAAGAAAAGCCCGCCAACCACTGCAATGCCCAATGATTGCCTGCTTTCGGCCGAAGCTCCCAATTTCAGGGCAATGGGGAGAATACCGAGGATCATGGCTGCCGAGGTCATAAGGATGGGCCGGAACCGTGAAATCGCGGCACGCTGCACTGCTTCAATTTTATCAATTCCGGTGGCTTTGCGCTGGTTTGCAAACTCCACGATCAGTATACCATTTTTAGTTACCAGGCCGATCAGCATAATAATCCCGATCTCACTGAAGATATTGAGGGTCTGGTTGAAATACCATAAAGTAAAAAGCGCCCCTGCCAGGGCCAGTGGAACGGTAAACAGAATAATCAAAGGATCAATAAAACTTTCGAACTGCGCCGCAAGGATCAGGAAGATCAAAACAATAGCCAGTAGGAAAACAAAGACAAGGCTGGATGAACTTTCACGGTAATCGCGCGACTGCCCGGCCAGGGCTGTATTGAAGGTGGCAGGCAATGTCTGTTTCGACACTTCGTCGAGTGCCTTGATACCATCGCCCAGTGTTGCACCCTGAGCAAGTCCGGCAGAAACTGTCGCAGAAATATAACGGTTAAAGGAAAAAATGGAGGCGGGGTTGATTGACTCCTCCACATGGATCAGGTTGTCGAGCAGGATCAGTTCTCCTTTGTTGTTGCGCACATACAGCGCTTTCAGATTGTCAGGGCGGTCACGGTCATGACGCATCACCTGGCCTATAATCTCATACTGCTTGCCATCCATGATGAAGTAGCCATAACGTTGGCCGCTCATGGTCAGCTGAAGGGTACGTGCAATTTCCTGCGTTGAAACGCCCAACTGAGCCGCCTTCTCCCGGTCGATGGTTATCCGCAATTCCGGCTTGTTGACTTTGAAATTGGCATCTACGAATTGAAGGACCGGAATTTTCCTGGCCGCCTCCAGAAAAACAGGGAGCACATCCTGCAGGCTTTTCAGGTTTGGCGCCAGCAGCACATACTGTATGGGCTGTCCTCCGAAACGGTCGCCAATGGTTGGCGGTTCAAAAGGGAATGCACGAATGCCGGTAACATGCAGCAGATCCTTCGATAACTTCCGGAATATATCATGCTGGCTGCGTTCACGCTTGGCCGGTTCAACAAGGTAAATGATCTGCTGGGCCTTATTCGGATTTTCAACAGTGCCCAGGCTGGGAGAAATCCAGGAAAAGGATACGTCGACTTCTGGTATTGAATCGGCAATGTACCGGTCAACCTGGGCCATATAATCCGTCATGAATTCATACGTCGAACCCTCGGGGGCAAGGGTGGGAATACGGATATTCGACCGGTCTTCAAAGGGAGCCAATTCCGAATGAAGCGATTTATAGGTGAACCCGATAACCAGCAACAAAACAATGAATACCGGAAAGACAATCCATCTCCGGTTCATCAAACCCTTCAGCGAATAACGGTATCCCCGGTTCAAAGCAAGAAAGAAGGGTTCGGTTTTATTGATTAGCCAGTTGGCATTCAGGTGACGCTGCGATTTCAGTATCCGTGAGCACATCATCGGGGAAAGGGTGAGTGCCACAAAAGCCGAAATCAGCACCGAACCGGCCACAACAATGGCAAATTCCTTGAAAAGCCGCCCGATCAATCCCTGCAGGAACATGATCGGAAGAAACACCGCCGCAAGGGTGATGGTTGTTGAAACCACCGCAAAAAAGATCTCATTCATCCCCTTCAAAGCGGCCTCGATGGGATGCATGCCCGTATCGATTTTCGTATAAATGTTTTCAAGTACAACGATGGCATCATCACACACCAATCCTATCGCCAGAACTATGGCCAGCAGGGTAAGCACATTGATCGACAATCCCATGAAAGCCATGATGATAAAAGATCCGATGATGGAAACGGGAATAGCAGCCACCGGGATGATGGTCGAACGCCAGTCGCGGAGAAAAATAAATATGATCAGAACCACCAGGATAAGCGACAGCATAATGGTTTGCTGTACCTCCTTAACGGCTTCACGTTCGAATTTCGTGAAGTCATACCCCACCCGCACATCATAATCAGCAGGGATTTCTTTCCGGAGATTATCCATCCTGAGATAAAACTCATCGGCAATAGCTACATTGTTGGCGCCCGTTTGCGGAACCACCCCGATGATGATGACAGGCAGCAGTTCCATTAATACAGTTGAACGATCGTTTTCAGGATATAATTCCGCAGTTCCGATGTCGGAAAGACGGACAATATTACCCTGTTCCTGCTTGATGATCACGTTGTTAAATTGCTCCGGAGTTTGCAGCAACCCAAAAGTACGGATCGTAAGTTCGGTCAGGTCCCCCTCCACCCTGCCTGAAGGAAGTTCAATATTCTCGCGACTCACGGCCCGCTCAATGTCGACAGAGGTGATCCCGTTGGCCGCCATCTTGAACGGATCGAGCCAAAGCCGCATGGAATATTTCTGCTCTCCGAATATCTTGATATCACCGACCCCCGAAATTGTCTGCAGGCGCTCCTTGATCGTATTTTCAACCAGGTCATTCACCTCCATGATGTTCCGCTCAAAACTCCGCACGATCATGAAAATGATGGGATTGGCATTGGCGCTCAGCTTCTCCACGATGGGCGGATCCACATCCTTGGGTAATAACCTGATGGCCTTCGACACACGGTCACGAACGTCGTTTGCAGCCGACTCCATTTCCTTTCCCAGGTTGAATTCAACGGTAATGAGGCTCGACTGATCCGTGGAAACGGACGATAAAACCCTGATCCCTTCAATCCCATTGATGGCATCTTCGAGGGGTTCCGTGATCTGGGCCTGGATGATTTCAGGATTTGCCCCCGAATAGGTGGTTGTTACTGTCACAACCGGCGGATCCATCTCAGGGTATTCCCGGATCCCGAGATAATAGAATCCGACCGCCCCAAAAATGAGTATCAGCAGGGTGAAAACGATCGCCAGTACCGGCTTTTTAATGCTCAGGGCCGAAAGGCTCATCTTAGTTAATCTTTAAGACCTTGATCGAAGATTCATTTTTTATACGCAGTAAATTGGTCGTCACAATGGTGTCGCCAACCTGTAATCCATCCAATACCTGCACGTAATCACGACTCCTTATACCGGTTTTAACCAACGTTGACAGGGCGATCCCATTCCGGGCAATGAACACACTATATCCCCTGATGGATGGAATCAGTGCAGAAGTGGGCACAAAAACAGCCTTGTTCATCTCCTTCAGGGTAAGCGATACCCTGGCAGAGGTGCCTGCAACCAGTTTCCCGTCACGATTCGGGGCGACCGCCCTGACAAGAAGCGTCCGGGTTTTTAAATCCACGGCAGGTTCAATGGCTTCGACGATGGCCGTCCTGTCACTGTCCTGATAATCGGTTCTGAACCTGATCTCCGACCCCACCTTCAGATCCCCGGCATAGCGTTCCGGTATCGAAAAATCCAGTTTGATCCTGCTGATATCAACCAGGTTCGCCAAAATTACTGTCGGATTTACCAGGGTGCCTTCGCTAACATTCCGTAATCCGATCTTCCCTGCAAATGGCGCCCGGATCTCAGTTTTGGCAAGATCTACCTTCAATACTTCGATTTCCGCAAGCAGGGTCTGGCGCAGGTTTGAAACAATGTCGTAACGTTCCTGGCTTATCCCTCCCTTTGTTAGCAGTATCTTTTCCCGGGATTCGTTTGCTCCGGCCAATTTTTCCTCGATACTTAACTTATTGATCCGGGCAGTGATATCCGCATCATCCAGTTTAAACAGCAACTGCCCCTTCGAAACAGATGCCCCCTCCTGCAGGAAAATCGCGGTGATTTTCCGATTGATCTCACTGACGATCTCTACCTGTTCATTCGCCCTGATCGTTCCGATTGTTTCAAGCTGATAATTTACAGAGGTATCCCTGGCAATGTAACATTCAACATTAATTGCAGGGTTGGCGGCAGAAGGATTTTGCCGGTCCGGTTTCACTGAGAAAATAAATATTTTTACCAGGACAAGAATGACTACCACGATGATAATTCCCGCCAGGATCATTGAACGCTTCATCTTTGGTATATTTAATTAAAGTTCAATATGTTATATACACCCCTGTTCCAATAAAGTAATTTGTTCCCGGGATGGGTTCCACATAGCCAATTTTCAACTTCTCGCCAACCTCACCGGGTTTGATCCAATAGTACTCAACGAATCCTCCGCCCAATTTGGCAGCGGCCGATAGTTCCCTGATCACATATTTTCCCCGTGTATCCTGGTAGTCATGAAGGTCCTGCCCTACCAGATCCTTCTGGGTTGCATGTGCCAGGTTCGTACATTGGAAATTGTAGACATAAAAATAGCCGGAATTATCTTCATAAAAACGGATGGAGTCAATATAAATCCGGATGGTGATAATTCCTGTGGCTGAATCGGGGATGGTCCTGAGAAGTTCCCCGAGTCCCACGGCAGAGGCATGAACAACCGCTAAGGCAGTCTTCTTGTTTGCTTCAAGCGACGATTCCGGCTGCAAAGGTTCAGAATCATCCGTTTTTTTACAGGAGGTTGACAGCACGATGCATAGTGCTAAAAAAAAAGGTATGAGATTATTTATTCTATGCATATTACACTATTATTTAATTTCATCTGATAATGAGGACACTTCGACTTCGCTCAGTGTCCCGGATATGCTGAAATTGGATCCTGAGCGAAGCCGAAGGATCCGATCACCACTTAATGAACACACTTCGACTCCACTCAGTGTCCCGTTTTCTTTGAAAATGCCTTTTCTGAGTGGATTCATCATTAAATTTTCAACTTACTTCCTTTCACAGCGCATGGCATTGCCGGAATTTAACCCGTTCAGTCGAATTATTTCCAATTCGCCGGCTGAAAACATTTCAGCCTTGAATAACTTGTAAAATTGTTCCGAAACGCCATCCCCAAAAATAAGCACATCATCGGTATTAATTGTCACCTTAACACCATGATCGAACAAGATACGGATGGGATGAGTTTTATATGACCTGACCCGTTTCAGTTTTATATTGCTCGTCGGACAAACGTTCAATTGAATTTTATTATCCGCAAGCCATCTCATCACATCAGGTGAACCTGCTGCCCCAATGCCATGCTGGACTGCATCCAGGTCGAGGATCTCAACGGCCTCCCTTACCGATTCAGCCGACCCGAATTCACCGGCATGAGCCTTGCATTTTAAACCCTGTTTTTTTGCGTACCGGTACAATTCCCTGAAATTTGCCACAGGCTGGGCATTTTCATCATCATACAGGTCGATGGATTTGAAATAATTAAAATCAAGATACTGATCAAAATGAGGAAGCAATGTGCGCATTGGTTTGCTGCGCGAAAATCCAAGTTCTGGAGAGAAATCGATTTCCGGAGCAATCATCTGGTGATAATCCTTCAATGTGGCAACGATCCGGCTGGCCGGGACATTGAACATTGCACCAAACATGACATCAATGCTCATCTCCAGCCTTGTCACCCCGTCAAACTTGGCCTGGATAAAAGCCGCCTCCACTCCTTTTTCGAATGCACCGGGCAAACTAAAAAACGGTCGAAGTTCCTTTATTACCCAATCATTCAGATCTCCAATCCCACCAATTGACGCTTTGAACTTCGACAGCTTTTTTCCATAATGCCTCTCAATTACAGCACGCTTGCCCCCCAGCAGGCAATGGTTATGAAGATCGCTTTTGGGAAGTGCCCGAATAGTCCGGATATCGAAAGACTCAGCCATTCTTACAATTTTAATGATACCATGAACTGATCGTTCGGAAGCATGGGGCCATATGCCCTGGAAAAGCCAAAAGAAAGGGTTGATTTTAGTAATGTGAACAACACGAGTTCCATGTCAAGCTGAATGCCTGTTGCAAAAAAATTCTGCTGAGCCTGGTCGTTGGCTATGTTAGTGAAAAGCCCCATTCCAAAAAGGGAAAACCTGGCATAGGTTGAATAAAAACCCAGAATTCCAAGTTTCCGGAACCGTATGGGCTTAAAATCAATTTCGGTGGTCAGCTTGCCATAATTCAGCGCAGAAATTTCATCGATCTCAACACCGGGGAAACTCGACATATCGCGATACTGCTGGGCAGCACGGTAATCGACAAAGTTATTTCCGAATCCACCGAAATAAAAGTATGAATTGGTCTTATCCGATTCACCGAAACTCTGACCTGCCGAAGTTCTGAACCAAAGTGAAGTATTACGGAGCGGCAGGAGGAATCCGAAATCGAAATTATTGATCAACTGCGGATAGAAAGTCTCCCTGGCAAAACTGGTATAGGCATAAACACTCCAGTCATATCCCTTTTCAGGTTCAATGGCTCCCAGCGATTTGCGGAGGTAACTCTTATGATAGTTGATGGTGGCAATATAGAGTTCCGTATAGTCGGAGGCAATATTCTGGTAAAAAGGAAGTGTTTCAAGATCGCCATAAGCCGTTAACTTGATAAAAAAGTCAGTTTTACCCGGGGCAAGCCGGTTGAATAATTTGTAATATTTTGCAGAAACCGAATAACCCGCCCGGCTGAATTTGGTCGGTCCGAAAAGATCATAAAAATCAGCATAATTGTAATTCACATTGAAGGTCCAGTTCCAAATGGTATAATCGATGCCCAGGTGAACTGTTTGTTTCAATGGAAGACCCGGGTTCGGCGAAAACGACCACTTCAGTGTCAACGAATTCAGCCCCATCGGATCCATGAAATTCATCCTGTAACCTGCAGTCACATAACTTTTATATCCCTGGATGATCGGGTAAGCGCTGGCTAGTTTCAGCTCCTTGATGGGCACATATCGCTTTTCAGTTACGTCAAGTGAGTCGAGATTGATCTTCGACGGAGGCGGTAATATCCAGGATTCAACCTCAGGGTATTTATTATATATTTTCTGTCCCAGGAACTCAATAGCATTAACATGGGCCATGGTGTCAATTTTCATGATACCCGGCACCATGCCATCCTGGGTGTATTCAAGTACAAGCATGGAGTCGCTTGAAAGGGGCAACGGTCTGAAAAAACCACTGGTGGCATTGGTAAGTATCTCGGGATGTGAGGTTTCAATCGATATCCTGAAAACATTCGAAGCTCCGGTGATGTAGGATGTCCCAAAAAGATATTTCCCATCGGGGGAGAAAACAAAATTTGCGGCCGGATTATCCTCAAATTCATAAATCATCCTGAATTCCGTTTTCCCGGCCAGGAGATCAGATATCCTGAAAAGCACCAGCTTCTGCCTGCCCTGGATATCGGAAAGCGTTCCCGACAAAAACAATCCATCCTGCGAAACATCGAGGTCAGAAAAATCCTTTCCAAAAGGAAGTGTATAGAGTTCCTGCCACTTCTTATAAGGCGGGAGGATTCGAATGAGTGTTGATCGTCCGCTCATGCTCTGAACGCCATAGATGGCATGATCCTTCCGGTTGTAAACAAGGTTCCCTGCCCGGTCATATTTGATGAGCTTCCTCACCTTCCCCGTTGCAACATCAATGGATTGAAGACCGCGCCAGTCATTGTTATGGGTCGATGCGAAAAGGGTTTTCGACGAATCATCGTATGCAAGGCTTGTAACATAGTACAGGCTCGGACTCGGTACCGCCGCTATCTTGGTCATTTGCCCTGTTTTTATATCAATACTGGCAATGTGTGCCAGTTTTCCAGGGTAATTAACAGCCATGTAGATTTTCCCGGCATCCTTGTCATAATAGGGCCGCGAGGCAGATCCCAATGATTTCCCGGTAATTTTCCGGTAAGGACTCAAAGGTTGTTCCTTGATCGCAACCAGATTTTTCTGCTGAAAATCATGCTCCCATGCAATCCATTTATCCCATTCCTTCTGAATAGGAAGTCCATAAACCTGCTTGAACTGGTTGGCGTAGAATCTCCGGCTTGTATCGGTACGTGCATAAAATTCCTTCAGTTTTTCCATTCCGTACTGATGGGCCAGGTAACTAACAAACCGGGTCCCGTAGAGGTATGAATTCACCCCGACCTGAAAATCGATGGCCGTTCCCTCTGTTTCAAGTCCGATCACATTGTAAAAAAAACTGCTGTCGCGCACCATGGTCCTGAAAACCATTTCATCGTACCCTCCCATCACCCTGCCAACCCCGCCGCTCATCCAGGTCTCCATAAAAACAGCGATCCCTTCATGGTACCACCGGGGCGAATACCACCTTGGTGTCGTAAAATAACTGTATGCCAGTGACAAAGGATCTTTACTGTCGGGCATCACTTTTCCACCGAATATTTTTTGAAGAACAAGGTCCGATTTTGATGCCTTGTCGCACATCACCTGGTGCGTAAGTTCATGACTCATTAACCATTGCATCCGCTCATTGGAAGGCACCACCGAAAAGGTGTAATCAAAGGGAGAAATGCCGATATTCAGAAAATTCCAGGGAATGACCATGGTTCCACCATTGCCAACATCCCCGAAGTCGTTAAAAAGAATATTCGTCGCACAGGTTGGGTCATAATCCCAGAAATTTTCGTGAAAAGCGAGGGCGTTCTCGAATGAACGTACAGTATGAGGCACAAGATAGGAGGTGTTTTTATCAAGAAAAACCAGCTTTACGTTTGAAGTCTGGAATTGCTGGATCCTTCCCTTTGTCTGTGAATAGAGGTGGGTGCCGGAATACAAAAACAGGACTCCAAGGAGTCCTGTAATTTTCAGTACTTTTTTTATCATAAGTTAACCGTTTGATCACATGAGATTTTTCCCAACATCCAACTTTCTGAAAATTATTGCTGAATTATACCAACGCCAAGACTTTGATTGTTTAATAAATAACCAATACCGCTAATGAATTGTGATCCGTAGGAGAAGGAACCAATGCCCTCCTGCGAATTTAAGAGACTGTTCAGTTGGGCAGAACTTAAAGCTGAACCAAGCACCTGTGATTGAACAGCATTACTGAGATCATAGCCCGATGCCATCATCTGCAATCCCTGATCCGAAAAAAATACAACTATACCAAGGCTCTGAGAGCCCAGTACGAGGGCATTCATCTGAGCGGCAGACAATGCACTGCCGAGGGTGGAGATGTTTGAAACAACAAATTGATAGGAATCCTTATCGTATAGAATGACATTGCCAATCAGATTCGAACCCAGGTCATCGGCCTTCGAGTTTACTGCGCCAAGTTGCTGTGCCTGGATAATGTCCTGAAGCTGCTCGGCTGAATTAAATTGAAGCTGGTTGCCGACAACGGCCCGTTCGAGATTGCTTTGATTCATGAATTGGTTGGCAATTTGCTGCTGACCCATGAATGCAATGTTCCCAATTTGCTGCTGACCCATGAGTGCAGCGTTCCCAAGTTGAGCCTGTCCGTACAAAACATTTAAACTTTGCTGAGATGACAGTGCATAGGAACATAATGCGGCTGAGAGAGGTTTATCCTGCAACAAACCCGAAAGCTGAATACTACCCAGCAACAACTGATCACGGATGGATTTAAGGTTTGCCAGCTCCTTTTTACGCGCTTTCAACGTTTTATTGGTCAGCATATAGTTATCCATACTCCGCAATGCCTGCTCCAGGATGGAATCCTTTTCATTCAGGTTGTATACATAGTTGCCAAAATCACGCAGGTTTTTCTCAACATCAGCCGATTCATCCGACTGATCCTTCAAATACATACCGGTCAGCATGCTGATGGTTGTTCCGAGTGTTTTGTTGTTGTTTTTAATAAAATCGGAATAGTCCTGCAGAATGACAACCTTGGAGCAACCGCCTTCCTGACTGCAAATCCCATGATTTTGAAAGGTGGTAACACATGAATCGATTTTATGACTCAGGTCCTGTGTGAACAGGGAGAAATAGATCAATCCCTGGATCATGCTTTTTAACTTGGCTGTATCAGAGGTTAATTCACTCCTGAGTTTTACATCCGCCTCCGTCATCTGACTTTTATGGTATTTATCGGCCTTACCAAAAGTTCCTGAGGTTATTCCTTTGAAAACTTCCGGATAGAAGAGAGAAACTCCGATAATCAGAATGGCAGTCAACAAAACCAGGCTGATGACTATTTTAACTTGCTTTTTCATGGCTTATATATTATTATTGTTACTATTCCTTGTTAACCTGAACCGAATTCTGATAAATTGGCGAGTCGTTCTGATAGATTTTGAAATCGATATTGTGTGGCAAACTATTTTTGTTTAAAAGCTGAATGACATATTTATTGTCGCCAACATTATTGATCTGAATGAAGTTTGCAGCTGCCATGGCTGTTGATTGATCATTCACACTGAGATTCTGAACATTCAGCACCCTGAAATTGTTATAATCGAATTCGAGCGTCGATTTCACTGGATAAAGGGAGGAGAGATCCACCCTCACCTCGATGATCTGCGAAGAATAGCGAACATTGCAGATTGCCTTGGCCAGGGGGCTTTCATATTGCAGAACATCCGCAGTCTTCATATGATCAAATGAACTGGGATTGTACATGGTTCCCTTCAGCTCCTCTGTCCCGCTACCAACACTTGTTAAATCAGCCTTCAGGAAACTGAACATCAGAAACCCGGCGAACACCCCTAAAACGAAGGCAAAGCCAAACCGGACCACCGGCCGTGACCAAAAACTTCTTACAACTAAAATTGTTTCTTTGCTTGGTGGTTGCTTGTAGGTTTCCATATTAATCCGATTTAAAATCTCCTGTTTAAAATCAATGTCTGGTATGTCATTTCGTGATTCATCCATTTGTAATTTAATCATTTCCAACTCGTTTGCCAATCTTGCCATTGTCGGATGACCGGTAAGTATATTCTCCAGCGCTAGCAGGTCGGCATTTGTCAGCTCCCCATCAAGCTTTCTGTATATCAGTTCTATAATTTTCTCGTCAGTCATTTTCAAAAAATCCATTTGCAACCAATCCTTTTCGTAATTGTTCCCTGGCAATAAATAACCTGGAACGGACCTTTTTTACCGGGATATTTGTTGTCTCTGCAATTTCATCATACGATAGTCCGCAATAATACTTCAACAACACCAAAACCCTGTATTCCGAATCCAGCTTTCGCAATTCACCATGAAGCAAATTGCAACGCTGTTCTTTATCGTTTGAAGCCGGCATTTCTGCCAACAGCGGATCAACCTTCTCGAGCCGGTCTGTTGGCATCTTCTTCCTGTTCCAGTTGATTGCTTCATTCACCGCGATACGGTAAATCCAGCTAAAAAAGCGGAACTTGAAATCGAACCTACCCATTTTTTCAAATGCTTTAACAAAAACATCCTGGGTGAGATCCTTGGCGGTTTCAAAATCGCCTACCATACGGTACATCATGTTAAAGATCGTTTTCTGGTACCTGTCTACCAGTACCTCGAAGGAAGAAATGCTACCGTGAATCACTTCGTAAACTAGCTCGTTATCATCCTTCGTTGTCATAAATACGGGAAAAAAATTAAAAGTTGGTGAAAGGTATAAAAAAAAATTGAATATTTGATACCCTGCCCGCGAGGTGACCCCCGGCAGGGTGGATCAGGCTTTTTCGAGCAGGTAAAGCTTCCAGAGATCTTTCCTGTTCATGCGCAATACCGGGGCAATGGCCAGGTATCCTCCGCGACCGATGCTTTTCTTAAGGGCCTTCAGTTCCAGCAGTTTGTCGTTCAATCCTGGATCTGATGGGATCACCAGGTCATTCTCCCTCAGCATCATCAGGCTTTTGGCTTTCATCGAAAGTTCGAGGTACAGGCTGATAAAGCAGTACATGTCCAGCACAACCTCCCCGGGAAAATGTGCCTTCAGTGAAATAAGAAAACTGCCGGTTTTGGTCTGTGAAAATTGACCCTTCCGGATCATCCGGAGCATGGTCACTTCCGAATCAAACTCCAGCTCAAGCCAATTCCGGATTGCTTTCTCACTTGAACTGAATATCAGGATGATGGTAATCGGCACCATCACAAGGATTATCAAAGTGGATATCAGCGGGGATACCAGGAACAGGTTGAAAATCCCATGTATCAGGATGGCAGCAACCAATCCTGCCAGGGTTGCCATCAACAGGTTCGACTGTCTGTTCAGGGCGCTCATGCAGAGAATTCCGAATATTGCCGCAGTACCGCCATGCATGACTGCGGTTCCAAAGCCCCGGGTAATCCAAATCATCAGGTTACTGCTGTCCCCGGCGAAGTGAGTCAGGTAAAAAATATTTTCAGCAAACGAAAAGGCCGCCCCGATTGAAAAGCCATAGATCGCCCCGTCAATCATGAACCCTATCTTGTTCTTTTTAATAAGGAGCCAAAGCATGCCGCATTTCAGCAATTCTTCAACGAAGGGGGCAATAAAACCGGAATAGGATTCAAAACTCACATCCAAATTGCTCAACAGGAAGGTATTCAGGTAAAAACTCAGCCCCGCACTGATCAAACCCCAGGCAAGGCAAAGGGAGAGTAGCACCTTACTTACCAGTTTGAGGCTGTCAAGGTATAATAGCATTATCAGGAAAAGAAACACGGGAATCAGGCTTACAAAAACCTTTATTACCATAGCTATTATGTTATCAGTTACACTGGCAACTTTGCTTATATTTTCGGGCCACCAAATCAGTTTTATTCATTACCCGCATGAGGTTTCCGCCCCAGATTTTGCGAATTTCACCTTTGGAATAGCCGCGCCGCACGAGTTCAAGGGTGATATTGCCCATTTCACTTACATCGAAACACCCGTCAACCCCACCTCCTCCATCGAAATCGGTTCCGATTCCCACATGATTGATTCCTGCGACAGCTACAATATGATCGATGTGATCAACCACATCACTGACCGTTGCCAGTTTCTGAGGGAACTGATCATTGATGGCATTCCACTCTTTACGGGCAGCCTTCATCTCGGTATCGTTTAGCCCTTCGAAATCGCGGAATTTTTTTCTGACAGCTGCTCTTGCCGAATCGCGCGAGGGATTGGGATCCGGTGTTTTAACATAATCACTCAGGATGCACATCTGGACGACACCACCATTCTTTGCAACAGCTTTGAGCAATTCATCGGTCAGGTTCCTTGGATTGTCGCATAAGGCCCTGGCACAGGAATGCGATGCAATAACCGGCGCTGTCGAGACAGATAACACGTCCTTCAGCGCCTTATCAGAGATATGTGAAACATCGATCATGACGCCAACATGGTTCATTTCCCTGACCACCTCATATCCGAATGAACTCAGCCCGTTATGCTCGGTCGTGTCGTTGGAAGAATCGCAAATATCATTGTTTTTTGTGTGGCAAAGTGTAATATATCGGTTGCCCCGCAGATAATAGGTACTGATCAGTGAAAGATCCTTCCCGATGGTATAACCATTTTCAACCCCAATGAAAACGGCCCTTTTATCCTGCTTTTTCAACCGGATGGCATCGTCGGGTGAAACAGCTATTTCAGCAAGATGGAGATTTCGGCTTACTGCGGCATCAATCGTGTCGAGCAGCATCAATGTGCGCAGTCTGATCCTTTCATAGTTTTCGGGATTGCGCGGACCCTGCGACACGAATGCGGCAAAGAAAACGGCATCAAGTCCTCCCTCCTTCATTCTTGGAAAATCGAGCTTCGAATATTCCTTACGCGCATCATGTCTGACCGAAACATCAAATCCCTTTTGCATCAGCCGCAGTGGTGTGTCCGTATGCGAATCGATCGTTAATACCGACCTGTGAATCGCAGCAGCCTTTTGCTCCAGGCTTTCAGGCTCCCCTCCGGCAATGCAAAAAACTGAGATCAGCACTAATCCAATAAATAAAATGATTTTCATAAAGGGTTGCGGTGCAACTTCGTATTTTGTGCGAATCATTGTAGTTGTCGTCTGTAGAGCTGAACTGTATTTTCAAGGCCAAAATAGAGGGCATCGCAAATCAGGGCATGCCCGATGGAGACCTCCAGTAAACCGGGAATGTTTTCAGCAAAATATCTCAGGTTATCCAGGTTCAGATCATGGCCTGCATTGATGCCTAATTCCGATTCCATGGCAACGGATGCTGCTGCGATGAAAGGTTTGATCGCATCTTCCCGGTCAAATGAATAATTACGGGCATACGACTCGGTGTAAAGTTCTATCCTGTCTGTCCCCGTTTTTGCGGCATTCCGGATCATCTCCGCATCCGTCTCAATAAAAATGGAGGTCCGGATCCCATGATGATGAAATTCAGCAATCACCTCTGATAAAAAGGATGCATGCTGCACCGTATCCCATCCTGCATTGGATGTTAACACACCCGGCGGATCAGGTACCAGGGTAACCTGGGCTGGCAAAACGCTCAATACAAGGTCGATAAATGCACGTGAAGGATAACCCTCAATATTGAATTCAGTGGTTAACAAAGGCTTTAAGTCAAGTACATCCTTGTACCGGATGTGCCGCTCATCGGGCCGGGGATGAACCGTTATACCCTGGGCTCCATACCTTTCGCAATCCAGTGCGGCTTTCACCACATTGGGAAGATCACCTCCGCGGGCATTGCGCAAGGTCGCTATTTTATTGATATTAACGCTTAATTTGGTCATAGCTGGCTTGTGTGTTGCAAAACTACAATAAAACTCAAAAGTTAAAAGAAAACTTTATGCAATTTTCAGCTGGGGAAAAGGGAATATTTATACTTTTGATCAGGAACCCCTGACAATCAATCAAAAATAGGTATGAGAGCAGTTATTCAGCGTGTGTCAAATGCCTCAGTTACTGTGGAAAACAAGGTAACGGGGAAAATAGGATCAGGATTGCTTGTCCTCATTGGCATTGAAACAGATGATAACCAGGAGGATTTATCCTGGCTCACCGCCAAACTGGTCAACCTGAGGATATTCAACGATGCAGACGGCATGATGAATTGTTCCGTTTTGGATACCGGTGGCGATATCCTTGTTATTAGTCAGTTCACCCTGCATGCCAGTACGAAAAAGGGGAATCGGCCATCCTACATACGAGCCGCACGACCCGAAACCGCTATTCCTTTATATGAAGGTTTCGTGGAACAACTTGAAAATCTAATGGGGAAAAAAATAGAAACCGGGATATTCGGCGCCAGGATGAAGGTCAGTCTGGTGAACGACGGTCCCGTGACCATCATCATCGACACAAAAAGCAAAGAATAGGATGCAGTTTCTGTGCCTGGATTTTTATCTTTATATTAGGTTTATATTGAAATTAACTTGATCTTTGACCATCTTATGTGACATATGACGATTCGAAAGAAGATAATCCTTAGCCTGGCCTCCACGGCCATATGCATTCTGGCGTCCTATATCATTTTTCTCGTAATAAAATCAAAGCGTGATCAGCTGCTGAGGCAATCCTATCAGAATGAGCAGGAAGCCAGTATTCGGACAGCCATGTTGCTCAATGAAAAAACGATGCTTAACCTGTTAAAGGACTATTCAAACTGGGATAATATGGTTGATTTTACCCATACCCGCGACAGTGCATGGAGCAGGAGTAATCTGTCAACAGTGCCTGCAACCCATCAACTGAGCGGCATGTGGATATTTAATAGAAGTAAACAACTTATATATTCCTTAACAGAAATGCCACCAGGGGCCAGCTTCAACTCCCTTTTTACCGATTCTCTCTTCAATTTTATTGACCGGCAGAAGTCCGGATATTTCTTTCACCGCTTTGCGGACCGCTTTTTCGAGTTTAGTGCAAGTTCAATTCGCCCAACCGCCGACACCGGAGTTTCCAGCCCAACATTCGGTTATTTGGTTTTATGCAGAACCATGGATAATACCGCCCTGCATAACCTCGAGGATTTATCCGGTTCCATCGTCTCCCTGATACCCCTCCCGTCATCTGGCAGAAAAGCACCTGATGAGGGGCAGATAATGACAAACATTATATTGCGGACCTGGAATGGGGCACCCATCGGATTACTCGAATTCCTGCGAAACCAGCCTCTGCTGAGATCTTACCTCGCCATCACCAACATAACCAATCTCTTTTACCTTTTCTTTGCATTGATCCTGTTGATTGGTGTTTCGCTGGCACTTTACCGATGGCTGAATTATCCGATGAATAAAATCACCCAGAGCCTGGCATTGGAAGATTCGGAACTGATCGAACCGATCGCATGCCAAAAAAATGAGTTCGGACAGATCGCCTTGATGATCAACAAATTTTTTGAACAAAAAAAAGAGCTGGCCTGCATCATTAATGAAAAAGATGAAGCACTCGCTTTACTGGCCGATGCGGAATCAAAAAATCAAGCCATCCTTTCAGCCATTCCGGATCATCTCTTCAGGATCAACCTTTTTGGCATTATCAGTGATTGCCAGGTCAAGAATGCCGGTGATTTTCCATTTGATCCAGGTCAAATGATCGGACGCAGCTTTGAAGAGATTCTACCTGCCGGGCTCTCCTCGCTTTTACCTCAGGCCATCGAAGAGGTCAACAAATCAACTCAGCCGCAAAGCTTTACCTATACAGTACCATGTCAGAAAAACCATGTAAAACATTTTGAAACAACGATCTCCCTGACCAACATGGGCGATTACCTGGTGGTAGTGCGTAACATCACCACCAGGAAGGAGGCAGAAATGGCACTGCACCGGCTTCTTGAAAAAGAGGGAGAACTAAACCGGCTAAAAACTCATTTTCTGACTACTGTATCACACGAATTCAGAACACCACTATCTGCGATCCTGTCGAATATCCAGATTCTCGAACTCTATGATGAAAAGTGGAGTGCCGATAAAAAGGCCCCTGCATTCACCCGTATTCAGCAGGCGGTGAAACAGATGAGCTCGCTGTTAAATGACCTTTCGGTGGTAGCAAGGGACGAAGAGGGTAAATTCCAGCTGAATCCTGTTCAATTCGATCTCTCCGTTTACCTGGATGAACTGGTGAAAGAAATCACCGGAACCTTTTCCCCTGCCCCCGAGGTGACTATCCTGATGAACCTCTCAGATCACAAGGTAACCCTTGACAAGGATATGTTAAGGTACATTTTATCGAACCTCATTTCCAACGCATTAAAATTCACAACAAGCTCCGCCAGCATTGGGATTACAGTAAACGATGCCCCCGACCATAACATTATGCTCCGGATTACGGATACAGGAATCGGCATCCCGAAGCAGGATATCGCTGCTATATTTGAACCATTTCACCGTGGACAAAATGTGTTGCATTTTCCGGGCACCGGACTCGGATTATCTATTGTAAAAAGATGTGTTGACCTGCACAAAGGTTCAGTCGAAATTGAAAGTAAACTGGGTGAAGGAACTGTTGTGACGGTTATATTGCCCCGAAATCTGAATTAAATGCCTGAAAGATGAAAAAGCTGCTGATTATTGAAGATGACCGCATTCTGCTGGAAACTGCATCGGAGTTCCTGCGTGAAGAAGGGTTTGAAGTGCTGAAGGCCACGGATGGCTTAATAGGCATTGAAATGGCCATGAAAAATAATCCGGACCTGATCCTTTGTGATATCTATATGCCCGGGGTCGATGGCTATGAAGTGTACCTGAGACTGCAGGCAACCATGTCGACAGCCCAGATTCCATTTATATTCATGACTGCAAAGGCCGAAAAAGAGGATATCCGGTTTGGAATGCAAATGGGAGCCGACGATTATATTACCAAGCCCATCGATTTTTTACAACTCAAAAAAAGCATCGAGGTCCGGTTAAACAAATTCGATCAATCCATACAGCGAAGTGAATTAAAATATCGCACACTGTTTGAATTTGCCAATGATGCCATCCTTATTGTCAAACCGCCCTCCTGCATTATCCTGGATGCCAACCGGGCATGCCTGGCCATGCTGGGCTATCATAAAAATGAGATACTTGGCCTTCGGGGAGATGAAATAGTTGGCGGAACATCAGAGGAAGAGAATACCAATGGCTGGAATGAAATTACCGGACCTGAATCATATTCCATGAAGGAGATCCTCCTCCGGCACAAGGATGGCAGGCTTATCCCTGCCCAGATTAGCGGTACTACCATGGATATTGCAGGAGAAAAATTGTTCTTGATCATTGCCCGTGATATCAGCGAGATCAAAGAGAAAGAGCAGGCCCTGAAAGAAAGTGAAGAAAGGTACCGCGATCTGGTTGAAAATACCGGCGAGGGTTTGGGGGTAGTCGATGCGGATGAAACTTTCATCTATGCCAATCCCGCAGCTTGTGAAATCTTTGGCCTGCCAGCCGAAAAACTGATCGGTAAAAACCTGCTTTCCTTTCTTGATCAGGGCTCAGTTGAAGAAATCCGCAAACAGACAGCCCTCCGCAGTGAAGGACACAAAAGCATGTATGAGCTGGAGATAATCCGGGAGGACGGAGAGCGCCGATGGCTCATCGTAACAGCAACTCCCCAGTATGATGCCAATGGGAACTTCAACAATATCTTTGGCATTTTCAGGGATATCACAAAACGTAAACAGGCTGAAAAAAAGGTCCAGGAAAGTGAACAACGCCTTCGTGAAATTGTTGACCTTACCAACGACTGGATCTGGGAGATCACACCGGATTGGAAATATTCCTTTGTTTCGCAAAAAATCTTTGATATCCTCGGTTATCAGCCTGAAGAGATGATCGGGAAATCACCCTTCGATTTTCTGCTTCCTGAAGATGTTTCCGTGGTCAAGGAGTCGGTCAGGTCCGTCGTACATCAGTATAAACCAATAAATGCATTAGTCAACCGCGCCCACCATAAGGATGGCAACCTGATTTTCCTCGAAACTTCTGGTGTACCTATATTTGACGAAAACGGCGTTTACAAGGGATACCGTGGCGCCGATCGCGATATCACATTGCGAAAGCTGTATGAACGCCAGCTAATCATTGCCAAAGAAAAGGCAGAGGAATCAGACCGGCTTAAATCATCCATCCTGGCCAATATGAGTCATGAACTTCGAACACCGCTGAACGGGATTCTTGGATTTGCAGAAATCCTGAAGGAAGAACTCCGCGACAGTGACTATGAAAGCATGATTGAGAATATTCACAATTCCGGCAAACGACTCATGTCGACCCTGAACTCCATTATCACCCTTTCGCAGCTCGAATCAGGTAAATTAAGCGTTACCAAAAAAGATTCACAGGTTGAATCTTGCATTACCTCGGTAGTCAAGTCGATGGAATCACTGGCCCATGAAAAAATGATCCGGATCAATACTACCGGGATTAAACCATTTCTGGTGAATACCGACGATCATTTGGTAAAACAGTTGCTCCGCCAGATCCTCGACAACTCCATCAAATTCACCGATCATGGGGAAATCACAATAGAAACACATCACGCCATCGAATCAGGTATGAAATGGGTGGTTATTAAAGTTTCGGATACCGGGATTGGCATCGATAAAGATTACTTTGACCTGATTTTCCAGGAGTTCCGCCAGGTTAGTGAAGGATTTGGAAGAAAATACCAGGGAAGTGGAATCGGACTGACTATCAGCAAAAAAATCATTGACCTGCTCGAAGGGATGATCACCGTGGAGAGTGAACCAGGAAAAGGATCAGGGTTTTCAATCTGGCTGCCGGATAACCGGGAGTCGGGAAATAATCAGGATCCTGAATCAAAATCAGCCGGTTTAAACCAGGAAGACGGACTGAATGCAGGGAGTAAAACCATGCCGCTGATATTGCTTGTTGAGGATAATACCGTGAACAAGGAGCTGACTGAATTTTTCCTCCGCAAGATTTGTGTCCTTGAATATGCCGCTGATGCTGCCACAGCAATCAATATGGTAAAGGCGAAACAATATGCGGCCATTCTCATGGACATTAACCTGGGATACGGCATGAACGGGATCGAAGCAACTCAGGCAATCAGGCAATTACCGGGGTACCAGAAAACACCCATCATCGCAGTTACAGGTTATACCATGGAAGAGGATAAGGAAAAACTTTTATCAGCAGGGTGTACCAGTCACATTTCCAAGCCATTCACCAAACAATCCCTGGTACAACTTATCGAAAAGACATTAAAACACGCATGAAATCAACTCCGTTAACAAAAATTTAACAAATTCCTGTTGTACGTTATGAATTGTTTTAGTAATTTTGCACCATTCTAAATAAGTAAACATCTAAAAACCCTGATAACCATGAAAAAAGTAGTAATGTTATTCTCCGCTGTTGTTCTGTTCGCAAGCTTGACTTTTGCCCAGACTCCGCAAACTCAGGATAAAGCTGCAAAGCCAGCCGAAAAGAAAGAGAATGTAAAGGATGATAAAGCTGGTTGCGATACAAAGACCAAAGCTGCCTGCAGTGATGCCAAAAAAAGCTCAAGCTGCTGCTCACATTCAAAGAAAGCAACAACGACAACTCCTGAAAAGAAGTAATTCTTTCACGCGTTGCAATTCAATATAAGGGGGCCAAAAGCCCCTTTTTTATTTTCCCCTAGGATGGGCGCCCGGGTATCCTGAAAACGATCGGCATGCGCACCATCACCCTTACTGCCCTTCCATTGCGTTTCCCGGGTTCCCAACGCGGCATCTCCCGGGTCACCCTGATAGCCTCCTCATCACAACCCCCTCCGATACGCTTGGTAACTTCGATGTTGGTTAATGAACCATCAGGTTCAACAATGAACACAACCATCACCACACCCTGTATCACCGCTTTAATGGCTGATTCGGGATACCTGATTTGCTTCCGCAGATAATAAAGCCGTGATTCGTCACCCCCCGGGTAACGTGGAAAAACATCGATGACGGTGGCCAGTCCGGTGTCATCCCCGGTTCCTGATCCCAGTCCGGATCCCCCGGGATTGGCATTCGAATCAACCTTTGCCTTCTCGTTAACCGGTTCCTCGACTGGCGGCTCATCCAGGGGTTTCTCTTCCTCTGGAATGATCGAATCAGTTACTACCGGAATCTGTGCCAATTCCGGCAATGGCTTCGAAAGGGCTTGTGCCAGTTTGTTCATCTCATCATCAGGCGGGGCGCTCATGGTATAGTATTCCACCTCGTACATCATCTCCCCTTCGATCAGAGGAACAGGTTCAAAATAATAATATAACCACGGGATAATAAAAATCAGGGATACAATTAAAATTCCTGCAATGACCGAAACCAGCAAATACCGGGGGTATTTCGACCGAAGTTCATAAGCACCATAATCCTTATTCCTGCCTTCAAAGGCCAGGTCGATGAGTTCCGGTTGACGGTCGCGCTTCATTCGCCGAGATACAATTTAAGAAATTCTATTTCTCGTCGTTCCCGCTTGGTCGGACGTCCGATTCCCCGCTCCCGGAATTCAAAATTCAGCGGATGGTCGTGTTTGAGCTTTTGATATTCCGACTCCGGGGTTAAATCTTCCATGAAACCCGGCACCAATTTGGCCGACATCCGGTTAGCGGTAAGTTCGATCACCTTCACGGTCCTCACAATCGGTGGAAAGGCAATGGCAATGACCTCCCCGGATTTTACCTCATGCGACGGTTTGATAACCTGTCCGAGAATTTTTACCTTCCCCGATCTGCAGGCCTCCGACGCCAGGCTGCGTGTTTTAAAAATCCTAACGGCCCATAACCATTTATCGATCCGGATGCCCTTCTCCATCGACTTATTTTTGTCTGAAATAGATCTCCATCGGAACACCGTTAAAATCAAACTGCTCACGGAGTTTATTCTCTATAAAACGCTTGTAAGGCTCCTTTAAGTATTGCGGATGGTTGCAGAAAAATGCAAACGATGGAAAAACCGTCGGAAGCTGCATGGCATATTTTATCCGTACATATTTCCCCTTTGTCACGGGCGGCGGCATCTCCTGGATGATCGGGAGAATAAAATCATTCAAGGCAGAGGTCCCGATTTTCTTCGAACGGTTTTTAAATACCTGGATGGCCGTTTCAACCGTCTTGAAAATACGCTGCTTTGTAACCACGGATGTAAAAATAATGGGGACATCAACAAATGGTTTGATCTGATCCCTGATGTTCTCCTCAAAGGTCTTATGGGTATTGGTCTCCTTTTCAACTAGGTCCCACTTGTTGACCACGATGACCACACCCTTATGGTTTTTTTCGATGAGTGAATAAATATTCAGATCCTGTGCCTCAAAACCACGTTCGGCATCCACCATAAGGATACATACATCACTGCTTTCAATTGAACGGATTGCGCGCATCACAGAATAGAATTCAATATTCTCGGTTACCTTGGCCTTTTTCCTGATCCCGGCAGTGTCGATGAGGTTAAAATCAAGACCGAAATACTGGTAATGGGTATGGATTGAGTCGCGGGTGGTCCCCGGAACAGGAGTCACAATATTCCGGTCATTGCCAAGCAACATGTTCACCAGTGATGATTTTCCGGCATTCGGGCGTCCCACGATGGCAATTTTCGGCAGTTCATCCAGCATGATTTGATTGTTCTCAGTGCCTTCAGGATCATGAAATTCGCGAACTACCTCATCCATCAGATCCCCGGTTCCGCTGCCGCTGGTGGCAGCAATAGAATAAATCTCACCAAGGCCCAAACCATGAAATTCGTGGATATCATCCACCATTTTATAACTGTCCACCTTATTGGCGATCAGGATTACCCGTTTTTTCGATCTCCGCAGCATTTTGGCCACATCATCATCCATGGCGGTAAGCCCCTCCTTGGCATCTACCATGAAAAGGATGACATCCGATTCATCAATGGCAAGCTTGACCTGCTTTTTGATTTCATCCTCGAAAACATCCCCCGACTGATGAACATATCCCCCGGTATCGATCACGGAATAATATTTTCCGTTCCAGTCTCCATGTCCGTAGTGCCTGTCACGTGTAACCCCGCTGGTAGGGTCGACGATGGCCTCACGCCCTCCGCATAAACGGTTAAACAGGGTCGATTTTCCAACATTCGGACGGCCAACAATTGCGATGATATTTGTCATAATTTCAATGTGCTAATGTGCTAATGTGCTATTGTGCTAATGTGCTAATGTGATGATGTGGCCTTTCTATTCCACCGAATACCCGAATCTCTTCAGTGCCCGGTCATCTTCGCGCCAGTCTTTGGCGACCTTCACGCGCAATTCCAGGAAAATGTGCTTATCCAGGAATGCTTCAATATCCCTCCGCGCGTCGGTGCCCAGCTTTTTAATGGCTGATCCCTGATGGCCAAGAAGGATGCCCTTCTGGGTTTCCCGGGCCACAAATATGGTCGCGGTGATCCGCGTAAGATGATCTTCTTCTTTGAAAGATTCAACTGCCACCTCTGTCGAATAGGGAACCTCCTGTGAAAAGTTCAGCAAAATTTTCTCCCTGATGATCTCCGAGACAAAGAAACGCTGACTGCGGTCGGTCAGTTCATCCTTGGGGTAAAATGCCGGTGATTCCGGCAAATGGTGCAGGATCGCCTTGAAAACCTGGTCAAGATTGAGTTTGTGTAGCGCCGAAACAGGCAGCACCGTTGCCTTTTCAAGCGATTTCATCCATTTGGAAACCTCCGATTCAAGGATCTCCATATTACCCAGGTCGATTTTATTGATGACTACAATAACCGGCACGGTTGCCTCCTGAAGTTTCCTGAGTATATCTTCCTGTTTGAATTCATTGCCTGGCTCGGTAACCAACAGTATGACATCCGCATCATCGAGGGCCGCGAATACCGCCGACATCATGGACCGGTGAAGTTTATAATGCGGCTTGATCACACCGGGTGTGTCAGAGTATACAACCTGGTAATCATCCCCGCTGAAAATCCCCATGATGCGATGGCGGGTGGTTTGAGCCTTAGGTGTAATGATCGATAATTTTTCTCCCAGGAGGGCATTCATGAGAGTGGATTTCCCAACATTCGGATAACCAATGATTGAGACAAATCCTGCTTTATGTGACATATTTTTTTTTGAATGTTGGATAACACGGAAACAAATACTATCTTTGCACCGCGAAAGAAAGTACAAAGGTACGTAAAAATATACTGCGGGGTGGAGCAGTGGTAGCTCGTTGGGCTCATAACCCAAAGGTCATAGGTTCGAATCCTGTCCCCGCTACTCAGAAAGTCAGCATTTTACGCTGACTTTTTTCATTTATAGCGGTCGCGGAGTAAGGAAACGGGATCAGGAGGAAAAGTTGTGAATCACAAGGAAAAAGTCTCATTGCAAAAATCTATCCGTCATTTCCGAACCCGGCACCTTACAGGAATTGCGCCTGCCGAAAAACCTGTACCTGTTCTTTGCTATGAGATCATAGATAAAATCGCGAATAAAGGCCGGGATGACCACCAATACATATAAAAGGCTCCATCCCCTGCCCAAATCTTTTAAAATCTTCAGGACTGCCATGGATTTCAGATAGGGAACTCCCGCTTTCAGATACACCACTGTCGACTGGTCCTCGACGGGCAAACCCAATTGCATCAACATCTCCTGGCCGATTGGAGATTGACGGGTTATAAACGAGAATTTCTTATTCCTGTCCCGTTTGATAATGAATTGAACGGTGCCGTTGCATAAATTGCATACGCCATCAAATATTACAAGCTGATTCCTGCACATCAGGCCAAAGGTACTGATTTGTGAGATTGATTGTAAATCGTATCTTTACATTCGCTTTTAAATAACAACTTTGGAAGAAGAAAGTACCATCTTTGAAGATAGTGCAACTGCAACTGCGATAACTAATCTATCCATGGATAGAACGGGTAACGAAGAGTTTTTTCTGAGTGTCATTGAAAATTCCTCTGATATAATCCTGGTATTGGACCATCAGGGGGTAATATCCTATGCAAGCCCTTCAGTGGAGCGATATCTTGGTTATACGGTCAAAGAGATGACCGGAAAAAAAGCAACAGCCTTTATCCATCCTGATGAAGGTCGCAGGGCAAGAGCGGAGTTTGCCCGTGCTTTTGCAGAATTTGAAGCATCCACACCGAATTCTTTTCGCGTTTTGCATAAAAATGGAACCGAACGCATCCTGGAAGGCATGGGGAGGCATTTAAGGGGCCAATCGGATATGCAAGGATTTATCATGAATATTCACGACGTAACTGAGCGGAAGGCTGCCGAATATGAACTCAACCAGAAAAATAAACACCTCCATTTCCTGAATACGCTGGCTGGAACCCTTGCTGAATTAGCCACTGACGACAACCTGCCTCTTTTTCTGACACAAAAACTCAAGGAATTTACCGGAGCGATCTTCGTGACATATTCATCATACGATCCCGATAAAAAAGGGCTTGTTATCAAACATATTGAAACTGAGGAGTCGAATTTGAATCAGGCGATCAACCACCTGGGAATTAACCTCCACAACATATTTACACCCATTAACGATGAGATTTACCACGAAATGACACATCAGGTGGTTACTCCCCACCAAACATTGACAACCGCTTCATTCGGAGCCATAAATAATGTCATCGATGGAGAGATAAAGGCCATTACCGGAACAGATTACTTTTATGAGATTTGTTATATCGTAGCCGGTGAACTTTTTGGCACCTCCCTCCTTGGTTTTCATTCCGGGATAAAAACGCCATCACCCGACCTGATGAAATCCTTTGCGCACCTCGCTGCGGTTTCGCTTCGTCGCAGGAAAACCCAGGAAGAACTGGAGAAAAACGAAAGGATTTACAGGAACCTGGTAGAGATGATTCCTGACGGCATTTATAAAAGCACCCATTCAGGAAAATTTGTTGATGTAAATCCGGCCATGATCAAAATGCTGGGATACGCGAATAAAGAGGAATTGATTTCCATTGACATTAAAACCGAGTTGTATTTTGATCCAACTGATCGTGAAAGCCTGATTTTACAGGAGCACCTTGAAGAACTCGGTGTTTACCCTCTCAGAAAAAAGGATGGGTCGGCCATTTGGGTCGAAGATCACGGCTGGTATACCACCGATGATAATGGAGAAATACTGTTCCATGAAGGTATTCTGCGTGATGTAACCGAAAGGAAGCAGGCAGAGGCTAAAATTGCCAGGCAAACGGAAGAATTGATCGCATTGAACGCCACCAAGGATAAATTCTTTTCCATTATTGCACACGATCTGCGCAGTCCCTTTAACTCCATCCAGGGATTTACCGATGTCCTCCTGAGCGATTATAAAAACTACAATGAGCTGGAGATCGCGAAAATTTTAAAAATGATCAACGCATCATCCAAACACGCATTTGAACTGCTTGAAAACCTGCTCCTCTGGGCGCGAACCCAAACAGGCAATACCGAATTTCATCCGGAGATCATTGATCTGCGGGAAAAAATCATCTCAAATATCCAATTAGTTGAAATCCAGGCAGAACATAAGAATATAGCGCTTTCCTGTCTGGTTAATGATCCTATTGAAGTTTTTGCCGACCGGAATATGATGGGCACCATTCTGAGAAACCTGCTTACCAACGCGATCAAGTTCACACAAAAAAACGGGCAGGTATGGGTTACCGCAACCCGGAAAGACAAACTGGTCGAAATATCAGTTGTTGATACCGGGATTGGTATGTCGCAGGAAAACGTAGAGAATGTTTTCAAAATAGATAAAAAAACCACCACACTGGGAACCGAAAAAGAAAAGGGTAGCGGCATCGGTTTGATCCTGTGCAAAGAATTTGTCGGCAGACAAGGAGGAACCCTATGGGTCGAAAGTGAACCCGGCCATGGAAGCAAATTTACCTTCACGGTGCCTGTGAAATAAATCCTGGCTGCCATTTACCTCTCCACCCCCATTTACCTCCTGTTATTCTTCGGCCGTTTGAATCCGCAAATGATATCAAACTAAAATACTCATTATGAATGCATTCTGATAAAATTACGATAGCAATCCTGTCAAGATGCTGGATAATTTTTAAAAATATTTTTCTGTCCGGATGTCTAATCTGAATATTTTTGCATTACTTTTGTTTATATTTAATCTAATTTAACATTACTGTGATGAAAATATTATGCTCCATAATACTTCTGGTCTCCAGTGTGACATTTGTCAAGGCCCAGCAATCGCCGGATTCAAGAATTCCGTTGATCGGAGAGCCGGCCCCCAAATTTACAGCCGAATCGACATTTGGTCGTATAACATTTCCGGATGATAACCATTCGAAGTGGACTATATTATTCAGTCATCCTGCCGATTTTACAGCAGTTTGCAGCTCCGAAATCCTTGAGCTGGCAGCCATGCAGGAGGAATTCGCAAAGCTGAATACCCGCCTAATGGTAATTTCCACGGATGCCGTGTCAAGCCATATTGAATGGGTTAAATCGCTGGAAGAAATCAAGTTTAAGGATCGTGAAGCCGTTAAAATCAAGTTTCCGCTTATTTCTGATAAAAACTTGGTTATCAGTAAAAAATACGGAATGATTCACTCACTATCAAGTACGACTAAGGATGTCAGGGGTGTATTTATTGTCAACCCTGAAAGTAAAATTGAAGCAATTTTCTTTTATCCTATGAACATCGGTCGGAATCTGGATGAGATTAAAAGGACACTGATCGCCCTGCAAACTGCAGAAAAGAACAACGTATTGATTCCTGCCAACTGGCAGCCAGGGCAGGATGTGATGATACATAGCCCTGAAACAATCACTGAAGCGGAAAAACTGATGCAGAAAAAAGATCCCAAACTTTATTACCTTACCTGGTACATGTGGTTTACTAAACTGTAGGCCGAGAGTTTCCGCAGTTCCTTTAGGCTTCTCCCGATTTATTGAGCGGGGAAGCCTTTTTTTGTATCTAAGGCTGATGAGGAATGCTTAATTTCGCTGTTGTGTTTATCCTGACTGCCTGTAGGAATGCGAATGAAACAGTTGAATCCACTCCGAAATGTCCGATCAATTGGATTCTGAGCGAAGTCGAAGAATGCAATTGTTTGTTAATGAGGACACTTCGGCTTCGCTCAGTGTCCGGTTTTCATTAAATTTGCCCTTTCGGAGTGGAGGTAACTGTTGAAGGATAAAACAATCATGGTATATTTCGAAGTGTCACAATGAAAAAACGAATTTTAGTTGTTTCCACAATTGCAGTTGTTGCGGGGCTTGTCTGGGGATTGATTTATATTAATTCCCTGTTGCCGATCATCACTGGTTATCCGGCTAAATATCTATCCGCTGCTGTATTTATTTCAGGCCGCGATCCAAAGATGGTCACATCAACCGATCTTCATTTTTCGTTGATACAATATGCCGGTAACGAAATAAATTACGGGGAAAAATCCGTTACCAGCCGGTTTCTCTGGGGAAAATCGAAAGCCATTTACCGCGATGGTTTCGGCACAGTCTTGCTACGCGACACGGACGAAGCCACCTTAAGAGCACAAAAATTTCCTGATGTTGCCGGATGCGGCTACAACCAGGACACCATACCATGGCCACTCGGAAATATCATTCCGGATGCAAATACCGGCATCGATGAATTGGCGCTCGACAAGGTCACCCAAAAATTGATGCTTGAAAACAGTTATGGTGGAAATGCCTTTGGATTTATCGTGGTTCACAAGGGAGTTCCCGTGGCAGAAAAATACAATCACGGATTTAATGACAAGACACGCTTTCTTAGCTGGTCCATGGCCAAGAGTTTTACCAATTCGCTGGCAGGGATCATGACTATTGACGGCAAACTGGACATCCATCAACCAGCGGGCATCGACGCATGGCAGCATGACGAACGCAAACACATCACCATAAACGACCTTTTACAGATGCAAAGCGGGTTGCAATGGAACGAGGACTATGGCAACCGTTCTGATGTGACACTGATGCTTTACAACAACCACGATTTTGCCGCTTATGCATCGGGCAAGAGGCTGGAATATCCGGCAGGGAGTCATTGGTATTATTCTTCCGGATCCACAAATATTGTCAATTATTTGATGCGCAAACAATTCAGCGACGACGGAGCGTATCATGCCTATGCTCTTACCCGTTTATTTTATAAGATCGGGATGCCCGACGCGATTTTCGAGACCGATCCGGCAGGGACGCAGGTAGGCTCCTCCTATCTCTTTGCAACAGTGCGTGATTATGCCCGCTTTGGACTGCTATGCTTGCAGGATGGGAACTTCAACGGCGAGCGCATTTTACCCAACGGGTGGGTAAAGTATTCCACCACGCCTGCTTCACAAAGTCACCAAGGTTATGGTTCGTGCTTTTGGCTTAACAAGGCGAAATACTATCCATCTGCGCCCGATGATATGTATTCCTGTAACGGTCATGACGGTCAGCGGATTTTTATTATCCCATCCAAAGAGCTCATTGTAGTCGTTGTGGGCTACTCCCCATCGTCAAAGGGAGGGATGAATTTTGACAAGCTTCTTGGGGATATCCTCGCGACGATGCCCTGATCGCGGTTGCTGTCAGGATAATATTTTTTGCATCGCTGAAATGTTCTTCTCGTTATGAAGATCCTTACCTTCAGGGGAATAATGGTAATTGATGCGATGGTGGTAATGTTCAATCACTTTACCCCGGACGATCTTTAACTGAAAGTTCAACAAATGGTTCTCTTCCGTGAATCCATCCTCCAGGATAGCGATGGCTGAAGGAAGCCAGCGCTGTGGAAACATGGCCCCAAACCTGCCGCCGGTGCGGTATTCCTGAAGCTCCTGGTTGATTTTATTCAGGGAAACCTTTAATCCCTGGGTCGAATGCGGATCAAGATCCTTTCCCGCAAGATATCGCAGCATCGAATCCCTGTTCGGAACGACCAATGCAACAGTATAAGGATTCTGGTTATTAAAAAGCATGCATTGATCGATGTGAACCGATTGCGATGTAAATGCCTCCTCCATTCCTTCAGGACTGTATTTTTCGCCATCATCGGCAATAAGCAGGCTCTTAAACCTGCCAAGGACGTAAAGGAAGCCGTCGTTATCCATGTATCCCAGGTCGCCGGTATGCAACCAGCCATTTTTAACCGTAGTCCGG
>Ga0074195_1000962_pt1 | contig 46547 bp, 37 predicted proteins | sample EPASupsiteHSE623_FD_64525 | JGI IMG/M metagenome (GOLD analysis project Ga0074195, IMG submission 64525) | Bioremediated contaminated groundwater from EPA Superfund site, New Mexico - Sample HSE6-23 | ecosystem: Environmental > Aquatic > Deep subsurface > Groundwater > Contaminated ...
GGGATTTAGAGGAAGAAGGTTTAAGAAAAAAAACAGTGAGATGATGAAATGTAAAACATGAACGAAATCCCGAAAAAAATGAAAATATTGGTGGGTGAATAGAGACATGGGAGATATTCATGGACAACCAGATAAATGTGATCGTGAATAAATGGTGAAATCAAAACTTTAGCGATGGAAGATAACGACAAAATCAGGAATCAGACAGGGGGCGAGGACAACCAGCAATGCGAATGCGAGGGCAACTGCTGTCCGCCAAAAAAGAGCAACATGACTCCTAAAATTATTTTTACAATCATACTGCTTGCGGCCATCGGCGTAATTGCCTTTAAACTTGTCAATAAGCCTGCACCAGCAGCAGTTAAAGAATCCTGTTGTCCGGCGAAAAACTCAACCGGGTGCGACACAACGACAACAACCACCTGCGACACAACGAAGACTACATCTTTCGATACGACAAAAGGTTCGTCATGTTGCCCTAAATAATTGAAGTATGGAAGCATGGATCAGCCAGGTTTTAAGTAACGACCACGCGTCAGTTATTGTATTGATTGCGGTCCTTTCAATGGGCATACTCAGTGTGTTTACCTGTGCCTGCAATTTTGCCATCATCGGCGTTGTTGCCGGATATTCCGGAGCAAGTCCGGTTACCGGTAAATCCAACATGATGATCTGGAAAGGATTAGCGTTCCTCCTTGGCACAATTATATCGATGTCCCTGATTGGCGCACTTTTCGGTTTTGCAGGAAAGTGGGTCAGTGATTCATTGGGCAGTTACTGGAAAATTGCGGCAGGATTGGTCGCCATTGTTTTCGGATTGTATTCCATGGAGTTAATGCCATTTAAGATCCCTGGCATTTCGTTAAAGAAGGCGGAATCACAACAAACCATGTTCACCGCGATTATTTTTGGTTTTGCAGTGGGAGGATTATCCGCTGCCTGCAATTCCTGCTGCAACCCATTTTTCCCGGTTATTCTGGCAGCCTCATTTGTCAAAGGAAGTGCGATGTGGGGATTTGTGATGCTGACCACTTTTGCCCTGGGATTCGGACTGCCGCTTGCCGCGATGATCGTCGGTATCAGCCTGGGATTGGGGAAGATATCAGCAGCTTTATCCATGGTTGTCAAAATTGCTAAATATATCGGCGGCATTGCCCTTGTTGCACTGGGATTCTATCTGCTATTAACCTTTTGATCATTATGGCCGGTTACATCCACGGAGAAATTGAGACACCTGCAGGTTCTTTACCACGCATCACAACCCGGTGGACCCGGCATGACCGCTGGGGTGCAATAAAGACCCGCTGGTCTGTTGGAAGAATGAAGTACCGTGTAACACCAGGAATTTATGCAGTTGGTGAGCCCGACCGGAATTCCAGGGTTTTTGTGGCCGGCAATTATAAACTCAGCTTCGATCACCTTCGACGGGCTTTGGATGGCATGAATAGCTGGATCCTCGTTATCGACACAAAAGGGATCAATGTGTGGTGTGCTGCCGGCAAAGGAACATTCAGTACCAAGGAGGTGGTGAGACGCATCCGGATTCACCATCTTGACCAGATTGTCGACCACCGGAAACTAATACTTCCACAGCTCAGCGCCACGGGTGTTGCGGCACATGATGTGAAGAAGATGACCGGGTTTGCCGTCATTTATGGACCCATCAAGGCGGAGGATATCAAGGCCTTTTTGGAAGCAGGACTGAAAGCCACAGAGGCCATGCGACGCATGACTTTTCCCCTGGCCGACCGGCTGAAGCTGATACCGGTTGATATGTTTTACGGAAAGTATTACATGCTGGCAATCCCTGCAATTTTTCTGATTCTTGCAGGCATAAATCCAAATGGGTACACTGTCGACATGGCCCTGGAATCGGGATGGAAGGCGATTGTCAATTTATACGCAGCCTACCTGGCCGGATGTGTGCTGGCACCTGCGCTGTTGCCCTGGATACCCTTTCGCCGTTTTTCTGTCAAAGGTCTTGCCACAGGCTGGTTTGCAGCGCTGCTTCTGCTGTTTGCAGGTACCCTGGGGACAACATTAACCGAAAATATTTCATGGTTCCTTATGATGGGCGGACTCTCCTCCTTCATGGCCATGAATTTTACCGGATCCTCGACCTTTACCTCGCTATCGGGGGTTCAGAAAGAGATGAAAACCGCTTTGCCGGTGCAGATTTCAATGGCTTCGCTGGGCTTAGCCGGATGGATATTAACCAGATTTATTGCCTTATGAATGGATACATTTACCTGCCAGGTGTCGTGACACTGGAACTTGATGCCGAAAAATGCAATGGTTGCCGGATGTGCATGGTGGTATGCCCGCACGCCGTTTTTGAAATGGAAAACAGGAGAGCGGTCATCCGCCGCAAGGATTTCTGTATGGAATGTGGCGCCTGTGCTAAAAATTGTGAATCAGGAGCAATCACCGTAAAATCGGGAGTTGGTTGTGCTGCAGGCATCATCAATGGACTAATACGCGGAACAGAACCGACGTGTGATTGTGATTCATCGGGAGGTTGTTGTTAAAATGATTTGATGATTTGAAAATTGAGTCCACTCCGAAAAGGAATATTTAATCAAAACCGGACACTGAGCGAAGTCGAAGTGTCCTCATTAACTGGCACTTGCATTCTTCGACTCCGCTCAGAATCCAAGTGATTGGCGTTTTCAGAGGGGACTCAATCTTCAAATTTTCAAATCTTCAAATTGGCAAATCAATTCCTAATCTTCAAATCTTCAAATTTTCAAATTTTCAAATCTTTTTTATGAAAACGAGACTTAAATTTCTGGACCGGTATCTTACATTATGGATATTTTTAGCCATGGCCATCGGTGTTTCCTGGGGCTGGCTTTTCCCCGGTATTGCAGGATTCTGGAATTCGATGTCGTCGGGAACCACCAATATCCCCATTGCCATCGGGCTCATCGTAATGATGTATCCGCCACTGGCTAAAGTCAAATATGAGGAATTAGGCGATGTGTTTAAAAACACGAAGATCCTTGGATTATCCCTGGTTCAGAACTGGCTGATCGGCCCGGTGCTGATGTTCCTGCTGGCCATCATTTTTCTGCAGTTCAACGTGGATTACATGTACGGATTGATCCTTATTGGTTTGGCCCGCTGCATCGCCATGGTAATCGTATGGAATGAACTCGCCAAAGGTGACACTGAATATTGTGCCGGACTGGTTGCATTCAACTCCATTTTCCAGGTGTTGTTATTCTCCGTTTACGCTTACCTGTTCATCGCGGTCTTTCCGGCCTGGTTTGGACTCCCCACGAACAGTGCAGTAGCAGCCATTACCATTAAACAGATTGCCGAAAGTGTCTTTATTTACCTTGGAATCCCTTTCCTGGCAGGATTTCTCACGCGTTTTATCATGATCCGGGTGAAAAGCAAGGAATGGTATCATACAAAGTTTATCCCTAAGATCAGTCCACTTACGCTCATCGCGCTGCTGTTCACCATCCTGGTGATGTTTTCCCTGAAAGGTGAGTATATCGTAAAAATCCCCCTGGATGTGATCCGGATCGCCATCCCCCTGAGCATCTATTTTGTGATCATGTTCCTGCTCTCCTTCTGGATGAGCAAAAAGGCCGGAGCGACCTATGAACAATCGGCTACCCTTTCATTTACAGCAGCCAGCAATAATTTCGAACTGGCCATCGCCGTTGCAATTGCCGTGTTCGGAATTAATTCAGGAGAAGCGTTTGCAGCAGTGATCGGACCGTTGGTTGAGGTTCCTGTGTTGATAGGGTTGGTCAATGTGGCGTTGTGGATAAAGGCAAAATATTTCACAACTGCTTAAGAATGATAGTGCCAGCAGTTATTCACGGTTCGTTTGAACACTGCTTTTATGGATACATCATGATATTAATTTTTTGGAGGGTCTTTTGGTTTCAGAAGGTGGGTAAGAAGTTGATTAACATTTTCCTGTTGGAGACAGAAATACTTTGCCAAAGAGGGTTCATTTCCTACTTTGATCGTAAAAGATTCTTCAGGCAACACCCTAAAAAGATCTTCATCTGTCAGGTCATCACCGATAGCGATAATAAATCCGGGAATTTGTTCCTTTAACAACTTTATGGCGGCAGATCCCTTGGTGGAAAATTGTTTCTTGACCTCCAGTACTTTACTTCCCTCAAGGAGTTCAACAGGATATCCATCAAACACCAAGCTCAGTAAGATTTTTAGAAAATCGATCTCAGGGAGTGTCGGGACAACCGCACAATTCCTATAATGCCAGGCCAGCGTGCTTTCTTTCTCCTCAATCATTGATCCCGGGAACTTTTTTTTGTAACGAAACATTACCTCACGGACACCCGGTTTCCAATTGTTTTGTGGCAGCGATTCAGATTTCCATTCCTCTCCGGGTTTTCGTATAAAGAAACCGTGCTCGGCAACCAGGGTTAAGTTCATATTGCTAAATACCTTATCAAGAAAATATCTGTCCCTTCCACTGATAATCACTACGTTATTTTGCTTAATGGAGGCAAGCCCCTCCAGGAGTTGCAGCACTTCTTTGCCTGGAATGGCTATGTCGGGTCGGCTGGCAAAGGGAACAAGTGTTCCGTCGTAGTCCAGGAATAACATGCGAACGGACGCATTTTCATAATCGGATTTAATTCTTTGTAAGATTTCCTGATCCAATATTTTCATAATTAAGATTTGTTTTTAGGGTGTGGTTGAAAATTGACATGGCCCATTGAATCACATCGTTTTTCCTTACCTTTTTTTGCATCAAACTGTTTCGTTCCTGTTTTATCCCGGCAGGCATTTCCAGGGTATCCTGAATGGCTTGTGCTATTTCATGCTGGTCATAAGGGTTTATGATAATAGCCTCGGATAATTCATCTGCTGCTCCTGCCATTTCACTCAGGATCAAGACTCCCTGGTTCTGCACCTGACAGGCAATGTATTCTTTTGCCACCAGGTTCATGCCATCGCGCAGCGGTGTGATCAATCCAACATCGCTCATGTCGTACCGTGCAACGAGTTCTGCATGCTGTAACGACCTATATTGGTAAATCACAGGGCGCCAGCCGAGATTACTGAACTTACCATTAATCCTTCCGACAATTGCTTCAATCTCTTTTTTCATTGACTGATACTGGGCAATGGAATCACGTGAAGGGATTAAAATCATATTGAAAACCACCTTTTCATGCCAATCCCGGTTGTTATCAAGAAAAGTTTCATAACCATGCAACCGGTGAATCAGCCCTTTGGTGTAGTCCAAACGGTCAATTGAGAATATGAGTTTTTTCTTTCCTATAAATTTCTGTATTTTCTGCTTCTCTTTTAACACATGGCCGGATGTGCAATCTCCATGAAATTTTTCATAATCAATTCCGATGGGAAAAGCATTAAAAGAGACCTGTCGCCCGTCGATGATTATATTTGATTTTCCCGCATAAGGCAGTTTAAGGGTATTTCGCACTGATAGTAGAAAATATCGCGCATAGGCATGAGTGTGAAATCCCACAGTATCTGCTCCGAGAACTCCGTTAATGATCGATGTACGCCATTTCCTTGGCATAAGTCTGAATATCTCAAATGATGGAAAAGGGATATGCAGGAAAAAGCTGATCATTGCCTTCGGAAATCGTTTACGGACCATTTCAGGAAGTAAAAAAAGCTGATAATCATGTATCCAGATAAAATCACCGGGCTGGATGATATGATCCAAAACATCGGCAAAGCGCTTGTTTGCCTGAACATATGCTTCCCATTGATCTTCCCTGAAGTTTGTCAGCCAGGGGAAATAGTGAAAAAGAGGCCAAAGTGTGTTGTTACAAAAACCGCTGTAATACTTTTCGTTCAGATTGGCAGGAATACTCACCGGGTGAAGTGTAAAGGGTGACTCACCTAACGGACCGGTCATCTTACCAGGAGGTATTTCATCTCCTCGTCCAATCCAGTGAATCGGTATTTTGCCTTCTGAGAGACCCGGCAGTTGCATTCGCTCGCTGAGGGAAAGAATGGCTGACACCAAACCGCCTGAATTGGGAATGACAACCGTATGATCATGGGTCTTGACGAACCTGAAAGGCAATCGGTACGAAACGATGACAAGCTTATTGAAAGTTGGAAGTGTCTCTTTTTTCATGAGTATTGTATTAATAAAAAATGGGTTTGTCCAGTTTTACAGAAATTCTGAAAACTGCATTCATGAGGCCGACGTGGCTGTACGTCTGCGGAAAATTACCCCACTGCCCGCCGACACTGTCGGCATCTTCCGACAAAAGGCCAAGATGGTTGGAACAGGAAATGAGCCGCTGGATAAGTGTGCAAGCCTCCTCCGTTCTTCCCATGCATGCCAGGGCTTCTGCATACCAGAATGAACAAAGCAGGAATGAAGTTTGAGGTTTGCCATGGTCATCTTCACGGATATACCGGTAAAAAAGGCCCTCCGTGGTCTTAAGTTCGTTTTCCAATGCGGTCATATACCTTTGTGCCCGTTCCGACTGAGGATCCAGGTAATTCATGATGATCATCTGTAGTCCGCTGGCATCAAGATAGGGGCTGCCAATTGCCTGGGTATAGGCACCCCGCAGGTCGTCATAACATAATTCCAGTTTGGCTGCGGCTTTTTCGATTATCAGAAAGGATTTGATCTTCAACCCCTCATCCTCAAGCATTTCAGCAATTTTCAATGCTGCCTTGCCACCAGCCCAGTGAAACAGGAAAGTGTAACTATGGGCTTGTAAAATGCTTGAGAATTCCCATATTCCGGCATCCGGTTCATCCATTTTTTTTTCAATACGGCCTACCAGCCATCTTACCATTGAAAGTGTCTTATTGCGGTCGTAGTAATTTAACCTGTTGTCGATAAAAAGGGGCAGCAAACTTACCAGGACCTGTCCGTACACATCATTTTGAACTTGCATGCCTGCATTATTTCCGATCCTGACGGGTTGATTGCCCAGGTAACCCTCCAGCAGAAGATGTTTTTCCCTGGGAACCTGATCTCCTGAAAGCGTATAAACCGGATTTATCCTGGATTTTTCGTTCAGGATGATATTCTGGATGAAGTTGAAATATTTTTCAAGTTCCTCAAAATGCCCGACACTGCTGAAGGCATTCAGGGTATAATATGAATCCCGCATCCAGCAAAAACGGTAATCCCAGGTGCGTCTTGATTGATCATGTTCCGGCAGGCTGGTTGTTCCGGCTGCTATGATCCCGCCGGTATCTTCAAACTGGTGGAGTTTCAAAACCAGGGCCGACCGGATCACCTGCTCTTGGAAAATGTTAGGAATAGAGGTGGTTTTGACCCAGTTATGCCAGTAATCCCTGGTTTTCTGAAGAAATGTTTCTGCAGTATTCGCCAGCCCCGCTTCGAGAGGCACACCATAAGTAAATACCAGATAATGTGTTTCAGAAAGCACGAATGGCTTCGGTTCCATGATATAATTTAATGGTATATCTGTGGTGAGGCGAACTTGAGAATCGAGGTTGAGATACCTGATATGATTGCTGCCCTGAACCATTTCGGGGATGATGTCTCCATAATCTCCAACGGGATTACACTTTACCCTGATTAAACTGTTGCCGGAAACCGGTTCAATCTTCCGAATAAGCATCAGTGGTTTGTAATACCTGTCGTACTGGTAAAAACGAGGGGCAAAGTCCGTGACACGAAAAACTCCGCCATTGGCTTTAAATTCCGTAACAAGGATATTCGTATTTTTCAGATAATACTGTTTCGATGTGAATTTTTCTACCCCGGGTTGTATGGAAAACGTACCGCCTTTAACCGGATCAAGCAGCGATCCGAAAATAAAGCTGCTGTCGAAGCGGGGCAGACAAAGCCATCTCACATTGGCTGATAGGTCAATATAGGCAATATAGGAACAGTTACCAATAATACCGAGTTCATATTCATGTTTTGTTTTTGTCATCGTGTGATTTTCAACAAGGGTTAACGTTCAGTTTTTACGACCATTACAGGATATGGTATTTCGATGTTTTCTGCTTTATATCTCGTGTGAATGGCTTTTATAAACTCATGTTTGATAAGATATTGGTTTACAAATTCTTCAGCCCTCATAATTACACTGAACCCGATACCGCTATCGCCAAAAGTATTGAACCGGATAAATGGAATAAAAGAGGAGACCCCTCCTGTCGTCTTCATCATCGTTTCAGTCGCCACCTCAATGGTGACTCGTTCAACCTTTTGTAGATCGGAATTATAGGCCACACTCATATCAACCAATACAGCAATCTCCTTTTCGGGCAGCGTGAAATTATTAATGATGGAGGAGGCCAGTTTTGCATTGGGAATCACAATGATCCTGTTTGGGAGCGCCCGTATGCTGGTACTTCTCCAGGTGATGTCAGTGATATAACCCTCATCGCCCGACTCCAGCTTAACATAGTCGCCGGGATGTACATGCTTCGAAGCGAGGAGCTGAATTCCAGCAAAAAGATTAGAGAGGGTGGGTTGAAGCGCCAAAGCTACCGCAAGTCCACCAACGCCGAGGGCTGTCAGCATCGGGGTGACTGAAATACCCAGGGTTTGAAGTATAACCAGAAACCCCAAAGTAAAAACTGCAACTTTAGTCACATTGGACAAGATAGTCGTACTGGGAATCAATCCCTGGTTTTCACTACTATACTTTCTAATGAATCCTACAAGCACTCTCCCTGCAAAGATTGTTATCCAAATGGTGATCAGGACGTAGACCAGCTTGTTTACATTTGCCTGGATTTCAGGAAGCAAAGGAAGAACCGTGGATACCAAATAAATTCCTGCAATTAATCCCAGCCAGAAGGTGATTGTCCGCAAGGAACCGATCAGGATGTCATCTCCCTCCCATTTGGTTTTTAATGTCAATGTTTTTAGTCTTTTGATAAGCACTTTGTCAAAAACAATCCCTATGATAACGACAGTGATTAGCAATATAACAGATAAAATTATCTGATCTGATGAAACTGGTTTACTGAAAACAGGTAGTACCATAATTCCGGAACTTGGTTAAATTTGATTATTTGTTGTTGATAGGCCTGCCAGTTGTATAGGCTGAAAACCTCATGGAGGCAGCAGTATTAAAGGCCGCATGATAGTGATGGATTCCTGGTCCCGCGGTGGAAACAATGATGAAATCAGTAACCCCTTGGAGATTGGTTCAACAGGTATGTGCAACAGAACACAAACCAGTATCTCAGTTTGATTAAACAGGTCCGGAATTTTTCCTGACCTGTGCCCGGTATTCGATCAATATAAAAACTCATCAACTAGATCTCGGTTTTTCTGCGTTTAATGACCTTCTTCGTCTTTTTCCGCCGTAAAATTTTTTGTAATGCGGCAATAGATTCCAATATGGATTTTTCATAATGCTCGCTATTCTTTTTTATAAAGTGGTTCTCCCCGGGAACGGATAGTTGAATTTCACAAAATTGATTTTTCGGATTTCCAACTGCTCCCTCAAATAAAGTTACATCCGCCCTGATTATAGAATCATCCTGATCAAACAGTTTTGATACTTTTTCATTGACAAAATCCTCAAGATGTTGACTGGCGGTAAAATGAACCGATTGAAAAGTTATGTTATTCATGATGTTAGTTATTTGCAATAAACTTACTTAAGAACTGACTTTCCCCAATTTTGGGCAAGCTCCAATGAAGATGGGTCTTTTGATAGTTTTTTTGACGGTTTAATGGCTAATACCGGGAGATGTGAATGATTTACTACCTGTTGTGCGTAGGGTCCTATGAAAAATGTTTTAAAATAATAGTCAAGATTAGCTGTAAGAATGATTAAGTCGATCTCATTCTCTATTGACACGTTTATAATGGTTGCTGGAAAATCATCACTTGCACACAAGGATGAGCGATACCGAACATTATCATTATGCAACTGGTCTTTTATCTTTTCCATTAATACGGCGACTTGCTTTGACTCATCTGGTTTTTTTTGATCAGCAAGCCCTAAAATGATAACTTCTGAATTGTTTTTCTCAATTATCGGCCTGGCATAAAAATATTTGTCCAGTGCACCGGGTTTCAGCCGGACAGGAAACAGGACTTTTTCAAAATCTGTTTTATGCCAGTTTCCAGGAATCGTTAAAACCGGGCAAGAGGCATTTTTTAAAACCTTGAATGCTTCTGATCCCATAAAAAAATTTCGAATTCCAGAGATTCCATGTGTCCCAATGACAATGATGCTTATGTTTTTCTGACGAGCATAACGACAAATGCGATCGGAAGGGATTCCATCTAAAACTTTTCCAGTAATTTTAATACCTGTTTCCTGTTTAATGCTTTCCACAAGATTGTTGAGTTTTGCTTCAATGGAAGATATTACATCAGGAGTAATCTGAAAGTCAGGCAGGAAAACCTCTGTTGGCTCTATATACGAATATGTGTCAACTACATGAAGCAGGGTAACTTCAGCCCGTTGTCTTTTTGCAATGGCCAATCCTACTTTTAAAGCACTCTCGGAGAGTTCAGAAAAATCAGTCGGTATTAAAATGGAATTTATTTGTGTTTTCATAATAATGTCATTTAAGGGTTAAACATTGAGTGAACTATAATTATCAATCCTGTATTTTTCCGGGGGAAGTCCGACGGCCTTCTTGAAATATCTTCCAAAATAAGAGTTATCATCAAATCCAAGCCTGTAAGCAATTTCCGAAACACTGAGTCCCGAGTGGGCCAACAATCTTTTTGCTTCAAGTATAACCCGTTCCTGAATAACCTCACTTACGGTCTTATTATAGATTTCCTTACATATAGAATTCAGGTAATTGGGTGTAATATTTAACATAAGTGCAAATTTTTTCGGGGTTCTTAATTCTGCAAATCTGTTATTGACAAGCTTCCTGAACTCACTCAACAGCTGTTTTTTCCGGTCAGCAATAATCGTAATGCCTTTTGAATATTCATTTCTGCGATACATCATGATGAGGATCTTTAAACCCAAACAAATAATTTCTTTTGAATTTTGTTTTTTAGCCGAATTTTCTCTCAAGATAATATTGATGATAGCATCCCATTCATTTTCATGGTCCCTTTCAATTTTAATGAAAGGAGAAAACTCACCGATCAAAGACTGGTCACTCTTTATTTTAGGGTTGCCCGTATAAATATGATTGTAGAATGCATCAGTGAATTGTACCATTACACCTTCAAGTTTATCAATTTTGGCCCAGCTCCAGTATTTGTACTTTTCTATAAAAAACAGTTTGTTCATGAGGGCGATGTGCTCGTCAAAATCAATCAGCAGCAACCCATTGCCACTGTTCACATAGATAAAGGAATGCCACTTGTCTCTATTCGGTTTTTTATTCTTGCCTAAAACAAGTTTATCTAAACCGATCACCCTGAAGTCCGATGACAAATCAGCATTGAGTGTGTTTGAATACTTATTGGCCATATTCAGAATGTTGAATTGAATTGTGCTACAAAGGTATGGGATCCATCCCAAACAGGATGGCACTAATCCATCGGTGTATGGCACTATTGAGTTGTCCTCTTGTGTGTAAGCTCGAAAGTGTAAATCTTTGGAATACACCTGTCATCAATAAAGGGGAATCGTCTCCCTGGTATCCCTTTTTCTTTTCACAATTGCAGGTTGGATATGCGTGTGAATGATGTAACTCTTTTCAAAAGTTATGTAACACTTATCGAGTTCAACGGTGCTAAGTTTGTAGTTTATTAACAAAGTACAAACAGCTTGTGTGTTAACAGGCATAATCTATATGTAATGACACTTAAAAGAAAAATCATCACTTCAATCATAGCCGCCTTCTTCTTCACGGCACTATTGATATCAAATGTTGCCTGCGATACACAGCAGGGAATGATGCATGGCAATAACTCGATGGGGATGAACAATTGGAATTCGACGCAAACATTTACCGTTTTAGGTATTGTTGGTTTGGTAGGGTTAATCCTTTGGTTTGCAATTTCCAGGCGGAAAAAGTAATTTGAATAATAAATTTAACGACTTAAAAAATATGAAGCGAGAGAAATTAGAAAAACTAGCTTTCGAGAAAAGCAGCCCCTGTGTTACTATTTCAATGAATACACACAGAACCGCTCCTGATAATCAGGAAGATATTGTCGGATTAAAAAATCTTTTAAAAGAGGCTTATGAACGGGTGGTCAACGAATATGGCAAACGACCTGTCGCAGAGTTGCTGGAAAAAATTGATAACCTGGAAAGCGATATCGACGTGAATTATAATCTGGAAAGTTTACATATATTTCTTTCAAATTCAACAAAGGAAATAGTAAGATCATCATATCCTGTTTTGCACAATACTGTGCATGTCTCCGGGAATTTTGCCGTCAAGCCATTAATAAAAGACTTTAACAGGACAACAGATTACCTTATTCTTGTTCTGTCTCAGTCAGATGTTCCGTTGTTTCATGCCATTAATAATGGTATTGCCGGTGAAATAAATAATGATGATTTCCCTTTTATAAAAAAACCTCCCGTTTTAACTGACAAGGACAAATTAAGTGATGCTAAGAAGGGTGACAATATAGTTCGTGAGTTTTTCAATAAAATTGACAAAGCAGTGGTGAGAATGCATCACAAAACTGATTTGAAATGTGTAGTGATTTGCACAGAAGACAATTATAGCCGTTTGATGCAGGTTGCTGACATACCTTCCATATACCTTGGACATGCCAGTATAAACTACAACAATACTGCAAACCATACAATCGCCATTGATGCATGGCAAATTGTTAAGGAATTTCAAAAACAAACAAGGACCATTGCAATCAAAGAAATGCAGGAAGCCGTGGGTCAGGGAAAGGTTATTACCGATTTAGCTAAAATATTAAGGGCTGTAAAGGAAGGCAGGGGCGATTTATTAATTACCCATGATGACTATCATCAATCTGTTGTTATGACTGGTGAATACACCTTCGATCTGGTAAACGATGTCACTTTGCCCGGTGCCATTGACGACATATCAAGCGATATTGCCTGGGAAGTAATTTCTAAAAAGGGTCGTGCAATTTTTACGAGTCAGGAAGAATTCAGATCATTAGGTGACATTGCACTTAAGGTGAGGTATTGAGAATCTAACCGCAAGTCATCTCTCCTTAACTTTCAGGTAATAAAAAAGCGCTCCGTCTATGTTTTCATTTTCTTCTTAATCGAAGTGCATTGGCAATAACCGAAACTGAACTGAAACTCATAGCCGCCGCTGCGATCATTGGGCTGAGCAAAATTCCAAACAATGGAAATAACAAACCTGCTGCTATAGGAACACCAAGAATATTGTAAACAAAGGCAAAAAATAAATTTTGTTTGATATTGCGCATAACATCCTTGCTAAGTTCCTTTGCATGAGCAATTCCATTCAGGTCGCCTTTTACGAGCGTGATTTCAGCGCTTTGCATGGCAATATCAGTGCCTGTTCCCATAGCAATTCCAATATTGGCCTGAGCCAGAGCCGGGGCATCGTTAATACCATCCCCAGCCATCGCCACTATGTGGCCTTGTTTTTGCAATTCTTTAATTGTATTGAATTTATCATCAGGCAAACAATCGGCTTTGAAATCATCAAGATTTAACTCCATTGCTACAGCTTTTGCAGTAATTGCATTATCGCCTGTAAGCATGATGACTTTCATCCCCATTTTTTGCAATGATTGAATGGCTTTGGCAGAGGTTTCTTTAATCTTATCAGTAACACCTATAATTCCTTCCACATTGTTTTCTAAAATTAAATACATGACCGTCTGTCCTGAAAGTTGCCATTCTTCCACCAATTTCGCTTTATCCTTACTCAAAGAAGCCTTAAAATCTTCCAGTAACCGTTGATTTCCAAGACCAATCTTTTTCCCCTGGTACATCCCTTGTACTCCTTTGCCTGTGATAGATTCGAAATTATCCAGTTCTATCAATTCAATGTTTTTTTCTTTTGCTCCTTTTACTATGGCTTCTGCAAGAGGATGCACACTATTGGCATCAATCGAAGCGGCAAGCTTGAGAATTTCTTCATCATTTAACTGACCAAAGGATTTAAATCCTTTTAAACTTGGTTTTCCTTCGGTGATGGTACCCGTCTTATCTATTATCAGGGTGTCAACCTTATTCATTTCTTCAATAGCACGTGCATCCTTTACCAAAATACCAGACTGAGCTCCGCGACCAGTGCCTACCATGATAGACATTGGTGTTGCCAATCCCAGGGCACATGGGCATGCAATGATCAGGACAGACACTGCATTGACAAATGCGTAAACGTAAGCTGGTTGTGGCCCCCATATTGCCCAAACTCCAAACGTGATAAGTGCAATCGCTAAAATGATTTGGACAAAATATTTTGCTACGATATCGACCATTTTTTGAATAGGTGCTCTTGACCTGCTTGCTTCGTTTACCATTTCGATAATGCGGGCCAGCAAAGTGTCGTGTCCCACTTTTTCCGCTTTCAATTCAAAAACGGTTTTTCCATTTATGGTCCCGCCTGTTACCTTGTCGGTATTCGATTTATCTACCGGCATCGGTTCTCCGGTAATCATACTTTCATCCACAACGGCATTGCCGTTGGTTATAACGCCATCCACCGGTATTTTCTCACCGGGTTTCACCCTGAGCACATCACCTACCTTGACTTGTTCCAAAGGGATTTCTTCTTCTTTCCCGTCCCGGATTATCCTTGCTATTGGTGGAATGAGATTCAACAAGGCCTTAATGGCCGAATTGGTTTTGCTATGGGCTCTTAACTCCAAAACTTGTCCTAAAAGTACAAGGGTTAATATAACCGCAGCTGCTTCAAAATACAAATGAACATTTCCCTGCATGTCTTTAAATTGCGCAGGAAATACCCCTGGGAATAATAGCGCAAAAAAACTAAAGAGATAAGCTGCTCCTACACCTATTGAGATCAATGTCCACATGTTAGGCGCCCATCGGCGGATAGAACTCCATCCACGCTTAAAAAATTCCCAGCCGGAATAAAAAACCACCGGAGAAGCAAGCAATAGTTCTAACCAACCCAAAACCCTTTGGGAAATCAAATTATCAATATGCAGGAAATGAAAATTGTCTGACATTCCGAACAAGAATACCGGGATTGTAAGCGCCAATGCAATCCAGAATTTCTTCGCCATCTTTCTATAGGCTGTTTCTTCTTCACCGGTATCCTGTGATTTTTCGGATACAAGATCCATCCCGCAAATTGGACAACTACCCGGGTGGTTTTGCTTCACCTGGGGATGCATCGGACAAGTGTAAATAGAAGTTGAGCTGTTTAGTTTCTCAGTATGAGAATGATCATCATGCTTATTGTTCCTTTCAACAAGAGCCAGGTTCATTTTACATACCGGGCATTTCCCGGGTTGGTCATAGACCTTTTTACCCTCACACTTCATCGGGCAGGTATATTTAATCGTACCATCCAATTGTTCAATATTTTCAGTTTTCATCTTGCTGCTTTTGATGACTAAATTAAATGACAATAATGTCCTTAAATTATATTTTGTTTTATTTTTTTACTGGCCGGTCATACTGGCAGCACACTGGCAAGGCATTGTAAGTTTTATCAGTGGCTTTGGCATTATCTGTATCGTGTCCAACCTTTGCAACAGCTTCTTCGATCTTCAGGATTGTGGTCTTGGTGTCATCATAGATGACGGTCAACATTAAATCTTCTGAATCCCACGTTGCTTTGGTTACACCCTGCACCGAATTGGCTGCCTTTTCAATCCTGGTTTTACACATGCCGCAATTGCCGTAAACTTTTATTTTTTCAGTCTTTGCAACATTGGCAAAAATGGAGGTCATGCTGAAAAACAGCAAGCCTATTACTAATATCATCGATTTGGTTTTCATTGTTTTTAAATTTAAGGTTAATAAAAAAATATTCTTCATTTGTCATTTGTCACTTGTCACTTGTCATTTACCGGACACTTTCCGTTACCTGTCCTTGGTATCTACTCCCTGTAATGACAGCACGCAGGCAAATTCTCGTACGTTTTGTCATCAGCTTTGTACTTCCCGGTATCATGTCCTGCTTTGGCAATGGCCTTTTGTATATTACCAAGATCAGTTTTCATGGAGTCAAATTCCACCTTGATTTCGTGAGTCTTAGAATCCCAATTGGCAGATTTTACACCTGTGACCGATTTAGCAGCTATTTCAATCCGTTCCTTACACATATCACAATTTCCGGATACGGTGAACATTTCATGTTGTGTCATTTGCTTATCTGTTTTACTCGTGGTTTCAGGACCCACTTGTTTTTGTATGGCCGAATGGGCCTGTTTTTCATTCGACTTTTTATCACCGGGCATATCCATTCCTGGCAGTGATGAAACCTGGTCTCCGGAAGGATTCATCATACTGGGTTTACCTTCAAGTTGTGCTGCCGCATCCACGCTGAATGTCCCCTGGGTTACAATTTCTTCACCTTCGGTCAGACCATCCGCTACAATATAACTACTGCCCAGCATGGGACCAAGACCAATTTCCCTGATTTTGAAAATGGGTTCGTCCGTTCCTTGTTGTTTCACGTAAACAATGGATCGTTTACCCGTCCACAAAACTGCTGATCTTGGAATAACCATTTTGTCCTTAAACTCAGTCATGTTGGCCTTGACAATCCCGGTGGCAAACATCTCCGGTTTCAATTTTCCTGACCGGTTGCTGATCTCAACCCTTACTTTTGAAACACGTGCCACCGGATCAACAACCGGGTCAATAAAGATTATTTTCCCTGAATAAGTTTCTCCAGGAATAGCCTGAACTATAAAATCAATTTTATCTCCGGTTTTCAGAAAAGGCAGGTCGCTCTCGTAGGCATCAAACATCACCCACAAGGATGATAGATCGACAAGCTCATATAATACGGTGCCCTGCGAAACATAATCACCATTATTCACGCTCCTTGAAGTAACAATTCCTGAAATACTTGAAACAACCTCAAATTTTGTCTGAACCTTTCCGGAATTCTCTATGCCAGTAATCTGACTATCCGAAAGTTTCCAAAGTTGCAGTTTTTCCTTTGCAGCCTCATAAATCTCAGGTTGAGATTGCTTTGTCTTAGCAGCTTCGAGTAGTTCCTGTTGCGCTGTTACCAATTCCGGTGAGTAAATTAAGGCCAGGGTCTGACCTTTTTTAACTGTTTCACCGGTAAAATTCACAAGCAATTTATCGATACGTCCCGGGTATTGTGCCACCTGGCTTTGGAACAACCTTTCATCGGCTTGTACCTTGCCATACAGCCTTACTTCCTTAACGGATGACTGGCGGGATACCAATGAAGTCATGACATTGGCGAGTTGGGCAGCTTCCTTGGTGAGATGTATCGCATTGGGGTCAACATCTGCAACATTCTGGTTTAGTGGGATCAGATCCATGCCGCAAATTGGACATTTTCCCGGAGCGTCCCTGCGGATCTGCGGGTGCATCGCACAGGTCCAGATCGTTGTCTTACCATCCTGCACGGTATGCTCATGCTTTTCCTCAACTTTCCCGGAAGAATGAAAGAAAAGATAGCCGATAAATAGCCCTCCTATGGCAAACAACCCGAAATGGAAATACCTGTTAAACATGATTTTCTTCATTGTCTGCATTATCTTCATTGTCTTCATTGTTTTCATTGTCTTCATTGTTTTCATTGTCTTCATTGTCTTCATTCTTCTTGAACGGGTGAAGATGCCATCAAACGTTGCAACCATGAAATCGCCGTGTTATAATCTGTAACGGCCTCAATCTTTTTAAATTCATAATCAAGCAACTGCTGCCTGACCCGCAAAATATCAGTGAGTGGTATAGCGGAGGTTGAAAAGCTTTTTAACATGATATCCAGTGTTTTTCCGGCCAGATCACTCTGACTATCGTATAACTTAACCCTGCGTTGCCCGTCTTTAAATAATTGAACCGCTTCGTAATAATTTGTTTGAAGAGAATTAGCCGTTGCCTGGTAATTCTGACTGTTGGCAGATTTCAATAACTCAGCCTCGGTTTTCATTGCATTATACTTATTCCGGTATATGGGCAGTGTTACCGTTGCCATCGGCATGACCATATCTCTTCCATTCATCGACGAAGTGGACATCGCACTTTTACTGATCACCGAATAATTCAAGCCTAATCCCATCATCGGATAACCCATTTTGGTAACCATTTTTTGTCGTGCATCCAGCGATTGCTGCTCATATTGAAGCATTCCGAGCATGGGGTTATGCGAAAGCATACTGTCTGTCACAGCAAGCAGTGATAAGCCAAGTGAATCGGGAATAAGCCGATCAGGCAGTTGAACCGGTGAATCCGAAGGTCGGTTCAGATACGCATTGAAACGGGCAACAATAGTGTTTCGCTGGGTTTTCAACAGTTCAATGTCGTTTTCAAGCTCACCGATTTCGATCTGGATCCTGTATAAATCGGCTAACCCTGAACCACTGGTAGAGGCGCCCATGGAGTTGCTCGGCATGGGAGAAGATGACTGAGATACATTTGTTCTATTCTGTCCTCCGGAGTTACCACCCATGGTCTGCATCCCTTGCGTATTACCGGATCTGTTTTGTGAGGAACCTGCTGGATTGGGAGTTCCCGAAGCCGGACTACTGTTACCTCCTGTCGGAGCTGCTTTAAATTTAACCAGGGTGAGCCGCTCAATCGTGTGCAAAATATCAAGGTTCTTTTCCGAAATCTGAATATCCTGCTGAACTTTCTGCAACTCGTACCAGCTCCGTTTCACATCAAAAAACACCTGCAATTTGGCATCCCTGAACGATTCAAATTTTGCCTTTGCCATCAGACTCATCTCATCCTTCGCGGATTTCAGCGTACCAAACCATGGGAACATCTGCATCAGTCTGATATCAGCGTTCTGTTTACCATCTATAAGTTCCATGGGTTGAATAAATACGCCGACGTTTAATTCAGGATCCGGTAAAGCACCAACCTGTGGAACTTTTTGCAAAGAAGCCTTATACTCATAGAACTTCTGTTGAACCGTCGGATTGTTCTTTGCAGATATTTCCAGGTATTGCAACAGTGAGTCCGGTTGCTGCTGGCTGCTGGCAACAAACCAACCAAAGACCCCGATGAAAGCCAGCAATATTTTTTTATAAGCCGTTATTTTCATCTCTATTGGGTATTATTTGTTTGAATTGCTTTATAGTTGGCGCGTACCACCGCACGTTCTCGCCACATCGCCTGGAACATCGGAACCACAAATACGGTCATCACCTGGATGATCATTCCTCCAAAGGTTGGTATTGCCATGGGGACCATTATATCAGCCCCTTTCCCGGTTGAAGTTAAAACAGGTAAAAGTGCAATCACCGCAACGGCAGTAGTCATCATAGCCGGGCGTACACGTTTCAGCCCGGCTGCCACCACAGCTTCACGAACTTCATGGACGGTTGTCGGGTGCCGTTGTTCAAATACCTGGTGTATGTATGTTCCCATAATTACCCCGTCATTGGTCGCAATGCCAAAAAGGGCAATAAAACCGACCCAGACTGCGACACTCAGGTTTATGGTATGCATCTGAAACATATCCCGTAGATTAATGCCGGCAACGGAAAAGTTCATAAACCAACCCTGTCCGTAAAGCCATAACATGATAAAACCCCCGGCAAAAGCCACAAAAACCCCTGAAAAGTGAATGAAGGAGGCAGTCACTGTGCGGAACTGGAAGTATAATAGCAGCAATATCAGGATCAGACTGATGGGGATTACAATGGAAAGTCTTTTTGTGGCCCTGATCTGCTGTTCGTAGTTCCCGGCAAATTTGTACGAAACTCCGGGAGGTATTTTTATACCACCGGCGCTGATTTTAGCTTGTATGCTTTTTGCAGCATCTTCAACGACATCAACTTCGGCCTTTCCTTCCAGCATATCGAAGATCACATAGCCAACCAGGAAGGTATTTTCGCTCCGGATCATTTGCGCACCCCTAGTGTAGTCAATGTCGGCAATTTCGCCAAGTGGAACCTGAACACCATTCATGGAAGGGATCAGGATACGTTTAATATCGTCCGGGTTATCCCTCAGTTCACGGGCGTAACGGACCCTGATCGGGAACCGTTCACGTCCTTCAACGGAATTGCTGAGTGACATACCGCCAACAGCTACCTGCAAGATTTCCTGCACGTCGCTGATGCTCATTCCGTATCGTGCCATTGCGTCACGGTTGAGTTTAATTTCAAGATATGGAGCGCCAACTGCACGGTCGTAGAACACAGAAGAGGCTTTTACAGATGGGACTTCTTTCAGCACTTTCTCGAACATCATACCTGCTTGTTCGATTGATTCCAGATCGGGACCATAAACTTTCAGGCCCATTGGAGCCCGCATCCCGGTGGAGAGCATGACCAGCCGTGTTTCAATGGGTTGTAATTTCGGTGCGGAAGTCAATCCCGGGATGTTGGTCACCTTGACAATCTCATTCCAGATATCGTTTGGTTTTTTAATCTGCGAACGCCATTGGCGGAAAAATTCTCCTTTTTCGTCCGGAATAAGACTGTCTGCCGGAACAATCCTGAATGCCTCTTTTTCCGGATTGTACTTCGATCCGTTCCTTAACAGGTAATTATCATCCTTGTCCGTTTTAAACCGCATCCGGTGGCCATTCTCATCGAGAATATATTCTGAGCGGTAGTTAATTGTATTCTCGAACATTTGTACAGGTGCAGGGTCCAATGCCGAATTCACGCGTCCCCATTTGCCAACGGCAACCTCAACTTCAGGAATGACCGAAAGCCGTTTATCAAGCGTTTCAATATACTCCAGGTTTTTTTCAATGCTTGAATGCGGCATACTGGTTGGCATCAGCAGGTATGAACCCTCATTGAGCGAAGGCATGAATTCCTTACCTGTACCGGGAAATGTTTTCACAGCACCCTGCCACAACGCTGTTTGCCTGACACTTTTCCAGCCGATCTTCTCATAACCATCCGGTACAACACCAAAAATTTTATCAACGCCCTGCCATGCCAGGATGCCGAATAACAAAGTGAATGCTGGGAGCATAAGGAATTTCCATTTATGGATCAGGCACCAGCGAAGGATGGGTTCATAAAAATGCACCATCGACATCAATGCACCGAGAATGACAGCCACGATACCAGCCACAAAAATGAAGTTGACAACAGAACTGTTATGAGCACCCAACGGCAACCATTCGATTGACAGGTACCATACTGCTACCAATACTGTGATGGCAATGTTGATGTAGTTGGTTATTTCACTGCATTTTTCTTTCCACAGATGTCCGGATAAATTATTGATCCCAATAGCTACCAGAGCCAAAGCCGGCCATGTATGCCAGAAAATGACAAACAGGACGCCTGCCCCAATCAGAATTCCGTTCCCGATTTTGCGAATTTTGCTTTTGTCAAATCGTATATTGAAGAAAATGTGCACCAGCGTTGGCAAAACAATGATACCAAGAAGAAAAGCCGACAGAAGGGCAAACGTTTTGGTAAAGGCCAACGGGCGGAACAGCTTTCCTTCGGCAGCTTCCATGGCAAATACTGGTAAGAAACTTACAATGGTAGTGGCAATCGAAGTAACCACTGCAGCCCTCACTTCAGTGGTAGCCTGGTAAATGACATCCAGCAATTTCTTTCCCCGTATTCCTTTGTTCTCAGGCATTTCAAGGTGGCGGAGAATATTCTCTACATCCACAATGCCAATGTCAACCATAACTCCGATTGCAATCGCGATACCTGAAAGCGCCACAATGTTCGCATCAACCCCGAAGAAGCGCATCAGGATAAAGGTCATCAACACTCCCAGTGGCAATAATCCGGCGACAATAAATGAAGCCCGCAGGTTCATGACAAGCACAATAATGACGATGATGCTTATCAGGATTTCATGAGACAGGGCATATTCAAGGGTGCCAATGGTTTCCTTGATCAACCCGGTTCTATCGTAGAAAGGAACTATGCTCACTTTAGAGATACTGCCATCCGGCAAGGTCTTTTGAGGCAAACCGGCTTCAATTTCCTTAATCTTCTGTTTCACATTGCCAATAACCTCCATCGGGTTGGAACCGTAACGGGCAACCACCACCGCCCCCACGGCCTCCGACCCGGCTTTGTCAAGTCCACCGCGGCGTGTAGCCGGTCCAAAAGTTGTATGACCAATATCCTTGATTCTGACCGGAACATTGTTCCTGACAGCGACCACGGAGTTTTCAAGGTCATCCAGGTTTTTTATATAACCAAGTCCCCTGATGATATACTCTACATTGTTCAATTCGATGGTTTCGGCACCAATATCGAGATTGCTTTTACGAACGGCATTCATGACATCCATAACCGATACACTGAATGCTTTCAATGCCTCCGGATTAAGATCGACCTGGTACTCCTTGACAAAACCTCCAACCGATGCCACTTCAGAAACTCCCTCAGCAGTAGCAAGACCATATTTCACGTAAAAGTCCTGAATCGTGCGTAACTCCGCCGGATTCCACCCGCCATTTGGCTTCCCGGTTTTGGGATCCCGTCCTTCAAGTGTGTACCAGAATATCTGACCCAGCGCCGTTGCATCAGGCCCTAACGTTGGCTGCACGCCTGCTGGCAAGGTCCCGGATGGCAATGAATTGAGTTTTTCCAGGATACGGGAGCGACTCCAATAGAATTCAACTTTATCTTTAAAGATGATATAGATAAACGACATGCCAAACATGGAGGTACTTCGAACCGTACTCACCCCGGGTATCCCCAGCAGAGCAGTAGTTAGAGGATAGGTAACCTGGTCCTGGATATCTTTCGGAGAGCGACCCATCCATTCGGTAGCCACGATTTGTTGGTTGTCCCCAATGTCGGGAATAGCATCAACCGGCACCGGGTCACGCGGAATAAAACCGGTTTGCCAGTTAAACGGTGCAAACACAATCCCACCGACAATAAAGGCGACCAGAAAGATGAATGTGATCAGCCGGTTATCCAGAAAATATTTTACAAGTCGGTTAAAAAACATAGGTTTTCATTTTACAACATTGCACCATCATCTTTATAATGACTAAAAGCAAGGAAATGCCGCTAATTCAGGCATATCCTTTCAAGGATAAAAGAAATGGATTTTCAGAAAAGGAAAACCTGCAGGACTGGAGAAGTTTGTCCTGAGCAAATAGGTTTTGACGTAAAGGGATTTTTTCGAAGTCCTCCTGATCCGTCATTCATCAGGTTAAATTCAGGCGAATTCGAGAATGCAAGTAAAGTAGGCAGTGAAACTTGTTCCAATAGGGTTTGAAATCCTGCCTTGAAATTTAAATGATCTTGTGTGGATTCAAATTGATCGGTAATCTTGAAACTGATTCTTTCATTGTGGCAACCCGGGCAATCGCCTTCGCAGCAGTTGTCGGGGGTTGAATATAATTCAGTATAAACAAGGTTCGTTCCGCAGTAATGGCGCGTAATTATCACTCCTGTGGTACCGAAAAGCAACACAATGATAATTAAAATATGTCCGGCCTTCCTTAGCATGCTACAAAATTACAAACATTAATACTGATAACGCTTTTTGTTTTAGAATATTACACCTGGATAAAATGATCCCCTGTAAAGTTAGACAACTAAAACTATAAAAACTTGCGGTTTGTCTTAAAAAAAAGTTGAGTTAGTGATCCTATTTGATTACCATGAAAGTAAATTCATTGCCCGGAAGAATTTAAAAAAACACCGCTTTTCTTACGCTACGCCCTCCTTAAAATCTTCTCCATATTCTTGCCCTTCGCCAATTCGTCTATCATCTTATCCAAATACCTTGCTTGTCTCGTTATAGGATTTTCAATTTCCTCTACCCGGTATCCGCAGATCATTCCTGTGATCAGGTGAGCATTAAGGTTCAATTTTGCGCGTTGAAAAAATTGTTTTCGCCAACCGCCTGTCGTGTTCGGGTATTGTTTTCATATCCTTTAGTCTTTCTGATTTTTCTTTTCCAACCTTTTTAATGCTTTATCCAACTCATCCGCGTGAGTTTTTGAACTTGTAAGAAATCCTTACAAGTTGCATCCTCCGATAATTCACCTTCTTCGTAAATGTTCCTCAGGTGAAGCGTAATATTTTGAGGAGTTGTTTGAAACAGTTCTGCAATCTGCCTCTGGGAAAACCAGACCGTATCATACTGTAACCTGACATCAATCTGTGTGTTGCCTTGCGGGCTCTGATAGATGATTATTTCGCCGTTATCCATATTTGCATCACTTATCCTTGTCAACTTGTAAAATAAACAGATCGATCTCCTTCTACAATCTTTATCTCTTCCTCTGTCAAGCCATATAACTCATAAACCAATTGGTCAACCTCCTTTTCAAGAGCACAGGTATCGGCCATTGGGTCATATTTTTTTAATGCAATGATCTGGCTTACGATTGCGATAATTGAATTCCTGCATGTTTCATTATCCAAATTAATGGGAAGTCGACCAAGTTGATTAGTTCTGAATTTTGTAAAAGCTCCTGCTGTCAATTCAAATGAAATTTTAGAAATGACAAACGTTGCAAAAGTGGAATTAAGAAGGCCTAATAGATAAATTAAATCATCATCAGAATATTCTTCTTTTGGATAAACAGCATATAATGAACTTAAAAAATACCGATTATCAAAATCAATACAAGCTGTAATCCTATTCCCGGTTTCACGGATTGCAATTTTATGCCGTTCATAAAAGTCAGTATTTTTCCAGTTCCTAGCTAACCAATTTCCATAATTCAAATACACATTGTCTTCAAGTATGCAGAATCGGTGAATTCCTTTTCCTCGTAATGATTTCTTCCACGTATTATCAGGAACTACATCCGATTTTAGTACATATTTCTCGTCATCACCAGTTTTAATACATTGTCTTATGTAACAGTAATCACTTAATTTGGCTCTATTCTTGAATTTTTTAAATAGATTTTGATCGTACTCGTTCAATGTCACATCAAATGTAAAATTTGGATTCTCACTTATATCAGTGATTTTAATGAAGGAATCAAATTCAGATAATAATCCACTTTGATTTGATACTTTTTGTCTTATTCCAATTTTATCGTTTGCTAAACCCTTGGATACACTAATTATACATGTATGAACGGTTGGGTCTTCAAAAACGTCCATACCAAAGTTTGTAATCTCTCTGATAAAATATTTTTCGACAAGAAGTTTTCTCACTTTCTTGGAATAAAGGTTGCTTAAAAGAGTATTTGGAATAATAAAAGATAATCCACTAAATGGGCCAGAAATGTTTAACCCGCGTTCAATAAAGGACTCGAACAGATCAATACGCCCTTCTAAGGCAATATAGTTGGTTCCAAGATAGCGTTTTATGGATTCATTGGTTATCATTCCATATGGCGGATTCCCGATTACAACATCAAATCCTATGAAATCCCCTTCATCATTAAGCACTTCAGGAAATTCAAACCTCCATTCAAATGCGTTTTCAAAAATTGCACTATGCAGTTTATTACCAATTTTCTTATCCAAAGATTCGATTTGCTCGTCCAGTTTTTTCTTTGCTGCTGCAGCTCTGTCTCTATTCAGCCTATTCCCGTAATCCGCTTCAGGTTCAAACAAAAATGTACCGGTAAACCTGGATAAACGTTCTAAATTCAATTTATCACGCTTACGCTTATCAGGATCCGTCTGACTGATCCAGGTTTGAAAATCAGACTTTATTATTGCGATAAGTTTCTCCATTTCACGCTTCTGCTCCTTGCTTGTCGCATTCCGATAGGTCATGATCGCAGCTCTGTAGCTGGAAATTGAGAACCGACTCTGTTTCAATGCCTGTTTGATATCCGCATCCAGCGCATAACGGGAGATCAGGGAGTTGCCGCATTTGATGTTGATGTCGATATTGGGAAGGGTTTCGAGTTCAGTGAAATCAGGCTCTTTGTAATACGAATTTTTCAGAAGTTCAATCCATAAACGCAGGCGACATATCTTAACTGAATTGGGGTTGATATCTACACCAAACAGACAATTTTCAATAATGGTTTGCTTTTCGTGAAACAACGCCATCTGAACCCGATGACTTTCCGGGCTTTTTGGGTTGTACTCAAAGAGATCTCCATCCTCATCGGTGACAATCAATTCGTCGTTGACTACCTCCACGTGGTATTCCTTCAACCTTTTGCCATTTCTGTCGGATAATACCTTCAGTTCGCTCTTGATGGCAATGATCTCGTTCAGGGAAGAGACGAGAAAATGTCCCGAACCCACGGCAGGGTCGCAAATCTTCAGCGAATTAATGATATCGTTGGCTTCTTTCCGGTTCTCAATTCTGTCATACAATTCTCCCAGTTCGCTGCAATTCCAGCCCATGATATCATTAAACTTCTGAACTACTGCCCGGCGGATCGTCTCCCGGCACATGTACATGGTGATAAAGCCGGGAGTAAAGAAGGAACCATCTTTGTACCCGTTGATTTTCTCGAAAATCAGGCCAAGGACGGAGGCATTGATCAGCGTTTTATTCTCTTCCTGGATTTCCTCCGAACCTTCACCGGTAAAATCATAAGCATCGAGAAATTTGAACAGGTATTCTAATATGACCAATTCACCTTTGATTTTATTGCCGCTATTGTCTTTTAAAACCGTGGAAGATATGACAGGCAATTTACCGTCTTGGAGCTGGCTGATGAACAAGCAGGAGTGTTCCAGCCCGGTGGGTTCAAACAATGAACTGTTGAGGTAAGGAACATTTGAAAAGAGTTTTTGCACCTCTTCATTCCGCTCGTTTGATTTTTTTGCCAGGGCACTGAAGAAAAGGGTATTCAGATCATCAAAATTCTGAATTTTTGCACTGTTAAGGAAGGCAAAGGCAGCATCCCCTTTTTGGTAAGTGATCAATTGTGCTTCCAGGAGTTTCAGGAAAAGAATGCGGTTGATCCAGGTGATGGATAACTCCAGCGCCACATTGAACAACCTTTCCACGGTTGTCTCCCCAAACTGGGAAGGCTTTTCCAGCCTTGAAATTTTATCCAGGCTGTCAAGTTGAGTAATGGCGCTTTCGATCAGTGAACCGGAATTGCGTTCTCCCTCTTTTTTACGACCGATGAGCTTTTTGCTCCCCTCTTTGGTTTCAGTCAACCCGATGATATGCAACAATTCGGCATAAAAGGCCTTGTCTAAACTGTTGCTGTCATTTGTAAAGGGCAGTTTCAGCAGATGTTCAGGGGAGAGCAGCTTATAGAGAGTGATGAGTTTTGAATCGTCCTTCTTGCTGTCATTTCTCAGGGGTTTCTCGTACTCCCTGAAATCAAACCAGGTGAAACAGATTTCAGTGGTTAATCCTGAAATGAAGGGCGCTGCAATTTCCTTGTAAAAGAAATCAGTGGTTTTACCGGCAAGCCGGCCCTCTTCAAAATCGGCGAACTGTTTCACCAGTGTTTTATTCTGGGCAAATGTTTTTTCAAAAAGTGATGCATCAAAAACAAACCATTCAAAGATATTCGTTGCCACAAGATGTTTGATCTCAAGGTTGTGGTTGCTGATCCGTTCTCTCAGGTAATACAGAATCAGTTCATGAAAAGCTTTTTTATTCAGATCATCAGAAGTGATCATCTCAGCTTTATTCGATGGTTTTTTCGCTTCGATCATAACACCGGCAAGACTCTTTGAATCCGGTCCATTATGAATTACAAGATCTGTTCTCTCCTTGGTATTGAGATAAAACTTCGGCTGATAAAAAGTGTTTTTGAGAAAATCACCCAGATCATTTTTTACATGCTCCTCCGATTCTGATTCATCCAATCCATCAAGAAGCGCGATCAGATTTGCTTTAAACACTTCAATCTGAGTCCTTAAAGGTTTTACCTTGAGGTATGCTTTGTTAAGGGCTTTTCGGGGAGTAGAAGGAGTCAATTCGATCATACCTGATAAATTTTACGGAATGAAACAAAATTAATAAGTTTCATAATCAAACAGTATTATAATCCGGTAAATCCTCGCTTGTCCATAATCATCGAGTGCTTAAAGAAGTTGTATCTTTGAAATATGTAATTTATAATTGATGCACGAACCTCCAGGAAATCATAAAGAGAAAGAATACCACTCCAGGATAAGAAAAGTGCTGGCATACATCCAGGAGAATTTATCAGAAGAAATTCCCCTGAAAACACTATCGGCCATCGCATGTTTTTCACCTTTTCATTTTCAAAAGATATTTTCTGTCTATGTCGGGGAGTCCCCAAAACAATATATCATGAGGCTCCGACTGGAAAGAATTGCCCATTATCTAACGCTCTACCCCTCATTGAGTATAAATGATGCGGCATTTCAATGTGGATTTTCATCGCCGTCTACTTTCATCAGGGCATTCAGGAAGTATTATGGTACAACCCCGGATGGATTCCGAAAACTGTCTCTTGATGAAATTAGCAAGATTGGCACATTAAAACCTCGTAAAGGCAAATCCTTTGACATTCATTCTTCAGAATTTTGGAGCATGAATCTGAACAAGGAAGAAGTTGGAGGTTTGACTTCTGAGTTGCGTATCGAGGTAAAAATGTTTCGTTCTTTGAATGTTGCTTTTATGGACTCTCACCTGGGCGATGACGATGCCATACCGAATACGTTTAAAGCGCTTACCCGGTGGGCTGAGCCAAGGGATCTACTCACTACGGATACTCAGTTTATTGGCATACTACTTGACATGCCATTCTTCACTGCGTACGACAAATGCAGGTTTAGGGCCTGCATCACGTTACCGTCAGGTGTTACGGTACCTAAAGATATCGGTTCAACAATAATCCCGGGTGGCAAGTATGCAAGTTATTCGATGCAAGGAACGATTCAGGGTGTTTTCAAAAGCCTCCTGGCATTCAGCCACGGATGGCTAAGCCAATCAGGGTATCAGGTTGCGGAGGTAACAGGGTTTGAATTGTACAATGAAAACCCCGCGACAAGACCCTACGAAAGCATACAACGACAGATATTCATCCCCGTCAAGCCTGCATAACGATTTTAGATTTACGATTTACGATTTTGGATTTACGATTTTGGTGCTTACTTAAAATCGTGAATGAAATCATTCTGTTCATAGGTCATGAGCTGAAAGTCTCTAATTAAAATCGGAATCCGTAAATCGTCAATTCAATCGTAAATCGTAAATCATGGCAATCGTAAATTAAAATTCGGAGGAATTAAAATGAAAAATGGACATTGGTTCACCTTATTGGGTCACACAAAGCTTATTGCAGTAATTGGTATTATAGCATCGATCCTGCTACTGGTATTGATGCCGCAATTGAAGTGGATGGCAGGTTTGACCCTTGGCGTTGTGCTCATTCATGTCGCTTTGCTTCTCATTTTATCTTTGTCCGCGGTGGTAGTACTTCCGGGAAAATTACAGCAACGCCTGATGCTGTTCTTTCACAAGATAAAAGATGATCAGCGATTTGATGCAGGCTGGAGCGCTGGTTGGCTGAATGGATTCTGGGTCACCTCAGTTGTATTCCTGGCCGCAGCCATACACATCTATTTTTCATTCCCGGGTCTTCAACTGCTTGCATTTCTGTTGTTCCTTATGTCCATTAATTTTTTGGTAGGAAACCTTATTATTCGCTCTCCTAAACATACCCGGTACCTGACCTTGCCGTGGGTGAGTTTATTTAAAGAAGGAAGCAGCCGTATTCTGGATGCAGGTTGTGGAGCCGGCAGAACTACCATTGCTTTGGGTAATATATATCCAGGGAAGATCACAGCGATCGACCTGTTTAATTCCGACTACATTGACGGTGGCGGGAATACTTTGTTTGAAAGGAACCTGAAACTAGCTGGGATCTACGACAGAGTAGAAATTGTCCAGGGGGATATAACAAACACAGGATTTCATGAAGGTGCTTTTGACGCTGTTGTCAGTACCTTTATGATCGACCACCTTGGTGACCAGAAAGCTACTGCACTGACAGAGATCAACCGGATTCTAAAACCGGGAGGCCGAATGCTGATGATCGTTTTTACACCGAACCTGACATCCTTTGCCATCCTGAATGTCTTATCCTTCTTGCTTACATCAAGAAAACAGTGGAAGAAACTATTCAAACTGACAAACTTCAGGTTTGTTGAAGAAGGTGAAGTTAATGGAGGAACCTATTTTTTAATCGAGAAATAAAATCCGTGAACATGAAGAAAAATATTAAAGCAAACTACGGACAGGATATGGCAGAAGTGCTGATTGCACTGTCGGTTATATCGGTATTGTCAATCATTGCCGGAATTTGGCTGCCAATAAGCCTTGAAGCAGCGGTCATCCTGTATTTTCTTGGTGGATTACTGGTGATGATTGTTTTTACCGGTATCTGGAGCAGCAGGATCGGAAAACTGAAGATGCGTGATAAAATTTTCGGGGAACTCCTGTTGAAAGGAGATGAATCAGTTCTGGATATCGGTTGTGGCCCGGGACTTTTATTGATAGCAGCAGCAAAACGACTACAAAAAGGTAAAACGGTTGGCGCCGATCATTGGAAGGGCACCCTGGAATACAGTTACACATCGCAGATGACACTGAGAAATGCTCAAATTGAAAAGGTAGTTGACCGGGTTGAGGTTATAAACGCAGATGCTCAGGCTCTCCCGTTCGGGAACAACCGTTTCGATGTTGTGATGACCAGCCTGATGATGCATCATGTTGTTGACAAATCAATGGCAATAAAGGAGATGGTCAGGGTGTTGAAACCAATGGGGTCTTTGATCCTTGCAGATGTAGGAGCCCATCGGTTTGAAAACGAATTGAAAAAAGCGGGAATCATCAATCTGAAAATCGACCGATCGGTCAGATTATTCTTCATGCCGGTCTGGATCATTCGCGGAGAAAAAGCGTTACCATTGAATAAATAATCCTTACAGAAAAAACCATGTATCAAATATTCATCGGAAGTCTCATTTTGAGCACCATTCATGCCTTGATACCCAACCATTGGCTGCCCTTAATCGCTGTCGGCAAAACAGAAAAATGGACCCATTCCCAGACCTTATGGGCTACCGTTATAACGGGAGTGGCGCATACACTCAGCACAATAATCATAGGCATGGTTGTTGGTTTGATTGGCTATAAACTTGCAATGAAATATGCGGTAATCTCTGAAACAATTGCCCCGGCGATCCTGATCGGCTTAGGGTTGATTTATATATTCCGTGATTTTCGCAGCAGCCATCATCATTCTCATGAGATAAACCCGGTTATTTCAGAACCAGGTAAGATGAAATCAAGATGGGTTGCCATACTCACCTCTCTCAGTATCGCCATGTTTCTGACCCCATGCATTGAAATAGAAGCATACTATTTTCAGGCAGGTACAATTGGCTGGACCGGAATTTTTATTGTCTCGGCTGTCTATCTTTTGACAACCGTCGTGATCATGCTTCTTTTGGTTTACCTGGGCATGAAGGGTGTGAAAACCTTCAAATCACATTTACTGGAACACCATGAGAAAGGGATTACTGGTACTGTGTTGGTTGTGCTGGGAATCCTGGCTTGGTTAGTGAAATTTTAGTTTGGGCCTTTCTGTTAAAAGGCAAGGAACCATCAATCGCCTGATCCCTGCAAGTTAAAACCCCTGCCCTATTCCTACATAGAACCCCCAGTCGCCGCGTGCAAGGGCAGCATCCAACCGCAAACGGATATTGCGTGAAGGGATTATATTGAGATAGAGCCTGACTCCTCCAAAGTGAAGCCAGGCCGACTGACCAAAAACGGCATACGATGAAAACACCTTGCCTGTCCCCAAATATCCTCCGCAGGAGATAAATTTCCATAGCTCATAGCGCAGTTCGGCCTGAACTGTCGCCTCTGCATCATTCATATACTTACACCGGGTATAACCCGTTACCTCGTCACCCTGTCCAAAATTGGCATAGCGCGCAAAGGGCAGATCGCCATAGCCTGACTGGACAAATAAATGCCAGGCCAGGATCAACGATTTCCGGTCCCTGAGCAGGCTGTGATACCCGTTTATCCAACCTGAAACGACACCGTAATCCTTGGAACTTAAGAAAATACCATTGGCGAATTGAAAACTGAGGCTGCCATAGTATCCGCTGGTGGACCAATAAATATTATCGCGGTTATCCCATATGAAAGCAGGGATCAAAGCGCTTTCTGATATCTGTCCAACCGGGAAACCCGCTTGAACCAGGCTCTCATTGCTTAACGAATCCTTACCCTCGAGGGTCGAAATGTTATAACGGTACTCAAGCCCTCCGTAAAGTCCCTTATATATCTTACGGAAACAATTTACCGAAGCGACAAACCCGGACTGGTGCGTCCATACATAATTGGATTCGTCGTTGCTGATAATGACCGAATCACGGCCAACACCGAAAAACTTCAGTTGCATATCCCCTATCCCTGCGGAGATAAAGGCCCGCCATTTATTCTGATTCCAGTAGAAACTTTGTTTCACGGCTGCCACCCAGCTTCCGTAAAAATCAAAATAAAACAGGATGGCCGAGGAAGAGGGAGGTGAAAGGGTATCCTTTTTATCCAGGTTATACACAATCATGGGAAGCACCATGAACCCGACCTTATTGGAAGTTCCGGATACCGGTCCGGGCAATATGGTGAAATTCACATTCCCGGCGACCTTTTTAAGCGTGTTTTCAACGAAAACAATGCTGTCGTGCGATATAATGGGAATCTGCCCCCTGACATGAATAATGAAGGAGCTCACCAGAAACACCGATAGTATAACCTGCCTCATTGGAGGTTCAATAATACACAAAATTATTCAGATGCAGTTTGATTACCGGGATGACCTACTTCGGATTTTTGAGCTTGAAAAAAAAGATGAACCGAATCGCTCAATTAAAATGCATCAATACTTCGGCTGATTGAGCTTGCAAAAAAAAGTGATCTGAATCTCTCAGTGAAACTGCATCAATACACAATTATACTTAGCTGTTAAGATGCATTATAACTATCATTGGTTTCGCAAAAATGCCAGGATGCAGAAAAACTATAATCGTACGGCACAAACAGCCTGCAGCGTATACATCCAGTCGGAGGCTTTTCCGAAATTCAATACCTTGAACTCGCCGCCTACCCTCCAGTGTTTTGCCAGCGGATAGAGGTAGGAGCCGGAAAACTGGTAATTCGAAAGGGATAATATGTTGCTGGTGATCTTGTTGTCGATGCCGGTCACCTTGTTGAACATGACGGCGAGCCCAGCCCCTGCACTTAAATAGAAATGGTCAACGATGCGCATCCTGACGGTAAGCAGCAGCGGCATGGCCGACATGGTTGCCTGTCCTGCAACATCAGTATAGGTCTTGCTTTTCACCTTGTAAAGTCTGTAAAAACCTGATTCCAGCCCAAGACTAAGGCGATGTTCCGGCTCCCAGAAAAACTTCAGCGACACCCCCACCGAATTGATGGTGGCATTATCCTTTCCGATCTCCAGGGTATTGATATAATGAGCCCAGCCCGCCCCTATGGCAAGTGAGTAGTGATGTCGTTTCACCTTGACGCTGTCGGGAGCCTGTGCGAAAACCGTACAAGCCAGCAACAGGGACAACGCTATTAATAAGATCTCTCTTTTTACCATGATTCAATTATTGGATGTAATGATAATAAGCGACAACATAGGGGTAGTTTGTGAGAAACCCGTCAAAAATACCATCCTCGGTATACTCCTTTATCCATGCGGGTGTGTCGATGGTCCAGCATACGGCCAAACGGCCCTCCCCATGCATCTGCTGCACCAGGTCATTCTGGGTACCCAGGGTCCATCGCGGTCCCCAAACCATGGAATTGAGCATGCGAACATCGTCGACAGTCAGCTCGCAAAGTGAAGGGATCGTGGTATAATCCGGATAACTCATGAAATCGTTGAGCACGTCGGCACTGGGGATGCCAATGACGATCATGATGTCGCGGCCTTTTGCCTCTGCCCTGGCCATGGCAGCTTTCTGGATGGGAACTACTTTCTCCATCGTGCCAGCATCCCCCTTCATATCAAGGTACACAAAGCGAAGCAGGGTGCTGTCGATCGTAAAATTCAAGGCCTCCTCCAGCGTCGGTATCGTCTCCCCGTGGATCAGCCGGACAAAAGTCGAAAGCTGGGCCCAGGTATAATTCTCGCTTGGACCTGCCAGCGGTCCTTTCTGGGTCAGGCGTGTATTCAGGTCGCCATCATGGTAGAGATAAGGCATGCCATCGCTTGTGAGCCGCACATCAACCTCGATCCCGGTCGACCCCAGTCGCTCCGTATAGTTGATCATGGCCAGACTATTCTCCGAAACGGGAAGCCGGTCCGAAGTACGTCCCCCGGCACGATGCGCCAGGATGTAAAAGTTGTTGTTTTTTACCTTATCCGAGAACGGCCGTAAAAATTCCATCACAAGAGGTTCATCCGGAAGGCCTGATTCCTTGCCATAGGCGCCACGCATGACAATCTTCTGATCACCGGTGCCATTCATGATCGTGTATCCGCCCTCTTCCCTGGCAACATACATCGAGGCCAGCCCGGTACCGTCAGAATAACCATTCCGCCAGTAACCCTGGATGAAGATGACCGAATCAAGGTCTCCTGCTTCCATGATAAAATGTTTGCCATCCTTGTTGAAGATGGAAAGGTTTGTGCGGTTCCATTTCAGGATCACATAGTCGCCAAAGAAATCAGCGCCTGAGGTCACCTGGTAAACGCCCTCCATGATGTGTTTCGATGCATCATTCAGGGGATCGGTCTCCGACATGAGTGAATTGGGACCGGCTGAAGGGATCGGCACGGTGGTGTCCTTATTACAACCGTACAGGGCAATCATCAGGATTGCCAGGATTATCAGTTTGGGTTTCATAAAATCCAGGTAAATGAAAGTTCGGGAATATGGTAAAAACGATTGAAGGTGGAGAACAGCATCCATGTGGGCCAGTAAACCTTCTCATAATTATCCTTGAACCCGATGATGAATACATTGTCCTTCCAAAGCCGCTGCTCGATATAGATGGCCGCTGTAAAACCATTGTAAAAGTTCTTTGAACGCTCAATCTCGTTACTGCCGCTGGTTTGCACCATGTTTGCAACGGTCACCAACTCGCCCTTGAGTGTAAATGCGATATCCTTAAGCTTATACCCCAGGGAGATATTGGGATAATGCAGCCATATTTTCGCCTTGTTATCGAAGCCGCCCTGTTTCATCTGGCCATACGAAAATGCCACATCCCATCCCAGGTTGATGGAAAAATTCTTCATTTCAAACCCGATGTGTGGTCCGGCGGCAAACTGGTTCGACACGATAATGGTGGTCACATCACCCTCCAGCGAGAACTTCCAGGGCAGTCCGAATGTCATGTGAACATTGACCAGCGGCGCCTGGATGGCGCTTTCGAGGAGATCTTTGGGAGGCAATACCATCGACAATCCGGCCGCGATCCGGAAGTCCCATTTGCCAAGCTGGTGAGGGTATCGCATGCTGCTCCTGGCAATGTTGAAGGTATCCCGGGTAACTGGTTCCTGGGCGGGAAGCAGCCGGGCACATAAAATAATCAGCAGGATAAGGGGTATCGATCGTATTCGCATCGTCAGGATATTTAATTATGAAATCCCTAATTTGAGGGCAAAATTAATTAAATACTGATACGAACACAAGTAATCATATTTCGGCTATTTGAATTTGCAAATGATAGCAAATTCAAACGCTCAGTATAACTGCATCTAAACACGATTGCATTTGCAATCCTGTCAAGATGCAGTATATCACATATTCAGCGCCTGTTTCAGTATTTTATAACCAGTGGTACTGGCCCTTAATTTAGCCCCATTCTTCGTGAGCACGGCGTAATTTTCCTTATCGTAATATTCGATTCGATCTATAAATTTGGCATTTACAATGAATGACCGGTGGATCCGGATAAACTGGGTGGGATCCAGGTGGGTTTCAAAGTACTTCATGGTCTTCTCCTTCAGATGTTTGGCATCCTTTGTATGCAACATCACATAATCGCCCTCCGCCTCCAGGTAGATGATCTCTTCGATGGGGACCACGCTCACCTTGTGGCGCGACTTCACGGCGATCCGCTGCAGGTACTCCGCGTTCTCCTCGAGCGTTTTAACCAGGTTCTGCACCGGGGCCAGTGCCTTGATCCCGCTGCTGGCCTGCGCCAGCGCCTTTTGCACCGCCTGGGTGAATCGCTCCTTCGAATAGGGTTTCAGGAGGTAATCGACGGCGCTCATCTCAAAGGCCTTGATGGCATATTGATCGTAGGCCGTACTGAAGATGATCAACGGCGGCTGTTCCAGCAGATCAAGTAATTCCAAACCAGTAAGTTTGGGCATCTGCACATCCAGAAAAACCAGGTCGGGTTTTAATTCCTGGATCGCCTTCAGTCCGCTGAAACCGTCTGTGAATTCACCGATGATCTCAATTTCGGCAAAATCCTTCAGGTAATGCTTAACGACATCCCTGGCGGGCTGTTCATCGTCTATTAATATGGTTCGGAGTGTCATAATGTTGTTTCCGTGTTTGGCAAACTCAAAAATACAGAAAATCTGGTTCCCTCCACCTTGGTACGGAGGAGTTTATCATTTTTATAAAGCAGCCGCAGGCGTTCGCGGATATTGTTCAGTCCGATCCCGGAGCCTTTCCTCGGATGGGCATTGGGATCAAAATCATTCACGATAACGATCTCGAGAAATCCCTCTTTGTAATCACAATCCATTTCGATACTCACCTGTTCGGTGCTTTCATACACACCGTGCTTGATGGCATTCTCAAACAAGGGTTGCAGCAGCATCACCGGGATCTGGTGATTCCGGCAGGTTCCTTCGAGATTGAAGCTGAACAAAAGCTTGTCACCGAATCTCACCTTTTCGATTTCAAGATATCGCCTGATATTGGCCATCTCATTCTCGAGGGTGGTGAAACTGGTAGCATTGTTTGAGACGGAATATCGCAGGAAATCAGATAATTTGATCACCATATCCCGTGCCTTTTCCGGGTTGGTGATGGTAAGGGAACTGATGGAATTCAGGCTGTTGAACAGGAAATGCGGATTGATCTGCGATTTGAGCATATTGAGTTCGGTCTCTTTCAGTACCTCACGCAGCCGGGATTCGACCTTGACCTTTTCCTGGATCTTGATATAATATATGAAGAGATAATAGACCAATGCGATCACAATATAAAAGATGATGCCGGTGATGATTTTATTGGGAATGGATATCATCAGGGTATCCATGTATACTTTATTCTTGCTGAAAATGGCGCTCAGGATGGTGTAGGAAAGTCCATTCCAAACAACCAGGGTCAGGGTCAGGAACGAAAGGTGGTTGAAAATCACATTCCAGCTGTTTTTCTGATCGGGGATGCTGTACCTGACGATATACCACATCGAGATGCCCGCGGCACAAAACAGCCCGTTAAAAATAAGGCTGTCGGCAATCGCCACATCAATGGGAAAGAAATAGATGAAGTAAAAAACAGAAAAGTGGACCCCCGCAATGAGGGCCCACAAACCAAAGTAAACGGAAACGGATCTTGTATTGAGAAAAACGGGATGTTGCATAATCCTCAGTTTGAATTTCAGTAACTCTTGATCTCACCACCTCCGAAAATGGTGCTGCCTTTGATGATGAGAACCCTGGATGGATCAGGGCTTTCTTTAATATAGGCCCGCTTGTCGGCGAAACCGCCCATGATCGAGGTCATTTTAAGCTGGATACGCCAGTCGGCCGGAACGATCAGGGTAACACCGCCGAAAATGGTATTGACTTCAAGTTCGCTGATGCCCTCGGCCAGGGTAGCCTGGGTCAGGTCCAGTTCGGAGCCACCGAATACGCAGTTGATATGACCACCGCGAAATACCTGGTGGATAACTCGTTGTTTGCCTCCGCTGAAGATATTCTCTTCATGCACGTAGCCATCTTCCATGGTCTGATTGACCAGCAGAGGTTCATGTGATCTCCATGGACGGCGTGGCATGCGTTTGGTAAGGAGGAGCACCCCGATCCCGATGAGGATGGCCGGCCAGAAAACGTGCATCATATTGAATGAAAGGTCGAAAATCCGGGGGATGATAAAAGTTCCGCCGATTAGTATGAGAATGGTTCCCGGGGTGCGGCTTTCGCTGCTGAAAAGGCTTATGATGCCGATGCCGATGAGCAGCATCTGCCATGAAAAAATAATATGTCGTATTTCATAGGGCAAAAAACCGGTATTCGAAAGCAGTAAGAGAAACCCAGCTACAATGACAATGACTCCAAGGATATATTTTTTCATATGCGGGCCATCGTGGTGGTTTGATTTATTTGGTTCCATGGCGATGAGTTTTAAGTAGTTTTTTGATGAAGCAAAAATATACCCGATTGAGTGGTCAGTAAACGATTAATCGACGGATTGCGGCAAAATCCCGACGAACAGGTGAATGAGCTGTACAGCGGGGAAGAGGAGTGACAAATGACAAGTGACAAGTGACAAGTGACAAATGACAAATGACAGGTGACGAGCTTGTATATTTTTAAAACCATAGTATGTTCCCTTGTGGTTGAATGTTGTTATAATTCAATACAGGTCAATATATTCAAAGCCATTTCCGGTAAATTTAAGGAATTTCTCGAAATCACCAAATGAAACTACCAGCGAAGCCGTATTGATACAGGGATGAAAACTGATTTTATCTGATTTTCGCAGGTTCTGATCTAGAAACAGGTGCACATGATGGTTTTGATCATGGATAAGGCCATACGGGGAGACAGAGCCAGGTGTTAAACCAAGGTATCTCATCATCCGTTCATCTGATGCGAAGCTGAGCTTGCCTTGTTTCAGCCTTTGTTCGAGATCACGGATCACCAAATCGTGTTCATGCTCGATGATCACCAGGTAATGCCTGTTTCCTTTGTGGTTCCGAAAAAACAGATTCTTGCAATGGGTGGCCCTGATGTCCTTCCAGTATGCCCTGGCAAGTTCAATGGTGGGCACCGGAGGATGCGCATAATAGTCATATTGGATTCCAAGTTCATCAAGAATTTTATATAACTTCAGGTCTCCGTTCATATTTTTTCACTTGTCAGTAAACCATTACCGCCAAATGTGATTTTAGAAAAACAACCCTCTAGAAGAGGGAAAAAGAGGATAAGTCCTATCATAGGAAAATTTGCAGTAAGCAACCTCTTTGCCATTCATTTCTCTTACCAAATTGGTATCTAATATAATGAGTGTTATTTGTTTGTAGCTCAATTATTTCTTCGGTAATTTCTTTGTTGCCTTTTTAATTTTCTTTTCTTCGCTAACCACTCGGCGTTCAATCTTTTTTATATCTTCTGCAAGTGGCAGTTCTTCAGGCTTTATGCCGCGTTTTCCAAGCATTTCACGCACAGTGGTATTGTTTTGCACATGTTCAATTGTTATAGATTTCTCCCCAGATAAATCCTTGCTTTCTACATTGTAATTTGTCATTTCGGTTGCAAGGTTTTTAGCGGCAATGGTCAGAGTGGGCAAAAAATCGGCGAGCGGTCGGTTGGAGCTTATACCCAAAAGGTTTTTCATATCCTCGGTAGTATGCCTGCCAAACAAGGCTGTATCGCCTTTTGATCGGATGCGCCCGAAACCTTTATCGTCAACACCCCGCTCGTATATATTTTGCGAGAGTTGCTTTTCAGAAGCTCTTAGCTTATACCTTGTTTCGAGACGAGACAGGAGATTTAGGCGTTCTTCAATTAATTCGGCTTTACGGGTTTGCACAGCAAAATAGCTCTGTGCAAAGGCAATTTCTTCTTTCTTGGGGTCGCCATTTTGGGCTATCAGGTAACAGGCATAGCGGGTAAGCATATAATCGGTAACATCGCGTTTAGCTCCACTGCCCAGTTCAACCATTTTCGTGACCTCACGAAAATGGTCGTCAATATTGATATGCTGAGTTTTACACGATTCAAGTGCACGGGCAATGGCTACAGCAAAATTTTCCCACCTTGCATATCCCAGAAGTTCTTGTAATTCACGGGCTAACCAAACTTCTAATTGTTCGCTATTATCATCATTATTAATAACATGAACAACCGTATCGAAAATAGATTTCAAGTGATGAATGCGCTGTATATCCATTGTTTCTCCTTTTATTTTCCGATTTACTTTCTGCCTCAAAAATACGACTTTCCAGACATCTAAGTTTTTACAGTCAATTTATTTCCCTTGATAGCATTATCTTACAGGATTTTCTTCAACTACAACAATTGGTACTTTTTTAATGGTATCTTGATCTTCGGCAACTCCCAAAGCGTCTTATGGCATAACGGTTTTCCGCTTTTGTAACTTTAACCACTTACTTTATAAGATTCAGTTTTTTACACATAAATTTTACGAATAAGTAGTCATACTGCTGTATGTCAGTAATATAAAATATTAGCTCGATTGTTGATAAATTATTTAGTCTTTGTTGTGATTTTAATAGGTGAATTTCATTAATTTTATAGATAAATATTTTTCTTCATAACTTACTGTGTTAAAAACCACCTAATGGACACGCGAATTTTTGCTTCGCTTCTTTTTTTATTCCTCCTCTTCATTCACAGACTTGATGCTCAACCTGGAGGAAGCATTGATCCTTTAATTCCTTTACAACAAAACAGGTCAGTTTTATTCGAAAAAGATATTGTAATTCATGACCAGCCTATTCAAAATCAGCGTAAGGTTACAATACGTTCAGCATTTAATGGCTGGCTTTATGCTGGATATTCCTATATTGACGACGTTTATCATTATCCGTCAATAACAATTTTAAAATCTATTGATAATGGAATTACCTGGACACTATTTGTAGATATGCATCAACCATTTGATAATTCATATATAGGTTCTTTCGATATTACGGTTTGCGGTGATTCCAATTCAAATATTAAATTATTCCTGGCCTTTGGAATCGTCGTAGAAGGAAGTGCTGGTGGAATTGGGGATGGACATGTTCTCCGATTTAATGGTTCAACAGGGGTATATGAAGATGAAGTACAACCTCCTTTGTTTTCTGCGATTAATGTTTCATTGGCCAGCGATTGCATGTTTCCGGCAATTAATTCTAATCCTTATAGTTTAGGGTGTTTGTACTCATCCCATTATTATCTAAATAATACGGATTCCATTATTTTCAGGTCTTCCGACAATGGTGGAATGTATTTTGATAACCAAAGAGTTTTAGCCGGCACTGGAGAGAAATTTCGAAAAGTTGCACTTACCTATGGAAGAGGTCTATCGACTAATAGTGGACAATATTTTGCTGTTTGGGAAGAAAAAAACACTCTTAGTTCCAATACCGGGCACATATTTACGGCGTACTCTGATCCGGATTTCAATAGCCCTTTTACGACGCCGGAAATGCTCGACAGCCTGGATCCAACCGCGTATAACAACGCAAGAAATCCTTCCATTGCATGTCAGTATAACAATATTGATAATGACAGTTCAAATCTTACTGAGATTGTACTTTTTGATAAATATTTGCCTTCCTCCAATAGTTATGATATACAGGGGTGCTATAATATGAAATCGACCATTAACAGTCATTTCATTCCATTCTCTTTAGGTTCTTCTTCAGAAAGCAGAATGGAACCATCCATAAGTTTTAATCCATTCGATTCCACATTTATAGTTACTTACTATAATTCGACAAGCCAACAGCTACCTTTTCTGCGTAAAAACTTTAATATGATTAATCCAGACTCCTGGCAGGTGATTACCCCGGGATATAATGACAGTTCAAATCTTATTGATCCGTATCCAATAGTTGCATTGAACATTGGTCAAAAACAGGGAGTTATGGCATGGACGAGCGAAGGAACCGACGGAAATGGCATTTCATTGTTCGATGCGCCCTATTTAATTACCGGAATTTCAAAAACAGACAATAATGCGTTCACGAATTTCTTCATGGCCTATCCGAATCCCTGTAGTACTTCCTTAAAAGTAGCTTTTCAATTAGCAAGATCGGAAATAGTGACAATCACTTTATATAACCTGATTGGACAGTCATCCATAACAATCACAAATCAAATCTATCGGGATGGCAAATATATTATCAATCATGATGTTTCCATTTTACCACCGGGAAGTTATTTACTTTCATGTAGAACAGAAACTACTTTATCAACTCGCAAACTTTTAATAATCAGATAAATATTCGTTCCTATATTCAAATCCTCTAATTAATTCAACCTTGGTTTTACACGTCGGCTGATTGAGCTTGCAAATGAAAACAAACTTAAACGCTCAATATGACTGCAGTAATCATAATTGCTTTCGCAGTCCTGCCAAGATGCAATATAATATTGTTCATGGCAGAACATGAATCTTCCCACAGATCAAACAAATATCTTTATGATGATCAAGAAATTATTCCTGTTAACCATTTTCCTTACTGCAACTTGTGCGATTTTTTCACAGAAAACTTTCTTTAAACACTTCTCAACAGTGGAGAGTGAATGTGTTTATGATGTTATTGAATCAACAGCAGGAAACTATATCGTTGCAGGGGAGAAAGGTATAAAAAATGATTCGATGCATGCATTTTTGGTAGCTGCTGATAATGAGGGTTTTTTGACAGATGAAAAGGTATTCAACAATGGCTTTGCCCGTTCATCATTCCGGACCATCAATGATATGCCAGGGTTCCCGGGGAGGTATCTGGTGTGTGGTGCAGGTGATTCAATGATTGGGATGACATCATGTTCATTTTTAACATTGAATCTTGTGAACGATTCATTTAAATTGCTGAAAACAAAACATTTTCCGATGTCTCCGGGAAGAAAATGCACACCATGGAAATTGCAATTCGGAGAACAAGGTTCCTTTTACCTGTTATATGGTTACGATACTCTTGTGCCGGGAACTTTTGATTTTGCCATTACGAAATTCAATGATAATTTTGATAGTATAATGACCTTTCATATTCAGTCAAAGTATCTTTGGTTTGCACCACAGGATATATTATATGATAGTCATAATCATAAACTTAAGGTGTATTATCTTGGAACAGAACTGAATGAAAACAAGTACAGGCAGAATTCAATTGTTCAGATATTAACCTTTGATGAGAATTTAAACCTGATATCTCACAAGCCCGGTCCGTCACCCATTATAACAGATGTTTCCGCGTTGCAATTGAACGATTCATCGTTTTTTCTTGCCGGTACAAACAGTGGAACGTTAAATCTTCCCAGGCAGCATATTGGTCTGTACCGGGTCAATCAGTCAGACTCGTTGTTGAAGAAAGAGGAGTTTGTAATCAGTGAAGATACAATCCTCTATACAGGAATGGGGGGGCACAATCTGACCTCGAATAGTCTCGCCGGTAAAATGTTTCTTGCCAGTGAATATAATATTGATATCCTGCACTTTCCATGGCAACAAAAGCCTTCATGGATTCATATTTTATCATTTGATGACGAGATGACATCAAAAAGGAGTTCTTTGTACGGAGGTGATGCTGCATATTTTCCATATAGCATTAGATCCACCAATGATCAAGGGGTCATAGTTGCAGGAATGAGATATGATTACAATGAAATTGGAGAGAAACAATTTGATGTATTTCTACTGAAAACAGACAGCGTTGGTCAACTGTTGAGTATTTCTGACAAGGATGGTCCCGGAAAAGAAATTCATTTGGTATACCCAAATCCCGGCGAACACCGCGTAACGGTAAATCTTGGCTCTACAAATAAACCGCATTGTATGCAAGTGCTTGATCAACGAGGTTTATTGCTTTTTTCGAAAACGATTATTGGTCCTTCAGTTAATGTTGAGTTGCCTGAGCTCTCAAGTGGAATGTACCTGTTTGTTTTTTCAAATGAAAGAACTGTTAGCGGAGTGGTTCGATGGATCAAAAACTGATCAATAAAAAACGAATATACCTTATCTGCTTTTCGATTGTTTGATCACCTGACCTGTTATCGGCATGTTTAAAAAATCTCCTGGGCCTGCAGATAGAGTCCCTGCGACACCTCCCCGATGCCAAAATCGATCAGGATGTTGGTGCGGTCGTTTTTTCCGACCATGATGCGAAAACCAAATCCGCATCCCGGCTTGAGGTAACCGAAAAGCGGGATATTCATGTCGCGGTTTGAGGTTGTCGTTACATTGGCAAACAACACCCCGCCGACGATTTTTGAGCAGGGAGATATGGGAAAGCGATACTCGACCTCGCCATATACCACATCCTCACCACGCCAGCGGCCCTGGGCATATCCCCGGCCGGAGGAGTTGGCGACATCGAAGCCATTCGACATCAGATTGAGGTAGGGTATCTCGCCGCTGGTTATAAAACTGCCATAGAGCCAGAAAGCCAGCAGGTGCCGCGGAACCCGTTTCGAAAGTCCGACATAGGTCCTGAATTCGGTCCAAAGGCGCGATCCGTCGCGACTGCTTCCAAGGAAATCAACGTTGTAGAGGTAACTGGCATTGATATAAATCCCTTTGTATGCATTGATGATATTGTCGCGGGTGTCGTATGTGAAATTGATACTGAATCCGGATGTGGAATAGGCCAGGGTATTGAATCCATGCAATTCGGAATAGGCATAGTGGGGGGTGATGATGTTGTTGGCGGAGTCGAGTTTTAAATTTTCATCCACAATATCATAGTAAGAATCAAAATGATAACCCAGTCCTGCGTAAAAATGGGGAACGACCTCCCTGAACAGGATGTTATGAAATTTAAACCAGTTATACTTCATCGGGAATTTACCACCCTGGTAAGTAGCTGTGGGACCAGGTGAAATATCAACAGCGGGGATGTTGGGAATGTTATCGGCCGGCCCTGTTCCTAAACCAGAGGTGGGCAGGCGAAAAAGGTACCAACGCCAGTCGGTTTGAAGATACCATTTATTCTCGCTGAAAAACATGGTCGTCCGGATGTATGAGATCAACTGCCGCTGGGTGGTCCATAAAACCTGGACGGCGCCTGCCGAAAGCTTGGTAGCTGGCTTGTGACCGATAGACCATGAGAGGGAAGAACCAACTCCTAATTGCAGCCCGGTAGATGGCGACGAGGCGATGAGAGGGAGGATGATGGCCCTCACCTTGCGTGACGGGATCTCGGGCGCCTGCATTTTCTTTTTCGAAAGCACATCAAAGATGTCAAGCTGATAGCATCCGGGATTGGGCGCAATGGAGTCAGGTTTTGCAGGAATCGAATCAGCCTTTGATGGATTCGAATCAGTTTTTGATGGGTTCGCATCGGTGCTTGATGGATTCGAATCAGTGTTTGATGAGATCAAATCAGTATTTGAACCTGTTGAACCGGGATTGAATGCCGGTACTTCACAATTGGGTGCGACCTTGCCTGGAACAACGTATATTCCGGATTCCCGGGCATAGGAAAACCCGGCAAGTGCGGCAAGGATGAAAATGAAAATAAATCGGAAAACCGGCTGCATCATCGCGCCAAAATTAATAAATTAATTGATTTTCGTTAGCTTTGCAGGCGCAACAAACCTATGAAAATATCATTTTCAAAATACCAGGGAACGGGTAATGATTTCATCATTATTGATAACCGGTTGATTCATTGGAGGCCAACAGTGAACGAGGTTGCCATGCTGTGCAACCGTCATTTCGGAATCGGCGCCGATGGGTTGATGCTGCTCGAAAGCAGAATGGGATACGATTTTGCGATGACCTATTTCAATTCCGACGGCAATGAGAGCACCATGTGCGGGAATGGCGGACGCTGCATGACAGCCTATGCCCGATCGCTCGGACTCATGGGCGATACGGCTCACTTTTGGGCAGTGGATGGGGCACATGAATCCGGGATTATTGCTGTAGCATTTCCAGGCAATTACAAACTAAAGATGAAGGATACCCGGATCGGAATAAAATATGAGGACGGCCTATGTATCGACACCGGATCACCTCATTTTGTGGTGTTTGTAAATGATATCATGCATGTTGATGTTGTGGGATCGGGAAGGGTATTGCGATATGATGCACGCTTTGCACCCGGCGGCACCAATGTTGATTTTATAGAACTGCAGCCGGACGGGATTTTTGTCCGAACCTACGAGCGCGGGGTTGAAGATGAAACATTGTCGTGCGGTACCGGTGTCACAGCCTCATCACTGGTCGCAGCTTACCTGGACCGGGGGAATAAAACATCGTACAAGGTCAAGACCTTGGGTGGCGAACTGGAAGTTCGCTTTAGTCGCCATGGGGAAGATTTTACGGAAATCTGGCTTGAAGGGCCGGCTGGGTTTGTTTTCTCCGGGGAGATAGAAATTTAATAAACAAAATGCAAAACGAAAATCGGGACACGGGACGCGGGACACGGGACACAGGACAAATTATCGGGACACGGGACGCGGGACGCGGGACACGGGACGCGGGACCCGAAACGTGAAACGTGAAACGCTAAACGTTAAACGCTAAACGCAAATCGTAATTGGTAATTGGTAATTGGTAATTGGTAATTCGTAAATCGTAAATTAATAACATGTCCTCCCTCCTAACCGGCCCCAATCTCAGGCTGCGAGCGCTGGAACCCGGCGATATCGACATCCTCTATTCATGGGAAAACGACACTTCGATATGGAAGGTCAGCAATACACTGGCGCCATTTTCGAAATTCCAGATGGAGGAGTACGTGCTGAATTCACATCAGGATATTTATGCGTCAAGGCAACTGCGGCTG
>Ga0074195_1000963_pt1 | contig 46516 bp, 44 predicted proteins | sample EPASupsiteHSE623_FD_64525 | JGI IMG/M metagenome (GOLD analysis project Ga0074195, IMG submission 64525) | Bioremediated contaminated groundwater from EPA Superfund site, New Mexico - Sample HSE6-23 | ecosystem: Environmental > Aquatic > Deep subsurface > Groundwater > Contaminated ...
TGTGTTGGAAAGCGATGAAAAAGCAGTGTGCCGGATAGAACGATACGGTAACTGTTCAGCAATCTCTCAGTGTTATTTATTATATAATCAACCCCGAACTAAGCACTCTCTTGGCCAGAACGGTACAGCAACGATTCAGCAGTCTCCCTCTGCGCCTCCGCGCTCTCTGCGGTATGTTTTTTCCCTATATTTCGCTTCCCGAACATCTTTTCCATTGTCCATTGTCCATTGTCAATTGTCAATTGTCAATTAGCTGCTTGCCTTCTTGGCTCTCACCTGTGCCCTCAGCTCAATAACAAGGTCGCGCAGCTGAGCGGCCTTCTCGAACTCCAGGTGCCGGGCCGCTTCCTTCATTTCCTTTTCCAGACTGCCAATCAGCCGCAGCAGGTCGCGGTTGGACATCTTCTCAGACTTCGGCGCCATCTCATTGTAAAGTGTTTCGCTCTCTGCCGCCTTAGTGGCCTCAATAACATCCCGGACTGCTTTTTTAATGGTCTGCGGGGTAATGTTATGGACCCTATTGTACTCCGTCTGAATCTCCCGGCGCCGGTCGGTTTCGCCGATAGCCCTGGCCATGGAATCGGTCATCTTATCGGCATACATAATAACCTGCCCGTGGACATTCCTGGCCGCCCGGCCAATAGTCTGGATGAGGGACCGCTCGGACCGGAGGAAACCTTCTTTATCAGCGTCCAGGATAGCCACCAGGGATACCTCCGGCAGGTCCAGCCCTTCCCGCAGCAGGTTGATGCCGACCAGAACGTCAAATACGCCAAGGCGGAGTTCCCTGATAATCTCCATCCGCTCCAGGGTCTTGATGTCGGAATGAAGGTACCTGACCCGAACCCCCGTTTCCTTCAGATAATCGGTAAGGTCCTCGGCCATTTTCTTGGTTAAAGTCGTTATCAGGACCCTCTCGTTTTTGTCAACGCGATCCCGGATTTCCTCCAGGAGGTTATCAATCTGGCCCCTGATTGGCCGGGCATGAATCTCGGGGTCAACCAGCCCGGTGGGGCGGATAATCTGTTCCACCACCCGCTGGCTGTGTTCCTGCTCGTATGGGCCGGGAGTGGCCGAAACGTAAACTATCTGGTTGACCCTGGCCTCAAATTCCGGAAACATCAGGGGTCTGTTATCAAAGGCTGAAGGAAGCCGGAAGCCGTGTTCCACCAGGACTCCTTTACGTGAACGGTCCCCTTCATACATCCCCCTGACCTGAGGCAGGGTGACGTGGGACTCGTCCACGATAATCAGGTAGTCCTCCGGAAAATAATCCAACAGCGTATACGGCGGCTCGCCGGGCTGGCGGCCGGTGATATGCCGGGAATAATTTTCGATGCCCGAACAATAACCCATCTCCCGCATCATCTCGATGTCAAAATTGGTCCTCTGCTCCAGGCGCTGGGCTTCCAGCAGCCTGCCCTGCCTGTTGAGTTCAGCCAGCCTTGCTGCCAGTTCGGCCTCGATGTCCACGATGGCCCGCTCCAGGTTTTCCCTGGAAGTCGCAAAGTGGCTGGCCGGGTAAATTGAAACATGGCTCCTCTCCCCCAGGACCTCTCCGGTAAGGGTATCGATTTCCAGGATGCGGTCCACCTCGTCGCCAAAGAAATCAATCCTGATAGCCCGTTCGGTGTAAGAGGCCGGAAATACCTCCACAACATCTCCCCTGACCCTGAAAGTCCCCCGTGCAAAGTTCATGTCGTTCCTGTTATACTGGATATCCACCAGCTTGCGCAGCACCTTGTCCCTGCCAATTTCGGTCCCCTTACGGACGGATAGGACGAGGTCACTATATTCCTCCGGATCGCCCAGTCCGTAAATGCAGGATACGCTGGCCACAATGATGACATCCCTGCGTTCGAAGAGGGCAGCTGTGGCCGAATGGCGGAGTTTATCGATCTCTTCGTTGATGGACGCGTCTTTTTCAATATAAGTATCAGTCTGGGGAATATAGGCCTCAGGCTGATAGTAGTCGTAATAGCTGACGAAATACTCCACGGCGTTATCGGGGAAGAATTCCTTGAACTCCCCGCACAACTGGGCGGCCAGGGTCTTGTTGTGGGCGATGACTAGGGTAGGCTTCTTCACCTGGGCAATAACATTGGCCATGGTAAAGGTTTTACCCGACCCCGTCACCCCGAGGAGGGTCTGGTGTTTCAGCCCGTTATTCAGACCGCCGGTCAGCTGTTCGATGGCCTGCGGCTGATCGCCTGTGGGTTTATAGTCGGATTGCAGTTTGAAATCCATGGTCTATCTCTCCTATTAGCGGCTAGCTAGCGGCTAGCGGCCAGTGGTTGATGAGGTATCAATCATTATATTATAACACATTTTGGCCCCTTAAAAAATGTTAAAACAACCCCATCTATCGGGGTGGAAAACAAAGGAATTTGTGGGTTTCTGTAGAAAAGGCTTACTAAATAAATCTTAACTGATTTATATGTCCCCGGGGTCAGGCAGGCAAAGGGAGGTGATAGTTTTGGAAACACTGGAAGAAAAAAATATGGAGATAATCAGGAACGTTGCCCGTAAAACCGCCCTGAGCTTTGTGGAAGGTTTTAAGGAAGTTGGCTCCGTTTCAAAAAGCTGGGTTTGTGGAGGACTATGCGGCGGCGGATGCGGTGCGGGCTGTGGCGGAGGATGTGTGGCAGGCTGTGCCGCAGATAGTCCGCTTATTCCTGTAGCTGATGTTGGTTCTGCCACCGGAGCCGGTGGAGCAGCCGGTGGAGCTGCCAGCGGGGCAGCAGAAGGGTATTAATTGTTTTCAGACCTGTCCTATTTTTCATTATTTTGTTAAACAAAAACAAAAAAGGACGATACACCATGAAAAAAACACCTCGGGGACTTTATTTTCAAACTGAGAGCAAAGCTGAGTATTACTATGACGATTACTCAGGGATGATTTTTCCGTGTCCCGCAGGGCTTAAAAAGACACTTCAGGGTGACCGTATAAACGGCTGGGCCACATTTATCAGTGAAAGACATGACAAATACGGCGCATTCTGGGGAACTGACCGTCCTGCTGAAAATACCGCTGAACCCGATGCCGAAAAAATAGCCGCTGCTATAAAACAAAACGGCTTCAGGCAGATGATTCTTACAGTTACCGGAAATTGCAATATGAAGTGCAGGTACTGTATTAATTCCGATATTTATCCCTACAATGACAAAATGACCTTTGACTCTATGCCTTTTTCGGTGGCCAAAGCGGCATTGAATTATTATCTGGATAACCTGGCACAGATCAGAAAAACTGACCCCGGCAGGACTGCGGTAATCACTTTTTATGGTGGTGAACCGTTGCTCGAGTTTTCACTGATAAAAGAAATAGTACGGTATGTCAGGTTAAAAAAGGTGAAAAACGTATTATTTACGCTTACCACCAACGGGCTTCTGCTGAACGAAGAAATTACGGATTTCCTGGTGGCCAACAAATTTGCTGTCTGGGTGAGCATCGACGGTCCTGAGACCCAACATGACCGCAACCGGATCATGGCAGGGGAAAAAGGAACTTTTCCCCGTGTTTTCAGCAATATCCGGAATTTTCGCAACCGGTATCCGGATTATTACCTGTTAGCGTTTCTGGTTACTTATGACTGGAAAACAGATATGCATGAGTTGAGAAAATTTTTTAACAACTATATCGAATTTAAAAACTCTCTTTTTATGTTCAATCCCGTTGGCTTTTATTTCACCGACTATTATTCCAGGTTTTCAAGTGAAGAGAGAAGACATTTTGCGGAACAGGTAAACGAGATAAAAAAAGAATTGCGTGCCTCTCCCATAAATGTTAATGACCCGGTGATAAACTTCTTCATCACAAATCCCTATCGTCTGCAGCTGATGAGAAAAATCCTCGGTTCTCCCGGTCGCCCGGAGATACCGGCAACCGGCACGTGCATACCCGGCGAAAAAATCTGTGTCCTGCCTGACGGCAGGTTCCAGCCATGTGAACGGGTACCGGGCCTGGCAAATATCGGAGATGTTAACAGCGGCCTTGATTTTGAAAAAATTGCCGGGCTGATCAGCCTTTATAACAAAAACATCGCCGATAAATGCAGGGGATGCCCGGTTATGCAGTTATGCAAGACGTGTTTTTCACACTTCTGGTCAGGAAAGGAATTCATGAAGCCGATACCTTCCTTTTGCCAAGACCAGATCCTCTGGATCAGGACAATACTTGAAGAAACCTACAGCCTTATCGAGGAAAGACCCGAATATTACAAAGAAATTATAAAATTTTATCACAAGCGTTATAACCAACTGCTTTCCCTCAATTTTTGATTACCGGGAGGAAAGGATATTTTGACACAGTCAAGACAGTTTTTCTATTTATTTCCCGAAACCATTTTTGTGCCTGGACCGACAGGCGGAGCACTTTACCTGCTGCTCAGGGAAAAGGTCTTCTCACTGGATGCGGTTCGCAGTAATATCTTAAAACTGACTGAAAATAATTGTCCCCTGGAAGAGGTCTCAGGCCGGATTGGTCTGCCGGCAGCCGAAATACAGGCATTTTTTTCAACACTGGAAGATGTCAGCGCCGGTTGTGTTGTTGACCGTCCTTACTTCGTGGAAAAAATACGCCCACTGAACCCTTTTGAAGAAATCACCTTTTTCCGCCCATCTCCCCGGCTCACATTATTACATATGACTCCTACCTGGTTCTGCAGCGGTAACTGTAAATTCTGCCGGCCCGGTCAACCAACATCCCGGCTGCAGCCCTGCCTTGGCTGCCGGCGGCAAAACACGGAAAAAATACTAACCGTCCCTCAAATTGAAAAGGCCATTGGGGAAGCGGCCTGTCTTGAGTGCCGTTCCCTGCTGGTGCATGCCGGGTCGCCCGATTATTGCGCCGACCTAATCTCAGACACCTTATTGACCGCCCGGAAATACGGTTACCATACCATTCAACTGTTATCGGGCAATCCAATGCCTGAAAATATCCTTAAACATCTTGCTAAACCGGGAATAACCCTGATTTTTCAGATTTTTTCAGATTCCGGCCCTGCACACGATAACATCGCCGGCCAAGAGGGAAGTTTCTCGCTTCTTATGCAGAATATCTCTTTCCTGAAATCAAAAGACTTACCTTTTAAACTGGTATATCTTGATACAGGGAAAGACCCTGATCCCCACAGAGTCCTGGCCAACCTGGAGACTCTCAATCCGGGAGCGGTCCATGGTGACCGGCTGACCGGACCTGTTTCACAGGCAGGAAATTTCCTATCTGGTCCGGAATCACTGGTGCCGCCTGACATAATCAAATACGTTTCCAAGGTCCAGGGGCATAATTGCCTTTATGGCAGGCTGGCACTTAATCCTGACGGACACTTCTCGCCCTGCCCTGCATTTGTTGAACATAAAATGGCACATGTTTCGGAAACCACAGTACAGGATTTATTTGCGGAAGAATCACTGCAAAAATACTGGCATGATAGCGGTAAAACAGACGGGATATGTAAGCGGTGTGAGTTTCAATTTGCCTGTCACAGATGCCAGACGGCTTTAGACAATCAAAAAGGCGCCTGTATATACGGCTATAACCCGGATTCAGGAACATGGAAATAATACCCTCTCAATTAAAAGGGGCTGTAACGAAACTTTAAAGTTTCATTGCAGCCCCTTTTATCTTCTATTTTTCAAGTACACCGACAGAAAATTTCGAGTGGACTCGTACCTAATAGATAAGATAATTCTTTCAGGGGGTGAAGGCGGTCAAAAATTCTATAGATAAACAACCGGCATTTTAAATCAAGGAGGGAAAATTATGAGAAAATACAAGATTATCGCGTTATTGACATTAACCGCATTTCTGATGGCCATGCTGCCGGCGGCAGCCTTTGCCGCCGGCGGGTCCCCCCAATTCAAGGGTACCGTTATAATAAAACTTGAATTCAAGGACAGCCGTATGGCCGAGTGGGCCGCCAAAGCCATCAGCGAACTCAAGGTCAAGGGTGTTATTGCCGGGTATCCTGACGGTTCAGTCCAACCCAACAAACCCGTGACCAGGGCGGAGGCACTGGCCATGGTCCTCAAGTCTGCCGGGCTGGCCGAGGAAGTCCAGCAGAAGGTTGATGCTTCCGTTTACGGTTCGGTTTATTTGCCCTTTAAAGATGCGCCGACCGTGCCTCAGTGGGTCCGGGGTTTTGTAGAACTGGCTGCTGAAAAGGGGTACCTCCCCGAGGAGCGGGCCGCCAACTTCCAGCCCAACAAACCTGCTACCAGGCTCTGGGTAGCCAGGCTTCTCGTGCGGGTAATGCAGCTTACCGTTGAAGCAAATAGCCTCAACAACACCGAACTGCCCTTTAAAGACGCCGCCACAGTTCCCTCGGATGGAGTTGCCTTTATAGCTGCAGCCGTGCAGAACGGCCTCCTGCAGGGATACCCTGACGGCACCTGCCGGCCCAATAAACCGGTAACCAGGGCGGAAATGGCTGCACTGCTCAGCAAGTCCGACGATGAAGTATTCCTGCCCAAAGTTAAACTGGGCAAAATCGAGGGGACCGTGGTCAGAGTTGAGGTATACTCCGCCACCGTATCTGATAATGTATACGGCAGCGTATATACCCCCGCAGTGTCCTCAATCACCGTCAAAAAAGAGGATGGAGCCGAAGCAACCTATCCCGTATCCTCTGATGCCAGGATCTATATTCAGGATAACGCTGCGGCCTTAGCCGATATCACAGCCGGTATGCGGGTTGAGCTTGTACTCAACAGAGACGGTATGGTTATTTACATAGAATCCAAGGCTGAGACTTACAGGGGCAAACTCACGGTAGTTGACTCGGTTTATAGATCCCTAACGCTGCAGACAGAGGAACAGGAAAAAACCTTCACTGTCGCTGAAAACGCCGTGATTACCCTCAATGGCGCCCCAGCCGCTCTGGCTGACCTGGCCCCGGGTATGAAAGCGGGCATCAAGATATCAGATGGTAAAGTTGCTGAAATTAAGGCCTTTTCCTTCAAGAAAAAACCCAAAGAAAAGAAACAAAACGGTAAATAAAGAGGCATCTTCAATACAGAGAGAGGCAGTTAACCTGCCTCTCTTTTTTTAGAACATTTTGCGCTTGGCCAGCAGCAGTACCGCCAGGGCCGTACTCCCGAGAGTAATCGCAATTATAAACATAAAAGCGTAAGGGTTGGCCGGATCAAACCCGAAGGGAAGTTTGACGTTCATGCCAAAGAAGCTGGCCACCATGGTCGGGATGGAGAGGACAATTGTTACGGAGGTGAGAAATTTCATCACCATATTAAGGTTATTGGAGATGACCGACGCAAAGGCGTCCATCATCCCGCTGAGAATGCTGCTGTAAATATGGGCCATCTCGATGGCCTGCTTGTTTTCAATGATGGCTTCCTCCATGATCTCCTCGTCTTCCGGATACATTTTGAGGAGCTTCATGCGCAGCAGCTTCTCCATCACAACATCATTAGACCGCAGGGAGGTTGAGAAGTACACCAAACTCTTCTCAAGGTTAAGCAGGGTGAATAATTCCTGGTTCTTCATGGATTTGTGCAGCTGGCGTTCAATTTGGTCAGTTTTCCTGTTGATTTGCTTAAGGTATCTCAGGTAATATACTGCAATACGGTAAAGCAGCTGCAGAATGAATCTGGTTTTCTTGAAGGTGAAAAAGCCCTTGATGCGATTGCCGGCAAATTCGCTGATGATGGGGTTTTCTCTCAGGCAGACGGTTACAAAGTAATTGTCTCCTATTATAATCATACCGAGAGGTATTGTATCAAAGGTTGATGTTCCGTCCTCGTTATTCATAATGGGGATGTCCACAATTATAAGGACATTCCCGTCTTCTTTCTCAATCCGGGCTTTTTCCTCTTCGTCAAGGGGATCACGCAGGTAATCTGTCTCAATGCCGAGTTTTTCGGAAACATATTGAATCTCAGATTCCGAGGGGTCTATCAGGTTGATCCAGCAACCCTTTTCGATTATCTCCTGTTCAGAGAATTGTCCGGTTTCGTTGGACTTGTAAACCTTTATCATCTGACTCACTCCCTTCGGTTAGGTAAATGGTCACCATTCCAGTCAACATCACAGAAGTAAATAAAAAACCTCCCGGTGACACAACTGCAGGCGGTCAGCAGGAGGTTTTATATTGATTTACACTTAACGGGTACACTAATCCTATAAAAAATGATATAATACCTCCCTGGCAGTGGTGTGATTATTAATATATTTTGTTGAGCTTTTCGCGTCATAACTAGGCGCCGCGTCCACAAAAACCACCTCACCATAGACTAATATCATTTACTATACCATTCTACACCTTTTAAATTAATAATTCAAGCATTATGTATTACGAATTAGATAGTATTTGCTTGGATTATAAAATTCTTTGTAATCAACCATATCGGCTTTATTAGGCCAGTTTTAACCTAATTTGGACGGTTAATCAGTTGCGCTCCTGTTTAATGGAGGTAAATTATGGGATATCGAATAGCTGGTGGTAACGGTCTCGGACCTTTTTGATATCCTCCCATACGGGCCTTTTTTTGGTCTCATCCCTTAACAGGGCGGCGGGATGATAAGTGGGCATAAACTCTATGCCCTCTTTTTTTATCCATTGCCCCCTGTCCCGGGTAATCCGGGAATTATGGTCAACCATGTTCTGCAGGGCTACCGAACCCAGCAGTATAATGATGGCCGGGTTGATAAGCTCAATCTGCCTTACCAGCCAAGGCCTGCAGGCATCAGCTTCTTCCCTTACAGGGACCCGGTTCCCGGGCGGACGGCATTTCACTATATTGGCGATATAGACATGTTCCGGGCCAAATCCGGCAGCTGCCACAATCCGGTCCAACAGTTGCCCGGCTTTCCCGACAAAAGGAAGCCCCTGCCTGTCCTCTTCCGCACCGGGGCCTTCTCCGATAAACATCAGTTTGGCCTCAGGATTACCCTTGCCGAAGACGACCCCGCTGCACCCCGCCCTCAGCCCGCATCTGCAACAGCCGCGGGCCAATTCGGCCAGTTCGTCAAGGGTGCGGCACCTTTCTATTTTATCTTCAGGCCCATTATCCCTAAACACTGCAGTTGACACCTCCGGTTTTAGTTTTATTCTCCAAAAAAAACAGGGGACCTGCCGGTCCCTCGAAAAATTTAGCTGATCTGCTGCAGCCGCCCGTTGGCAAGAACGCGGTAAACCTCAGCAAGCTTGCCATTACGCAGAATAAACTCTATATAGCAGTTTTTGCAGAAGCAGGTCTGCAGAATGCACTCTTTCCTGTGGATGGAATGCAGGACACCGACCCATTTATCGCTCTTACACCTGGGACATTTCAATTCTATCGTCTCCTATCAATTTATTTCTAAAGGGTACATATGTAAATATAATTCCCCTGAGTAGCATTTTACAATATAATTGTGAACAAATTGTGGCGAAATGGTTAACTTTATATAACATCCATTAATTACCGCTCTACCGGCTGCGGAACTTCTGCAGGAACCTGGAAAAAATGCTCCGGGTTGAGAAGTCCGTATACATGACTTCGTCTCCTTCAGGGACTGCAATAATGCCGAGGGGTTGAAACGGCTTTAGTCTCAAATGGGTCCGCGCCCATTTCTTCCCGGTATGGGTAACATATTCTATATCCAGGAAGGTGGGCCTGCCCCACATTACAGTCTCAATGTCACGCTTGTTGTTAACTGCCATCCCGTTGACGGCGCAAATGATATCCCCGGATTTTATACCGGCGGCCTGTGCAGCTGTATTTGGTACTGCCTCCAGTACACATACCCCCCTCAGAGGGGGAATGAATAACGGTTTACCTTTTAGCTCTGTACTCTGCCCGATATAAATGATTGCTTCATGACCCAGGGGTGCAAACAGGGCGGCCAGGTATTCAAACAGGTGAAAGCGGGAAGACAACAGGGCCAGTAAAAGCAGGATAAGACTGAAGACACTCAGGTTGCGGGCCGACATTTTACTCTTTTCTACCGGGGTATGGGCCAAGGCCAGATCCCCGTAACCCAGACCCGCCACAAAAGGAATCAGCACGCCGAGCGTATTCAGGCTGAACTCCTGCCCCAATTTAATGACCGGCCACCAGTCGGGCATGGGAGGCAGTAAGGAGTAGCCTGAGGAATGCGGCAGGAAGGCCGCCGCAACAATCGGCAGGGGCCAGAACTTCTGCAGGGTAAACCCGCCTACCATCTGGCCGGACCTGTTTTTTATAAATATCGGGGTAGCGCCCACATGTCCGCTGACCGAAATCAGAAAGCTCTCCACCAGGTGAAGGATAGCCACCAGTCCCATGAGCTGTGGTATGTCTATACTTAACGGCATACCGAAAAACAGCTTGCTGAGGGCAACTATTCCCCCGGCATAGGAAAAACAGAGAAACCTGGGATTTATGAGCATCAGAAACAGGGCCAGGGGCCATATATACTCAATCCCCAGACCGACCAGGTTGACACCGGTGAGAACCAGCAGGATGCTGCCGACGAAACCACCTATTATTCCGTAAATAGTAGCCGAGACCGTATCTCGCAGGACTGTATTGCCCCTGATGCCAAAGAGGCTCTCCCGCATTTTGGCTATTCTCCTGTACTGCACAGCCACAAAGAGAAGCACCACCCAAAAAAGCGGAGGCATCCCGAATATGGCCTTCCACATCTCCTTAAGAATCAGTCCCGTAAACGAAATAATCTCTCCCATCATGTTCCCCCCGGCTTCCCGGCTTTTAGCAAGAATGTAAAGCCACGAGGCTGGCGCCCGTGGCTTTGCTTTTTATTTCATCATTTCCTTAAGAACATCAACGGCCTTTTCCAGCTGGGTGTCTTTTTCGCCGTCTTCCGGCAGCTCCACCTTGATGTTAGGCTCTATGCCTTTTTTATTTATATCATGTCGGGAAGGGGTAAGGTATTTACCCGTGGTCAGCTTAAGGCCTGCATTGTTCTGCAGCTCGTAAAGGCTCTGGACCACACCTTTACCAAAGGTCTTGACGCCGACAAGGGTACCCGCTTTGGTATCTTTGATGGCTCCCGCTACAATTTCCGAGGCGCTGGCGCTGTTGCCGTCAACAAGGACCACCAGCGGCAGCTTGATAAATTTATCGTCAGCCTGATGGATCTCTTCGTGCTCAGACCTGAATTCGATAAATACTATCGGGCCCTGGGGCACAAAGAAGTTAGCTACTGCCACGGCGGATTCCAACTCACCGCCGGGATTACCCCTGAGGTCGAGAATAATCCCCCTGACCGGAGACTTTTCCGGGTCCTGGAAAGAAACACCCAGCTCCCTAAGCGTTTTTTCAAGCTCCTCATCGGTATTGGAGGTAAACTGTATAATGGTTATATATGCGATTTGGCTGTCGGGCAGAACCTTACCTTCCACCGTGGGCACTTTAATAATTTCCCTGGTTAACTCAAAATCATGCATTTTATTATCGGACTTCCGGTAAATTGTCAGGAAAACCTCCGTACCGACCTTGCCGCGCATCAGGTTGACAGCGGTATCCATATCCATGCCCTTCGTATCCTTGCCGTTTATCTTGAATATGATATCACCGGCTTTGAGTCCTTCCCTGAATGCCGGGGTATCCTTGATGGGCTTTACAACAGTGATATGCTCCTTATTCTGGCCAACCAGGATGCCGATTCCCCCGAAACTGCCCTGGACCTGTTCCCGTAGTTCTTTGTACATTTTGGGGGGCATGTAAACGGAGTATGGATCCCCCAGGGAGTCCACGATTCCCTTGATGGCCCCGTTAACCATATCGGAACTACTTGGCTTTTCCAGGTAATATTCATCTACCAAAGAAAGAACCCGGGACAGTGTCCCCAGGTTATGATAATCAGTTATTAGGGCACCGGTCAGGAATCCTCCGGCGAGAATGCTTAGAACCAGCAGCACTCCGATTACGCCAAGCAGTACCCTGCGTTTTTCGGACAACAATACCACCCACTCACAAGGTTTTGTACATCTTAAATATATGTACTATACTACAATAATATTAGGCAAAAAACAACTGTTTGGGAAATTTTAAGTGAATGGGTTTAATTACAGGTATCCCATGGGGTCAACAGGGGTTCCGTTCGCCCTGACTTCGAAATGCAGATGGGGGCCGGTACTAAATCCCGTACTCCCTACCTTGGCAATGATGTCCCCTTTTTTTACTTCCTGACCGTCCGACACAAGCTGGGACGAAAGGTGAGCATATGTACTTGTACGACCGGCGCCGTGGTCAATAACAACGACTTTTCCGTATCCTCTCATCCATCCTACATAAATTACACTACCACCATCTGCTGCCACAACCCGGGTTCCGCTGGGAGCGGGAATATCGATGCCATAATGCATTTTTCTTTCCCTGAATATCGGATGCATCCTCCATCCGAAAGGAGAGCTTACTGACCGGTACCCCGGCACAGGCCACGTAAATTCCCCCGTCCCCTTGGCGCCGGTGTTTTTGGACTTTCGCCTGATCAGTTCGTCGAGGGCTTTGGTTTCTTCCTCAAGTTCGGCATATGCCTCTTCATACGCCTCCTGTCTGGATTTAATCTCTTCCAGCTTCTTCTCCCGGTCGGCTTTCAGCCCTTCCATACTGGTCTGTTGTTTGGCCTTACGTGTCTCAAGTTCCCTGATTTCGGCCAGTTTCAGTTCCAGGTCGGCTTTATCATTGGCAATCTCCCTGCGTTCGCCCTCGATAGCATTTACCAGTGCGGAATCCTGTTTAGCGATCCTCCTGAGAAACTCGAACCGGGTAATAAACTCAGAAAAACTTTTGGAACTCATTAAAACCTCAAGGTAACTGACCCTGCCATTCATGTAGATGTCCTTGACCCGCACATTGAGTACCGCGGTCCGCTCACTCAGGCGTTCCTCGGCATCAGCCAGTTCCTGGCGGACGGCATTAACTTCTGCACCTACCTGTTCAGCCGTGGACCTGGTCTCTTCCAGTTCCTGTTCTACGCTGTCAAGGCTCTGATCCAGCCTGGCCAGTTCACCTAAAACACTGTTGGCCTGCTTTTTCTGTATTGTGATCATGTTTTGGGTCCGGCCCAGTTCTTGCTGTTTCTGCTTCTTCTGGTTGATTAAGTTTTCCAGTTCACCCGCATAGGAAGGCACTACTGAACCAAACAGAAACATCAGGACCATTATAAGGGCAGCAATTACTCTAACTCTGTTGAATTTATTTTTTCCGCTTTTCTCCCTCAAGAGTCCTGTCCTCCTTTCCGCCTTCTATACCTCATATAATTTAAACCTTAAGAAACTTGCGGACCGAGATACCGCTGCCCACCATGCCGATAAAGGTACCGGCGCCCAGCAGGGCCAGCCCCATCATCACCATGAACTGCGGGTCAGTATGCAGGCCAAACATATTGATGTTGAGGTCCCTATGCAGGTAATCGGTAAAAGTCGTATAAGACACATTGACTATCAGAACGGCTATGAGAGCCCCGATAAATCCGAGGATCATTCCTTCCATCAGGAAGGGGCTCCTGACAAACCAGTCTGTGGCCCCCAGGACTTTCATAATCTTAATTTCCTTGCGGCGGGCAAAAACAGTAAGTCTGATGGTGGTAGCTATCAGAAAAACTGCGGCCAGTCCCAGGAGTACAATCACTGAGAGTCCGACCAGGCGGACCCATTTGGTAACGGCAAAAAGCTTGTCCACTACACCCTTGCCGTAATCCACTTTGTCAATCAGTCTGAAAGACTGCATCCTGTTGGCTACCTTATCAACATCCTGGGGAGAAATGGTCGTTACTTTGTAAACATGAGGCAGCGGGTTACCGCCTCCCAGCGCGTCAATCATATTCTCCTGGTCACCCAGTTCCCGGCGGAATTCCTTTAGAGCCTCATCCTTATTGACAAACCGGACTTGGGCTACCCCGGGAATCTCCCTGATCTGTGCCCCCAGGGCCCTGGCCTCATCATCCCCGGCGCTGCCCTGCAGGAATGCTATTATCTCCACGTTGGACTCCAGCCTGGTTGCCAGGTAATTGGTATTAACCACAGTTATCAGGGCCATCCCCACAATAATCAGGGATACGGCCACGGTTCCTACGGAGGCCAGCACCATCCAGCTGTTTCGGCGTAAGGATTTCAGTGCCTCACGGATCAGGTAACCGACAGTCCTAATCCTCATATCCGTAAACACCTCTCTCCTCGTCCCGGACAACCCGGCCTTTTTCCAGGGCCACTACCCTTTTCTTCAATCCATCCACAATGTCTTTGGCATGGGTAGCCATCAAAATGGTTGTGCCGCATTTATTGATTTCCTGCAGAAGTTTCATAATGTCCCATGAGGTATCAGGATCCAGGTTACCGGTGAGCTCATCGGCAATAACCAGGGGAGGATTGTTCACTATAGCTCTGGCAATGGCCACCCTCTGCTGCTCGCCTCCGGAAAGCTGTGATGGCACAGCGTCCGCCTTTGTGGCCAGATTGACTCTTTCCAGGGCGGCCGGGACAGCTTTGGCAATTTCACGGGGATGCGCTTCTATTACCTCCAGGGCAAAAGCCACATTTTCGGCCGCGGTTTTGTTGGGCAGGAGCTTGAAATCCTGAAATATCATGCCTACGGACCTTCTAAGGTACGGCACTTCCCTGTTTTTCATCCTGGCTATGTTTTTGCCGTTAAACAGAATCTGGCCTCTTGAAGCTCTTTCCTCCCTGATAATAAGTTTGGTCAGGGTTGACTTACCCGCTCCGCTGGGCCCTACAAGGAAAACAAACTCTCCTTTATTTATCCTCAGGGAAACGTCATCCAAAGCCTTGGTGCCGTTTGGATAAACCATGGATACGTTGACAAAGTTTATCATTTATATATGTACACTCCTTGAGTTACCTATTTTCGACAAAAAGTGCGGTTTTTGGTCACAAAACCTATTAACAACTTCGACACAATACCTGAAATTCCTTTTGAAAATCCCGGAAAAAAAGGATGCTTGCCCTGGTAAGTTTTTCAGTTAATTCGACAACTTTTTTGGCGAATTTAAAAGGAAAAAGGCCGGGTTTAACGAAATAAAATTTTTAATCAGTGCCGAAGAGTTTTTATAAGGAGAGGTAAATTATGTCTTTAAAACCGGTGATTTTGGATGTACATGACCTGCCTGAACTGTGGTTCAGAGCGCTCTGGGAATTATGGAACCAGCACTCCGGCGACAGCAGGGAGTATATGGTCCAACACGGCAGTTTCAGCGGGAGCCACAAAAGAAAAGAATTTGATTATTTTTTGGCCCATGTCAGGCACCCGGGCAAGAGGCCCCTGGTCCCTATCGTACCCGAGGGTTCAAACATATCGCCCCCGACTAATATGGAGGCAATAGTCGCCTATTTTGCCGATTACATCATGGGGACGGAAGTGGCGGAAAACGAGACTTATACATACGGCAGCCGGATAAATGAAAGCCTGGACAAGGTCATTGAAATGCTTAAAAAGACTCCTGACACCAACCAGGCGATTATTGAAATCGGTAAACCGGAAGACATCCTGATCAGCGACCCCCCGTGCCTCAGGCTTATCGATTGCCGTATCAAGGAAGGAAAGCTGCACTTCATTATCTACTTCCGTTCGTGGGATTTATGGGCCGGCCTGCCGCAAAACCTGGGCGGGTTCCAGCTGCTGAAGGAGTATATGGCTGACGATATTGGCGTGGAGGACGGTGAGATGATCGTCTCCAGCAAGGGACTGCATGTCTATGATTATGTATGGGGGCAGGTTGAGGAAATGATCAAATTCAAAAAATAATAATTCAGATTTCTGCAGTGAAAGCAAAGGAACGGTTAACGCCGAAGCGCTGACCGTTCCTTTTTTACTGTTTTTAATTAACCACGGATTAATTAAAATATACCGCAGAGGTCACAGAGACGCAGAGAAACAATAAAGCTGAAGAATATTTTTAAAAATAAAATACAACTACAATATTGCTTTCCTATTACAAAGTCCTTCTCCACTACACACATATTACGATAAGTTATTGCCAATATTTGAAGAGAAAGACAAACATACATATAACCTGTAACTATTATTTTGTTATATTTATTGATATTATAAGTCTGGCATTCACATCCGTGTTTATCGTGAATATATTTTGCAGGATCAGTTAGATTATATCGAGCAGCAGACCGGACGCAGACCGGTAACAATTAGGGAGTTGAACAAACGTTAACGTTTCCGGCTGAAAATCTTGTCTGTTAAGTCGCTAACGAACATCGTGAAAAGCAGCATTAACACTCCTAAGATAACCCAAGGTAACGCGGCAAACTCTTGCTTAATTAACTTTATCATTACTTTTCTCCTTTGGTTATAAACACTAATACGGAGGTTCCGGCGATAGCAGAAAATGCAAAAAGGATTTTCTTACTGTAATCCGGCTCTTGTCTAGAAAAATATTGTCGGTTGGCGAACCCTCCAACTGGTCTTGATGGGTCAAAGTCAGGACTATGTATAAATACTCTTTTATTTAATGGTGCAAAAGTTAAAATGTAAATCGTTAAAACAGTGCCGTAACTAAGATAATCTTCTGTACGATATTCAATTTTCATTCCTCCTTATAAAGCTAGAAGCGACCCGGCCAGCCTCGAAACTAAACCGGGCCGCCCACCCACCGGAACGAAAGCGAATAATTCTAGTGAGAAAATTATTTTACTATAGTTACCAAAAGAAAGCGAGGGATTCAAATGGGCGGTCTTTTTATCAGTGGTAAATTCTTTTGAGTAAATCATGATGCGAAAGTATTTTTTCTCCGCGACTCTGCGGTCTCTGAGGTATGTTTTTAATCTTTTTTTGTTTCACTGACCGCTGGCCGCTGGCCACTACCCACTACTCACTACCCACTACATTTTCCTTGCCAGTGCCTTTTTAACGGCTGCCACTATGTCCTTTGCAGTCAGGCCGTATTTCTCAAGCAGTTCAGCCGGAGTCCCGGATTCGCCAAAGGTATCCTTGACACCCACCATCTCCTGCACGACCGGTACTGTGCCGACTAAAACCTCGGCCACGGCGCTGCCCAGGCCTCCAACAATGTTGTGCTCTTCGGCCGTAATAATGGCGCGGGTGTCTTTGGCAGCTTTAACGATGGCCTCCCGGTCGATAGGTTTAATCGTATGCATATTGACTACCCTGATATGGATGTTTTCTCCGGCCAACTGGTCCGCCGCCTCCAGAGCGGGGCCTACCATCAGGCCGCAGGCTATCACGGCAGCATCGGAGCCATCCCGGATGGTATTGGCTTTCCCTATCTCAAACCTGTAATCCTCGCCAAAGAGGACAGGCAGCCCCAGCCTGCCCAGGCGCAGATACACCGGACCCTTTATGTTTACAGCGGCCTTTACAGCCAGCTCAGTCTCGGTACCATCGGCCGGGACTATTATAGTCATATTGGGGAGAGCCCGCATAATGGCAATATCCTCGATGGCCTGGTGTGAAGCGCCGTCCTCACCGACGCTCAGACCGGCGTGGGTGGCGGCAATCTTTACATTCAGGGCCGGGTACGCTATGGAATTCCTGATCTGTTCAAAGGCCCGGCCCACGGCAAACATGGCAAAAGAACTGGCAAAGGGAATCTTGCCTGCTGCCGCCAGGCCGGCGGCAGTTCCCAGCATATTCTGTTCGGCCACGCCCATATTAAAAAACCGTTCAGGAAACTCCTTGGCAAAATCCGCTGTTTTGGTGGATTTGGAGAGGTCGGCATCAAGCACCACTATATCCCTGTTCTCAGCCCCCAGCTTGACCAGGGCCTTACCGTATGCTTCGCGTGTGGCTATTTTACTCACTTGCCATCTCCTCCCAACTCGCATAACGCCAGTCCGGTCTGTTCGGCATTAGGCGCATTACCATGCCATCCCGCCTGGTTCTCCATAAAAGAAACGCCTTTCCCTTTGACGGTATTGGCGACTATCATCGTCGGCCGGCCTTTGACCTCCCTGGCTTTGTCCAGGGCGTTAATTATCTGGGTCAAGTCATGGCCGTCAATCTCCTCCACATGCCAGCCAAAGGCACGCCACTTATCGGTTACCGGCTCGGGAGACATAACTTCCGCAGTAGGTCCGTCAATCTGCAGTCCGTTATGGTCCAGGAACGCCACCAGGTTATCCAGCTTATAATGAGCAGCCGCCATGGCAGCCTCCCAAACCTGGCCTTCCTGGATTTCGCCGTCACCCAGCAGTACATAAACCCGGTACCCGCGACCGTCAAGCCTGCCGGCCAGAGCCATGCCGTTGGCAACCGAAAGCCCCTGCCCGAGAGAACCCGTTGACATTTCAACCCCGGGGAGGTATCTCATACTGGGATGGCCCTGCAGGCGGCTGCCAAGCTTCCTGAGGGTAACCAGTTCATCGACGGGGAAATAACCCTTTTCAGCCAGGGCCGCGTAAAGAACCGGAGCCGCGTGGCCTTTGCTGAGGACAAATCTGTCCCTGTCAGGCCATTGGAGGTTCTGGGGATCGACTTTCATCTCATGAAAATAGAGGACCGCAACGATGTCGGCTGCCGAGAGGGAACCCCCGGGGTGACCTGAACCGGCCTGGCCCAGCATCCTGATAATATCCTGCCGGATCTTACATGCTTTTTCAGCCAGTTCAGTTAAAGCGGAATCAACCATTAAACCATTCATCTCCCTTATTCATACTCTTTTTTTAAACCCTTCACCCAGCACCTCATGTACATCTGTAAGTATTACAAAGGCCTGGGGATCTATATTATGTACAATCTCCTTGAGGGTGGATATTTCGGCGCGAGTAACCACCGCCAGGACAATATCCCTGTCGATACCGGTATACATACCCCTGCCGTGTAAAGCGGTGGCTCCCCTGTCCAGCTTGTCGATTATTGCCCCGGCCACTTCGTCGGGGGTATTGGAAATAATCAGGGCGGCTTTGGCATAGGCGAAGCCTTCCTGTACTATATCAATCACTCTGGCGGTCAGAAATACCGTCAGAAGGGCGTAAAGGGCAAGTTCAGCGCTCTTAAAAACGATCCCGGCCGCAACGATAACCGATGCATCAATGACAAAGAGGACTACTCCTACACTTAACTTCATGTAGTTATTGACGATAGCTGCTGCAAGATCGGTGCCTCCGGTAGTGCCTTTGTTGCGGAATACAATACCTACACCTATTCCCACCAGAATACCGCCATAGATGGAAGCCAGCAGGGGGTTATCGGTAGGTACGGGAACAATCGGGGCCAACAGGTCCACAAATACAGAAAGGGTAATAGTCCCAAAAAGGGACCTGATGCCAAAATCCATCCCCAGTTGTTTGATGCCGGCCAGGAAAAGGGGGACATTAATGGCAAGCATTACGATACCCACGGGCATACGGGTCAGGTAATACACGATAGTGGCTATCCCGCTGACTCCCCCGGCCGCAATCTTGTTGGGTACGAGAAACATATCAAGCCCGATAGCCGTCAGTAAAACACCGCATAAAATAAACGCATATTCACGGGTTATCTTCCAGCTCAAAAGTCTCATCTCCCGAGGAGTAACTTTAACTTTATGTTTCCTCGGGATAACCTTTTCTAACCCAAAATTACCTTTATCGATTTTTAGCCTGCAGATGGAGGTAGGCTGAAATAAAGGGGTCAATACTGCCATTCATGACCGCATCGACATTACCTATTTCTACCCCGGTCCGATGGTCCTTAACAAGGCTGTACGGATGAAACACATAAGACCTTATCTGGCTGCCCCAGGCAATATCCTGCTGCTCTCCCCTGATAGCCGTCAGATCTGCTTCCTTCTGTTTGAGTTGAAGGTCCAAAAGCTTGGCCTGCAGGAATTTCATGGCTTTCAGGCGGTTAGCGTGCTGAGACCTCTCGTTTTGACACTGGACGACGATGCCGGTGGGCAGGTGGGTTATCCTGACAGCGGAGTCGGTCTTATTGACATGCTGCCCGCCTGCTCCCCCGGAGCGATATGTATCAATTTTGAGGTCCACAGGGTCAATTTCCACCTGGCTGTCATCCTCAAATTCCGGCAAAACGTCAACGGAAGCAAAGGAAGTGTGCCTCCTCCCCGAAGCGTCAAAGGGAGAAATCCGGACAAGACGGTGGACCCCTTTCTCTGAACTTAGATAGCCGAAAATATTTTCCCCTTTAATCAGGAGGGTAACACTTTTTACCCCGGCCTCATCTCCCAGGAGAAGGTCGAGGGTTTCCACCTCATATCCTTTTTCATCAGCCCACCGGGTATACATCCGCAAGAGCATCTGGACCCAGTCCTGGGCCTCTGTGCCTCCTGCCCCGGCGTGGAGAGAAATAACAGCATTAGCCCGGTCATACGGGCCATTCAGAAGCAGTTCCAACTCCAGCCCGGCCAGCTTGGCGTCAAGTCTGGCGATACCTTCTGAGACTTCTTTTTCCAGAGACTCGTCCTCTTCTTCTATTCCCAACTGCCATAACAGACTGATATCTTCGTACAGGGAGTTAACAGTATCAAAATCGCCAACCCGTCTCCTGAGAAAATTAATTTCCTGCATCACCTGCTGAGCCGATTCGGGGTCGGCCCAAAAGCCATCGGCAGTTGTCTTGGATTCAAATTCTTCTATTTTTCTGATCTTTTGGTTCAGGTCAAAGAGAAACCCTCAGTTCTGCCAGCCTGTTTTTCAGGCTTTCCATTTCCTTTCTTAAATCAGTAAGCACAATAACTCCTCCAAAATTAAATTCGTGACGTATATCATTATAACTTTTCTTTTCGCTGTTTGTCAAAATCTTCTGCTCCCGGCTGGTAATAATTTAAAAAGGATGCACCCTGCATCCTTTTCTCTGCGGTTATTCCTTTTTAGCGTCCTTTTGGCCGGGTTCAGCGGCCTCAAAGGCGCTCTTGAGAATAACGATATCAACACGGCGATTTTTGGCCCTGTTGATTTCCGAAGTGTTAGGACCGAGGGGTCGGAATTCGCCGTAACCCGTGGCCGAAAGTTTATCCGGCTGCATACCCACCTGATTAATCAGGAATTTCACCACATTTGTAGCCCTGGCTGTGGACAGCTCCCAGTTGGACGGGAAGTGGGCCGTCTTAATGGGAAGATTACAGGTGTGCCCCTCTACCCTGATATTGTTGGGCATACCGGCCAGCATCTGCCCAACGCTCATGATGACATCCCTGGCCCCGGGAGTAAGCTCGGCAGAGCCTATATTGAATAGCAGCGCTTCTTTTAGACTGATGACCAGACCCCGTTCCTCGGGGGTAACCTCAACCTTTCCCTTTAAACCTTTTTTTTCAATATACTTTTCAATCTGTTCCTTGACGTCTTTCATTTTCGCTGCTTCAGTCTTGCCGCCGGGCGTATTGAAATCCTTGATTACCGACAGCCCGGGGGCTTCCCCGATAATCAACCCGCTGTTCTGCCCCAGCAAGGCTTGACTCATGGAAGCCGAAAGCTGGGCAAATTTCTTGGAATTAACATTACTTATGGTATACATTAATACAAAGAAAATCATCAGCAGGGTGATCAGATCAGCATATGTGATTAGCCACCTCTCGTGATTCGCGGCCTTTTCCGGTTCTCCGCCTCTTCTGGCCATCTGTCCACCCCTATTCCTTGGCCGGCCCTGCTTCCTTACGAACTTTTTCAGATAAGAAGGCTCGCAGTTTTTCCCTGACAATACTTGGGTTATCGCCGGCCTGAATGGAAAGAATCCCTTCCAGGGCTATTTCCCGCATAAATCTTTCCTGTTTGCTCTTCAGTTTAAGCTTATGCCCGATGGGCAGCCAGGCAACGTTGGCAAAAGCAACGCCGTAAAGTGTGGCGATAAATGCAACAGCAATTGAAGGACCCAGTTTTTCGGGGTCGGCCAGGTTGCTCAACACGTGCACAAGCCCCATAACTGTACCGATAATACCCATGGTTGGTGAATACCCGCCGGCGGCCTCAAAGATATCGGCCCCGATCCTGTGGCGCTGGTCGGTAAAATCAATTTGCGTCTCCAGGATATCTCTTACCAGGGCCGGATCCGTGCCGTCAACCACCAGCTGGATGCCCTGGCGTAAAAAATCGTCGTCGATATTGGCCGTTTCCCTCTCGAGGCTCAGCAGGCCCTCACGCCTGGCCTTTTCCGCAAACCCGCACAGGGCTGTAATCAGTTCGTCAACTGCAAATTTTTTCTCTCTGAACGTAATCTTAAAAAGTGCTCCGACCTGTTTGATGTCATCCATGGAAAAGCTGGCCATCGTTGCACCTGCCGTGCCTCCGAACACGATCATGGCGGCAGTTGGTTCCAACAGAGAAGTAAAGTGTCCTCCCTCTAACATAAAACCACCGATCAGCATTCCGAAACCAAGGATAAGACCTATAATAGTCGATAAATCCACGTTTGGCCCACCTTTTCTGTAAAAATTGCGCCTTACCTTAATTAATTAGCCGTCTCTCAAACTTTTCCTGCAAAAATAATGGGTAATCTGACAATTATTTCACTTATTGTCTAATTTTCGACTGGCCTAACATTATAAATATCGAACCAACCTCCGCCATACTTTATAGTTTTTTTTTAAAAAAAATGCTGCAGACAGTTTTTTACTGTCCGCAGCATTTTTTGTATTTCTTACCGCTGCCGCACGGGCAGGGATCGTTGCGTCCGATGCGTTTTTCCACCTTCCGGGGCTGCCTCGGGGCATCCTCGGCATACCTGTTTTCCACGATGTTCTGGTGCTGGTGCGCAGGCTCCTGGACAACATTGACGCGGAAAATATACCGGACAACGTCTTCCTGGATGCCGGAAATCATGTTCTGGAACATTTCATATCCCTCGAACTTGTATTCAACCAGGGGGTCTTTCTGACCATAGGCTCTGAGTCCGATACCCTGACGAAGCTGGTCCATGGCATCCAGGTGATCCATCCATTTTTCATCAACTATTCTCAGCAGTATAACCTTTTCAATATGCCTGATGGTTTCCTCGCCAAGCTCCTGTTCCCGGGCATCATACGCCTCCTCAGATTTTTCGAACAGGAAATCCCTAACGGCCTGTCTGCCCATATCGGTAAGATCTTCGGGTTTAAGCCGGTGGTGGGGCAGGAACAGGTCGCGGGAGTAATCCAGCAGGCCCTTGAGGTCCCATTCCTCGGGGTGTACTCCCTGGTTGCAGTAAATATCAAGGGCATTGTCAAGCAGGGTCCCAATCATCTCGGAAATGGTTCCCCTAAGGTTCTCTTCAAGCAGCACACGCCTGCGTTGTTCGTAAATAACCTCCCGCTGCTTGTTCATCACATCGTCATATTGGAGAACATGCTTTCTGATATCGAAGTTCCGGTTTTCCACACGCTTCTGGGCGGTTTCGATGGACCTCGTAATGAGGGCATGCTCAATAGGCATATCTTCCTCCATGCCCAGCTTATCCATCATGCTGCTGATATTATCTGAACCGAACAGCCTCATCAGATCATCTTCCAGAGATATATAAAATCTGGTCGAACCGGGGTCGCCCTGCCGCCCGGCCCGGCCGCGCAGCTGATTGTCTATCCGGCGGCTCTCGTGACGTTCGGTCCCGATGATATGGAGGCCTCCAAGGTCAACAACCTTCCGGTGCTCTTCATCTGTCTGGGAGGTAATGTGACCACCCAACAGGATATCAGTCCCGCGACCGGCCATGTTGGTGGCTATGGTAACCGCCCCCAGACTCCCGGCCTGGGCTACGATTTCGGCTTCTTTTTCGTGAAACTTGGCATTGAGGACCTGGTGCGGAATACCGCGTTTTTTCAGCATAGAACTGAGTTCCTCTGATTTTTCAATGGAAATGGTACCTACCAGCACGGGTTGACCCTTGGCGTGCCTCTCGGCAATCTCCTCTACGGCAGCCCTGAATTTAGCCGGTTCAGTTTTATAAATCATGTCAGGCAGGTCTTTCCTGATCATGGACTCGTTGGTGGGGATAACGACAACATCCAGACCGTAAATCTTTCTGAATTCATCTTCCTCGGTCAGCGCCGTACCGGTCATACCGGCCAGCTTTTCGTACATCCGGAAATAATTCTGAAAGGTGATGGTAGCCAGGGTCTGGGACTCCCGTTCAATCTTGACTCCTTCCTTGGCTTCGATGGCCTGGTGCAGGCCCTCACTGTAACGGCGGCCAAACATCAGGCGGCCGGTGAATTCATCAACTATGATGACTTCTCCGTCTTTGACCACGTAATCCCGGTCCCGTTTCATCAGGGCATGGGCCTTCAAGGCCTGGTTAAGGTGGTGGCTCAACTCGATATGGTCATCCTCGTATAGATTTGCCACACCCAGCATCTGTTCTACCCTGGCCACACCCTTTTCGGTAAGGACCACGGTATGGGCTTTTTCATCCACCGTATAATCATCAATATTGACAAGCTTTGGCACTACTTTGGCCATGGTATAGTAAAGGTCATTGGCCTTATCAGCCTGGCCTGAGATGATCAGAGGAGTACGGGCTTCATCGATAAGGATACTGTCGACCTCGTCCACAATGGCGTAATAGAGGTCACGCTGCACCATATGCTCTCTCTCCAGGACCATGTTATCCCTGAGGTAATCAAAACCGAATTCATTATTGGTACCATAAATTATATCGGCGTTATAAGCCTGTTTCCGTTCTTCGTAATCAAGCCCGTGAACTATCAGGCCAACCGAAAGGCCCAGAAACTTATGAATCTGTCCCATCCACTCACTATCCCGGCGGGCCAGGTAATCGTTGACGGTGATAATGTGGACACCCCGCCCCGTCAGAGCATTGAGGTATGAAGGCAGGGTTGCTACCAGGGTTTTTCCTTCCCCGGTTTTCATCTCCGCTATTCTCCCCTGGTGCAGCACGATACCGCCTATAAGCTGGACATCAAAGTGCCTCATACCCAGCACGCGGTGCGAAGTTTCGCGCACAACGGCAAAAGCCTCCGGCAGGATATCCTCCAGGGAAGCCCCGTCGGCCAGCTTATTTTTAAAGTACGCAGTCTTGCCCTGAAGTTCCGCATCAGATAGCTTCCGAATTGCGGGCTCCAGTCCGTTTATCTCATCCACAGTTTTCTGCAGCTTCTTGATTATCTTGGCATTGTCATCAAACAGGTTTTTGACGAAGCCTAACATAGAATACACCCTCTCAGGAATTCACTATTCTCAATTGTAGCATGTTTGAAAGGAGAGTTCAAGTTGCAGCCCTTGTGGAAGCATACGGCATGGGCATAACCAAGACATGTTATTTTTCTGTCTTAAAACAGGAAAATTTGTCGGATTATCTAATATATAAACCATGGGCTATTTGAAATAATTTACTTTGGGAGAAATCTGATGGAACGCTATGATGTACTGCTGGTAAATCCTCCCCTGAGCAGCGTATATGAATCATATGAACATCTAGGACTGGGCTATATTGCGGCATACCTGAGGAAGGCGGACATAAAGGTAAAAATCCTGAACTTATCCCGTTGGAGAGTATCGCAGGCTGTAAAGGAGGTCAGAAAATACACCTCCCGGGTAATTGGGGTCAGTATACCCTTTCAGGAAGGCGCCCGCAGAGCTTTTTCCTTTATTGTCGCGTTAAGAAAAGCGGGAATCACCTGCCATATCTCCATCGGGGGTGTCTACCCTACTTTTGCCTGTGATGAACTGACGATAATGTTTCCGGAAGTTGATTCCGTTGTTCTTGGAGAAGGAGAGGAAACATTTCTTGAACTTGCCCAAAGGGTTGTGGGAGGTAGTGACTGGAGAGATACGAATGGCATCGGGTACCGGCATGAGGGATACCTGATCAGGAATAACCCCAGACCCCTGATCAGGGATCTGGACAGCCTGCCTTTCCCGGCCCGGGACACCCTCTCAGAACTCCCTGGCCAAAAGAATTTGGCTACCATGGTCACATCACGCGGTTGTTATGGCAGGTGTAGTTTCTGTAGTGTCGAACCTTTCTACTCGGCCTTCGGGCCAAAACTCAGGATGCGGAGCAGCAGCAGTGTGCTGGAGGAAATCAGCCTCCTCTATAATCAATACAGCGTAAGAAACATCTCCTTTAATGACGCTATTTTCATAGGAGGAAAGGGCAAGGGGTTCGTCAGGGCCGGGGAAATAGCGGAAGGAATAATTAAAAGAAACATGGATCTGAGGTTCAGTATCGAGTGCCGGGCAAATGACGTTGACACCGGCTTATTTGCATTGTTGAAGCAGGCCGGGCTGAGTAAGGTTTTTATCGGTATCGAATCAGGCTCCCAGGCTGTACTTGACCGTTTCTGCAAAGACACCACAGTGGAAGAAAACCTTAAGGCAATGGAGATATTAAGTGAACTTGACTTGGTGACAGCAATGGGTTTTATCACCTTTGACGACCGCATCACTTTTACGGAACTCAACGAAAACCTCTTGTTTATCCGCAAGGCCAGGGAAATTTTCCCCCAAAACAGGCTTAATTTCAACGTGCTGGGAAAACTGTTGCCCCTTGCCGGGACAGAAGCAGAGCGGCACATGAAAGAAACAGGCAAGTACAGGGGGAATTCCCTGAAGTTCGATTACGATTTTGACGATAAGAGGATAAATATGCTGTATAAAACCATTAAGTCCGGAGCTGATTTTTTCTGGAAGGTCAAAAGGATGCTGGGAATGACCATTGATTATGAACAGGAATGGATGAAAAGGTAAAATCGGGGGTTCATCGGGGCTTGTTCGCAAATGCCCAAGGCAAAGGCACGGGTATAAATGTTTCCTCCGCTCTGGGCGGAATCTCAATCGGCAACCACTCCCGCACGTTGTGCTAGCGGGTCGTGGGCCGATTGGTGATTCAAGCCCCGCTCCGGAAATATTTATACCCGTGCCTCTCGTTTCTTAATTTGTCAACAGGCCCCATCGTACCCCTCTCATTTACAGCAATGAGTTTCCCTTCTCATTCCCCATATGATCAGAATTAACAGCCCCACATTGATAAATATGTCCCCCACACTAATCAACTGGTGTTGATATGGCAGCGCCACATACAGTTTATCGGCCAGAAACTGAAATCTTGTGCTCTCAGTAATCAACTGGTGGGTGCCGCCCCTGCCGGCAGCCATGACAGCGGCCAGCTGCTGTGGCAGCACGTCAGGCCTGACCGGCATGCGGCCCCCGTTCAGGGCTATAACTACAAAGTTGAGGGCTGTACCGGCTAAAATAATATAAATACCCGGCAGTCGCCGGTTTTTGCCAAGGGTAAAAAACAAGAGAAAGTACGAAAGAACATGAAGATAGGGGTAACCCCCGCAGGCGTACCTCGGATTCAGGAACTCAATCCCCGCCTGAATAAGGAAGGCCGCTGCAATGAGATAGATGTATTTAATATTGAGGTTACCCAGGTTAGACAGCTTTCCGCCCGATACCAGACCAATAATAATGGCGGCTGCCAGAACTTCTAAAAACATATTACAATTGTCCCCGTTTCTTCAGAACTGTTTTAAAAACACCAATCAGCCCGGGATCAAACTGGCGGCCGGCTAACCGCATCATCTCTTCCATGGCCTGCTGGGGAGTTTTGGCCGGCCTGAACGGGCGGTCGGTGGTCATCGCGTCATAGGCGTCGGCAATCGCCATGATGCGGGACTCCAGGGGAATTTTTTCACCCTGCAAACCGGCGGGATAACCTGTGCCGTTATATTTCTCGTGATGATAGAGGACAATGTCTGATTTGGAACTGAGGAATTTGATCTTTTGCAGAATATCGGCGCTTAGAACTGAATGTTTTTTGATCTCGTCAAATTCATCTGCCGTAAGAGCCGCCTGTTTATTTAAAATTTCCTCCGGTATGCCGATTTTCCCGGCATCGTGTAGTAATGTAACGTATTCAAGCTTTTGTAGGTCCCGCTCACGAATTCCTACCTCTCTTGCCAGTGCCAGAGTAAGTTCAGCTACATGTTCTGAATGCCCTCGGGTGTACGGGTCCTTGGCTTCGATGGCTCTGACCAATGTTTTGACAGTGTTCAAGTAACTCTGTTTCGTATTGTTATATAACCTAAACGAATGGCTAATCAAAAGAGTCGGAAGAAAAAAAAGGAGAATATTAAAAAGTCTCCAGTCATTTGGTGTGTTCTTATAAATTACTGTCATGATAAAAGCGATAACAGATATAACCGCATAGTTTACATATAACATTCTGACAGTTGTTATCCACTCTGCACTTAAATTTCTTTTTGTAAATAATCTTGAATTCACAGATAGCAACAAGGTAGTAAAGATAAAGTAGACCACCGCAGCAACCGTAAATGAAAAGACAGTATCGTTTATATATCCGTAAACAAGGCCGGATAGCCCTATAACCAATGCGTTTTGAGCAGAATACCAAAATATATCACCGATTGACTCTTTCTGTCCAAAAAGCCTAACAATTAACTTGGTAACCAAGGACATAACATAAGTAGTGGTAACCGCAACAGGTGTACCAAATAATACCATTAAAGCCAAATCAACAATAAATGATACCGAAAAAATATATCCCTGAGGTAGCTTGGTTGGCAGTAATTGGGCCAGGAAATGCAAAACTATAAAGATTGCAACTTCCTTCCAGGCAAAAGATTTAAGTTGAATTAAATTAATCACAAAGACCATTGTCCCAGCAACTGTTACAGCGTAACGATATAATTTCAGTCTCTTATCGTGTAAAACCGTCGTAGAGTTTGTTTCCATAAGTATCCCCTTTTAGAACTTTCAGGTTAAAGAACTAATCGATGATTCAAAGGGCTGGACAGTCGATGATATTTTACCGGTCTCCCAACTTGTTAGGAACGCTTCTACAATATCCTTGTCAAAATGAGTTCCTGCACACTTTCTAACCTCTAAAAGTGCATTTTCAACGGTCATTCCTTTACGGTAAGGTCTATCTGAAGTCATCGCATCAAAAGAATCAGCTACAGTTATTATTCTGGCACCCAGGGGGATCTCATCGCCTCTGAGACTGTCCGGGTAGCCCGAACCATCAAACTTTTCATGGTGATGCCTTACATATTTAACACCAACGTCCAAATTATGAATGTTTTTCAAAATATTTGCACCTGTAATTGAGTGCATTTTTATCAGGTCAAATTCGTCGTCGGAAAGCTTTGTTAGCCTGTTAAGCAGTTCTTCGCTCACACCAATCTTACCTATATCGTGAAGTAAGGCCATTTGTTCAATTAACTCAATCTGATCCTCCGGGAGCTTCAGTTCCCGTGAAATTTCTACTGCATATTTGGCCACCCTGTCCGAATGTCCTTTAGTATATTTATCCTTGGCATCTAACGAACTAGCCAGCGCCTCAAGAGTATTCAGATAAACCTCCCTTACTTCCATATATGACTTAAATACATATCTGGCCAACAGCAAAGGAACGAAGAAAAGAAAAACTCCTAATATTCCGGTAACTTTATATACATTAGCCATTAACAAACTTAACGGGGCAAATGCCAGGAAATTGGGGGCTACCCAGCGAAAATTCATCAGCCAGATGCCCCAAGGGGAACTCTTTTGCACAAGAGCCAGTACAATTGTCACTGCACTGATGTTAATGAATGAATAAACCAGGGTAGCTCCGATAAACGGTAATAAAATCGAAATCGGATTTGAGTCAACCGTACCCCCTAAAAAAATATATGTGTTCCCGGCCAACCACACCGATACAACAAACTGGGCGGAGTTAAAAAACACTTTAGATAAGGGGGTTTTTCCTGTAAGGTTATCTTTTTTGAATAATTCACTGCCGAGAACAACCCAAATGGTAATATCCGGCCCAAATAGCATAATACAAGCCAAATCAATGGCAAAATTTACAGAAAACGTACCACCTTTTGGCAGTTTTATGGTTAACGATTCTGCTATACTGGATATTACAATGAAAAAGACAATGGCTCTAAAAACAGACCAATTTAACTCAATAACAGTAATTGCATGAATGAGAATAAAAACAGCTGAAATTACCAGGCATGAGATATACAATTTAACTTGTAAGGTGAGTTTACTCATAAGCCATACCTACTTAAAAAAATATAAGACCGACAGCGGTTATTAAACTCTTACCAAGAAGCTCTAGCGCCACCGGCTAAAACTAAGGTAACGATAGCCATAACGACCTTAACGATAGTTTTCATGTAAAGATAACCCCCCGTCTATCATTAACTCGACCGTTATCCGCTAAAATAGGTCGGTAAACTCCGCTCGGGTGGTTTTTCGCTCGGCTGATTAAACGGTATTTATCTGTCTACTTTACATAAACAATAAGATCAGGCCTATTCACTGTCGGTCCTAAACTCTACTATTCACTTAATAATAATGCCATTCTCCTGTTTATTGCCGCCAGGGTCGCCTTTACGGCAGCCTCCCGCTCGTCATGATTAAGGAAAGCGGCCCCAATCAGCCTCTCCTCGCCGATATTGGTAACCAGGGAAACAGAGGCGGCAACAGCCTGGCGTTTGGCGAGGGTGAGAGTAGCAATATCTTCGAGCACCAGATTACAGGTACCCTTTAAATAATTCTCCAGGGCAAAAATAGTAGCCTGGGAAATCAAACGTAATTTATTATTCGCCGTATTGGGGCCCGAGGCTGTTCCTTCATAACGGCACCCGGCTATTTCAAGCTGCACTCGGGACTCAGACGTTCTACCGGTAGACAGGACAGTCACACCGGACAGCCTGGGTCTCGTCTCCATAGCACGAGAAATTCGGTCGTCGTCCTGCATCTGGGCTACGCTGATTTTCTTGTGATCTACCGAAATGCCGAACTGGGCCATAAAGACAGATTCGATGTCACGCACCACCTGCTTAGGGCTTCTACCTGCACTTGCCAGCACGTGGATTTCCTCAATTGCCCCATTCTCGTCAGCTACTATCCGGGCAGAAATGACATCCTTGATCTGTCTGATAATATCCTCATAATCCGACAATTTCTCGTTGGGTTTCTTCTCTAATGCCATATTAACACCAAAATTCCTTTCTTTTTTATAACCCACTCCCAAATTTTATAAATTTCTAATTCTTATTTTCTCCTTTTACATAAATTTTCCTTCTTTTTCATGATAAAATAGCACAATTTTTCCTGTTCAAAGGCAAATAAAAAGGCCCTCCATATTTCACGAGAGCCTTTATTATTAAGTAAAAAAGGGGATTGTACAGTAAATAAGTATTACTAGAATTTAGAACTCCGGTTCGATCAAACCGTAGTGCCCGTCTTTTCTTTTATAAATAACATTTATTTCCTCTGTCTCAGCATTGGAAAAGACAAAGAAACTATGTCCCAGCAGGTTCATCTGCATAACCGCCTCATCGACAGGCATGGGTTTGATGGCGAACCGTTTGGTTTTCATTATTTTCGGAGCTTCGTATATATAATCATCAGCAATAGCAGTAACCTTGCCTTCACCCCTAACTTTTTTGCTGAAGCGCCCCTTGTATTTATTAATCTGTTTCTCCAGTTTTTCCACGACCAGGTCAACAGATGCATACATGTCGGCGGTTTCCTCTTCGCCCCGGATAATCATACCGTTAACGGGCATGGTCACCTCTACTTTATGGGTGCCTTTCTCCACTGTTAAAGTAACCTGGGCCTCTGTCAAATCAAGGTATTTCTCGAGTTTTACCAGCTTTTTTTCAACATACTCCTTTAAAGCGTTTGTTACTTCAATGTTTTTCCCACGAATGTTGATATTCATCATGAGTACTCCTTTCGGTCACTTTTCTCCAGTATTATTCCCCGGAAATTGGTAAAAATCCTTCAACCGGTACCAAATATTCTGTATACCTGAAATAATTAAACCCCGGGGAAACTTGTTTCCCCGGGGTGAATTCGCATGGATTGCACTTATTTACAGTTTTACAACATTGGCGGCCTGGGGTCCGCGAGCACCTTCCACGATCTCGAATTCAACCTGTTGTCCTTCAGCCAGAGTCTTGAATCCATCTTCCTGAATAGCAGAAAAGTGGACGAATACGTCGCCGCCGTCTTCCCTCTCAATAAAGCCGAATCCTTTTTCCTGGTTGAACCATTTTACTTTTCCTAACATTCTAAACATTCCCCCTAAAAAATATCTGCGCGGGCCTAGGTAAGCCCACAACAATTATGATAGCACGGAGCCTAAAAATTGTCAACAGTTGTGGATGCCTGGCAAATCTGCCGTCGATTTACTAAATACGCAAGCGTGAAATTGGTGTCGAAAATACATTCTTGAAAACCCTGGCTGTGGATATGATTTCCTGGGGATAATGTGGATAACCCTGTTAATAACCATAAAAATCAATAGTCTGATTGTGGATATGTTTGTGGAATCAAAAAGATTGTCGGAAGGGAGTCCCGCGAGTTCGTCGAATAATGGTGTCGATGAAAAAAATGAAACCCGGAAACCTGTTCCGGGTTATCAACATTATTTATGGGCTTCGTAACACTCCCGACAATATACGGGTCTCTCGTTGCGCGGCTGAAAAGGAACCTGGGTCTCTACCCCGCAGCTGGCACAGGTAACGGTATACATTTCCCTGGGTCTGCCGTTCTTGGCTGCCCTCCGGTTGGCCCGGCAGGCTCTGCACCTCTGCGGTTCGTTCTCAAAGCCCTTCTCCGCGTAAAATTCCTGTTCGCCGGCGGTGAACACAAACTCGCCGCCGCATTCTTTGCAGGTAAGCGTCCTATCCTCAAAAGACATTTAATGGATCCCCTCACTTCTTAGGTTTTTCAACCTGGATACCGTTTGCCACCTAAGAAGGAGGCCCAGTTGCAGGTTGCACTTGAATAAATTATAACGTCAGTTTGCGAATTTTGCAATAGTTTGTAGATTTATTTATTAAAAGCGCAGTTCTGGGAACAATTGACTTTTAATTATATTCAGAATAGCCTCTCCGCAATTCAAATCGGTGTCAGCAATCTGCATTGTAATATCTTCAATCAATTTTCTTTGTCTCTTCAACTCTTCCCGCAATTGCGGGTATATTAAGTCGTTCACTTTTTCAAGACTGAATTCTTTAAGATGGAGGGCAGCCATCACCGCTTCTCTATGTAATGATATGTCGTTCCCAATTTCCGTAATGCGGTTAATAATTTCATCCCTTTGTTGCAGAGTTTGCTCTAATCCCTGTTGCAATTCTACGGAAGGCGCGGACGACAACTTCTGCGAAAGCTCTAACAACTGCCGACAGTAACCCGACAGTTGTTTATAATCTTCAACCATATGTTCAATATGAGTATTCAGATTTTTAAGTTTCATCCAATCCCGTCCGATATTGTTCTTTTAAGCGTAATTGAAACAATCATTTCTTTTTATCGAAGAAAGCCGCATCTAAGTTGCGGATTACCTGTGAATAAGTATTAGCTAATTTTTTACCGGTTGCTATCGCCGTTACTTTTTGACTGAGAGACTGCATATGGGAACGAAACAAAACCTCGTTTTCCCTGTCTGAGTCTAAAATTTTATGGATAATGCGGTCTATTTCTTTTAGTAATGTTGTATTATCGCTATTATCTCTATTATCTTTATTATATTCGTTTTTTAAGCTTACCAGTTTTTGCAATTTATTAATGATCATTTCTCTGGTTTCAACCAGATTCAATGCCCCGTCAATGTCTCCGTTAATTATTAGTTGGTTCTGGCGTTCAACTGTATGTAACAGTTCTTTATATAAAGACAGTTGAGCCAGAATGTTTTCCTTTAAAACCTCTTGATTTGCCTGGACGTTATCCTCCATATCTCGCAACCCTGGCGACCTGTTGCGCTGCCTGCGCCCATGTTTCCCTTAATTCAGATAAAAAATCGAGCACCAGTTCAACCCCGGCGGTATCTTTACTTACATTAGCCTCTACCAGTTTGCTGATAAAATACTCGTATAGACTCCGGAGATGTTTTGAGATCTCGTAATCCATGTTTAGGGAAATAATTAATTCTTCAAGGATCTCCTGGACTTTTAACAGATGAACATGTGCATCTTCATTCCGGCAGTCATGCAACCCCTTAAGAGCCGCCTTTGTATGCTTGATTGCCCCATCGTAAAGCATCAACAGAAGTTTTTCCGGACTGGCGGTTTGGGCTGCCGTTTTCTGATACATATTTTGCGCGAGATTACTTGGATTCATAATTACCCTCCCTGTTTATTCCTGATATGTGCTAAACTGCTGACTTAACCACGAACTTTGAGCATTCATCTGGCTGATGGCCTTTTCCAGAGCGGTAAACTGGCTGTAATAGCGGTTTTCAACCACTATTAAACGTTTATTCAATTGATCTATTCTATCCTGGATACTCTCAATTTGTTTCCCCAAAGTACTATTGTCCCCAAATGAGGTGACAATTCCGGCTTTGCTAATAATATCTTTTATTCCGCTGTCTATGGAGTCATAAAGTCTGTCGGCAATACCCTTAACAGTAGCGTCGTAAGAATCTCCGTCCGATAAGCCTAAACTGGGGAGAGCGTCGACCGTGCCGGAATTGACTGTCAGTGATACCCCATGTACCGGTGAAAGATTCAGTTTCATACTGGAATCGAGAAGAACGGTAACAGAACCGGCTCCAAACTTTGCATTTATTTTATTCTGGATCTCGGTTACAAAGTCTTGTTGACCGGAGACAGTGTTCAGGTCATAAGAACCGTCCAAAGTGATGTTCTGCTGCGAGGATCCCACCGTCAGGTTAAAGTCCTTCCCCGTCAAGTCAACTACTGCCGGGGTTAACGCTGTTCCCACTATGGGACTTGGGGTATTGGTGAAGATTTTCATTACACTATCCAGATCTGTATAAATAGCAGCTTTTAATTTAGTCTCGTTAATGTAAAGTTTACCTTTCTCCTGATAGACAGACGACGAAGTTATGCCAATATCATAAAACTCATCATAACTGGCATTCAAGCCGGTAACTTTATCGGTCGCCCCACGGCGCAAATTGATATTAATGCTCTGTAATAATGTTTCACTATTTAAAATACCTTGCTTGGCTTTATCTTCCCATAACTTAATATCATTATCTTTCATTTCTTTTTTCTGCTCTTCAGTAAGGGGCAGGTATTTTAGTTCCCTTTTTTCCGATAACTTGGTGCCAATAGTCGTTATTACCTTGTTGTACTCATCTATAAAAGCCTTAATCTTATCATATATTGCATTGACATCCTTGGCAGCGGTCAAAGTCACCGTTGTGGAGGAATCCGCCTTTAGGAGAGTAATATTAAGGCCATTGATGACAAAGTTATTTGAGGATTGTTCCAGGTTATTTGTAGTCACTCCATTTGCCGTAAAATCGATGATGGAGTTCTGGCCATTTACCTGAGCGCCCAGCTGTAAAACGGTTGTCAGGTTCCCCAGCGCTCCATCGCTGATAGTGACATTTTTGCCGGCGCCCATATCCTTACGCGTAAGCACAAATTTATCGGTTAAAGAATCATATTTTAATATCGCATTGACGTTTGCATCGGCATTGACGGTGTTGATTAAATCATTGAAGGTATCGGTTCTGTCAATAGCAAACGAGACCCCGTCAATAGTAAAGTTCAGTTTGCCTGACCCGTCAAAAGTAAGACCGGTCGGGACACCACCCACATCGAAAACTATATCCTCCAGTTTGGTATCCAAATTAACCTGTGAACGCGCGCCGTCGCTGATGTTAAACTGGGCCAGGGCGTTATTCGTGCCATTATTTAAAATAATTAACTGTTTATAATCTGACCTGGCAGACGCAAAGGTTATCTTCCCTCCGCTATTACTTACGGTAATTTGGTTGGTGCCAAAAGCATCATTAATTTTGTTCTGGACACCGGTTACCAAACTGTTCATATTTCCATATGCACCTTCGGCAGCCCCCCAGCTGATTGTTTTGGTCACTCCGTTCAAAGTAACTTTAAAGTCTTTATTTGATACATTATAATCTCCAACCGCGGCCGAGCTTTCTAGGGATAAGGAAACTCCGGCGCTACTCTGCTTATACGCCGCCGCAGCCAACTGGTCCACTACGATGGAGGACGATCCTTCCTTGATACCGTCGGCCCAGGTGGCGGTTACAATACTGGTGTCGGAAGGGGTAACGGTAAATTGGGTAAATGTTGAAGAAAGCTTCATATCAAAAGCCATGCTTCTTAAAGAGGTCAGGCTGGTATTAATATCCCTGAGCATGTCCCGTTTCCATTCGGTCAGGGTCTTCTGTTGACCCAGCTTATCTACAGGAATCCTTTTGGCCTGCATCAATTTTTCAATTATAGACTCCGTATCTATCCCGGAGGCCAACCCTGTATATCTGAGAAAATTTGTACTGCCGATATCCATAAATGTCTTCCTCCCTGCTAAAACACTTATCTCCGTTCATCAACAATCAAGCCAGCCATTTCCATTATTTTTCCAACCAGATCGAGTATTTTTTCCGGCGGAATTTCTTTTATTACTTCCTGGGTCTGGACATCTACTATCTTTACCATAATTTCTTTGGTCTTCTCATGTACTGCAAAATGGATTTCAGTGTTTTGATTTATCGGAAGTCTGTTAGCCTTTGCTATAGCTTCAAAAACAGATTCATCTGCCGGTTGTTTAGGGTTAACCTTTTTGTCAGCGACAATTTTTAAGTTTACGGTTTGTTTGCTCGTCTCAGTTTCCGGACTAAATGCAGCGTCCCTGAAATAAGCCCCGGAAACACTTGGTCCAATACTATCCACCGGCATTGGTATCAACTCCTTTAATACTTCTTACAATTTTATTATCGGGAACGAACAGAAATACTTTAGTTTTTTTCTCATTACCTTTAACGATATTTCCTAAGTGAAATGTTTGCCCACCTTCAAAACACCGGAGATTACATCCTGCACATCCTGTATACCCATAGCAGGAAATAGGGGCAGGGACAGGCAGCACTTATAAAACTCTTCGGCCTGCGGGCACAGGCCTCTGATATAGCCCAATTCCTGATAGAAGGGGTGGTGGTACACAGGGATATAATGAACGTTAACACCTATGTTTTCGGCTTTTAATGCCTGAAATATCAATGCACGGTCTGCCTTAAGCACTTTTTTATCAATCGTGATCACATAAAGATGCCAACTTGATTCGCATTCATTCTTCTCATGAGGTATCCTGATGCCTGCCAAACCGGCCAACGATGTATTGTATGCGGAAACTATTTCCTTCCGCCGGGCTATAAATTTGTCAAGCTTTTTTAACTGGCTTAAACCCAAAGCAGCTTGTATATCTGTAAGCCGGTAATTATAACCCAAAAACTGCTGCTCATAATACCATGTCCCCATGCCCGTTCTGGTAAACCTGTCAGTTGCTCTGGTAATTCCATGGGTTCTAAACAGCAATAACATTTCATATAACTGTTCGTCATCAGTTGTGATAATTCCGCCCTCCCCCGTCGTAATATGTTTCACGGGGTGGAAACTGAATACCGTCATTGCCGAGAGGCCGCCGACCAGCCGGCCCCGGTATTTGGCGCCCAGTGCGTGAGCGGCGTCTTCGATGACCGTAAGCCCATATTCCCGGGCAATCTCATGGATAGATGTCAGGTCAACAGGCTGACCGGTAAAGTGTACAGGGATTATAGCCTTGGTTTTGCAGGTGATTTTCTTTTTTATTTCCTCAGGGTCAATATTATAGGTTTGGGGGTCAATATCAGCGAAAACTGGCTTCCCGCCCATATACAAAACGCAATTGGCCGAAGCGGCAAAGGTGATGGGAGTTGTTATCACTTCATCACCCGGCCCAATGCCGGCAGCAAAGCAGGCGGCATGCAGAGCGGCAGTACCGCTGCTTACAGCCACAGCGTATTTGGCCCCCACATACCTGGCAAAATCGCGTTCGAATTGCGCGACCCTGGGACCTGTTGTCAGATAGTCGTTTTGCAGTACTTCCGTAACCGCGTCAATATCCGATTGATCAATGCTCTGCCTGGCATAAGGGAGCAGGGTCTGTCTTACCGGTCTGCCCCCGAACAGCGCCAATGTCTCCATTACACTTCACCCGGGTTGTTTTTGATCCATTGGGTGGTTTTTTCAATTCCCTGATGTAAAGAGGTCTTGGGACTCCATCCCAGGACTGCTTCAGCTTTTGAGTAATCACACAGCAGTTTCATGATCTCGCTCTGCGGGTGAATGTGTTCGATATGTTTGATCCGGTCCGGCTCTCCACATATCGACATAGCCAGGTCATTTACCGTTATGTCAGTCCCGGTACCGGCGTTGATTATATGCCCATCAGCTTTGTCGCTATAACCGGAGTCAACCACGAATTCGGCACAGTCCTCCACATACAGGAAATCCCTGGTCTGGGTTCCGTCACCGTAAATATGCAGGGTTTCCCCGGCCAGGTTTTTCTTAATGAATATAGCAATAACCCCTCCCTCGCCGGAACTCTTCTGGAAAGGACCGTAAGTATTGAAGGGGCGGATTACTGCTACCGGCATCTTATAAGCATACCAGTACGACAACACCATGTTTTCCCCGGCAATCTTGGACCCGGCATAAGGAGAGGCCGATTTTGTGGGGTGCTTTTCGCTGATCCCGGTGGCTCCCGGCGCCGATCCCAGCGCGTCATAAACCATGCAGGTACTCATAAATACAATTTTCACCCCGTTTTTACGGCACTCCTCCAAAACATTAAAAGTGCCCACCACATCGTTTTCAAAGGTGGTGCGGGGGTCATCGATGCTATCCTGGACATTGATGCTGGCCGCCAGGTGATAGCAGATATCAAACTTATGAAGAAACAACCGGGCTAAAACCGCCTTGTCTTTGATATCACCACTGATAAACTCATGGAGCAGAGGATTTCCCGCAAATTCAGCAAGGTTATCTTCCCTGCTGTTGGACAGGTTGTCGATCACCCATACTTCATGCCCGTCATCCAGCAGGCGTTTGACTACCCATCTCCCGATAAATCCGGCGCCGCCGGTAACTAGAACATTCACTTGGAAACCCCCTCCGTTTATTTCCTGCAGACAGCTACCATATTCCCGCTGAGGTTGTTATCAACAATCAACCGCTGCAAATCCGTTCTCAGCTTTTCATTTACCGGACCGTCACCTAAAATAATATCCTTCCAAAAAGAACCTACAATATCACTGCCATAACCCTGTTTAAGCAGAATCTTTATATTCTCAACATCCAGTTTCCCCGGAGTGGTGATTTTAATTTCCGTAAAACCCGCCCTATTCAGCAAGCGGCACATCGTTTCCGGTGAAAAATAGTTCAGGTGATTGGGGGCGGCGATGTTAAAATGATCTTTGCCGGCCACCTGAAACTCAAATCCGGCAATATTGGGCGTACTGACGAAAAACACGCCGCCTTTTTTCAGGAGTTTATAACAATACTTTAGTAGACCGATAGGGTCCTGGATATGTTCTACAGTTTCCCAAAAGGTTATGACGTCAAAGGTTGCTTCCGGAAAATCCGTTTCCTCCAACAAACACTTGGCAACAGGAATGCCCAGTTCCCTTTCAACGAAATCGGCAGCGCCCCTGTTAGGCTCTACCCCGCTGATCTCCCAACCGGGCCTGTCCTTCAGGCACTCTAAAAAGTTGCCCACAGCGCATCCAACATCGAGAAGCCTGCCCCCTGAGCAGTATTGTTCGATAAACGCTACCCGGGGTTTGAAGATGTTCTGATTTCTCACCTGTCTGGTCGGCATTAAAATATACTGTTGAAAAAAGTCTATGGCCTTGGAGTCTTCATAGTATGCTTTCAGGGCACTTTCCCGCAGGCTTGGATTAACATAAAGCAGGTGGCATTCCTTACACTTGACAAAATGAAAGCCATCTTTAACAAATTGATATTCGGAAGATGTGCTCTCGCAGACAGGACAGCTCCGTTCAGACAAAAGCCTGTTCTCCACCATTCCTGTTTCGGGGTCTATCAGAGCACTGATTTCTTGACGATATAGCTCAAGGTACCGCTGTTCGGCTTCATGGGGCCGGATGTCCTCGGTTTTTAATCCACTCATATGCTTCACCCCCAACAGGTTTAATCAAATCTTAAATCAAATCCCATGAAACTGCTGTTCCTTTACTTACATCCCTTGTAACCCGCCGGCCTAGAACCAGATCATAATACTTAGGCGGTAGACCATACCCGGGCCTAACTATTCTCAGGTTTTCTGAGGTAAAGATATCGCCTGCTTTCATATCCCTGCAAATATATAAAGACCGCCTGAATACCAGCGACTTCTTTTCGCTTTCGGTCGGCCCATAAGTGATTTTACCTAAAGCCTGCCATGCCCGGCTACATTCCGTAACCAAGCAGTGCATTTCTTCCGGTTCCAGGGAAAACGCCGCGTCAACGCCACCATCGGTTCTACTCAGAGTAATATGCTTTTCCAAAACGACCGCCCCCAGGGCTATGCCAGCTATTGCTGCACCGATTCCCATTGTATGATCGGATAAACCTACCTGACAGCCAAAAAGGTCGCACATATGTGGTATCGTTACTAAGTTGCTGTCTTCAGGCGACGCAGGGTATGTACTGGTGCATTTAAGCAAAATTAAATCCCTACACCCAGCCGCCCTAGCTGTGCAAACAGTCTCATCAAGTTCGGCTAAAGAAGCCATGCCGGTCGATATAATCAGCGGCTTACCAGTGGCGGCTACCCTGCGGATTAGCGGCAAATCGGCATTTTCAAAAGAAGCTATCTTATAAAGAGGCACATCCATGGATTCCAAAAAGTCCACCGCAGTTTTGTCAAAGGGAGTACTGAAGCATATCAGCCCCAATTCCCTGCACCGGTCGAATAAGGGCTTATGCCACTCCCATGGGGTATATGCCAGTTTGTAAAGTTTATATAATGAATTTCCTTTCCATAAGCTTGCGGGGTCATTAATATAAAATTCGCCTTCACCGACATCCAGAGTAATGGTATCAGCGGTATATGTCTGAAGTTTTAGCGCATCTACTCCCGTTTTGGCGGCGGCTTCGACAATCTCAAGTGCCCGGTCAAGCGAACCATTATGATTTCCGGACATTTCGGCAATGATAAATGGGGGATGATTGGCCCCGATTTTCCGGCCAAAAACTTCAATTTCATTCATGATTTAAAACTCCTTGAATAAACCCTTCAATTTGTTTTTTCCTAAGCTGCCATTCATCTTCAGATAAAGCAAAGATAATAACATCTTCATACTTGCCGTGTTTCAGAACATGACCCTTTAGCCGGCCTTCCTCAATAAAGCCAAGTTTTTTATGAAGATTTATGCTGGCCTTGTTAAAAGCCAAAACTTCACTGCATACTTTACGGACTCTAAGCTTTGAAAAGGCATGTTCCAGGGCCAGAAAGCCCATTATTGATCCGATACCTGGCGGCATATCAGTCTCTCCCAAATAAAAACCCCAGTGACACCTGTTGTTAATCTCGTCGATTCCAGTGAAAGTAACAACCCCGACAGACCTGCCCTTACACTCAAATATAAGGCATTTTGTTTCGGAATCAGGCTTAATCTTGTTGAACCATTTATTATGTTCGTCGGCAGTGATTACCCTGTCGGTAAACATGTTATGACGGATTCGCTCTGAATTCCGCCACCTCAGAACCATATCTAAATCTTTCTCATCAATTTCCCTTAGACGGAAAATCTGATTATTTGGCATTAGTTTCCTCCAGGATCATCTCGGCTACCGATATATGCTCCGCAGTCAGCTGTAGTGCTCTCTTCCCGATATCCCGCACTGCTTCCGGGTTTGCTATCGCTTCGGCAACAGCATCGGCAATCTTTTTTACAGTAACATCCCGGGACAAACCTATACTTCGGACAGCACCTGCTTTATCCAGGGCAGCAGTTGTCTCCAGTTGGTTATCCGCAATAATAGTTACAATGGACGGGAGTCCCAGCATACATCTCTCATGGGTTGCCGACCCGCCAGCACAAAGGGCCAAATCAGCATTTGCTGTCAATTGTGCCATATTGTCAACCTGGCAGTAAAAACTGACCCCGGGAATTGAAGAACACAGTTCCCCGATTCTTACCCTGTTGGGATTAGTGGAACCCACTACGACATCAATGGCAACACCTGGCAGGTTTAACTCACGGATGGCTTTTAACGCTTTTTCTGTTTCATTTCCGGGGTCAGTTCCCCCGTAAAAAATTAAGATTCTCCGTATAAGCCCGTCACGTGTCCTCAAGTTTTTTCGTTCCCACAAAAACTCCGGGCGCAGAAGGGCGTATTTGGGACCCAACAGTTTCCTGCAATGGTTTGAAACTAACCCTTCATATCGGCTTTTCATATTATCGTAATAATTTTGGTCTAACAGCAAATCACAGTCATGCCTGCGATTCGCCAGATCATCAATGACCATGATTCTTTTGATATACGGGCGTAGCTGCTTCTCCCAAGGTTCATCTATAGCATAGTGGTCAATAATAATCCAATCAACTTTACAAACTTCCTGTTCAACTATATTTATGGTTTGTTGGACTTCTGTTTGTGAGGCGTTATACGGCAACAGATGAACCGTGTAGCCTTTTTTTTCCAAAATACCTGCCTGATTCCCCGGGAGGTTACTGCAAATAAATTTTACTAATATATCTTTTGCTCTTAACTCCCCGGCCAGACTCAGGCAGCGCATAAGATGCCCTATCCCCATATGAATCGAGGAATCTACCCGAAATACAACATTCATTTTTGTTTTCCCCACAAGCCTACCTGATTTTAAATAAAGGTTCCAATGGTTCGCAATGAAGGTATTGTTCCAATTTTAAATTATCAACCGCATCCTTTAACAAAGGAAACACCGTATCATATACCTCTAACAGTTTTTCCAGTTCCGCATCCCCGTGTGCGTAACTCATATTATGGGTACCTAAGGTAAGGATGCCCTTGGCGAAAACTTCCTGTAAAAACAGAGTCTTAATCTGCCATTGACTGTAAGGAGCCACATTTTTAAAACTCACGAAGGACCACGAAGGATGGCCGGATACAGATAAGATGTGTTCGATTTTATAACTGTCAATCAGTTGGCGAACCCCAGCTATTAGTTTCTCCCCCTGAACTCTCATCGTTTCAATTACCGGCAGCCTATGGATTTTGCTCATAACAGCCAAGGCCGCAGCCAGAGACAGAGCTTCCCCACCAAAAGTAAAGGAAAAAAATATTTCTTCCATCAGATACATTATATTAGCCCGGCCAACAACCGCAGATAACGGGTACCCATTAGCCAGCCCTTTACCAAAAGTTGCCAGGTCAGGTATAACCTTAAAATATTCCTGAGCGCCGCCCTGGGCATAACGAAAACCGGTAACAGTCTCATCAAAAATTAGAACCGCACCGTTTTGATGAGTTAATTCTTTAACGTTTTCCAGGAAACCGTCTTTTGGTTCGGTTACGTTCATGGGTTCCATGATTACCGCTGCAATCTGCCCCGGCCATTGTTGAAAGATACAGTCTAACGAATCCAGGTCATTATAAGTAAATACATGGGTTAAATCCCTGGTAACCCGGGGTACTCCTTTATGACGCGCTGTCGAACCGATATACCAGTCCTGCCACCCGTGATAGCCGCACACGGCAACATGGTCACATCCGGTGTAGGCCCTGGCAAGGCGGATTGCCCCTGCTGTGGCATCAGACCCGTTTTTCCCAAAACGCACCATTTCCGCACATGGTACCATCTCTGTTATTTTTTCAGCGACTGCAACTTCTATCGGATGCGGTAAAGAGAAGATTACCCCTTCATTAAGCTGTTCATTCACAGCGGCATTGACATCCGGGTCGTTATATCCCAAAGTAACCGCTGCTAAACTGTTAACGAAATCTATGTATTCATTTCCGTCTACATCCCAAACGCGGCTGCCCAGGCCTTTCTGCAAAAAGTAAGGCGAAACGCCGAAAGGATACTGGGTTTTGCTCTTGCTAAAGGTCTGTGTTCCCAGCGGCATTGTTTTCAGTGCCCTTATTAACATCTCTTCTGATTGTTGATAACGGTCTGACACTTTGTATCATCCTTTATCCTGCTTTTTTGACCACAAGCTGGGAATTACTATACTTTGCTCAACATTTAGAAAATGATTATACAGTTCTTTATAACACTGCTTGAAATCAACAGGTTTTTCAGCTAACATTAGGTCTTCTTTCAATTGTTCAAGATTATCCACCCCAAAAACAATATAATCCACATCCGGATTATTAAAAGAGAACAAAAATGCCGCCATCAGCCTGCTGATATTATACTTCTCCAATATAATATCAAGTTCTTGCAGGTAACCTTTGGCTGTATCCAAATAGGCAGGGATTTCCTTTATATCCATTAGAATCAAACCCTGCAAAAAGGTACTTCTGGCAAAAACGGTTACATTTTTTTGTTTTGCCAGTTTGAAAAAACCGGTTTTGTTCAACCTCTGGTCAAAAACGCTGTATGGGACCTGAATGTAATCCACAATTCCGGAACCCGCTACATTCAAAGCGTCCTGTGTCTCGTAAACCGATACCCCCCAATCCTCTATAAGGCCTGCTTCCTTGCATTTAACCAGCCCGTTAACTATGCTCTCATTGTAAAAATTGGCGGGAGTGTGGAGCAGGTAGCCGTTGAGGGTATCTATATTTAATCTCTTTAAGGAGGCTTCTATTTCCCTCTTGACAGTCTCTTCGGCATGTTTTTCCTCTTTAGCAATCAGGTTCGGCCTTAATTTTGAAATAATTTTTAAATTGATTTTGTTTTTCTGGGCGGCAATATACTCTCCCAGTATCTCTTCGGCATCCCCATAAGCGGCCGCCGTGTCAATAAATTCGATACCGTTCTCCATCGCCTCATCCAACATCCGGAAGACTTCCGGGCGGGACGGCTTCCCTGTCTTATTGTTGATTCCGTAATGCAGCCCGAATTGAACCGTTCCTAGACATAACCTGTTGTTTTTCATACATCGTCTTCCTCTGATTGTATTTATAATGCGTCGTTTTGCAGAGATTTCAAAAGGCCCTCATTGCGCTTGAACCGGCTGTTGATGGTTAATAATTCGGGCTGTCGTTCAAGCAGACTCAGGACTTCTTCCGTGGTAAACACCCTGTCCTTGCTATATAGCTTCTCATAAACGGTCCGGACAAACATAAAATCTTCTTCCTCGTCAACAGTCCACCGCAACCCTGATAAATCCCTGGCATTGTCCAGGTTGGCCTGTTTAAACCTCTCGGGATTATTCCTGATAAAAGGTGTCACATGCTCCCGCTCTGATACAAGTGAAGCCTCATTCCAGGCTGTTTTAAGCGCAGTAAACTTAAAAACTTCCACATCCAAACCGTCAGGAAAAGTAGGCGGATTGACATTGGAAGCATAGTCTGCTTTTGACCGGTGAAAAAGCAGGATTGCTTTATCCACCACTTCCGGGTCGACCAGGGGACAGTCGCCGGTAATCCGTATAATTGTATCATCTTCCCCGGCTCCGGAAAACAGGGCAGCTTGATAGTACCTGTCCAGGACATCGTTTTCACTGCCCCTGAAACAATAATAGCCCTGTTCCCGGCACAACTCCTCCACCGGGTCATCGGCCTTATTGGAAGAGGTCGCTACCGTTATCTTGTCTATCCACCGTGCTTGTAACAGGCGGGTTACCAGATGTACCAACAGCGGCTGCCCTAAGACTTCTTTGAGGATTTTCCCCGGCAGCCTGACAGAACCCATCCGGGCCTGGATAATCGCCAATCTCAATAAGATCACCTTTCCGTTTAATCTATCAGTTAAATACGGCCTGCCTTCTATAGTGCCAGGACAGGTTTTCTTCCGTTAACAACTTATAAAGACCTGCCCTGTCAATGACTTGGGCTTCCCTGGAACCGTAACTACGGCAGACGGCTTTTTTGCAGTTGGCGTAAACATGTTTTTTCCCCTGTACCTCAGAGGGGAGGATGACGTACATATTATCCAGTTCTAGAGCCAATTTGGCTTCATCAACAGTCATCAGTTCCTCGTACATTTTTTCACCGGGCCTGAGACCAATATATCTGATTTCTACCTTTTCCCTGGGAAAGCCGCATTTTTCACAGTAATCCTCAATCATCACCTCAGCCAGGTCACCCAGCCGGATCACCGGCATTTTCAGGACAAATATTTCTCCCCCCCGGGCAATCCTGGCCGCCTGCAGGGTCAGTTCCACAGCATGGGACAGGGACATCATGAACCTGGTCATACCGGGGTCGGTAACCGTTATGTACCCGGACCTCTGCATCTGTTCCTTGAACAGGGGGATGACGGAACCCCGGGAACCCATGACATTGCCAAAACGGACCGAGGCAAAAACCGTCCTGGCTGTGCCCCTGGTGTAGTCTGCCGAAGACATCAGGCGCTCGGCCAAGAGTTTTGTGGCCCCCATGGTATTGGTAGGGCTGATGGATTTATCGCTGCTTGTGTATATTACCCGCTCGACATTATTGTTGATGGCACAGTCGATAACATTCTGCACACCCACCACATTGGTCCTTACCGCTTCAAAGGGGTTGTACTCGCAGGCGGGCACGTGCTTTAGGGCTGCCAGATTAAAGACAATGTCGATCCCCTGCATGGCCCGGTTAAGCCTTTCCTTGTCCCTGACATCCCCGAGCAGGAACCGCAGGTCCTCCCTGTCACCCAGTTCCTCCCGCATGATAAACTGCTTGAATTCATCCCTGGAGAATATCCTGATGACTTTCGGCTGAAAACTCATCAACTTCTCCACCAAGGCCCGTCCGACCGTACCGGTCCCGCCGATGACCAGG
>Ga0074195_1000965_pt1 | contig 46473 bp, 41 predicted proteins | sample EPASupsiteHSE623_FD_64525 | JGI IMG/M metagenome (GOLD analysis project Ga0074195, IMG submission 64525) | Bioremediated contaminated groundwater from EPA Superfund site, New Mexico - Sample HSE6-23 | ecosystem: Environmental > Aquatic > Deep subsurface > Groundwater > Contaminated ...
TGCCCCTCGGTCGGTTCATAAACACCTGTTAGCAGGTTAAATGCTGTTGTTTTACCAGCACCGTTGGGGCCTATTAAGCCAATGAGTTCGCCGTTATCAATATCTATATTAAAGTTTGAAACAGCTTTTAATCCTCCGAATACTTTGGACAAATTATTTACCTTAAGCAACGTCACGCTTATTACCTCCCTTCAGACGGGAAAACACTTTGAGACTCAGTTCTTTGTTGCCAAAAAGCCCTTGCGGACGATAAATCATCAATATAATCAGCATTAGGGAGTAGATAACCATACGCCATTCAGGATAGGGCGCTAAGGCTGCTGAAATGAAGGTCAGCAGTACTGCGGCAGTGATTGAGCCGGTGATGCTCCCCAAACCGCCTAATACTGTCATAGTAAGAATGTCAAAGGATTTCATAAAAGTAAAGGATGCCGGGTGAGCAATATAAAAGTAGTGAGAAAAGAGTACTCCCGCCACGCCAGCAAAAGCCGCGCCGATCGTAAATGCCCAAACCTTATACTTTGTAGTATTAACCCCCATCGCCTCAGCGGCAATCTCATTTTCGCGGACGGAAACGCAGGCCCGGCCATGCGAGGAGTTAATAAAGTTCTTTATAAAGAAGATTGTTACAACCACGGCTAGAAACACCCAGGTAAAGTTACTATAGCGGGGAATTCCCATTAGGCCTGTAGCTCCGCCGAGATACGGCGTGTTAAGAATTGATATACGGATGATCTCGCCTAAGCCTAACGTAGCAATTGCGAGGTAGTCCCCCGACAACCTCAGTGTCGGCATCCCGATGACAAAGCCAAGCAGACCTGCCGATGCAGCTCCAACTAGGATTGCCAGTAAAAATGGTAATTGGAATTTAACAGTTACCACTGCGCCTAAATAGGCGCCTATCGCCATAAATCCAGCATGACCGATCGAGAACTGCCCGGCAAAGCCGGTGATAAGGTTGAGACTGACTGCCAATATAATATTGATACCAATTAGAATAATATTTAGCTGCCAGAACGGTCCTATTACGTCTAATTCAATTAAACCCTGAATGATAATATAGATAACCGCGCAGGCGGCTAAAGCCATCCAGTCGCGTTTCGTTTTTTCCCTCATTTTACCCCACCTACACTTTCTCACGGACGTTTTTACCCAACAATCCGGAAGGCTTAAACAGCAGGATTATAATTAGTATAGCAAAGGCTGCCGCATCGCGGAAAGTCGATGAAATAAATCCGCTGACCATAGCTTCAATTATTCCGAGAAGTACACCGCCCACCATCGCGCCAGGAATAACGCCGATTCCGCCGAGTACGGCAGCAACGAAGGCCTTTAGACCAGGCATAATGCCCATGAGCGGGTCGATTGAGTTATAATATACGCCAACCAATACACCGGCTGCGGCCGCTAGTGCTGAGCCAATCGCAAAGGTAAAGGATATTGTGCGATCAACATCGATACCCATCAAGCGGGCAGCATCCGTGTCAAACGAAACGGCACGCATTGCTTTACCTGCTTTAGTGCTATTTACTACATAAGTTAAAACAACCATGAGAATAAGTGAAACAGCTAGAATTACTACCTGCTGGCTGTTTATTATTAGACCGCCAAAGTTATACAGCGTAGTTGTGAAAACTGTCGGGAAAGTACGCGGCTGCGGCGAAACAAGCAGCATGCCACCGTATTCTAACAGGAGTGAAACACCAATTGCAGTAATAAGAATAGCTATCTTAGGGGCATTCCTGAGCGGGCGATAGGCTGCTTTTTCGATAATTACGCCTACAACCGCAGCCACAACCATTGCAAGAATAAGCGCTGGTATAAAAGGAAGCTTGAACATAGTTGTCGCAAAGAAGCCGACATATGCCCCAACCATATAAATATCGCCATGAGCAAAATTTATTAGTTTTATGATGCCGTATACCATTGTATATCCCAAGGCAATTAGAGCATAAATACTGCCTAGCGATACACCATTAATCAGCTGTTGAACAAACTGATGGAGCAAGGATCCTGCTTCCATATTTTTTCCTCCTTTAGACATAAAAGGGATAAGACGATAGCCTTATCCCTTCTTGCTTAATTACTTGAACTAAGGATTAACCTTTTCTCTAAAGGTTTGTTTACCGTCCTTCAATTCGATAATAACTGCGCTCTTAACGGCGTCATGAGTTTCATTTAGGGTAATGACCCCTGACACCGCAGGATAATCTTTTGTTTTTGCTAGTTCATCTTTAATCTTGACTGGGTCAAAACTGTTAGCGCGTTTCATTGCTTCGATAACCATCATTGTGGCGTCATATGACAGAGCCGCAAAAGCATCTGGCTTTTGACCATATTTCTTTTCATAGGCGGCAACAAAGGTTTTAATTGCCGGGCTATTATCATCAGGTGAATAGTGATTTGCAAAGAATGCATTGTTTAAAGCTTGCGCGCCGCCGATTTCAGGAAGCTTAGCCGAATCCCAGCCGTCGCCGCCCAGTACTGGCATATTAAGTCCCATTTCACGGCCTTGCTTTATGATCATGCCAACTTCCTGGTAATATCCAGGTACGAATATTACATCAGGCTTGGTCGCTTTGATCTTAGTCAAGGTAGCTTTAAAATCAGTGTCTTTAGCGAGATAAGCTTCTTCAGAAACAATTTGGCCGCCATTCTTTATGAAGGTTTCTTTAAAGAACTGAGCTAAGCCTTTAGCATAGTCGCTTGAGTTATCAATATAAAGAGCTGCTGTTTTAGCTTTGAGTGACTTGGAAGCAAAATTAGCCATAACCGAACCTTGGAACGGATCGATAAAGGCCGCTCTAAACATAAAATCGCGTACCTTTCCGGTGTTAGGATCAACTGTTACTTTAGGGTTGGATGCGGTCGGGCTGATAGCCAGAACCTTGTTATCTTGATTAACTTGTGCTCCAGCAATAACGCTTGAAGACGCGATCGGAGCGATAATTGCAGCAACTTTGTCTTGAGTGATTAGCTTTTGCATAGCATTTGCAGCCTCGGCTGCCTCACTCTTATTATCAGCAACTACCAGAGTAAGCTTTTTGCCGTTAACGCCGCCTTTAGCGTTAATCTCCTCAATTGCTAGCTCTGCGCCATTTTTCGCTGAGCTTCCGAAGGTGGCATTATTACCTGTCATTTCAAGGTTAGCGCCAACCTTAACAACATCGGAATTTGACTGCTGACTGCAACCTGCGGCCAGAACCGATAACATTGTTACTCCCACAAACAAACTTGCTAGTTTATTTAGTTTTCCCTTTAACAAGTTTTCTCCCCCTCAATCCCATTCGTCCGCACCGGATGAATATATGTTTTCTATAAGTGTTATTATAGATTGGCCCTTTCAGCATGTCAATACTTTACACACGGACTTTCCGATTCAATGTCCACTACTCAAATACAAATTTGCTCGAATTATAGACATTCCGTGTACTCATCGAGTGGACCTTTCCAAGTAATATTCTTTATTTTACTAATATGATCACCTGAAAGTCCGATAGAAGCGACTGTTATTAAGATAACACTGTTACAACTTAAAGCGGCTAACTGTGCTTTGAAGCTCTTCTGCCATTTGAGCTAGACTGCGGCTAGCTGATGCTATTTCCTGCATCGATGCTGACTGTTCTTGCGAAGCCGCTGAGACGTTTTGCGTCTGAGCAGATGATTGTCGGCTTATCTCGCCAACTTCTTTGACGGATGCCACGATGCCATGGCTCTTGCCCACGATAATGGCAACACTGGAAGCAATGGTGTCGACCTGGCTTGATAAGCTGCTAATAAGTGCTGTAATCTCACTGAAGGCTGTACCTGCAACATTTACTACGTCGATATACGCTTTAGTGCTATCCTGTTCAGTTAGCTTTTTACCTATCAGCTTTTCATCTGGGTGCGACAAAACAACTCCGTTATTATCGATTAGCACAGCATAGCCGATTCCTTTGAGATTGATAGATTTAGCTTGCTTTGTCAGTGTAGTCAACAGTAAATCAGCGCCTGCCACCGAAGAAACATTCCCGTATCCGTCCTTAAATGGAAGTGCAGCTGTTACTACATACTCTTTTGTTATTGCATCAATATAAGGATCGGAATATGTAAGAACTCCAACCTCAACTGCCTTCTTAAACCAGGGACGTGCCGCTGCATTAAAATCTGCCGGGGGACTCCATCCTGAACCATCAACAAACTTCCCATTGGGATACCCCACATACATATCGCTAATATCTGGGTCATTCTTGTAAACTGCCAAGTAATTCTTCGGCACTTCAGAATTGCCAATGACTGTGTGTATTATATTGCCAGATGTCGTAACCATCGCTGATTTACTTTTTAGCCAGCCATCCATTCTCTGAGCTTCGGCTGATACTACAGCGGCTAACTCAGCATTAATGCTGTCTGTTAGCTGACGCTGTGCAAAATAATACCCAAGGCAGGAAACAGCAGCAACCGATGAAATGTAGCGATAATGAAGCTTACAATTAATTTTGTCCTTATTCTCATCAGCATTCCTCCTTAAGAATTTATAGTCCTCAGCGATAAAAAAAATAGGTCAAGGAGGAAAGTCCTCATTGACCTATTTTTAGTATAAATTGGTCGTTGCTTTTTGTCAATTTATAAATTTTTCATCGAGTCTATATTTTTAAAGGAATGCTTTTACTAATGCATAGCCTACTATACAGCCTGTTATTACCCCTATCATTCCCGGGATTATAAAGCTGTGATTGATTATGAATTTGCCAATGCGCGTTGTCCCTGATCTGTCAAAACCGATACATGCTAAATCACTTGCATAGGTAGGCAATACAAAATAACCATACGCTGCAGGAAAGAAAGCAATCATCATCTTAGGATCAACGCCGAGACTGATACCCATAGGGGCAATCGCTGCCAGCGCAGCAGCTTGACTATTTACAAGCTTTGATGTTAGAAATAATACTATTGCGTATGTCCATGGCTTAGTTGCAACAACGCCGGCTAAAAGATTTTTTAGCTCTTTAAAATGAGCCTCAAAAAATGAATCTGCCATCCAGGCAACGCCGAATACTGAAATGATAGCTACCATACCTGCCTTGAATACAGTACCATTTGCTATCTCTCGATTATTCACCTTACACGACATCAAAATAACTGCTCCTGCCACCATCATCATTATCTGAATAACAAGGTTCATTGACAGCGGCTGAAGTTTAGGGCCAAAAGCTGGCCGAAGACCAGAAAATGCACCTAATAGAACAACTGCGGCAATAGCAGCGAAGAATATCCCTGTTGCCCAATATGCTTCTTTAGGAAAAGATTTATCTAGCAGTGTTGCCGATTCCCCATATATGTAGTCTCTCTGCTCAGGATCGTTGATTTTTTCCTGAAACTCTTCATCTGTTTCAAGATCCTTTCCTCTTTTCAAACTCCAAGCAGCAGCGGCAATTACACCTAAGAAAGTAGACGGCATAGCTATTGATAATAGCTCCAGAATACTATAGGCATGCCCAATACCGTGCGCCGCCCCAAGCATTGAAACCATCGATACTACCGCAACGGAAACTGGCGAGGCACAAATCCCCATTTGTGAGGCTACCGACGCAACAGCCATTGGTCGCTCTGGACGAATCCCTTTCTTTATTGCAATATCGTATATAATAGGAAACATTGTGTATACTACATGACCTGTACCGCATAAAACGGTTAGTGTCCAGGTTGTAATTGGAGCTAAAAATACAATATGATCAGGATGGCGACGTAATATGCGTTCTGCAAAACGCATCATGACATTAAGTCCGCCTGCTGTCTGGAGTACTGATGCGCAACCTATTACCGTTAGTATTGTTAATAGAACATCAATTGGCGGCTTCCCTGGCTGAAGATGAAACCCGAAGGTCAAAATGAATAACCCAATTCCACTTATAAGTCCTAGTCCCATACCACCGAAGCGAGTACCTAATAGTAAACACCCTAGAATTACTGCAAACTCAAATCCAATCACGACATCCCCTCCATTACTTTTTATATTTATTGTTAGGCAAAAACTTTTTACAATCGCTTATATAAATTTCACCGGTTTTTTAGCTCCTGATATTAAGGAGCATTTATAGACAAGATAGGCAGTCAGCTATGAACAGTTTTCTTTCAATAGTTTCAAGTTCCTTCTGCTTAGTAAATATTTACAGAATAGTCCTTTTTATGTTAGTGAAGTTTCATAAACATTTCTGTCTTCTAGATAAAAAAAAGATGCAGCCTCTTGAAGAATTATCCTCTTGGCCACATCTTGATTAAGTTTGATATATTGTAACTTTAAGCTATATTTTATGAATAATACAGCTTACCCATAGTTAGTTGAATCAACAGCTATTACTGATAAATTTCTTGTCTACGGTGTTTTAATATAGGCAGTTCTTCTCTCACCTTGTCAACAAGGCCTAGATTAAGCTCTACTGTTACCATTACTTCGTGCTCAGTTGCCTGCGATAGCACTCTCCCCCAAGGATCAACGGCAATAGAATGCCCATACGCCTGATACTGCGCGCCTAGCGTCTGACCAGGAGCAGCCCCAATTACAAATACTTGATTGTCGACAGCCCGAGCCCTCATCAACAGCTCCCAATGAGCCGGACCTGTAACTGTGCCGAAAGCGGCTGGATAAATAAGAAGTTTTGCTCCTTTATCAGTCATTATTCTGGCCATTTCAGCAAACCTGATATCATAGCAAATCCCTACGCCAAAAACCAGACCGTCCTGCTCAACTACAGTCACGTCATCTCCAGCCGTTAGTGTGTCTGATTCCTTAAACACTGTGCCGCCTTTTATATCGACGTCGAAAAGATGTGCCTTACGGTGACGCCCGACCAGTAAACCCTTGTTATTAAAAATAAAGGATGTATTATAAACCTTATCGCCATCTCGTTCAGGAATAGAGCCGCCAACTATAGCAATGCTCTTACTTTTAGCCAATTGTGCTAATAATGATATTGTTTCACCCTCTGGATATACCTCAGCATACTTAGGAAACAATTCGGACTGATAAGGGCAATTGAACATTTCCGGTAATACAGCAATTTTAGCACCTTCGTTGGCAGCCTGAGTAACCATGGTTGCTGCCTTACGAAGATTTTCAGCTTTGTCACTTACCACAGACAATTGACATAAACTTACACGGATTCGATCTTCCAAGCATTATCGCCTCCCGTATGTACTTCATTCTTAAATATTTACACGTATGCTAAATAATCCCTGCTTTGTTTATAATGCACCAAAAGCGCAAGCATACGCTTGCGCTTTTGGTCAGCGTTTGCACTTTTTCGTAAGCAGCCGCTCATATTCATTTAACATATTATTGAGCTTTTGACTAGCCTTTACCACTTCCGGATCGGTAAAGCATTTTCCTTTTGCAGTTTCATGCAGATGTATCCGCAGTCTCTCAATTATCTGTTCTAATTCCTAAACCTCATCCATATACTCATTCCTCTGTGCTATTTTTGTTATTATTTCCGCAACAGAGAAATATTATTGCTTAAGATAACGCTTGGCTATTGCCCTTCATTGTCCAAACACCGCATGGGCATACTCCTGAGCAGATGCCGCAGCCAATGCATTTTTCCGGGTCAGAGACATATTCAAAAGCTCCGTTGGGTAAGGCTGTTCGTGAAATGGCCTTCTCCGGACATGACTGATAGCACATATGGCAGTCGCGGCAAGTACCGCAGCTAATACAGCGCGTATAATCTTCAGCAGCCTTCGGCGTCTCACAGCTGTGACATTTCTTGAAATAGGCTGTTGCAAGCTTAGAGGCCGGAACTTTGGGCTTTTCTTCTGATACATATTGCTTTCCTGATAGATATGCATCTAATGACAAAGCGGCCTGACGGCCAGCGCCGATAGCATCAACAAGACGTCCCGGTTTTACCGTATCACCAGCTGTAAAAACGCCATCTGCAATACAATAGTCAGCTTCTGGGCTCAAGAAGCCTCTTTCTATTTTCACATCAGCAGGCAGGAAACTTAGTTCAGGCATTTCACCAACGCTGATAATAACTGTATCACCCTTAATCAGCTCACCGTCTTGGGTCACTATTCCTTCAGCTGTTATTTCCTTGGTGAAAACCGGCCACATTAACTTACCGCCCAGTTCCTCAACATGTGCTATTTCCTGCTCGAATGCAGCCGGCTTTTGCACATCGATACATACTACTTCTTCAGCACCCATCTGATAAGCGCCTACAGCAGCGTCCATTCCAGAATTTCCACAGCCGATAACGATTACTTTTTTCCCGACTGTCGGCTGTTCACCACGGTTGACAGCCTTTAAGAAATCGATACCTTTTACTAGTCTTTCACTCCCCGGCCAAGAGATAACCTTTGCAGTATGCCCACCTGTTGCTACGATAACAGCATCATGGCTGCTACGTATCTTGGCAAATTGCTTAGCGTCCACTTTGGTATTTGTTTGAAACCTTACTCCCAGTGACTCAATTCTCTTTAACTCGCGCTTAAGCACTTCTTGAGACAATCGTGACCGGGGGATTACTTGTTCCATCTTGCCCCCCATCTTGGCATCGGCTTCAAAGACAGTTACGTCATATCCTTGCCGCACGAGCTGCCAAGCTGCTGTTAACCCAGCTGCGCCGCCGCCGATAATACCAACTTTTCGGCCATTCTTCGCCGCTGGTTGACCCACCTTAATATCCGCTGATAATTTGCCCAGATTACCGATTTGGGCAGCAAAATCAATATCTTTTCTTGTACATTCATCCATACACAGGTTGGGACATACAGCGCCGCAGACTGACCCAGGGAACGGCGTATAGTCAAGCACTAAGCGATAAGCCTCGTTGAGCTTTCCTTCTCTCAGCAGATTAAAGCGAGTATGTGATGGAATAGAGGCAGTACAGTTAAACTCGCAAGGGGCTGCATACTTAGCATTTTCCCAGACTGGAATTCTCTGCCGATATATTCCCCGGGCAATAATGCCGATAACACCGAAGTCATCTCTTACAACGTCGCTAAAAATCCCTTCTGGGACCCATTTCCCGGTTCTATAAGCTCTAAGATCCGCGTTTACCTTCTTTGGACGTTCATCATAGGTAAGCGGTACAACTTTAGACCACTCATTCCAATTACTTAACTCTTCACGAGCTTCCGGACGGCCAATAGATTGCAGAAAGTCATCCATCTTGCCGTCTAAATATGCTATATCATCGTTCTCAAGAGCTACGACCTTAGCATCTTTTTTCGAAATGCCGGCCGCTTTTCCGCGATAGTAAAGCGTACCGCCAACCATGCCCACACAGGCACGATCACCAAGTACCGACTCGATATTCTCGGAATCAAAGCCGCATACTACAGCAATCCCGCCTGACATAAATTCGAAGGAGAAACTGCCGCAGCTCTTCATTACCCAAAATTCAGGAGGGGCATAAAGTGGATCATGTTTCATCATTGAGCCGGATCGCGTTCCCGCCCGACCGCCTACATATATTGTACCTGCTGCTGCGCAATGAGCTGTAGTATCACCACCGTCACCTTGGACAACGATTTTACCTCCGGCATTTAGCCAGCCTACATCTGCAGAGGCAGAGCCTTCAACGATTATTTCGGTTCCTTCCAAACACATTGACCCGACCCGCTGACCTGGATTCGTGACATAAAACCGGAGAGTCTTTCCTTCAGGATGCCAAAGCGGTCCTCCTATGTCATGCTGGCCGGAAGCTTCTATACGAAAATCCGTTTCGCCACTCGCCAATGCCTGGTTAATGGCTTGCAGCAGGTCTTGCGTTGACATACGTTTATTGCCGTCGATTGTATTTATTTTAAACATATTTAGCTTCCCTCCTTAGCATACATACTGGATGCCGAGTTTCTCAGATACCGCTTTATCAGTCGTTACTAAGGCGTCAGATCGTCCCACCGGCAGAGAGCTGTTGCCAATTGGCGCCATAAGCTTACGAAGCTCCGAATCAAGAGCAACCATATAGTCCACAATGCTCTGCGCTGCCTTGTCTATGTCTAGACGCCTTACAAGCCGCGGATCCTGCGTACATATACCCGTCGGACACTTGCCAGTGCTGCACGAATTGCATCTTCCGCGCTCGTTGCCAATACAACCCATAAGCTGAATTAATATCTTACCGATAAATACTCCGTTCGCTCCAAGACAGATGAGCTTAAAGGCATCTGCAGCTGCGTTTCCGGTCAGGCCTACGCCACCGCCCGCCCATAGCGGTATTTGACCTTGGCGGCCTTGTTTTACCGCTGCCAGGTAGCACTCCCGAACTTTAGAAACAACCGGATGCCCGGTATGGTCGAGTGATACTTCATTGGCTGCCCCGGTACCGCCTTGGATACCATCAACGAGGAAGCCTCCACAAATTTTATATGGGTCACGCAGCAAATTGTTGTAAACCGATACCGAAGTGGAAGAGGCTGCGCATTTTATTGCTACAGGAACGCGGAATTTGAAGGCCGCATTCATGGACAGGAACATCTTTTGTACTGATTCTTCAATAGAATATAGTCCTTGATGGTTAGGAGGCGACATTAAGTCAGCCTTTGGTACACCGCGGATTGCCTGAACATGTTCGGCTACTTTTGCCGCGGGCAGCAGACCACCGTCGCCCGGTTTTGCCCCTTGGCCGATTTTTATCAATATTCCAGCAGGATCAACTTTCATATGGGGCATTGCTTTAATGATTCTATTCCAGCCAAAATGGCCTGAGGCAATTTGGATGATAATATACTTAAGGTATTCAGATTGCATGAGTTTAACAGGCATTCCGCCTTCGCCTGAACACATTCTGATCGGCATGTTATGCTTTTCATTAAGGTAGGCTGTCGCCATAGCGATTGCTTCCCACGCCCTTGTTGATAGTGCGCCGATGGACATATCGCTGAAGATAACCGGATAAATCCAATTAACTGGCGGCGGCGAGGAAGTCATCTTAAGTTCGCCGCCCACATTGGCAAGCGGAAGCTCTTTAGGCGAAAGAACCCGGCCAAAGGGCGACAAAATATCAAAAGTATGCCGTTCAGAGTCAAGCGAAGGGTCTGTCATCTGGGAGATACGGCCAACCACTACTTTATCAAGAGTCCGATCTGCATTTAGATTGGTTCTGCCGCCACGCTTAATAGTAGCTCCTCCTGTACGGGCTAGGAGATTATGGCGTGAATCTTCATTTCGAACAGGTCTTATAGCTTTATTAGGGCAAACCTTTTCACATATTGCGCAGCCAACACATGCGTTAGCGATATTCTTTGTTTGCTTGATTACCGGTATGGCTGTATGCCGTTGAGTTGGCGATGGCTGATGTCCAGTGGATACAGTAACTGAGCGTCGTTCTACCCCGGGCTCTATCGCACTAAAGGTACAAGCCGCAACGCAGTTGCCGCACATAGTACATCGCTCAGGATTATGCTCTATCTTCCAGGGTAAGTCATTTACCGTAATATCCTGTGTTCTTACTGTCTCCATCGTTCAACCTCCAATCTCTCATTTATGAGCACAACTTCGCGCTCATGAGGATAGATATCTTTTTCCTTATTACGGTTAGGCAAGATAGCATTTAAACCGCATACCTCAGATGATATTGCTATGGTTGTTTCGTCGCCCCCGACTACTACCGGTCTTAGTTTTTTCGAATCACAGCAGGATATCATCCCGCCATCCGGCAGCATAGCAATAATGGTGTTTGGGCCGTTGATTTCAAGATGCCCCAGGGATTGTCTGATTGATGTTAACTCATTATAGTCAGCACGTTCTTTTATCTCAGCAAAAGGAAGTGGTGTTATTACATGCTTATAATACTTAAGTGGCCATTTGAGTTCATGCAGCACATAATGCAATGTATATAGGAAGTTTTGTGAATCGGATTCGAAACCAATATAGCCTCGATGCAGTGATTTTTGGAACTCTTTATTCTTAGTGTAAAAAGTGTTCTCACCGTTTGCACAAAGAGTGTAGCCTTGCAAAAAAAATGGATGCGCGGCATAGCGCACGATATCATAGTTGGTATTTTGCCTACACTGCACAACTATATTTTTCGCCATCATTTCGCCATTATCATCCCACAGTCCGAAGTAGGTTGCTATGTCGCGCGGATCTCCAATTTCTTTCAAAGTCAGTACATCCGGCCAAAAGGAATAAACGTAACCTTGGCCGTTTTTCTCAAGAAGCTCTCTTATTGCCAGGCGAGTATTAAGCAGCAATTCTTCTTTAACTTCCTGCGAAGCTTCTGAGAAATGTTCTGGATAATCATAAGCGCGAAAAATATAGTAGGGCATTGCCTCAATATCAAGTCCGGCCTTTTTCTTACCTTTAGGAATCCATTCAAAAACAGGATTAAAGTTATTGCTCTCCATATAGTCTTCAACAAGCTTGTTGCCCTTTTGCGTGCACGCCAGTGATAGTAACGGCTTATCTTTATGATCTGAAAACAATCCGTATAAGTCCTGCATTACCATTGCGAAACCTGAATTATCATGCCCTTCCTGCTGCGGCAGCATCAGGTGCAGTGCCTGTGACGGGTGAAACGGCACCTTGCTCTTTATCGCCCCTATTCTACACATGGATTTCCACCTCTTCCGAATAATATTATTTTAGAAAACCCAACTCACGCCGAGCCTTTAACTAACCCCTTGGTTGTACATATCTATAAGACCTCCTTATAGACAAACAAAGACCCTGCGTCAAGACCGGAATCCGATTCCAGGACTTTCCGCAGGGTCTTTTATACCCACGGTGTAGTGCGTACTACGCACTTGTGCCGCTTGGTCCAGTCCACATGGTGCGGAACCCTAGGCACTCTCCTTTATTCCAGCAGATCTAAATCCCTCAGCAAAGTTGAACTGTTGTATCTTTGGGGTAAACATCACCTTTACACTAACTTTATTATAAAAACGAAATGTTATACTGTCAATATGCATATTAAAATAAAGTTTATTCTGACAAATCCAGTAAACGCTGGCCTGGACGCCTTATATCTCCATCTCTTATTGTATATTTATGCATATCAAGGTATTCCAGGATAGGCAGCGCTACCTTGCGCGAAGTGTTAAGAACATCCCTTAATTCACCTACTGTAATGGTCGAATTGACGGAAAAATGTCCTTTAACCAGGCCTACAATGTATTGAATTGTTTTTCGGTATACATGCATATCCGCCACTTTGACAAGAAGCCCTTGACGAACCAGCGCGTCGAAAGCTGCCCGTTCTTTACCAGCAGAAAGTTTTAACATTTCACCAAGAAGCTTCTCGTCAATGTTTACTAAACCAATACCTTCTAATGCATTTTCTGTTTTGGCAGCGAGCTTCTGCTGCCAGTCGCTATGTCTTGACATATGGTCTTTGAGTGCTATATCTGCGCCGTTTATCGTAACAGCTTCGCTCTTTTCTAAATGTATACAGAATATATCAAAGGCCTTCACGTCAGCAAACCCTAATTTTTGCCGCATAATTTCACGGGAAAGTCCTAGCCTATCAGGATATTTCTTATAATAGTCCGTCAACAGCTTATTAGCCTTAGCAGTCAGCGCCGCTAAGGCGTTGGCAGTGATATAGTAGCAATCCAGTTTGATGATGGAACCTTGAGCTTCCAGCTCCGTCAAGATATTATTTACCTCACTGTCCCTTATATAACCAGTACCCAGCTTTATGACCTTCTCTGTTATAAACTGACCATTTTCGTTTATTATTTCATAAATTCCCAGCGACCAGTTGCAGCTGTATATTGCATCCGCCAGATTGCGCCGACTATCGCTCAGTTTTCGCGTATTCTTATCAGGAGCAATCATCACGACTCCGCCAATAAGCGTTTGCGGCGAATACAGCCTTATTATTCCCCTGTCTCCGGCCGCAGAATAAAGTGAAGTCTCTAAAAGCAGACGCATATATTTATTACTGCTATCTTTAAAATTGTAAATACGTCCCAGATACTCGCCCGTACCAAGATGCAGACGAACTCGAGTTCCGTTTTCAACTTCTTCATACCAGTCAACTAATACATCCCACCCTGTACTGGTTTGCCCTCGATCAGCTGCCCCAAGTGCCATGCCTCGTTCAATCTCATCTAGATCAATGCCAGTTATATTAATTGCAGCTCTCTGACCTGCAGCCACCGCATCCACCTTACTGCCATGCGTCTCAAGGCCACGAATACGCACAGACTTGCCCTCAGGGTATAAAGAGATGCTTTCGCCTATTGCCAGCCTACCGCTTAAAACTGAACCCGTTACGACTGCTCCATGGCCTTTAACGGTAAAAACGCGATCAATCCATAGTCTAAACGGCGCTTGGCTATCCCGAGCCGGAAGTTTTTCAGCCACCTCCGTTAGAGACTTGCGAAGTTCTTCTATGCCCTGACCATTAGCAGCAGATACCCTGCAGATTGGAGCATCGGCTAAAAAACTTCCGGACATCAAGCCTTTAATTTCATCCTCAATAAGTTCAAGCCATTCCTCATCAACTTTATCTATTTTATTAACGGCAACAACTCCATGCTTTATCCCGTAAAGGTTTAACATAGCCAAGTGCTCTCTAGTTTGCGGCATTATACCTTCGTCCGCTGCAACTACCAGTAGTGCAATATCAATTCCGCCTGTTCCTGCCAGCATATTTTTGAGAAATCTTTCATGACCAGGCACATCTACAATTCCAGCCCTCATATCTTTATCTAGGTTCAAAGATGCAAACCCCAGATCAATTGAAATGCCTCGCAGCTTTTCTTCTTTTAGGCGATCAGTATCGGTACCTGTGAGTGCTTTAATAAGAGCTGATTTGCCATGATCGACATGTCCAGCAGTTCCAATTATTAGGTATTTCACATCGCCTCTCCTTTCGCAATAATCTTACATGCATGCTGGATAGTCTCCATATCATCCTCTTCAAGACATCGAACATCAATAATCACAATATCATTTTGAATCCGAACAACGATTGGAACACTGCGCTTTCTCAGCATGAGCTCTAACGACGCTGCGCTCTGGTTCGGTGCTTTTAATCCGATGCCGAAACTCGGCATATTTGCCCCAGGCAAGGACCCACCGCCTGCCTGCGAGTTAATTTCCAGCAATTCGACCTTCCAATTAAAATCAATCAAATGCTTTAGCATACTGCCTAGCCTTTCAGCCTTTTGCTTGAGCTCATCTATGCTGATACTTAAATATCGATGAACAGGTATGGCTGTGTAAGGCTTCCCTATCTGGTATTCAATCAGTGTGCCCTCAAGGGCGGCCAACGATAATTTATCAATACGAATGGCCCGCAGCAGTGGGTGCTTCTTCATCTTAGCAATATATTCTTTTCTGCCGGCAATAATGCCGGCCTGTCCAGCGCCAAGCAATTTATCGCCGCTAAAGGTAACTAAATCCATGCCGGCTGTTAGGCGTTCAGTAACTGAAGGCTCGCGCCACCCGTCTACACTTATTGGCAGCAGCGTGCCGCTTCCTAAGTCTTCAATAAGAGGTATATTGTATTCTTTTGCTAAATTTTTCAGTTCTGCATCGTCCGCTTGAGCGGTAAAGCCAATAATGCGGTAATTACTTGTATGGACTTTTAAAATTGCGGCTGTATTGGCATTAATAGCATTGCGATAATCCGATAGGTGCGTTTTATTTGTTGCACCTACCTCAACAAGCGTTGCACCGCTTTGCTTCATAACATCAGGAACACGGAAAGAGCCCCCGATCTCAACAAGCTCGCCGCGGCTGACTATAACTTCTTTGCCGCTGGCAAGTGCAGATAACACCAATAGCACTGCTGCAGCGTTGTTGTTTACTACTAAAGCATCTTCCGCACCGGTAAGCTGGCATACCCTATCTGCCACATGTGAATACCTGCTGCCGCGCTGACCGTCCTCAACATTGAACTCAAGCGTGCTGTAGCCAGTCATAACTTTGCTTACAGCTTCAGCTGCACGAAGAGCAAGCGGAGCCCTGCCAAGGTTAGTATGCAGTACAACCCCTGCGGCGTTGACTACCCGTCGCAAGCTAGGCTGCTCAATACTAGACAATCTCTTCTTAGTCTGAGCGATAAGCCCCTCTACGCTAACATCCGCATCATAACCCTGCATTATCAAGGCCCTTGCGCGATCTGTCGCCGCACGTAGCTGCTTGACTACCAACTCTCGAGGGAAAACCGACATCTCGCTATCTTCTTCCGTTGCAAACATGAGTTTGTCTATTGCCGGGATATTTCTCATCTTTAAATTTACGTCAAGCATAGGCCCTCCTATAACTTTTTTGATTAATACTATTCCCTGTATATCCTATATTTTCCTGTTGAATGAATATAATTAGCCTATCCGATACATAATGGTAATAACCTTACTAATTCGAACAGGAGCATCTCATGCTAAACAATCTATTAAGTCTTCCAAAAATGCCTTCAGAGCATAAATTCAGCATTCATCAGCCGCACACCATTGATAACATTGCTGTTAGCGTTCGAACCCTCGTCCACCGCGCTAAACAGTCCGGTCAGGAATTAGTGATCGTCTGTATTGGTACCGACCGTTCGACAGGAGATTCCCTGGGCCCGCTTACCGGAACTAAAATGCATAGCTTAAATACACACCCTCATATTTATGGAACTCTTGATGACCCCGTACATGCAACCAACCTTCAGGAAACACTAAAAACTATCCAAAGTACTTACATGAATCCATATATTATTGCCATAGATGCCTGTCTTGGCAAACTAGAAAACGTAGGCTGCGTGTCTATTGGCCTCGGTCCAGTAAAGCCAGGAGCCGCTGTAAGCAAAGATCTGCCACCTGTCGGCGATGCATATATCACTGGAATAGTAAATGTTGGCGGCTTCATGGAACATCTCGTGCTGCAGAGCACTAGATTAAATCTGGTAATGAAAATGGCTGACACTATCGCGCATGGGTTATCAGTCGGCCTGCATTGAAAATGAACCTATAAAAAAGTCAGGGCGCATGCCCTGACTTTTTTATAGGTTTTCCAGTTCTACCAATATCTCATTAGCAGTCTTGCCTGAAGCATTGATTACCGGGACAGCTGTTGCAACATCCTGCATGTTCATCAGATTAATATCGGCGCCGCTCACTACGATAGCATCTACAATTTCAAAATCCGCGCTTTCTAGGCTAACTACATCATAACCCTCGGTTTCAAGTACATCTACAACATTGCTTAAGTTTTTTTCTACTGCGATAATTCCTTGCATAATCACACCTCCAGTGATATATTTACCAAAACGCGATGTGATTATCCTGAAAAAATGCCGGGCATTTTCTTGCTGCCCGGCATTTTTTCTATTCTTTTTTCTTAACTATCTGGCTGCTCTGAGTCATCTCACAGGCACCTTTAAACACTGCGCCTTCGCCAATAATCAGCGCCCCAACCTTAATATCTCCATATAGCTTAGCCGTTGACAGCAGTTCTAAACGCTCCGCTATTTCCATGTTGCCCTGTACCGTTCCCGCAACAGTGGCGTTAGCCGCTTTTATTTGTGCAGATACATTGCCAGTTTGACCGACTACTGCAGTTGATGAGGTAACAACTTCGCCTTCTACCGCTCCATCTATACGAACTGATCCCTTGGCGTTTATCGTACCTTTGAACTGTGTGTCCTTGCCGATAATTGTTTCTACCTCTTCACTGGATGCTGTATTTCTCTTACTGCCAAACATCTATTCACTCTGCCTTTCGCAACCTTTTCTGCTATTGGCTTTTTTCTTTAACTCAACGTAATTAGTGGAGAAAGCTTGCGGGATTAACCACTGTACCATTCACTCTAACCTCATAATGAAGATGCGGCCCAGTACTATACCCGGTACTACCCATATAAGCAATAACCTGACCCTTTCTCACATGCTGACCCGAACTAACAACATTTTGTGAATTATGTCCGTAAATGGTAACAATACCGTTACCATGATCAATTTCTACCATTTTGCCATAGCCGCTAAACCAGCCGCTATATGTTACTTCACCATCTGCTGTAGCCATTATTTCGGTCCCGGTGCTATTAGCTATATCGATACCCGGGTGCCAATCACTACTTCTACCGCCCCACGGCGAACTGCGCCAGCCAAACCTTGATGTAACATCACCGCTTGTCGGCCAGATGGACGGCGTTGCATTTAGTACTGCATTTCGATGTTCCAAGGCTTCTTTTAAATCTGCTAGGCTCTGCTCACGCATTGTTACTTCTTGCTTCATCTCCTGAACTAAAGCAGCTAATTCATTGATATTGGGCTGTGCAACAGGGCCACCCTGACTTCCCTTAGCTGCTGCCGGCCTCGTAATACCCGATCGCGAAGCTGCTGTCTGTTCTCCTACGTTAGCAATACGGCGAATTTCAGCATCAAGTACGTTTAATCTATCAAGATCCTGCTGCAATGCAGCGGTTGCTTTAGAAATCTGTTCTATCTTTTGACTTTGATCGCCATTTGTTTGTCGCAATGTCTCTAGCTCAGATTTTTCCGCCTGAGCTCTTGCAACAGTAACGCTGTAGTTGATCCACATCCCGGCTAAAACTGTGAAAACTACGCAAATAAAGGCAGCTGTATACTTAACCGCCTTAATAGGTATGCGAACACGGCGCACAGCTTGACCATCGTGCGGCACAATCATAAAGGTATATTCTCGCCTATCCGGTCTTTGCTCAGTTTCTTTCAATGGCGAACCTCCCTTATCAAAACATAAAACCCAGCCTTTTTTGCATGTTTTCTATATTCGATAAAAGGAAGAAAATTCCTGCAATTCTTAATTGCTTTTTTTAATAGCTTGATCAAGTGCTTGCTTTTCCTCATCGGTTAAGAAGTATGAAGATTGTCCATCCAGTACAGGCTTAGCATAAGATCTCGATTCACTGCGGCCGAAAATACTTGATAAAACCACGCCATTGTTTTTACCATCTAATACAGCTACCGCAAAGCTCAAATCACTGCCAGTGTTTTCAAAGGCATTGAACCTTACAATGCCAACCTTTTGCAAACAGTCGGTTGAGGTTTTTTCTAAACGACTGCAATCTGCTGATAACTGCTCAACCTTGGTTACAGCTTGCCTAACTTCATCGATGTGCCCCATTAAAAGGCGTTCAATATTGACGCCCTCCATTCCTTGCATCATTTTACGATAGCGTCGATTCATTTTAGCTAACCTAATATTTATATTCACAAAAATAATAAGTGCAAATAAAATCATTACCGTCATGGCCAGTAGCACATATTGTAAATTTCCCATAATAATTGTCGAAAATTGCGCTAAATAATTCATCATATCCGACCTTTCATAGTTTGAAAATCTCTCAGATTAGCCTGGCCACAAAACGGCCATAACTGCCGCTATCGGAATGGCCGGCAGCAAATTTGCTACTCTGATTTGTTTTATTTCAAGCATCAGAAGACTGATAGCAACTATTAACAGTCCGCCGACAGCTGTCATTTCTGTGATTGAGCTTGTTGATAGTACGTCACCGAAAGACGAAGCTAGCATCGTAATTATCCCCTGATAAATAAGGATCGCCACACTAGAGAAGGCTACGCCAATACCCATACTTGATGCAAAAACAGCAGCAGTTATTCCGTCAAGCGTAGCCTTTGCATACAAAGTGCTAGCATCTCCAGTCAAACCATCTTGAATAGATCCCACAATTGCCATTGCTCCAACGCAGAATACTAAACTTGCTGTAACAAATCCTTGTCCAACATTACCGTATTGCGCTCCTAGCCTCTCGGTCAATTCATTACCTACATTATTCAACCATTTATCAATGTTAATTTTTTCTCCGATAAGTGCACCGACTACCATGCTCAATATTACAATAAGCATATTTTGCGTCTTAAATGCCATTTGCAAACCAATTAGGCCTACTGACAAGGCTACCCCCTGCATGACTGTCTTTTGAAATTTTTCAGGTATGCCCTTTTTCAGCATAAGCCCGACACCAGCACCGACCAGTACCGTCGCTGCATTTACCAGCGTCCCTTTCAATACTACTTCCTCCCCTCACCGATAACCCTTACAGCTTCAATCGCTTGTTCAATTTCTTCTACCGTATTAAAATAACCTGGACTAAAGCGTATTGTACCTGTTTTTATAGTTCCAAGTGTTTTATGAGCCCAAGGCGCGCAATGCAACCCGGCTCTGCAAGCAATATTAAATTGACCGTCAAGATAATGTGCTGCTTCACCGCTATCCATCTCATTAACATTGAATGAGACTACCGCCGTCCTAGCACCACCATTTACTCCATATAACTTTACACTCGGTAGTTTGTTAAGTTCCCGAATTAATATTTCGGTCAAAGCGAGTTCTTTACACCGGATATTCTCACGACCGGTGTTTAAAATAAATTTAGCACCCGCTAACAATCCGGCTATTCCAGGAGTATTAGGCGTTCCACTCTCCAAGCGGTCTGGCATAAAATCAGGCTGAAGGTCTGACTCTGACAAGCTTCCTGTACCTCCATAGCGCAAAGGATTCAGTGCAATTCCTTCTCTAACATATAGACCACCTGTTCCCTGTGGACCGAATAGGCCTTTATGTCCGCTAAATGCCAAGACGTCTATATTCATTTTACCAACATCAATATCTTCTACCCCAGCTGTTTGAGCGCTGTCTACAATAAACAAAGCTTTATATTCCTTGGCCATTTCGCCAATTGCAGCAATCGGCATAATATTTCCCGTGACATTAGAAGCATGCCCCATTACTATTGCTGTTGCGCCTTTTTTTAGACAGTTCTGAAGCTGTGATAACTCTAGCTCGCCGTTTGTGTCGCACGGTAAAATTGTTAGATTTACACCCTTGCTTTCCAAATAACGAAGCGGCCTTGCTACGGCATTGTGTTCCATCGAGGTTGTTACGACATGCTGGCCAGGCTGGAATAATCCTAATATAGCAGTATTTAATGCGTCGGTAGCATTATATGCAAATGCTATATTAGTTGGATTTTCAATATTTAGCAGCTGTGCTAAAGTTTCACGTGCCTCATATAATATGTAGGTTGCTGCCCGCGCCCGTCCATGTCCGCCGCGTCCAGGATTACCACCACTGCGCAAGCATTGATCTACTGCCTTATATACTTCTTCCGGCTTAGGCCAGGTAGTAGCCGCATTATCGAGATAGATCATGCTCATCCCTCATTTAAATTGAGTTTGAAGCGCCCCTCTTCAGGCAGCTTCTAAATCCATAAAGAGCTTAAAAGCACTAAGATTCATAAGTTTCGGGACCCTGAATAATCTGTTTAAGTTTGGGAAAAGGCGCCAGTGCTCGATCTAGTATCCCGTGTAAGTAAGCAATCAACACTCCGTAATTTACAATCGGGACATTTTGCTGGCGCGCAACGCTTAATCTGTATAGCATTTCCCGTCGAGTAATCATACATGCCCCGCAGTGTATAATCATCTTATAGCTGCTTAATCCGGACGGAAAACCACCACCCGAGTACCACTCGTATTCTAGTTGTCCGCCAACAGCTTTATTAAGCCATCGAGGTATTTTCACCTGACCAATATCATCTTCTTGGCGATGATGAGTACAGGCTTCGGCGATTAAAACCTTATCGCCAGGCCGTAAAGCAGCTATAGCTTTTGCACCCATTACAAATGTCTCTAGATCCCCCTTATGCCTAGCAAATAAAATAGAAAAAGACGTCAATAAAACATCCTCAGGTGTATCCGCAGATACACCTGCAAAGGCTTGCGAATCCGTAACAACCAATTTGGGCGGCTTTGCTAAGTCTTTTAATGCTTGCTTCAACTGAGTTTCCTTGGCGACAATACTATATGCATCTTTATCGATAATATCGCGAATCGTCTGTACTTGAGGAAGTATAAGCCGCCCCTTTGGAGCGGCCGAATCAACCGGCACCACCAGCACCACAGCATCGCCTTCACTTATTAAATCTCCAATAATCGGCGGCCCTTCCCAATCAGTCGGTGCTGCCTTAATAATGCTACCCTTTAATTCTTCCAAACCGAATTTTTCTTTTGCACTGACAGCCAAGATTTTTATTCCCAATTCGCTTTCCCATTTATCTAGAACCGAAGTTTTAGCTGAAATCAAATCGCTTTTGTTAACAACTGCAACTATTGGCATATTACGCTTATTTATATCGCTAATTAGCGTTTTTTCTTCTTCAGCGAGTCCAACCTCGGCATCTAGGACAACAATTGCAAGATCAGCCTTATTGAGTACCTGTCTTGTCCGCTCTATCCGTAGTTCACCTAGCTCACCAACATCATCAATACCCGCTGTATCAATAATCATCACAGGCCCAATGGGAAGTATCTCCATGGCTTTATACACCGGGTCGGTTGTCGTTCCTGGAATGCTTGAGACTAGAGCAATATCTTGGTTTGTCAGCGCATTAATAAGGCTAGATTTACCAGCATTACGCCGCCCAAAAATTGCAATATGTAGTCTAGAAGCTTTTGGAGTTTCTTGCATATTGCTCCCTCCTTGCGTCGCTTTTTGTGCTTTTATGTTTCACGTGAAACATACTCTAATTTTCTTAAACAATGAGTGAACTTCGTGACTTGGTTGCTGCAACCATTTGTTGAGCTGTCAAAACCTCAATTATCCTATCTAAATCTTCTGATGAATAAAACTCTATTTCGATCTTGCTTTTTAATTTTCCCGGCTTGATTTTAACTTGAGTACCGAGAATTAGTTTCAAGCGATCTTCTGCTTCAACCACAAAGATCTCTTGCTCGGCTACTGGCGCTTGCTGGCGTGTCTGTCTTGGTTTAGTTAGTAGTCGCCGAACCAGTTCTTCAACATCGCGTGCTGATAAATCTTCATCAATAATCATCTCAGCCGCTTCAATTTGCTGTTCAGCAGTTTCTAAAGCTAGTAATGGTTTAGCCTGGCCCATCGACAATGTTCCACGTGAAACATATTCTTGCACGGCTGGCTGAAGATTAAGTAATCTTATTGTATTAGCAATTAAGGAGCGGCTTCGGCCAATCTTACGCGAAACCTCTTCCTGCGTTAAGCCAAATTTCTCCATCAACATGCGGTAGGCTAGCGCTTCCTCTATTGCATTTAAGTCTTCTCGCTGCAAGTTCTCAATTAGTGCAATTTCGGTCATCTCAGCGTCAGTATAATCACGAATTACCGCAGGGATATTTGTCAAGCCGGCCTTTTGACTCGCCCGCCAACGTCTTTCTCCGGCTACAAGTTCATATCCAGATAGAGTTTTTCTTACTACGATAGGTTGAATAACACCATATTGTTTAATCGATTGAACAAGTTCCTGTAAAGCTTCTTCATCAAAAACACGCCTCGGTTGAAATTGATTGGGAGTAATCTCTTTAATGGGGATTTGGTTTACATTGTCATTATTTTGTTCCTCAGCACCTGGCAATAGTGAATCTAGTCCTCGCCCCAAACCACGTCCTTGTTTATTCATCACCAATCACCTCTTTAGCTAATTCAAAGTATACTTCTGCCCCTTTTGATTTAGGGTCATACTTTATAACTGGTTGACCATGGCTAGGAGCCTCACTAAGCCGCACATTACGAGGAATGATTGTCTGATATACTTTATGCCGGAAATGATTTTTAACCTCATCAACTACCTGAATTGACAAATTAGTACGTGCGTCAAACATGGTCAGCACAACACCTTCAAGTGTAAGTGCCGGGTTAAGGTTCTTTTGTACAAGAGTAACTGTTTTCATTAGTTGAGACAAACCTTCCAAAGCATAAAATTCGCATTGAATAGGAACTAAAACCGAATTAGCCGCTGTTAAGGAGTTAATTGTTAATAAACCAAGCGATGGCGGGCAGTCTATAATGACAAAGTCGTACTCATACTTAATCTTATCTAAAGCCCGCTTTAATTTTGTCTCACGCGACATAATTGGAACCAATTCAATTTCGGCCCCTGCCAATTGAATGGTCGCCGGTAGTAAATCAAGATTCTCTACCTGGGTTTTAACCTTAATAGAATCAGTCGGCACATCATCAACAAGGGCATCGTATACACAACGTTTCATCGTTGTTTTATCAATCCCCAGTCCGCTCGTCGAATTCCCCTGCGGATCAATGTCAACAAGCAGCACTTTTTTACCGAGTTCAGCTAAACATGCGCTTAAGTTGACCGATGTAGTTGTCTTACCGACACCGCCCTTTTGATTAGCAATAGCAATTACTTTAACCAAAAATTCCACCTCTATCTAAAAAAACTAAATAACAACATTCCACGCTGTTTACTGATATACCTGCCGAAATTTATAAATACCTTTAAAGAACCCTTGCATCAGCTGATTTTTTTTAATCCAACTATGCTAAATAGAAAATATATAATGTATCCTCTCTTGGTTCTTTTTGTAATGATTTTCTTAAATATCGATCATCAGAAAGCTTATGGTTTACATAATTTTATTTTTTTATGGTTTTCGAAGCTATTATTGTAATTTAGGGTCGAAATAGCTATAATTTAACTTATATTCGATTGAGGTGAACAAATTTGCTGAAATATAATCCTATTATAAGTTCTATCGATATTGAAGAAACAAGGCGTTATGCTGGATTATCTTCAGCTCATAATTTCAGTGAGCAACTACTTAAAGATGCCTGTAACGAGGCCCAAGTTTTTATTCATCCGCAGGCGATCTGGTCGTATTACCCATATGACGCAGCTAATAGCATGATATTAGCACCTACTCCGCTTAGTTTGTCGGGAAATAGTATTAAGAAGCATTTATCTTCAGCCCACCAGGTGATAGTTTTAGCAGTTACTATCGGTGAGGCCTTAGAAACGGAGATAAGCAAACACTTCTCCACAGGCGGCTATACTGCTGCCCTGCTCTTAGACGCTGCCGGGACAGCGGCAGTTGAGGCTGCCGCAGACAAAGCTGCAAGTATTATCAGCCAGCATGCCCAGACCCAGGGCCTTAGGGCTATATGGCGTTTCAGCCCTGGCTACGGTGATTGGAATATAACAGTCCAGCCCCAAATACATATGCTTGCTCAAGGCGCAGAAATTGGTATTGAAGTAACAGATAGTTGTATGCTGACACCGCGAAAATCAATAACCGCACTAATCGGCCTAGAACCACATGGACAGACAAAGAATAAGCCATGCTGTGAGACCAAGACCTGCCAACACTGCAATCAAACAAATTGTTTAGCTAGAAGGGAGTCAAGATAAATGATTAAAATTTTTGATGGTGCCATGGGCACTATGCTCCAGCAAGCCGGACTCGCTCCCGGTGCCTGCCCAGAGTTATGGAATGTAGAAAATCCAGAGGCCATTACAGCAATTCATCGCCAATACGTCGAACATGGTGCAGATATTATTGAAACAAATACTTTTGGCGCTAATCGAATAAAATTGGAGCATTACGGCTTAAGCGACAAAGTGCAGCTCATAAACCTCGCTGCAGTTAAAGCAGCCCGCGCAGCTGCAGGAAGAGATACAAAAATCGCGGGCTCAATAGGACCAACTGGTAAATTTATTGCTCCGCTTGGTGAGACAAGCTTCGATGAAGCTTATTCGGTTTATTCTGAACAGATAATTGCTTTAACCGAGGCCGGCGTCGACCTTATAATAATAGAAACAATTATTGATATCCAAGAAATGCGCGCTGCGCTGCTTGCTGCTAAAGCAATAAGTAATAAGCCTGTCATTTGTCAGCTCTCTTTTGGTTCAGACGGACGTACAGTCACAGGCACCGACCCTGTTACAGCTGCAAAAATTCTTGAAGCAATGGGCGCTGACATAATTGGCGCAAACTGCTCGTTAGGGCCTGCCCAGTTACTCCCCATAGCGGAGAAATTAGCCTCAGCCACCAATTGCCCAATAAGTATTCAATCAAACGCAGGTATGCCGAAACTAGTCGACGGGCAGACAATCTTCCCTATGTCGGCTGAGGAAATGGCTGCCTGGGTTCCAAAGCTGGTCGCTGCCGGTGTTACTTATATTGGCGGCTGCTGCGGTACGACCCCCCAGCATATAAAAGCAATAGCGCAGGCAGTGAGCTCCTTAACACACTCCCCAAGGTTTTGCCTTCCTGCCGGTAAAATTACGTCAGTTACAAGTCGCAGCAGGACGGTCTACATGGGAGCAGACCTCCCAACTGTCATTATAGGAGAACGGATAAATCCAACCGGCCGTAAACTATTGTCAGAAGATATAAAACAAGGCAGCTTCATTGCAGTAAAAAAAGAAGCACTTCAGCAAATTCGAGCTGGAGCTCAAATCCTCGACGTAAATATGGGGGTACCGGGAATAGACCAGGCTATCGCCATGGATAAAGCGGTAAAGGAATTATCCATGCTTGTTGATGCTCCTTTATCGATAGATACTAGTGATCCTGCCGCACTTGAAGCTGGCTTAAAAATCTATCCTGGCCGAGCGTTAATTAACTCGGTAACTGCTGAGCCTGACAGACTTGAAGCCTTCCTTCCTCTTGCGAAGAAATACGGAGCAGCCATCCTCTGTCTGCCGATATCCGAAAAAGGCGTCCCCTCGACAGCAATCGAACGTCTCGCCGTAACACGAGAGATTATTCACACTGCCATGGCTGCTGGTCTAAAGCCGCAAGATTTTGTTCTCGATGCTTTAGTATTAACAGTTGCTGCCGATTCCAAGGCTGCGCTTGAAACAATCGAAACGCTCAAACTATATAGGAAACATTTTGGTTACCCTACCACAATGGGTCTCAGCAATATGTCTTTTGGTTTGCCGCGCCGCGATATAATAAATTCAGCCTTTTGTGCCATGGCTCTTTCTGCTGGGCTGGATGCTCCCATATTAAACCCTTATAATCCGATGATGCAGGATGCTTTAGCAGCCTCATCAGTCCTGTTGGGCCATGACCAAAGCGGCCGAGTATATAGTAAAAATTACGCTGCCGTACCGCCAGCAGATTTAGCCAAAGTCGACACCCTGCCTACTAACGATATTATTACAAGCATCAAGCAATCGGTAATTGATGGGGAAAAAGAGAGCATTATACCATTAGTAAAGCAAGCCCTTGCAGATGGTTACAAGTCTCTAGAAATCACAGATAACGCTTTAACTGCCGCTATGAATAAGATAGGCGAAGACTTTGGCGCTGGACGCTGCTTTTTGCCGCAGGTACTGCTATCTGCCGAAACAATGCGAGCAGCCTTTATAACAATTAAGGAAATGCTGCCCGCTGAACAAGCCGTCAGCAACGGAACAATTGTGCTGGCAACCGTTAAAGGCGACATTCACGATTTAGGGAAGAACATCGTCGCCGCCTTGCTTGAGAATAATGGTTTTACAGTAATAGATCTCGGAAAAGACGTTGCTGCTGAAACGATTGTCGAAGCTGCCCAAAAGCATAATGCCGATATTGTTGGACTATGCGCGCTCATGACAACAACCTTACCGCAAGTTGACCATACCATATCTCAGTTAAAGTCCTGCGGTCTTACCGTCAAGACAATTGTCGGCGGAGCTGTCCTTACTGCTGAATACGCCGAGCAGGCAGGTGCAAATGCCTTCGCCTCAGACGGCGTTGCAGCTGTCAACTGGGCAAAAGAGTTATTAAAATAAGCAAAGCGCCCGCGACTAATTAGCGGGCGCTTATTATTTAAACTATTAAACTATTTATCTTCTAACCGTACCCCACGGGCAAGACTTGATACATATACCACAGATATTAGCACCTATTCCCGGCCTCTTTGCCATTTGGGTCACCCAACCTACACATTTACTCAAATCTATAGCTTCTTCCCTTTGACGAAGCCTTTCAGGCCAAGCCGTTCCATAAATAGCCTCACCTGGGCAAGCTTCTTTACATTTCATACATCTGCCGCAGCGATTAGCTATAACCTGATCAGGTTTAAGCGGTGCATTAGTTAATAGACAGGCTATTCGTACACGAGGTCCATACTCTGGAGTAACAAGAAGAAGGCTTTTTCCCTGCCACCCTATACCAGCTGCAATTGCTAAAGCCTTGGAAGATATTTGGGCCATATGGTTTTCTCGATCAATCGTTTGCGAAGCTGGGACAGCCAATGCTCTATATCCTTGCCTTAAAAGCTTACTCTGCAGCCGCAAATTAACTTGATCTAGAAGCTGGTTTACAGCATTATACTGCTGTGCGTAAAGCGGCGTAGGTTCATTCTCTATATGCTCAAAAATATCAGGAGATATTTGAAATGCGATTACTACGGCCCGAGTATAATTATCCAGCAAGTTTATTGGAATGGTTTTTATTCCCTTTACAACCTCAAGGTCTGCTATACCAACTAGCTCAGCACCTAATTGTATTGCATACTCTTTTAAGTCAACGGTAAGCCTTTCATCCATTTCGTTCCTCCCCCTCTATAATAATTAGAAAATAAAACAGCCACAACACGCTATTACGTTAGCTAGGATATTTAATCGTCTCATCATAATTAAAGAACTGGCACTTGATCATTATGTAATGAAAGCTCTCCCTATTGGGAGAGCATATTTTAGCTATTTTTACCCTCTTAATACTGTAATATTAACATCACAATTAATTAACATAAAATCGCTACCGAATTACTAAACTTTGCTAGCGTCGCTTTGGTATCTTTAAATTGATACTAATAAAATCGTCATCCTGTTCCTGTTTTATGTTAATTTTAAGGCCCGTCTTCTTCATTTCGCCAACAACATGATTAATTGTATTAATAAAAATTCTTACATCCTTGATAATCTTCACAACATTTTGCTTTGGGGTTTCTTTTTTTGCTATTTCCCGGGAAATTTCAGCAAGAACATCCTCGATCAGACCCTCTGTCTCGCGGACATTTAACTTTTTTTCTCGTACTGTGTCAAGAACTTGCATTTGAATTACCGGATCACTTATCTTTAATAAAGACCGCGCATGACGTTCTGTCAAGTTTTCATCTATCAGTACCTTGCGCACATCAGGCGCAAGTTTCAGCAGTCTCAATTTATTAGCAACAGTTGACTGTGTCTTTCCTACCCTTTTAGCCAAGTCTTCCTGGGTAAAGTCGAAATTAATCAGAAGCTGCTGAAAGCCTTCAGCCTCCTCCAAAAAATGCAAGTCTTCCCGTTGAAGATTTTCAATCATGGCTAGTTCAGCCATTTCCTTATCATCTAGCTCTTTAACGATCACAGGTACATGCGTTAGCCCAGCCAACCTTGACGCTCGCAGTCGACGTTCACCTGCGACTAACTCAAATCCATCTCTGGTTTTTCTCACTAGAAGCGGCTGGATTACCCCAAACTCGCTAATAGACATAGCTAATTCCTGCAGCGAATCTTCATTGAAAGTCTTACGAGGCTGAAAAGGATTAGGAGCAACCTCACTAGTGTTAACTTGATATACCTCATTTAAATTCACGGCGTCAACCGATAATACCTCAGAAGGTACTGCCTCTATTGGTAATTCCACTTGGGGTGCTTCTTCCCCAGCTACTTCACTTTCAGTATGTTGGAGATTATTATCTTCAGCCGGATCGTCGTTTTCAGGCTTTTCGCCAGCAAACCCAAATAATCTGGCTAAATTTTTCATCTGCACACCGCCTTAAACATTAATAGCATCGTTAAACGACAGAATTCCATTATAAAATTGCACTTTAGAGCGATATTATATTATTCGGCACTTATATGGCAAAATCCTCCAAATGTTAAAACGCTACAAAGGGTTTTTTTCCGGCAAGCCGGCCTTTCGTGGGAATTGACCAGGCGTTTGCTTAACTTTTTTTATATATATAATCGCACGGACGTCTTCCAGCCCAGGAAGTTTAACGTTGCGGACATCTGTAATCTCGCCGCCCAGTACTTTTATTGCTTCTTTTGCATCCTCTACCTCGTTCTGAAACTGCGCGCCCTTAAGCGCAATAAAATAGCCACCGACAGCCACCAGCGGCAGACAATATTCGCAAAGAACATTAAGCCTCGCTACAGCCCGCGAAACAGCCACCTGATATTTTTCCCTCAGACCTTTGCTATGTCCAGCATCCTCTGCCCTGCTGTGAATGAGCGATACTTTTTCTATTCCAACTTTGTCTACAACCTCTTGGAGAAACTTTAGCCGCTTCTGTAGAGAATCTAGCAATGTCAGTTTTACATCAGGCCTTAGCAGCCTGATTGGTATACCCGGAAATCCGGCTCCTGTTCCTACATCTATTACACTGCAATCCTTAGGAAAGTAAACTGGATCCAAACAAGTGAGCGAGTCTATCATATGCTTTACAGCTACTTCCTGTGGATCAGTTATAGCTGTTAGATTAATCTTTTCATTCCACTCTATAAGCAGTTTATAGTAAGTTTCAAAAGCTGCAGTTTGAGTCTCAGCAAGCTCTATCCCATATTCTTCTGCCGCTCTTATTAAGGACTGACGAAATATCACACTCTCTCCTCCTTGCGGCGCTGCTGCTCTAAATACACCAACAGGATCGCAATATCCGCCGGGGACACACCGGAAATGCGAGCTGCTTGTCCTACCGATAAAGGTCTTATCTCCATTAACTTTTCCCGCGACTCCAGCCCCAGACCAGAGATTTTGTTATAATCAATATCCGTCGGCAATCGCTTTGCCTCCAGCTTAGCAGCTCGTTCCACTTGCTCTATTTGTTTCTTTATATAACCTTCATATTTAACAGCAATCTCAATCTGCTCGCGCACGGCATGAGATATCTCAGGAAGATCAAAATACTTCCTCAGGCTATCATAACTAATCTCTGTGCGCCGCAAAAGCTCATACAGTGTTGTCCCTGTGCGGAGCTCAGTTGATCCGATTGCAACCATCTTCTCCTGAACCTCAGGCGTAGGTGAAACACCCGTGCTTTTAAGGAGTTCCAATATATTAGAAATGGCATTCTTCTTTTCAATGAACCGTTCATAGCGTTCATTTGAAACAAGACCAATTCCCCGTCCCAGCTCAGTTAAACGCAAATCAGCATTATCCTGCCGCAGTATCAGTCGGTATTCGGCCCGTGACGTCATTATTCTATAGGGCTCGTTTGTTCCCTTTGTAACCAAATCGTCGATTAGTACACCTATATAGGCGTCTGCCCGTGACAATATAAATGGCTCCTGATCCTTAATAAGAAGAGCTGCATTAATACCAGCTATAAGTCCCTGTGCAGCTGCTTCTTCATAACCTGATGTACCATTAGCCTGCCCTGCTGAAAATAAACCCTTGATTTTTTTTACTTCGAGAGTCGGTTTTAACTGTGTGGGATCGACACAATCATACTCGATCGCATAGCCTGGCCGCATTATTTCGGCCTTTTCCAAACCCGGTATCGTCCTGAGAAATTCATACTGGACATCCATCGGCAGACTTGTCGACATACCTTGCACATACATTTCTTCAGTGCTCAGCCCCTCAGGCTCAATAAATAACTGATGGGCTGTTTTATCAGCAAATCTTACTATCTTAGATTCAATTGATGGACAGTATCTAGGCCCTACCCCTTCAATAGCTCCTGTATACATCGGAGCGCGGTGAAGATTAGCTCTTATTGCTTCATGAGTACTCTCATTCGTATATGTAAGCCAGCAAGGCACCTGAGTACGCGAAGAAATATCGCTCATAAATGAAAAATTATGTACTTGTTCATCGCCTGGCTGAATTAACATTTTAGAAAAGTCTACGGACCTTTGGTCAACTCTAGCTGGCGTACCCGTCTTAAAACGCATAAGCTTAATGCCGATCTCAAGCAAACTATCAGTTAATTTTTCGGCAGCCCGCTGTCCGTTAGGGCCTCCGCTGTATACTACATCTCCAATAAATATCTTACCGCCGAGATAGGTGCCTGTTGCTAGAATAACACAAGACGCATTATATACTTCACCCGTCTCAATCTGAACTCCCTGTACCTTATCACCATCAACAAGAATTTTATCTATAAGCAGCTGCTTGACAGCAAGATTGTGCTGCCTTTCAACAGTTGTCTTCATAGCTGTCTGATAGAGAACTTTATCTGCTTGGGCCCTGAGTGCATGTACCGCTGGCCCTTTACCTGTATTAAGCATACGAACCTGAATACAAGTATTGTCTGTATTGATACCCATTTGTCCGCCCAGTGCATCTATTTCCCGAACCAAGTGCCCCTTTGCAGGACCGCCGACAGCAGGATTACAAGGCATCATTGCAATATTATCCATATTTAATGTGGTTAAGAGTGTACGGCAGCCCATCCTTGCTGCCGCTAAGGCCGCTTCACAACCAGCATGACCGGCTCCTACAACAATTACATCATAGTTATCCACAACAAACACTATTGTTCATCTCCCTATTTTCCGATACAAAACTGCGTAAAAATTTCATGGATAATATCTTCACCAACCGTATCGCCAGTAACTTCGCCAAGTTTTTCCCACGCTCCGCGCAAGTCAATCGATAAACAATCTGGCGGCATTCCACTTTCAGCACTGCAAACAACATCAATTAACTGTCTCCGTGCCTGCTCTAAGATATTGGTCTGCCTTGCATTATTTACTAGAGCACCTTCCCCATGTTGGACCTGTCCACTATAAACCATATCCACAATAGCCTGTTCTAATTCGGCAAGACCCTTGTCTTCAGCAACCGATATCTTCATGATCTTTTTATCAGGAGCATATTTCGCTAGCTGGTCAATTTCTAAGACCTGCTGCAGGTCAGTCTTATTTATTAGCACGATAGCCTGACGGCCTTCAAGCATTGAAAGCACTTCGAAATCTTCTTGGGTAAGTTTTTGCGACGCATCAAGCAGCAGTAAAATTAAATCAGCTTTAGCGACAAATTCTCGAGCTCGCTCGACTCCGATCTTTTCCACAAGATCAGCTGTTTCTCTGATACCGGCAGTATCAACGATCTTAAGTGGGATACCTCTTATATTAAGATATTCTTCAATTATATCACGAGTCGTCCCTGGTATATCAGTCACTATTGCTCGTTTTTCCTTAAGCAGGGCATTTAAAAGACTGGACTTACCAACATTGGGCTTTCCGATGATAACTGTCGCGAGTCCCTCACGTAATATTTTACCTGTTTGGGCAGTCGCCAATAGTCTTTCTACCTCGTTAATAACAACTTTAACCCTTTGTGAGACTTCCTCTACAGCCAAATCTTCAATATCTTCTTCTGGGAAATCTATTGCAGCCTCCAAATGGGCAATCATTTCTAGCACTTCGCTTCTTAACCCTTTTATTTTCTCTGACAAAACCCCTGAGAGCTGACCAACTGCCATTTTTAAAGAAGAATCTGTTTTCGACCTAATAATATCAATAACAGCTTCAGCCTGCGTAAGATCGAGCCGGCCATTTAAAAAGGCTCGCTTAGTGAACTCACCTGGCTCAGCTATTCGTGCACCAAATTTAAGCGTTAGATCAAGAATTCTCCGAAGCGGTAACGCGCCACCATGGCAATGAATTTCTACAACATCTTCCCTAGTATATGACCGGGGCGATCTCATAATAAGCAACAAAACCTCGTCGATTCGCTCACCGCTATCAGGGTCAACTATATTCCCATAAGCCGCCTGGAAATTTTTTATATCCTTAGCCCTTTTACGAGCGACACCACAAAAAATCTTATCTGCAACAGCAATGGCATACTGTCCGCTCATACGGATTATACCTATCCCGCCTTCACCCATAGCTGTAGCTACTGCACTTATAGTCTCTTCTTGTAACACAGATCCGACCTCCTGACCATTAGGTATACTCAGCCCCTCAGCTCTAGCTAGTAGGGCACTGCTTTTTCTAAACATATAAACCCAGTAATAATTAAATAATTATTACTGGGTTTTAGCATGCGCCGAAATATCATTCACTAACCATCAAGCAGTTTTATCTTTTAAGAGCAATAACCACTTTGCGGTACGGTTCGTCACCTTCACTACGTGTTGCAACACGATAGTCATTTTGCAGCGCCATGTGAATTATCTTGCGTTCATGCGGGCTCATTGGTTCGAGCACTACTTTCTCCCCACTACGCCTTACCTTGTCAGCTAGACGCAGAGCAAGTCTAGTAAGCGTTTCTTCGCGTCGCTTACGATAATTCTCGACATCCAATACTATCCTTACCCTGCTTTCGGCATCTCGATTAGCAGCTAAATTGGTCAGATATTGCATTGCATCAAGCGTTTGACCATGTTTGCCAATTAATATTCCTAAATCTTCCCCACGAAAATTGAAAGTAATACCTTCCTGCCCGACAGCTTCCTCAACTTCAACCTTTAGATCCATTTTATCAAAAATGTTTTGGAGGAAATTTCTTGCAACAGTAAGCGGATCAATTTGCTTAACAATGACCCTTACCTTTGCCGGCTTGCTGCCGATAAAACCAAAAAACCCTTTATTTGGAGCTTCCAATACCTCATATTCAATCCGGTCTGCTCCAACACCAAGCTGTTCTAGAGCCAACTCCACCGCTTCTTCAATGGTTTTTCCGGTCATTTCCACGGAATTCATGGTATTATTTAGCCTCCCCTTTGTTTTCGGCAGTTTCACGATACATCCACCACTGCTGTGCAATCTGAATAGTATTACTCATAACCCAATATACTACCAAACCAGCTGGGAAGGTCGTACTAATCCAGCCAATGAAAATTGGCATGAAAATCAGCATCATTCTGTTTTGCTGAGTCATTTCAGTAGTTGTCTGTTTCTGTTGAAGATAAGTAGTTACAGCCGATAAAACAGGCAATACATATATAGGGTCGAATTGAGCCAGATCCTTAATCCAAAGGAATGATGGTGTATTAATATAGTGAAAGTCGCGAATAGCATAAAAAATGCCTATTAAAATGGGCATTTGAACAATTAAAGGCAAACAGCCGGCCAACGGGTTAGCGCCTGCATCTTTATATAGTAGTCCCATTTCTTTTTGAAGTTTTTCAGGATTACCTTTATATTTTTCCTGCAGTTCTTTCATTTTAGGCTGCAGTACTTGGAGCGCTTTCATCGATTTTACTTGTTTGACAGTGAGCGGATATAAGGCCATCTTGATAACTATAGTCATTAAAATAATAGCAAGACCATAATTAGGTAAGCCTATAGCTTCAGTCATATTATAGAAGAAGGTAAGAATATTTTGCAAAATACTAATAAAATAATCGAACAAAGTCTCACATCCTTAATATTTATAAAGGAATCTATAACTTAAATAGGATCATAACCACCGGGATGGAATGGATGACACTTTAAAATACGCTTTATGGCCATATATCCTCCACGGATAATCCCATACTTTTCAATAGCTAGAATTGCATATTCAGAACAAGTAGGAATAAACCGGCATGATGGCGGTTTTAAGGGCGATATAACTAGGCGATAAAATTTGATTATTAGAATAAGTAATTTTTTCATAAAGCCTACTTTGATAAAATACGTGCTTTACGGCATAAATCAAGGAAAGCCTTTTCAGTCGCTGAATAATCCGACTTAACAATTGCTTGTCTACCCATAAATACCAGATCTGTTCCATCTAATAGCAAATGCTGGTTTAAGCGATAAGCTTCACGCATAAGCCTTTTCACCCGATTTCTTACAACTGCATTACCAAGGCGCTTACCAGCAGCAAATCCTGCTTTACGGCAACCTTGGCCTTTAGGCAGTACATATAAAACCATCATTCTATTAGAATAGGATTTTCCTACACGATAGATGGTTTGAAAGCTTTTATTTTTTTTCAATATATGTTGTCTAGATAATTTATACATTATATAAATCCATCCCAGCATGGAAAAAATAGGCCACTTTATGGGCGGCCTATTATTATGCGGATAATTTCTTTCTACCTCTTGCGCGTCTTCTCTTTAATACGAGTTGACCACCTTTGGTTTTCATACGTTCACGGAAACCATGAGTTCTTTTCTTCCATAATGTATTCGGTTGGTAAGTACGTTTCATAATCTATCTACACCTCCTCGCTAAAAGCGGAAATTCCCAACTTAAATTATTCGATTTTAACTATTAAAATTATAGACTAGTCGATTGATAGTGTCAAGGTACTTGCTTGTCTCACTCTATTATAGTTGTGGATAATTTTAGTAAAAACTATGCACAGGTTTTAAAAACTTGTTGATAACTAGTCCTCCTTTTGTTAATATAGAACATGACAAGATATCCACAAATTTTACACAGATAGCTGTTTATAAACATAATTAAACAACTTACACACAAAATTTATAAGTTATCAACATTCTTATCCACATCCGTTGATAACTATACTCGTGATAATAAATACAAGGCTTGGACCGCTTTAATAAAATGCTTTTGTATTTTTTTTTCGTCTAAAATCCACTTATCCTATAAGTTATTCACACCTGTGGACAATAATGTGGATAACTTATGTTACTTATTTAAGCGAAATTGTAGATAATTTTCTTTACTTCACTCTCTTAAAACGAAAGGACGGACTGTATGGAAACCCAACTCGCGGTTATATGGGCGCAAATTCTAAAATACCTTGAACAGGAACTGTCCAACTTGGCCTATGATACCTGGATTACTCCAATTATTCCCTTATCTATGGAAGGCGATATCTTTGAAATCGGCACACCTAAAAAAATTATTAAGGAATGGGTCGAAACACGATATTTTGCAATTATTCAAGATGCTATCAATGATGTTGCCGGAAAACCTTATAAACTTGTAATCGTTAATCTTGATATGCAAGATGAGCAACAAGAAAACGATACGGAATATCAACAAAAAGAAGCTCCCAGCCAGGCCAATAATGAAAAGCCATCTCCGCAGAATACTTCAACTCCAGCTCGTCCGCCAGCGAGGCAGCCTGCAGTTGCCCAAAATAATAGTCTGCGTCAAAAAAGTGAAAACTCGTCAATGTCAGTAGCTTCGCCAGACGAGCCACTTGTTCTTAATCCTAAGTATTTATTTGAAACATTTGTTATAGGTAACTCCAACCGTTTTGCTCATGCAGCTTCTCTAGCAGTAGCTGAAGCGCCGGCCCAAGTATATAATCCTTTTTTTATCTACGGCGGCGTTGGCCTTGGTAAAACTCATTTAATGCATGCAATAGGACATCGTATACTTCAAACTCATCCTAATTTGAGAGTTCTCTATATTTCCAGTGAAAAATTTACCAATGAACTTATTAACTCAATACGCGACGGTAATCCAGAAAATTTTCGGCAGAAATACCGCAATATTGATGTACTGCTTGTCGATGATATTCAGTTTTTATCCAAAAAAGAACATACTCAAGAAGAATTTTTCCACACCTTTAATACCTTACACGAAGCAAGTAAACAGATTATTATCTCAAGCGACCGTCCACCTAGAGAAATTCAAACACTAGAGGATCGGTTGCGCTCACGCTTTGAATGGGGTTTGATAACTGACATTCAGGCCCCAGACTTAGAGACGAGAATAGCGATTTTACGAAAAAAGGCCATGATAGAACATTTGAATGTGCCAAACGAGGTAATGGTCTTCATTGCAAGCCGAATTGACAATAACATTCGTGAACTGGAAGGCGCCCTCATCAGAGTAATGGCCTATGCTTCCCTAACCAATCAAACAATCGACATTGATTTAGCAACTGAAGCTTTGAAGGATATCTTTCCAAACGGCCGACCTAAAGAAATAAATATGGAGCTCATTCAGGAAATAGTTGCTTCTTACTTCAAAATCAAAATCGATGATTTGTTAGCCAAAAAACGTACTAGAAATATTACCTATCCTCGGCAAATTGCTATGTACCTATCACGCGAGTTAACAGACACATCGTTGCCGCGAATCGGCGAAATGTTTGGCGGACGCGATCATACCACAGTTATCCACGCCCATGACAAGATTACTCGTGAGCGAGCTGAAGATGTAAAACTAAGTAATACCATCAAAGAATTGGTTAAACGAATAGAAAGTGTATAACTTTGTTGGTATGTCCGGTATTATGCTGTATAATTTATGTTGATAACTTTTAGACAGTAATTAGCTGTTGATATGTGGATAACCGGTAGTATATTTATCGACATTTTATTAACATTACAAAGTGTGTATAACTATGCTTCGACACCATTTATCAACATATCAACAGCCCCTACGACTATTACGACTAATTTTCTTATATTTTATGTATTTATAGTAATAATATACAGATGGCCCCAAAACCTTAGACGGAGGTCGATAAAAATGAAAATATCCTGCAGCAAAGAACTCTTAAATCATGCTGTTCAGACAGTACAAAAAGCTGTAGCCACAAAAGCGCAACTTCCAATATTGACAGGTATCTACTTATCTGCTGCTAATAATAGATTGGAACTTCATGCTACAGATTATGAAATAGGCATAAAATGTATTATTGATGCTAACGTAGAAGAGCCTGGCACAGTAGTGCTTTCAGGCCGTTATTTTCAGGAAATGGTACGAAAACTTCCCGGTGAAAAAATCGAAATATCCTCTTCACAGGAAGACCGGACAATAAAAATCATCTCTAACTCTGCTCAATTCAATCTGTTAAGCCTTCCAGCTGAAGAGTTTCCTGTTCTAAAACCAATCACTAGTGAGCATGTATTAACTGTAAAAGATAATGTCTTGAAAGAATTGATAAAAAAGACAGTCTTTGCTTGTGCTAATGATGAAGCAAGACCGATCTTTACAGGAGGATTATTAGAATTTAAAGATAATGAAATTACCATGGTGGCAACTAATACGCACCGCTTGGCGCACAAAAAGGACCGTATAGACGGTTCCTCCCAAAATATAAAGATGATTATCCCTGGAAAAATTCTTAGTGAACTTGCCAGAATTATGAGCTCCGAAATACCTGTAGATGTGAGTGTGCATTGTCTAAAAAATCAAGTTGCTTTTGCTTTTGAGGACGTTTACATAATTTCAAGATTAATCGAAGGCCAATTCCCAGATTACAACAAAGTTATTCCGCCTAGCTTTGCAACAAACGTAAAAATAAAGTCTAAACAACTTCTTGATGCAGTTGAACGGGTTTCACTATTTGCTCGCGAAGGTGACTACAATGTCATTAAAATGTCTTTTAAGGGAAACTCCGTAACAATAACCTCAAATAATCCTGAAATAGGTAAAGCTTGTGAGGTTGTACCGACCATTATTGAGGGCAATGAAGTTGATATTGCCTTTAATGTCAAATATATAGCTGATATTTTAAAGAATATTGACAGTGATGAGCTTATTTTTGCTCTTAATACTCCGCTCAGTCCGGCCAGTATAAAACCAATTGACGATGAAGATTACACCTATATCGTTACGCCTGTACGGACAAGCTAATGTCAAGTACAGAAAATAGGGAGGCTAAATTTTGGAGAAGGTAGCCATAACAACCCCTACAATAAATCTTGATCAGTTTTTAAAATGGTGCGGTGTTGTTGATACCGGAGGTCAGGTAAGACTAATGCTTGATGACGGTATGATAAAGCTGAACGGAATAATCGTGACAGAACGTCGTAAGAAAATTCGCCCTGGTGATGTTATTGAAGTCGACGAGGTAGGGACGTGGATGGTAACTGCTGAATAAGGGGTTATTATGAGGGTTAAAAGCCTACTATTAAGAAATTATCGGAACTATGAATATTTGGATTTAAAATTCACCCATAACCTCAATATTTTTATTGGACAAAATGCTCAAGGAAAGACCAATATTATTGAGGCTATCCATGTGGGAGCAATGGGGCGATCTCACCGAACTACTACCGACAATGAGCTGATACGCTGGCAGCAGCCGGGAGGTAGTGTCGGTATTCTTTTTTCTAGGCATGACATAGAAAACACACTGAATTTTAAATTAATAAATGACCAGAATAAGGAAATACTATTAAATGGCCATAATATAAAAATGCGAGAGCTTATAGGCCATTTTAATGCTGTCATGTTTTCACCGGAAGATCTAATGTTAATAAAGGGTATGCCTGTTGGACGGAGAAAATTTCTTGACAGTGAGATATCCCAAGCAAATCCCGTTTATTATCGTCAGCTCCTTCAATATAATCGACTTGTTTCTCAACGCAATAATCTGCTTAAAAAGATCCGCGAACACAAGGCGAAGCCTGAAATGCTGGATATGTGGGATGAACAATTGGCTGTTTCAGCAGCCGTTATTGTTGATAAGCGGTTATCTGCGGTGAAAAAACTGGCAATGCTCGCAAATCTTATGCATCGCAAGATAACTAATAGCAAAGAAAATTTAACGATGACTTATCAACAGCACGGTCTTGATGAACAGCCGGATAAGCTTGAAGAATGGTATAAGCAGCAGCTAGCTCAAAACCGCAATCAAGACATAGCCCGCGGCAGTACAAGTATTGGGCCTCATCGCGATGATCTGGTATTCAGCGTAAACGGAATAAATTTGCGAAATTTTGGCTCACAGGGTCAGCAGCGCACAGGTGTTCTTGCTCTTAAACTTGCAGAAATTGAGTTTATAAAATCTGAAACTGGCGAATACCCTGTTCTTCTATTAGATGATGTAATGAGTGAACTTGATGCGTCGCGGCGAGAGCAATTATTATCGTTTATAAAAGACCGTATTCAGACCTTTATAACAGCAACTGAGCCAAAGTATTTCTCTGAAAATAAATTTGGGAAATACTATTCGGTTGTTGATGGACGCGTTGATGAATTTGATTGGAAGTGATGACGGCTATGAAAAGTTTACGAAATCTATTGCCGTTAACAATAAAACAGCTTGGAATTCATAAGCGTTATAATGCAGAATCAGCTATGGTGCATTGGCGGGAGATTGTCGGCGATAAGATTTCTGCTCATGCTCACCCGGTATCGATTCAGCGCGATTTATTATTCGTAGCTGTTAGCAACCCGGTATGGTGCCACCATCTATCTATGATGAAAGAAGATATCATAACCAAAATCAACTCATATATTGGCGATAGACTTATAAGAGATATAAGGTTCCAAGCAGGATATTTAGCAAACAGACAGAATGAAGATAATACCAAGAAAATTGACAACTATAAATATAGTTTACATAAAATAAAACTAGAAAATTCTGAATTAAATACAATTAAAGAAATTGCACACGCAGTGAATGATGAAGAATTACAGCAAAAAGTAATCCGAGTCATGAAAAAAGATATAGCATTAAAGAAGTATCGCGCTCAAGAAAAGTGGCATGACTGTAAGCGATGTAAAGCTCTTTGCCCGCCTGAGGAAATTTATTGCCAGGTATGTACTCTTGAAATTAAATCAGAGGTAAAGAGTGAGATATATAAAATACTTATTGAGACACCGTGGCTCAAATTTAATGAATTAAGTAAGTATATAAATTGCAAGTATAATGACTTTAAAGACGTAAAAGATCGCATTATGGCCTCATTAATTAATGAGATTGCAGCCGGAAACGATGATAAGATAAAGCTTTTAACACTTGTCATGCTGACTACTGGAATAAAACCAGAAGAAATAACCGATGCTTTAATTAATAAAACTCTCGAGAATGTCAGGAGGAAAAGATATGTTTCTGCACCTCGGAGCTGATACAGTTGTTCCGCTATCAGATGTTATTTCAATTACTGATTTAAAATCAGTTAGGTCAAGCATAAACCGTAATTTTATTAACAATATGAAAGAAAAGAAGAAGATTATGGATATATCATCTAATAATCCAAAGAGTTTTGTAGTTACTGAGAAAGTAGTCTATTTGTCAGCAATATCCTCCCTCACGCTGAAGAAACGGGCAGGAAACTTCCCAGAGCATGAGGAAGATGATATTATATAATATCGGGGGTTAGCAATGAGCACAAATGAAGAAGTAACGGTTAATGGCCACTACGGCGCTGGTCAGATTCAAGTACTAGAAGGACTTGAAGCAGTTAGAAAGCGTCCGGGAATGTACATAGGGAGTACATCGCTCAGAGGCCTGCATCACTTGGTCTATGAGGTTGTCGACAATAGTATAGACGAAGCTTTAGCAGGTTATTGCGATACTGTAAATGTAGTAATTCATAATGATAATAGCATCACTGTTGTGGACAACGGACGCGGTATTCCGGTAGATATGCATGAAACTGGTAAACCTGCAGTAGAGGTTGTTCTTACTGTGCTTCATGCCGGAGGTAAGTTTGGCGGTGAAGGATACAAAGTTTCAGGAGGCCTGCATGGCGTAGGTGTATCTGTAGTAAATGCGCTTAGTGCCTCACTTGCAATAGAAGTAAAACGCGATGGCAAGATTCACCGTATTAGATTTGAAAGAGGTAATACTGTAGAACCGCTTACTGTCATCGGCACTACAGAGGAAACAGGCACAACGGTTACCTTCAAACCAGATCATGAGATATTTGAAGAGTTGGTATATAGCTTTGACACGTTAAAACAGCGTTTGCGTGAGTTGGCTTTCTTAAATAAAGGTCTCAACATAACTCTTATTGATGAAAGGTCAGAGCAGCAAGAGGTATTCCATTATGAAGGCGGCATTAAATCTTTTGTCCAGCATTTAAACAAAAGCAAGGATGTGCTGCATCCTGAGCCCATTCACGTAACAGGCTCAAGAGGTACTACTATTGCCGAAATAGCTATGCAGTATAACAATGGCTATGTTGAAAACATATTTAGTTTTGTTAATAATATCAATACACAAGAAGGCGGAACCCATTTAAGCGGCTTCAAAATAGCACTTACCCGGGCAGTCAATGATTACGCCCGGAAAATAAACATGCTCAAAGAGAATGACGAAAATCTAAGCGGGGAAGATATCCGCGAGGGTTTAACAGCTGTTATTAGCATAAAAATAGAAGAACCACAATTTGAGGGACAGACAAAAACAAAGCTTGGAAACAGTGAAGTTCGCGGTATTGTTGACAGCATTGTTTCAGATGGTCTGACTGATTTCTTCGAAGAGAATCCAGCAGTAACTAAAAAAATGATTGAAAAAACAATCATGGCTTCGAGAGCTCGTGAAGCAGCCCGAAAGGCTCGTGAACTTACCAGACGTAAGAATGCGCTTGAAATAAGCTCACTTCCTGGAAAATTGGCTGACTGCTCGATGAAAGACCCAATGCAAACAGAAATTTATCTTGTCGAGGGTGATTCAGCGGGAGGCAGTGCAAAACAAGGCCGAGATAGACGATTCCAGGCTATTTTACCATTGCGCGGTAAGATATTGAATGTTGAAAAAGCTCGTCTGGATAAAATACTCAATAATGAAGAAATTAGAGCTATGATTACTGCTTTCGGCAATGGAATTGCTGAAGACTTTGATCTTGATAAGAGTCGTTACGGTAAGATAATCATCATGACAGATGCTGACGTTGACGGTGCTCATATCCGTACCTTGCTCTTGACCTTCTTCTATCGCTACATGCAGCCTCTTATTGCAGCCGGTCGGGTTTATATTGCTCAACCGCCGCTTTATCTAGTTAAAAAAGGCCGCGAGAATTGGTACCTATATAGTGATGACGAACTAGATACGCTGCTGACAAGAATTGGCCGTGATAATATGAATGTCCAGCGCTACAAAGGCCTGGGTGAAATGAATCCTGAACAGCTATGGGAGACTACTATGAATCCTGAAGGAAGAACAATCCTTCAAGTTCAGCTCGAGGATGCTATAGCTGCAGACGAGATATTCTCAGTATTAATGGGCGACAAAGTAGAGCCGCGCCGAAAGTTTATTGAGGATCATGCTAAGGATGTCAGAAATCTGGATATATAGTTTTCTTTGTAGGATTGGCACAATCGTGAAATTATTTGCATTTGAATGAAATGCTTCTTGAAATTACAATGAAATATTCTTTCACCTATGTATATATATACACTGCTCTAATCGAAACACAAAACACGGTAAAATTACCGTGTTTATTTTTTTGAGGGGAGACAGATATGATACGCTTCAGTTTAATATCGTCAGCGAGGTTTAAGCCTCTATTAGAGTGGTCTGTGCAATGAATTGACTATGCCTTGGATGTTAGGCGGGGCAGCTTCGGAATATGTACTCCTTGCTAAGCAGAGCAAAATTCCGCGCGGCTTTCGGTTAGAAGAAGATTTCCTGCACGCTTCTGTAGCTAACGAAATTGTTCGCCAATACTATGTAGATACCATTGGTTATGGCGGCTACTACACTTTAGCAGCGGCGCAGCAGCGAATGGATCAATTGGGCTGGAGATCACAGCGAATAAGAAATGTTATGAGCTTCCTACGAGCCGTGCGTCAGGTTGGGTCTGTACAGGCTCTTCGGAACAACTTTGAATTGCACTTGATGGCAGCAGTATCGAAGTTGGCGGCACCGATAAGACTTTCAGGAATTATGAAAGGTTACTGTCCGAACTTGGAGTAAACGCAGTTACAATGCCAGAAGAATGGACAGTAGGTAATCACTTAGTTAATCCTTTATCACCGAATTAGCACGTGCTTACCGTAAGTGTTCTGGATTAGGTTATCATTTAGATAATTTATACCAACACTAAAGGTTGCGAAAATTTACCTGCAAAAACAGGTCCAACCGGAGAAATTGATGTCATTTTGCTAAAACGGCGCTATTTTGGTTGCTATTACGTTTTTTTGCGGTAGAAACATAGACTTTATGCGCCATTTAGCATCAATATAGGGCTATTTTGACCTAATCTAACCAACGTCATGTGTAATGCCGAAAAAGTGCCGGTATAGAATGTTTTTATTACCTGGGTTTTACACAGTATTTTGTGGCCCTCTAGCTTGCGGTAGGCGTTGGGGGGAGGCTAATTCAAGGAATATCTGTTGGGCTTGTCGAAGGCAAAGTAAATGCTTTATATAGAAGGTGATCGCGAGTGGCCCCTTTTATTCCAGTTCTGGTGGCAGTATTTGGTGGTTGGTTGGTACATTCAATATTTGGTCTAAGGTCTGAAAAACTGGTTGATAAATATGTTATCGGCTTTTTTGTTTGTCTTCTTCCCATAAGCTTCATAGTCTGGGCTGTTCTCGTTATGCACGAACCGCTAAGTATTGAGGATTGGTCCAGAGTGGTGCTGTTTTTTCTGATTATAGTGATATGTCCTGTTGCAACTTATATACTACTACGCTACCGTCTCTTATCAAGTGGTAGGAATAATACCAAAAAAATGACATGGACCATTTTGGGTGTTCTTGTTAGCATTCTGGTCGCTTATTTTGGGTCATTAGGTGCTTTTACTCCAACTGCATTCGCAGTGAAGCAACATCCTGCATTTGCCAAAATACTTATTAATGCAGGTATTGGGATAAACGCTAGAAGTAGCTGGTGGACCACGCCGCTAGGGATAGCAGTTGATCAAAATGACATTGATACGGCGAAGCTTTTGATGTCAAAGGGGTCGGAAGTAAATGTAGCTTATCGTTATAGCGGCGGGAAACCGGTGAAGCTTTTGCGAGCCAATGATGCAGCGGAATTGAGAATAGTTGAGGAGCAACTCCCAGACGACACCTTATTGATGGTTGCCAGCCGCAAAGGTTATACGGAGATGATGAAGCTGCTAATTGACAGCGGTGCTGATGTCAACGCCAAAACCATTAAAGGCAAGACCGCTTTAATGGATGCGGCATTTATCGGAAAAGCTGACACTGTCAAACTTCTTCTTGTAATGGGTGCCGATATTAACGCGAAAGACGAAGAACAGAATACTGCTCTAATTTATGCCGCTAAGAGAGGGACAGTTGATACAATCCAGGCATTGCTGGATAAAGGCTGTAGCTTTACCCAGGAGGAGAAGAATAACGCTTTAGTGGAATCGGTACATTGGTTCTTGGGCAACTTAAACGATGAGCGCCTAAATAGCATGAGTAGAATTAATTTCTTTCTAAGCGCCGGGGCAGACGTCGAGGCACAAGACCGTACAGGCTCAACGGCTTTAATGTATGCTGCGGAAAAGAATAGACTGGACTTGATGCAGCTATTTATTGATAAGGGCGCTGATGTTAACGCTAAAGACAGAGCAGGAAAAACGGCTTTGATGCGGTCTGCGGGGCTTCAACCGGCAAGAATATTATTGGAGCGAGGAGCGGATGTTAATGGGCGCGATAATGATGGGCGTACAGCTTTGATGTGGGCTGTTACTAGAACTTTGGCTAACGAAGCTGATATAGTCGTACTCCTTGATGCAGGAGCGGAAATAAACACCCAGGACAATCAAGGTCGCACTCCGCTAATGTGGGCTGCAACGTCGGGAAGCCGTAACCCAATCAATATTTTGCTGGATAGAGGCGCAAGGATAAATGTTCAAGATAAATCGGGGAAAACGCCGCTGATATACTGCGCAGGGGGCGTTCCTCCTGACATTGTTTTGAGGCTACTTGAGATGGGGGCCGATCCTAAGGTTAGAGATAAAAGTGGTCGTAGTGCATTGGACTACGCTGTTGATTATGATCGGCGTAGCAACTGGCCCGATCATAAAAAAACAGCAATATACCTTAAACAGTTTGGGGGCGAGTAGTCGCCCGGTAATAATTGGTTTTGGTGTCAACCAATTACAGGCCCGAAGGGCAATCTAAACTTAAGGTTGATAGCAGTATTTTAGCCACTTGTTCTATGCCGATAGTTTGGCAAGAGTGTGTTAGTCGCATGTCTGCATGCAAAATGAGAGACCGTCTAAAAATTATTTTTGCTTTTTAGACGGTCTCTCATTTATGAAATTAATATTTT